>Ga0123357_10000821_pt1 | contig 31422 bp, 24 predicted proteins | sample TergutEmb28metaG_FD_89873 | JGI IMG/M metagenome (GOLD analysis project Ga0123357, IMG submission 89873) | Embiratermes neotenicus P4 segment gut microbial communities from Petit-Saut dam, French Guiana - Emb289 P4 | ecosystem: Host-associated > Arthropoda: Insects > Digestive system > Gut ...
ACGAAAACCATAGACGATGGCTGGGAATATGAATACGACGGAAGAGGCAATGTGAAAAAAGATGCCAATGGGAATGATATCAAACGTAAAAAGACCATACAAGTCAGATGCGAAGTGATGGTGACAGATTAATTAAAAATTCGGAATTTTAAAGGAGGAAAATCAAAATGAAAATGAATGGTAACACTATTTTAATCACCGGTGGCGCAACGGGAATCGGTTATGCGATGGCAAAATACTTTTATAAGCGCAACAATACGGTCATAATCTGCGGCAGAAGGGAAGACAGACTTGAACAGACAGCCAAAGAACTGCCGGGAATTCACATATTCAAGTGTGATGTATCCAATCATGCCGATCGCAAAGCATTGTTTCAATATGTCAGTAACAATTTTCCCGACATAAACATCTTAATCAACAATGCCGGAATCCAGCGCGATATCGACTTGACAAAAGGGCTTGACGATTTAAACAATGGCGACAACGAAATCCAAATTAACTTTGAAGCCCCTGTTTATCTCTCTGCATTGTTTACGCCCATTCTTGCAGGAAAGGAAAACGCAACCGTCATCAATGTTTCTTCCGGTCTTGCTTTTATGGTGGAACGCGCCTCGCGTTGTCCGGTTTATTGTGCAACCAAAGCCGGACTACACGCCTTTTCGATAGCGCAACGCATACAACTTGCGCCGATTGGGATCAGAGTGGTGGAGATGATTCCGCCAATGGTAGAATCTGAACTGAACATAGAGGGACGCAGAAAACGGAACATGATGACTTCCCCATTGATGGTATCATCCGACGAATATGTCGAAAAAACGATGGAGAAAATGGAGCAGGATATTAATGAAATCAGATGGGAAAGGAGTAATTAAAATGAATGATCAAGAAGTATTAGATCTGATTAAACGCCGCAAGTCGGCGAGATCAACAATCGATTCGAACCTTCCGGTAGAACCGGAAGTATTGAATAAAATACTGGAAGCGGCAACATGGGCGCCGACCGCCCATAATATGCAGAATTTTAAGATTATTGCGATAGACAACAAAACTATATTGACACAATTAGGCGAATTGAAATCACATATCAAGCCTGAGTTTATAAGTGAAAACTACCGGAATGTTTCATTCTCGGAAGAAGAACTGAAACAAAAGAAAACAGGAATTTTGCCGATAGGTACTCTGGAATGGTATACTGAAGAAGCTCGTGAGGGCAGATTGAATCTACCACCTGCACAATTGGGTAAAATGATCAGTGATGTGCCGGTTTTATTATTGGTATTGTATGATCCGAACCGGCGTGCCCCCGCGTCGGAAGGAGATTTCTTAGGCGTCATGAGTTTGGGGTTTATGATTGAAAATATGTGGCTGATGGCGACGGCTTTAGGCTTGGGACTTCATATTGTTAGTCCGTTAGCTGATGAACCTGTGTCGAGCGAAATTAAAAAAATATTAGATATACCGGAGAATCTTAAAATTACACTCGGCTGCCGCCTCGGTTATCTGAAAACCGAAGAAACGCATCAACCCCGTATTCGCCGTAATATTGAAGATTTTGTAAGTTATAATAAATATGGTGATTTATAATAGTCACGTATTTTTTTATCTTAAAATAATATTATTCAGTCGTATTATTTTTGTATTTCAACTATTTGCATTACATTTGTGGTAATTATAACTAACACATTATGGATAATTATGCAAATTATAATTGACACTTCAGATAGATTAGTGCAAGCTACAACTGTCGGTTTTACGAGATATTCATTCGATAAAATAACTTGGGAAGAACGGTTGATTGGACTTACAGGCGCCAAAGGTACAGGAAAAACCACCATGCTTTTGCAGCATATAAAACAGACTTTTCCCGAAAAACAAAAAGCGTTATATGCTTCGTTAGACAATATCTGGTTCTCGAAAAATTCGCTGTGGGAACTGGCAGAACAGTTTAATGCTTACGGCGGCACGCATTTGTTTCTCGACGAAGTGCATAAATATCCCACTTGGGCAAAGGAAATAAAAAATATTTACGACAGTTTTCCCGATTTGAACGTGGTTTTCACGGGCTCTTCGATGCTCGAAATCCATCAACAAAGTGTCGATTTGTCACGGCGAGTTGTTTCTTACGAATTGAAAGGACTATCGTTCAGGGAATTTTTGGAATATGAGTATAATCTTAAACTTGAAAAACAGAGTCTTGCAGCTATTTTGAGCAATCATCGCGAAATTGCCAACAGTATTATTTTCGATTTCAAAATTTTGCCGGCGTTCAAAAAATACATGGAAATTGGCTACTATCCGTTCTACAAAAAGAGCAAAGGAAATTATTATTATGCTATACAACAAGCCATCAATAACACATTGGAAGAAGATTTACCGGCGATAGAGCCGGTGGAATATGCCACAGTTCTGAAACTCAAAAAAATGCTGGCAATAATTTCAGAAATGGTTCCATATCAGCCCAATACGGTAGCATTGGGCGCAAGTATGGAAACTGCTCGCCAACTCGTTGTAAAATATCTGTATTTGCTTGATAAAGCAGGAATTTTAATGTGCATTTCCGACACGAAAGAGAAATTGAATGCCCTGTCGAAACCCGAAAAGGTGTATTTGGAAAACACAAATATCATTTATTCGCTTGCAAAAGACAGCGCCAATTCAGGCAATTTGCGCGAAACATTTTTTGCCAATCAGTTGCGTGAAAAGCATAGGGTAAAAGTATCAAAAACCGGCGATTTTGTGGTTGATAATCAGTATACTTTCGAAATCGGCGGTAAAAACAAAACCGGAGAACAAATAAAAAATATAAACAATGCTTTTGTCGTTGCAGACGATATGGAAAGCGGTTTTCAAAACAAAATACCACTTTGGCTATTTGGGTTGCTATATTAAGCATAGGGATGGAAAACGTTATGGAAAATAAATAAAAAAATTGCTGTAATTTTACTCTTTTATATTTTATCATGCTTATTACATTATCTTTAAATCAAGATTTACAATTCAGGTGGAAAAAAGTGCAGGAAAAGATGTCGGAACTGAATGCCGGCGCCTGTATTGTTGCTTCAACTGTTAATATTTATTATTTAGCAGGTTTCGTTTTTACCGGATATGCTTATTTGCCGGTAGCAGGAGACCCCATTTTTTTTGTAAGAAAGTCTGCCGGAATAAATGATCCAAAAATTATTTATATTCGTAAACCGGAAGATATACCTGCTTTATTGAAACTCAGAGGTATAGAAATTCCTAAGCACATTTTATTAGAAGGAGATCAGCTAACATACAATGAATATGTCAGGTTACAAGCTGTATTTAATCCGGGAAAAACAAGTAATGCAACCTCTTTATTGCGGCAAGTCAGGAGTATAAAAACCGGTTGGGAAATCGAGCAATTACGTATTTCCGCCCGAAAGCATGCTGAAGTTTATGCTCAAATAAAAGCTTGTTATTCTCCCGGAATTTCTGATTTGGATTTTCAGGCAAAAATAGAGTATGAGATGCGTACTTCAGGATCCATTGGCGTTTTTCGTTCTTTTGGAGGCAATATGGATATTCACATGGGAAGCGTTTTGGTTGGAGAAAATGCAGAAGCTCCATCTCCTTTTGATTATGCTTTAGGAGGGGAAGGGGCTAATCTTTCGGTACCCGTTGGGGCCAATGGCACGATTTTGAAGCCGGGCATGGCGGTGATGGTTGATATGGTGGGAAATTATACCGCTTACCTCACAGATATGACTCGGACTTTTTCTGTCGGTAAACTTCCTGATATTGCCTGTAAAGCTCATCAGTTATCCATTGATATTCAAGATGCTATCGTTGAAAAATCTAAACCGGGCGTTTCGTGTGCAGAATTATATAAATTATCTCTTCAAATGGCTGAAGATGCCGGATTTGAAAAGTATTTTATGGGAACCAAACAGCAAGCCAAGTTTGTTGGTCATGGCGTGGGTATCGAAATCAATGAGTTACCTGTGCTCACAGAACGCTCAAAAGAATTGTTGGACACCGGAATTGTTTTTGCACTGGAACCTAAATTCGTATTGCCCGGGATTGGGGCTGTCGGTATTGAAAATACATTTTTAGTAACGAATGATAGCGTGGAAAAACTAACCTTGTTTGAAGAAAATATAATAGAGTTGGGTTAGATCAATAAATATTTAGCCACGAATTTCACGAATTACACAAAGTTTATTTTTAGTGTTAATTCGTGAAATTCGTGGCTAAATATTTTCATAAAGCAGCTGTCTTTTCTTTCAGCCAAGCTTTTTCTTCCTCATTCAAGAAAGGCGAAATTTTTTCGTAAACATTTTGATGATAATTATTGAGCCATTCGATTTCGTTTCCGGTCAATAATGATTTGTCGATTGGTTTTTTATCGATGGGGCAAAGCGTTAATGTTTCAAATTGATAGAATGAACCAAAGGCCGTAGTTTCACCGGTTACTGTCAATATGAGATTTTCAATGCGAATGCCATATTCTCCGGCTCTATATAGACCCGGTTCGTTTGATGTTACCATTCCCGGTTGTAGCGGAGTAGGATGAAGGTCTGTTCTGATACTTTGCGGCCCCTCGTGCACATTAAGGAAATAACCGATGCCGTGTCCTGTTCCGTGTAAATAATTTAATCCTCTATCCCAAAGCGCTTTTCTTGCTAAAATGTCTAATTGGCAGCCTTTAGTACCTTGAGGGAAGCGGGCTTGAGCTAAGGCAATGTGTCCCTTTAAGACCAACGTATAATCGGTACGCATCTGGTCTGTTATGTCTCCGACAGCGATTGTGCGGGTGATGTCGGTAGTTCCGTCGAAATATTGAGCGCCGGAATCAATTAATAATAAACCTTTATTTTTTATTGTAGCATTACTTTCTTCGGTTGGACTATAATGAACGACCGCTCCATGTTCGGCATATCCGGCTATCGTACTGAAGCTTTCTCCCGAATAGTAGGTTTGTTCCGAACGGAAATGCTTCAATTGCCGGCTAATATCCAGTTCGGTGACTTTTTCTCCTGAAGCTAAAGCCTTTTCAAGCCACATGTAAAAGTGAACCAGGGCAACTCCGTCTCTTGTCAGCGCTTGTTTGAAGCCGTTGATTTCCGTTTCATTTTTAATGCTTTTCAACATATCAGCCGGATGCACTCCGACTTCTTTTATATCGCTTGGATCAGAAATACTGTTGAAAAGAGAATAATTAATTTTGGCCGGGTTTATCAGGATTTTTTGTCCGCTTGGAATTTTTTTGACATAATCAAATATTTTTGTATAATCGGCAAATACTATATGTTGGCTTTTTAAATAATCGATAACCTCAGTAGTTAATTTTTCCGGATGAATGAAAAGTATGGTTTCTTTTTCGGATACGATGGCATAACAAACAGCGACGGGATTATAAACCACATCATTTCCCCTGATATTAAATAACCATGCAATTGTGTCGAGCGATGCCAATAGAGTGATCTCTGCTCCGGAAGATTGTGTTTCTTGCAACACGGATGCGATTTTATCTTTCGCGCTCACGCCTGAAAATTCTTCGGGAAGGACGAATGTTTTTCCGGTTGGAATTCCGGGTCGATTTTTCCAGATAGAATCAAAAGGTTTGAAACCGGTTTTCAGGTTGATATGATGATTTCCGAAAAAATTCTTTAAAGTAAGCGCATCTGATGCGGCATAAACTTCTCCATCTATTCCGATGGAGGTATTTGCGGGAAGTTCGGATAGTAACCAATTTTTTATGTCGGGAGTATCCGGTAATCCATCTTTAAAAAGGTCGATGCCGGAACCTTTCAGTTGTTCTTCGGCTTGTAAAAAATAACGGGAGTCCGTCCATAATCCGGCTTTATTCGATGTTACGGCGACAGTACCGGCCGAACCGGTAAATCCGGATATCCACTGCCTGCATTCCCAATGAGCTGCCGGATATTCGCTAATGTGGGGATCCGAACTTGGAATGATATAAGCATCAATGCCATTATCTTTCATCAATGTTCTTAAAGCTGCTATTTTTTCTGAAATAGTCATAATATGGTATGTTTTTCACTCTCCAAGTCCTCTTTAGGGGATTTAGGGGTATTTTTTACAATTTTTTCCTCCCAAATGACCCACAGTAAGAATATAAGCCCGTAAAAAACATACCTGAACAGGCCTTCGTGTAAGAAGTCGAATCTTTCGGGATGTTTATATATAAGCCAAGAAATCATTGAGAGTCTTATGATGTTGTAAACCCATAAAATGACACAACCCATAGGTATGTACCAAAGCTTTTTTCCCCAGGTTCCTTTATAAAATGCTATAATAATAATAAAAATATAAAGTTGTTTTACCGAAGTACAGCCCCATATAATATTTATTTTCATACCTCCGTTTTGGAAATACAAGATAGTATCTTCTCTGAAAAAATCATTTGTATTCGGAAATAAACGGACAAACCAATAAGTAATTTTCGCCGTAAAGGTAGACAGAGAATGAAATTGCGCAGTCAGGTCTTTTCCGAAAATAGCTATTTGTTGACTGTGTAGATCTCCGTCAACTACTAATTTCCATAAAAAATGAGTAAAAAATAATAATATAAGGAAATACAATATACCCCAATAAGGATACGATATTTTTGTTAAATATTTGAAATGTTTGTTCATAACCTCTTGTAAACAGGTGCAAATATAGTACCAAAATGAAAATAAACGAGTATATTTGCCAAGTTTTTATATGTCGTACAAGTGAATATTGTCATAGACCAAGGGAATACATCTGCTAAGATTGCAATTTTTTTTGAATATAAGTTGTTTGCTTCGTTTATATTCAAGCCGTTAACAGTGGATAGATTACGTAAGTTGTTGAATAAGTTTTCTCCCTCCTTTGGAATTTTGTGTTCAGTTGCTGATGTTAATCCTGAAGTTATTAATTTGTTAAGATCTTCGCTTCCGAAATTTTATGTATTTGACGAGTCTTTGAAATTGCCGCTAAGGATTAATTACAAAACGCCTCATAGTTTAGGAAAAGATCGTTTGGCTGCTATTGTTGGCGCTTGGCAAAATCATGAGAATAAAGATATGCTGGTTATTGATGCGGGAACAGCTATCACATACGATTTTTTAGATGCTTCCGGCGTTTATTGGGGAGGTAATATTTCTCCCGGCATGACAGTCCGTTTCAAATCATTAAATAAATATACCAAACGGTTGCCTTTGATTGATGAGCAAGGAATATTACCCGGATTGGGATATGATACGGAGACTGCAATCCGTTCGGGAGTTGTCGGAGGGATTGTTAAGGAGATGGACGCCTATATAAATGAATATAAAGAGAGATATCCCGGTCTTTTGGTTTTTTTAACAGGAGGTCATTCTTTTTATTTTGAAAAAAAACTAAAAAATTCCACCTTTGCAGACGGAAATTTGGTACTGTCAGGTTTGAATGAAATATTAAATTATCAAGATGAAAATTAAGTTAAGTTTATCAGTCGTATTGTTAGTGTTTGTTCAAGTAATGCTTTGGTCACAAACCTCAATTAATTCGCCCTATTCCCGTGGAGGATACGGAGAATTGGCAGATCCGTCATTTGGCGCCCAAAAGGCAATGGGAGGTATTGGATATGGCCTTCGCGAAGCAAATATAATTAATCCTTTGAATCCGGCTTCGTTTTCCAGGGTCGATTCTATGACTTTTATGTTTGATATAGCAGTTTCAGGGCAGCGATCCTGGTTTAATGACGGCTTTAATAAATCTCACAATACCAATGGACGGCTCGAATATGTTGCGATGCAATTCCCATTATCCCGAAACTTAGGGATGGGGTTTGGGTTTAAACCTGTGACTTATGTAGGCTATAAATATGGAATGGCATATACTGATTCAGTGGAAACATATTCCGGCTCCGGAGGCTTTAATCAAGTTTATGGCGCTTTATCCTATAATTTCAGGAATATATCTGTTGGAGTGAACGTGGGTTATTTGTTTGGTCAACAATATAATAGTGGACAGGTTACTGTCTCCGGTACGAATTCTATTCCTACCGTTTACTTGGATACATTATCTCTGTCGGGATTAATCCTTGATTTTGGGATTCAGTATACTAAGCGTTTGGAAAACAACCGGCGATTGGTAGTTGGCGCGGTTTATACTCCTAAATTATCTTCAACCGGAAATTTTTTGACTTCGTATGAGCCTGTTGTTCCTGTCGGAGATGGATACGAGATGCCTGAAAAATATGCTTTTGGAGTTTCTTATGCACAAGAACGTAAATTCCTTTTAGGAGCGGATTTTTCATTCCAAAGATGGAGTGATGTTGAGTTTGGAGGAAAGAAAAATGTATTCAACGACCGAATGCGAATTAATTTGGGAGGAGAGTATATCCCGAATGCCCGAGGGCGGAGTTATCTTGGTTTAATACGTTACAGATTAGGCGTTAATTATGCTAATTCCTATATATCTCCTGTTTCCAATATCAATGATCAGTCTTCTCCTTTTAACGAATATAGCGTGAGCGGTGGATTCGGATTGCCTTTGGTGGGAGGAAGGTCTATGGTTAACCTTGCTTTTGAATATCAGAAGGTTCAGCCCAAAGAACAGATACAGGGGATGATCAAGGAACAATATTTTAGGATTACAATAGGTTATACCTTTAATGAATTGTGGTTTTTCCAGCGAAAAGTTCAGTAGCTTTTCTTATTTTTATGAAAAAAACGCTTCAGAAACATCATTTTGCTATTGTTTTCATTGGGGCTTTTTGCCTCTTTTCAGCGACTTGCTCAAAAGGGAAAACAGTGATGGATACTATTGAAGTCGATGCACAAGCTTTACCTTTAATGCATACGGAAAATGCTTCTTCTTTAATATCGGATTCAGGTGTTACACGTTACCGGTTAGTCGCAAAAGTTTGGGATGTTTATGATAAACACCCGGATTCGTATTGGTATTTTCCCAAAGGTTTATACGTGGAAAAATTTGATTCGGTGTTTAATGTGGAAGGAAGTATAAAGTCTGACACAGCCTATTATTATGATAAGAAAATGCTTTGGCATCTGATTGGAAATGTAGAAGTGATGAATCTTCAGAAAGAAAAATTTGAGACTCAGGAGTTGTTTTGGAACGAAAAGACTGAAAAAATATATTCTAATAAACCAATCAGGATAGAACAGGCAGATAAAATAATACTTGGCGAAGGATTTGAATCGAATCAATCGATGACTAATTACGATATATTTAAAACTTATGCGGTTTTATATGTGAATGATAGAGAAGAACCTGAAAATCCTGATGAAGTTAAGCCATGAATCTGATTGTTATTGTCGTTATATTAATCGCATTTTTATTATCTGTTTTTTTTCCCGCAGCCGAAATTGCATTTGTTTCATCTAATAAGTTATTTTTTGAACTGGAAGGAAAACGTTCCGGTGTTAAAAACCGTGCCTTAAATCTTTTTTATAAGCATTCTACTTCCTTTATTATATCTATGCAAGTGGGGTTTATTATTTCGCTTGTTATTTACGGGTTGTTGACAGTTGAATTTTTAACAGATAAAATAGAAACTTCGGTCAATGATTTTATTTTGTTATTGATTCAGATATCAATAGCCTCTGTTTTAATTTTGCTTGGAAATATATTATTCTTCAAGATGTTTTTTAGGCAAAATGCCGAATTATTTCTTTCCTTTTGGGCCATACCATTGTCTGTGTTTTTCATATTATTGAGCCCTGTCACTATTATTATATTGGCGATGGCTGTTTTTTTTATGAAGATGTTTGGAATAAAAACACTACCTCGTCAAATTTTTCCGACATTAGCTAAAAATGACTTGGACAGTTTTATTCAAAAAACGATAGATGACTCTGCCGAAAATGCAGAATTGGAAACGGAAGTTAAATATTTTCAAAATGCGCTTGATTTTTCAAATGTAAAGCTTAGAAACTGTATTGTTCCCCGCACCGAAATCGTGGCGCTCAGCCTTGAGACTCCGGTTGAAGAATTATTGACGGTTTTTATAGAAACCGGATTGTCTAAAATATTGGTTTATAAAGAGGATATTGATGATATAGTCGGGTATATTCATTCATCGGAAATGTTTGCAAAACCTGAAGATTGGACTGAGCAAATAAATCCGGTAACGGTGGTTCCGGAGAATATGGCTGCCAATAAGTTGATGAAGAACATGCTTCGTGAGAAAAAGAATATTGCAGTTGTTGTTGATGAATTTGGAGGCACTTCAGGAGTGATTACTTTAGAAGATCTCGTGGAGGAAATTTTTGGGGAATTTGAAGATGAACATGATACCAAATCACAAATTGCAAGGAAAATATCCGATACGGAGTTTATATTTTCGGGGCGGAGTGAGATAGATAAGATAAATGAAGATTTTGGATTGGAAATTCCGGAATCGGAGGAATATGTGACAATTGCCGGGTATATTTTAAATCATCACAGGAATTTTCCCAAGCTAAACGAATCGATCAAGATTGGCAGCTATCTCTTTAAAATAGTGAAGGTAACGAGTACGAAAATAGAATTAGTCAGGATGAAAATTGAAGAATAATTAAAAATCTTTGAAAAATACATCTGTTTTAAGCAAATATTTGTATCTTCGTGCGCAATTTTTAATAGATATTAAACAAATAAATATAGCAAATGGCAACCTTAGAGAAAATTAGACGCAGATCCGGCTTGCTTGTTGGAGTAGTGGGTTTGGCTTTACTCGCTTTTATACTTGGCGACTTTTTAAATCCATGGAAAACTTCTTCTCGTCAGAGAGCAGAAGTTGTTTTGAGTGTTGATGGCGAGAATACCGGAATATTAGATTTTCAGGCGAAAGTAGCAGAAATGGAACAGGTTTACAAGATGCAAACAGGGAATTCTTCCATGTCGGAAGACGTTTCTGCTCAAATCAGGGAATCTGTTTTTGAAACAATGGTTAGAGATATTTTATTGGGAGAAGCATCTCTTAAAACCGGAGTTACTGTTAGTAAGGATGAACTCAGTGATTTGATTATGGGAGACAATATTTCTCCTATGATTCAACAAATGCCTATGTTTCGCAATCAGCAAACAGGTAAATTTGATAGAAATGTATTGCTTCAATTTTTGCAAACAATCGAATCTGATGACCATGCCGATAATGCGGATGTTCAAAGCGCTAAAAATTACTGGTTATTTGTAGAACGAACAATTAAACAACAAAAATTGGAAGAGAAACTCACCAATTTGGTAGCAAAATCTATTGTTGTTAATTCGTTGGATGCGAAAGCTGCTTTTGATGCCAATAACGAGAGTGTCGATTTCGATTATGTAGCTCAACTATATTCTTCTATTGCTGATGACCAAGTAAGTGTTACCGATCAGGAAATTGAAAAGTTATACAATAAAAGGAAAGAACTTTTCAAACAACAGGAAGCAATGATGATCAGCTACATTGCCGTTGATATAGTTCCAAGCCAAGATGATTTTAATAAAGTAGCAGAGATATTAAATAAAGTGAAGGTAAAAATGGAAGATCCGACAGCTGTTGCAGCTGATGTCGTAAACGATAATTCCGATGTTCCGTTTTCTGATGTATTTGTGTCAACCTCCGGTATGGAACCTGAAATTAAAAATTTTGTTCAAAATGCTACAACCGGAAATATAGAAGGTCCGCTTTTAATTAATACCACCTATCATTTGTTGAAATTGATAGATAAAACGACAGCTGCCGATTCTGTAAAAATCAATCAAATTACTTTGCCTCAGATGGACGAAAAACAGCTAACTCATTTGACGGATAGTTTGATAAATGTGCTAAATAAAGGTAAAACATTTTCTGAATTGTCTTTGGAATTAACAGGAGGAAAATCTAACGGCGAAATGGGATGGATGACGGAAGCTTCTTTATTGAAGGCCTCTGATGAAAAATTCAAAAGCGAAGTATTCAATGCTCCTTTGAATAAGGTTTTTGTTGCCAATTCTACGCTTGGCTCTCATTTGGTTCAAGTTACGGAAAGAACTGCTCCGGTAGCAAAATATAAAATAGCAGATGTCAAGATTGATGTAAGCCCAAGTTCGGAAACTTATAAAAATTTGTATAATGATTTGACGCATTTTGTTTCTAAAAATAAAACTTTAGAATCATTCAAGGCGGCAGCTGCGGAAGCAGGATATACTCTTGTTACGGAAGCTCCGGTAGGAAAAAATGACCAGACGGTAGGTGCAGTAAAAAATGTCCGTCAATTGATTCGTTGGCTTTATGGTCAAAAGAAAGGAGCTGTTTCCGATGTATTCGAGTGTCAGGATAAATTTGTAGTAGTTGCGGTTGAAGGCCATCAGCAAGAAGGTTTCCGTCCGTTAGCTTCTGTTTCGGACATATTGAAGAGAGAACTTTTGAATCAAAAGAAAGGTGAAAAGATTGTGAACGGCTTGAAAGGTAAAAACTTTGAATCATTGGAACAATATGCTGAGGCTATGTCAAGCTCAATTCAATCGGTTAAATTTGTAACTTTTGCTACTAACAGGATTACCGGAATAGGAGTGGAACCAATAGTTACAGCAGCTGCTCCATTCCAGGAAGTTGGTAAAATTTCAAAACCATTGGCAGGCGATAATGCTGTTTATGTACTGAAAGTTACCGATAAGCGTGAAAGCGGTGGAGAATTTAATATGGCATCTCAACAACAAATGCTTAATACAAACAACGGTTATCGTATCAGGTATCAACTCATGCAAGTGCTGAGAGACGAAGCAAAAATAGAAGATAATCGCATCAGATTCTATTAATAAAAAATGAAAGAACAAAAAACGCCAATTAAAATTCAATTTAGTTGGCGTTTTTTAGTTTAAAAAATTTGGATTGAATGCTTAAAATTAATACATTTGTGTCGTAAATAATTAAGCAAATGAAACCAACCGACGAAAAGCAACAAATTGAAGAAAAAGCGCCTCTACAAGGAAAACCATATTCCGAACGAGAAGAAGAAGAAACCTCCAATATAGTGCAGGAACCTGCTATGGCGTATGGTAATATATTTACGTATGCTGATTATCTTTCGTGGACTGATGATAAAATGCGGGAAATCATCAATGGAATTGTTTATGCTTTTGCTGCTCCTTTCAGAAAACATGCGAAGCTCACAACTTTCTTTACGGTAATAATGGGGAGTTTCATTCGCAGAAGAAAAACTAAAGGCAAATGTGAAATATTCCATGCTCCATTTGATGTCAGGTTATCTTTAAGCGGAGAAACTGATGACAACAAAATTTATAATGTAGTACAACCTGATATCTGTGTTGTTTGCGATCCTTCAAAATTGGATGACAGGGGATGTTTAGGCGCTCCCGACTTAATTGTTGAGGTGCAATCTCCATCAACCGCCAAACGTGATTTAGATGAAAAGTTTCATCTTTATGAACGAGCCGGAGTGCGTGAATATTGGGTAGTTTTTCCCCAAGAACAGGCAGTTACGGTTTTTCTTTTGCAGCCGGATGGAAAATATAATAAAGGCGCTACTTATGAAATATGTAACGAGGATAAAAAAATTCCGGTTAATACACTGAAGGGATTAGTTATCGATATGGTTGAGCTTTTTGAAGAATAGTTATTTACCCCTAAATCCCCTAAAGGGGACTTCAGCTTCTGAAAAAACCGAAGCTAACTACGGTCTATCACTCGCTCAAGTCCCCTTTAGGGGATTTAGGGGTGAATTAAGAGTTCTTCTTTTAGAAATTTGGTGGTATATCCAATATTGCTTTTTACCATCTTCTCAGGAGCGCCTTCAAACAAAATTTGTCCGCCGCCTTTTCCACCCTCCGGCCCCATATCTATGATATAATCAGCACATTTAATTACATCGAGGTTGTGTTCTATGACAATCATGGTATTACCTTTGTCGACTAAACGGTTGATAACATCTAACAAGACTTTGATGTCGTCGAAGTGTAATCCGGTGGTTGGTTCGTCTAAAATATATAATGTTTTTCCCGTATCCCGCTTGGCTAATTCCGTTGCTAACTTGACACGCTGACTTTCGCCTCCGGAGAGCGTAGTAGAGGATTGTCCCAATTTGATATATCCAAGGCCAACATCTTGCAGAACTTTTATTTTGGAAAGTATATGCGGAACGTTTTCAAAGAATTCTACAGCCATATTGATGGTCATATCCAATACGTCGGCAATGGATTTTCCTTTGTACTTAACTTCTAAGGTTTCCCGGTTGTAGCGTTTGCCGTGACAATCTTCACAAGGCACCATCACATCAGGAAGAAAATTCATCTCAATTGATTTATATCCATGTCCGGAACAAGTTTCACATCTTCCTCCTTTGACATTGAATGAAAACCTTCCGGCTTTGTAACCCCTGATTTTTGATTCGGGAAGCTCTACGAAAAGATTGCGTATATCTGAAAAAATTTCCGTATAAGTAGCCGGATTTGAACGGGATGTGCGTCCTATCGGAGATTGGTCGACCGTTACGATTTTATCTACATTTTCAATTCCTTCAATCGATTGATAAGATAACGGTTCCTGAAGCGAATGGTATAATTTAGCGCTTATAACCGGTTGCAATGTTTCGTTTACTAATGTTGATTTTCCACTGCCTGAAACTCCGGTTACGCAAATGAATTTGCCGAGAGGAACTGTTACATCTATATTTTTTAGATTATTACCCGATGCTCCTTTCAAAACAATTTGTTTGCCGTTTCCTTTTCTTCTTTGTTGGGGGATTTCTATTTTTTTCCCTCCATTTAAATAAGCGGCCGTGAGCGTATTCGATTGCAGCATTTCCTCAGGAGTTCCGGCGAAAACTACGTTTCCTCCCAATCGGCCGGCACGGGGGCCAAGGTCGATTATGTAGTCGGCGTTGAGCATCATGTCTTTATCATGTTCCACAACAATAATGGAATTGCCCGTATCTCTTAACCGTTTCAAAGAATTGATTAACCTTACGTTATCTCTTTGGTGGAGCCCTATGCTTGGTTCATCAAGGATATACAATACATTGACTAATTGCGAGCCTATTTGAGTGGCTAACCGGATACGCTGGCTTTCTCCTCCTGAAAGGGAAGTTGACGCACGGTTCAATGATAAGTAATCCAAGCCGACATCAAGTAAAAAAGAGGTGCGGGTGCGGATTTCTTTTAATATTTCCGTAGCAATTAATTTTTGCTTATTAGATAAGTGTTCGTCAAGATTATTTATCCACTCGTAAAATTCGGAAATATCCATTTCGGTTAATTCTGTAATGTTTTTACCATGGATGAAGTAGTGCAAAGATTCTTTATTCAATCGCTTGCCATTACATTCGGGGCATACGGTAGTAGAAATGAATTGTTCCGCCCATTTTTGGGCTGTTGCCGAAGCATCTGATTCTTGTTGTATCGTGATATATTTGGCAATACCTTCAAATGACAGAAAGTAATTGGAATGCTCTCCCAGCGCTTCGTTCCTTATTTGCAGGCGTTCTTCGGTACCGTTCATGATTTCATCCAGCGCTTCCTGCGGAATATCTTTGATTGGAGTTTTAACGCTTACTCCGTATTTTTCACAAATGGCTTCGATTTGCCAGAAAATCATAACACTGCGATATTTTCCTAAGGGAACGATTCCTCCCTGAAAAATGCTTAAGCTTTTATCCTGTATGATTTTATCCGTATCGATGAGATTAATAAATCCCAATCCTTTACATTTGGGGCAAGCGCCGTAAGGAGAATTGAATGAAAAGTTGTGAGGTGCAGGTTCACTGTAGGATAGTCCGGTCGATGGGCACATTAATCGTTGGCTGAAATGACGTATTTGATTTGTTTCAAAATCGAGAATGATAACCAGTCCGTTTCCCTGTTTCATTCCTGTTTTTACACTGTTTTTTAGCCTTCGTTCATCCTTTTCCGATACTTGCAGTTTGTCGATAACAACTTCGATATCATGGTTTTTATACCGGTCGACTTTCATCCCGTGAATGATTTCCCGTAATTCTCCGTCGATTCTCACGTTTAAAAAACCTTTTTTGCGCAGTTGTTCGAAAAGTTCTTTATAGTGACCTTTGCGGCTTCTTACGACAGGCGCAAGCAGGTATACTTTTTTATCTTTATATTGTTTTAAAATGAGGTCGATAATTTGTTCTTCGGTATATTTGACCATTTTTTCTCCTGTGTTGTAAGAATAAGCCTCACCTGCTCTTGCGTATAGCAGACGGAGAAAATCGTAGACTTCGGTTGTTGTTCCGACTGTGGAACGCGGGCTTCGGTTGGTTGTTTTTTGTTCGATGGAAATCACGGGACTTAATCCGGTGATTTTGTCGACATCGGGCCGTTCCATATTGCCGAGAAATGTACGGGCATAAGCAGAAAATGTTTCGATATAACGGCGTTGTCCTTCGGCAAATATAGTGTCGAAAGCTAATGAAGATTTTCCGCTTCCGCTTAATCCGGTGATTACGGTGAATTTATTGCGTGGAATATCTACATCTATGTTTTTAAGATTGTGCACACGTGCACCTTGCACGTTGATATATTCTGTTTGCGCTTCGACTTCTTCTTTCATAAAATCTTAACTGGAAGGGTGCAAAGGTACAAATTTTTCTGCGAAATAAGATTTTGCCCCAATCAATATTTGCATGATATTATAGAAATATCTACATTTGAAAAAATTTTATTGAACGGAGTCTTAATAAAACTCCGTGTGTTTCCGTGAAAAAAACTCCTTTTACTCCGTGTTTATTAAATGCTTTATTTCCTCTACGATAACACTTTTGAAGGTCTTTTGACCTGCATTTTCGATGCCTTCTTCCGCAAACAATTCCCCCAAAAAATTGTTCCGGAAAACACACAATTACCTCTATTCTCAGAAAGTTTCACTGTCATAACCGACACGGAAAAAGCAGAACGGGTATTGGCCGGACTGCAAAAAAAGCTTTCCCAATCGGCTATACAGATGCTGTTTGTCTGCTTTTTGTCGGAAATGGAAGAAGTTCCGACGCTGATTTTCAACTATATACAAAAAGCGTTGATTTCGGAAAAAAGTATCGAATTGAATTTTGCCGACAACGACGTGTTGGAACTTTCTAAAATCTATAAAAAAGTACAACGGGAAGCCGAAAGAATGCGGCAATTCGTTCGTTTCCAGAAAACAGCCGACGGTATTTTCTTTGCGGTTTTCGAGCCATTATACAATATCTTACCGCTTAATTCCGAACATTTCGAAGACCGTTTCGCCGACCAACAATGGATTGTATATGATCTGAAACGAGGATATGGCCTGTATTATGATCTGGAAAAAACAGAAATTGTCAGGTTTGAGAACTTGCAAATTTCACCTCAAACCCGGCAATTATCTCCCGACAAATTAGATGAATATGAATTAGCTTTCCAACAACTATGGAAAGATTATTTCAAATCGGCGGCAATCAAAGAACGGATGAATTTGAAATTACATCGCCAACACATGCCAAAACGTTTCTGGAAATACCTGACAGAAAAAAATTAATCAATACACTTAATCTGTGAATCAACACTACAATATATTTTTTGTGTTTTTCTATGAATTAATTCATTATTTTTCATATTTTTGTCGAAGATTGTACAATTAAACTTAATTTTTATGAAACTGCAAAATTATTACAAACTGTTGTTTTTTCTTTTATTTATATCGGGAAGTATGTACTTCACTTCCTGCATAGATAAAAATGTTGATTTAGATAATGTATCCGGAGATATATTATTGGGTGGTAAATTAGAAGGTCCTCTTATAAGAGAAAGTGAAATCAAAATGAGTGATTTGCTTGAAACTTATAATTCAGACATAACAGATATGCATATAACGGTTGATGAACTTACCGGAGATATCATCTTAACGTATGATACTGTATTTACATACAACATGAACGAAATAAATAATCTTTTCGAAATCCTCAATGGCAAGATGTTTAATTTTGGAATGAATGACATATTCGGTGATAAATCAATAACTGATCTTTTACAGATAGGTGCTCAAACTCTGCCGGTCGGGATGGATTTCCGAAACGACGATACAGTCGATTTCGACATGTCAACCAGCTTGGGCAATGACTTGCAAAACAAGCAAAGAATTTCAAGAATTCAATTTGAAAATACAGATATTGATGTCATAATCTCAACAACATCATTCAATATTATTGGAAACGATGTCCTGAATATAGTGTTGAAAACTTCCGATAATGATTCTTTAACAATTACCAGTCAGGATATAAAGAATGGTATCAAAACTTTTCAATATAGAGGTAATAATAAATTTGAAATCAAAAATCAATTTGTTGCACGATTTGAAGTTAAAGGAGACGATCACACTGTAATTGCTGCAGATAGCAAGCTCAATCTCACTTTAAAATTCAGACAAGGAAATGATTTCAGGTATATTGTATATGGTTGGTTCGATTATAAGTTTGACGATGTAACGTCGATTAAAACTCGTGATTTCATCACCAATATCTATGACTTCATTCCGAAAGGAAGTAGATTTAACTTGGAAGACCCTCGTTTCGATTTTCAGACAGAATCCAATCTGGGAGTTCCTCTCAATTTCAAACTGGATGGCATAAAGTCTTTTCTTCGTAATATGGATGGTGTAAGTGGAGACATTAACACTTTTTCTCCGACAAAAGATGTCAATTTCCCTATCCGCGGAGCAAGTATACTGGGAGAAGTTGCTCATACAGACAACACAAATGGCTTTAAGTCCATAAACAGACAATTTTTCCAAGAATATGGAGGTGAAAATATTTCTGATTATATCACCAGCAGATTAGATTCTTTAACATTCTCATACCAACTATCTACCACTCCCGGAAAGGACATAAACAATCCAACTCTTCCTGAAGAATTCATACCTTCAGATGGAAAATTGGATATTCGCGGCAGATTTACTACTCCTTTTGCGTTTGATAAAGGCAGTTTCATTTCCTATTCAGATACAATTAAAGATATTGGTTTTACTGATGATTATTTTGATGATATTTCATCATTCGAATTAAGTGTCACTTTTACCAATAATTGTCCATTAGGATTTTTTGTTAAGTTGTTTCTACTTAATGACAAATACGAAAAAATATCCACTGACCCCTATCAAACTATAACAATCGAAAGACCTGAAGTTTATACAGAAGAAGGTCCTAATAAAGGAAAAGTTATACGTGAAAAAGTAAAAGAAATGGCACCGTTTTATATCGAATTTAAAGCCGGCGAACCAACTGCTATAACTGAATTAAAAAATGCCAAACACATTTTATTGGAGTATCAAAGTGACAAAAATTTGGATGATAATACCAACCCAATCAGATTAACTAAAGATGATTCGATAAAAGTTAAGATTGGATTTATACTTAATGGAAAAATATTAATAAATCTGAATGATTAAATTACATAATGTCATGAAAAAATATTTGATTAAACATATTATAGTCATAGCAATTATGACGGTTTGTTTTGGCAATTTGTTTGCACAACAAGCGAATACGATGTATTTCATGCAGGGAGTTCCCGAAAGAAATATTTACAATCCTGCCTTCCAGGCTCCTTATAATTTCTATTTAAATATTCCAATACTTCCGAGTTTCGGATTAAGTGTCGGAAATAATTCTTTAGTTCTCAACGATATCATCTTCAATCAAAATGGCCGGACAATCAGCGCCTTCCACCCTGATGCCGTAGGGGGGAAAAGAGGAGATTTTTTCAACGCATTGCATAATACCACTCGTATTTATGAAGATTTTTCACTCAATTTAATCGGATTTGGTTTTAGAAAGGATAAAAATTATTTTACATTCGACATTACGTTGAAAGACCAGGCCGGATTATATCTGCCTAAAGATTTGTTTAATTTGACGAATGGAACCGCAAGTCAGGATAAATTTAATTTCAATCGATTAGGAGTGAATGCTTCTCTCTATAGTGAAGTAGCGCTGGGTTATTCCCGTCAATTGGACGACAAATGGACTGTTGGAGGTAGATTAAAATTCCTGTCGGGGATCGCCAACGTGAGTACAGACATTAAAACCATGGAGTTGAACCCAAGTGTCGACAAATGGGTTGTCAGTGGTTCCGGATCGCTCAATGCTTCTATACCGGCAAGACTGGTCAACTGGAAGAAAGCTTTCAAGCCGGATCCAACTCCAACTGATGCTAACAGAGAAATCATTGATTGGGATCATATAGGGGATGCTTTCTCATCTACAAGCGATATTATGAGTAATCTCAAAGCGAGCGATTTTTTCAAAAATTTCGGTATGGGCGTGGATTTGGGAGCCACTTATAATGTGTTGCCACAACTGCAATTATCAGCTGCAATGACCGATTTGGGCTTTATCCGTTGGAGTAATAATACAGCCAATGTCAGTATCAATGATGGTTATACATTCGATGGTATTAATATCATTGTCGGCGATGGAGAAGAGGAAATCAAACAGAAATTTCAAGATGAATTAGATAAGTTAAAAGGTATATTTGCTAATGAGAATACCTCCGGTGGGAGTGGAAAATCTTATACGACTTCATTGTCCACCCGTTTCAATATCGGTGGTGAATATAGCTTGACGAATAATAAAATTGGATTTGGCTTGCTTTCATCCACTTTATATGCGAATAAAACTTTATTCCCCGATCTAACCGCATCCGTGAATTTCCGTCCTTGGAACTGGTTTCATCCCACCGTCAGTTATTCCATTTTAGATGGAGGTTTCAGGACTATAGGAGCCGGCGCTCAATTGAAATTAGGCGCTGTCAATTTGTATTTGGCAGTAGACAAAATTCCGGTTGGAAGCAATACTTATAATAAACAGTACATACCTCAATATATGAACAGCACTAATCTTTATGCAGGTATGACTTGGGTATTCGGCGATTCAAGAAATAAGAAATGTTTCAATGTTCCTAAAGGCTGGATAGTTGATAAATATGGCTGTCCGATCGATTCCGATGGAGATGGCGTACCGGATAGTATCGACAAATGTCCGAATACGCCGGCAGGAGTTACTGTAGATCAACATGGTTGCCCAATTGATACCGACGGCGACGGCGTGCCCGATTATCTGGATAAATGTCCGAATACACCGGCAGGAGTTGCTGTAGATCAATATGGTTGCCCGATCGATTCCGACGGCGATGGCGTTGCTGATTATATGGATGAATGTCCGAATACGCCGGCAGGAGTTACCGTGGACAGCAAGGGTTGTCCGATTGATTCCGATGGCGACGGCGTACCCGATTATCTGGATAAATGTCCGAATACGCCGGCAGGAGTTGCTGTAGATCAATTTGGTTGCCCAATTGATACCGACGGCGACGGTGTGCCCGATTATCTGGATAAATGTCCTACAATTCCGGGAACTGTAGCCAATGATGGATGTCCTGAATTGAAAGAAACAGAAAAAGCGGTATTCGAAAAAGCGCTGCGTGGAATTCAATTCGCAACAGGAAAAGATATTATTACCAAAGCTTCTTATCCTATCTTGGATGCTATTGTAATGATTATGAGGGAAAATCCAACCTATTTCTTGACGATTAACGGACATACCGATAACGTGGGTAAACCGGAATCAAATCAAATATTATCCGAAAAACGCGCTGCCGCTGTTAGAAATTATATTGTCAGTAATGGTGTTGACGCAGGCAGACTGACGATACGAGGTTTCGGAGATACTCAGCCGCTTGTTCCAAATACGACTGCCGCTAATAGAACTTTAAACCGTCGTGTGGAATTTATCGTGAAATTTGAAAAAGAGATAGAAGTAGCAAAATAAAACAAGAATAATATCTTAATCTAAAAACAAAAACCACGAGAGAAAATTATCCCTCGTGGTTTTGTTTTTAGCATTTCGATTAATATGGCTTACCTTTAAACTCCTCGAATAATTCTTCCAAATCAATTTTTAATCCCTCAAGCGCCATAACCGGCACCTTACCTTCATATTGATAAATAGTTCCTCGATCATATTTCCCGTTTTCTTGTAAAATATACACCATAATGGCGCCTTCTATCGGATACACAAGCCAATATTCGGAAACCCCTGCTTTTTCGTAAGCATCAAGTTTTTCTGTAGCATCATATCGCGTCGTGCCCGGAGACTGTATTTCAATCACCAAGTCGGGAGCTCCAAGACACCCCTTTTTATCTAATTTCGATAAATCGCACACTAAACAAATATCGGGTTGAAGAACGGTATAGATTTTATCGTTGGCCGTTCCCTTTTTATTATCAGGCAAACGCACATCAAACGGGGCATTAAATACAAGACACTTACCTTTTCTTCTTTCAATAAAAGCGGTTAATTTATACACCAATTTAGAAGAAACCCTGGCATGTCGGGTAGATGCAGCCGGAGACATCATACGAATAAAACCATCTATCAATTCACGTCTCTTACTATCAAACCAGGTAAGATAATCAGCATAAGTGTATCGTTTGGTTTCATCCAAATCTAAGACATAATTACTTCCATAAAGAGCCAACGGTTCTGATACTACATCTAATTCGGGTTCATTTTGTTCCGGATATTTTTTGATTTTCTTTTTTGATTCCATAAAACTTATAAATTTTCAGATATGCAAAGTGCTATGTGAAAAATAACTTAGTAACTTTTAATCATTATAAATTGTCATCTTATTTTTTGCACGTTACAAAACTAAGAAAAAGTGTAATATCTTCCAATTATTTTATTAAATTATTAACCATTTGATTAAGAAATTAAACACCCTGTATACTCAGAAATCTACAGGCTAAAAACGCCATCACTCCCACAGACGTTTTTAAAGCTTCTTCATCGATTAAAAAAGTGGATGTGTGCAACCCGCTACAAGGATGTTTGCCTTGCACTCCAAAACGATAAAAAGTAGTTGGATAAAGTTGTGAAAAGAACCCGAAATCTTCGGCTGTCATTCTCTTTTCCAATCCTTTTACCGATTCTTTTCCAAGATATTCTATGGCATAAGTCTTGGCTAAAGAGGTTATTTGTTCATCATTTTTTACGCAAGGATATCCGTCATAAACTTCAATTTCACACCTACAACCATAAGCATTAACTGTATGTATGGCAACTTCTTTTATCAATTCTTTCATTCTACTCCGTTCCTTTTCATTCATCGTGCGGAGAGTTCCGGCAACAGTCACTTCGTCGGGTATAACATTCGTATCTCCAAAAGCCAGTAATTTACCAAAACTAAGCACAACAGGGTTAAACGGATTACTTCTCCGGCTCGCAATTTGTTGTAGAGAAACAATACATTGTGAAGCTGCCAACACCGTATCGTTAACCAAATGAGGCAAAGCGCCATGACCACCTTTTCCTCTGATTTTTATATGTACCTCATCTGCCGCAGCCATAATAATTCCCGGTTCAAAACCAACCTCTCCCACCTTGTAATCTACATACACATGCTGGGCAATCATCAAATCAGGCTTATATTCGTTGAAAACGCCCGCCTCCAACATCAGACGTGCTCCTCCGGGATGTTTTTCTTCTCCCGGCTGGAAAACCAACAAGACGGTACCTTCAAATTCATGCTTCAATTCATTCAATATTCTTGCTACTCCAAGCAATGATGCTGTATGCGCATCATGTCCGCAAGCATGCATCACATTTTCATTTTGAGATTTATGAGGTATATCATTTATTTCCTGAATAGGCAAAGCATCCATATCCGCCCGCAAAGCCACAATCTTTTTATCAGGATTTTTACCTTTAATAACACCCAAAACACCGGTTCCTGCGATTCCGGATTGAAATTCTATCCCAAGTTCCTTCAATTGAGATTGAACAAATTCGGATGTATTATGTTCTTTATAAGATAATTCAGGATGACTGTGTAAGTATCGATAATCTGAAATAATCTCCTGATAATATTCTTCCACTTTGTTTTTTATCCGGCTTGAAATTAAGTTCGAAAACATAACAATAAAAATTACTTATAAACGTTAAAAATAGAATAGGTAAATCTTATTTTCCGGCAACAAACATAACAAAAAAATATCAGTCTGGTAAATATTATGGAAGAGGATATAAAAAAAGCTTGTGAAATTTTGTCGAAAGGGGGAGTTATTTTATATCCTACCGATACAATTTGGGGAATCGGCTGTGATGCAACCAACAAAGAAGCTGTCAAAAAAGTATATGAAATCAAACAACGGATTGATTCAAAGTCGATGTTGGTTTTACTTGATTCTACTGCCAAATTAGATTATTACGTTAATGAATGTCCCAATATTGCATTAGATCTGATAGAACTTTCAAACAAGCCGATTACTATTATTTATTCGGGCGCTAAAAATTTAGCATCCAATTTGATTGCAGAAGACGGAAGTATTGGTATCCGGATAACTCAGGAAAAATTCTCAAAGGAACTCTGCCGCAAATTCAAAAAGCCAATAGTCTCAACTTCGGCAAATATCAGTGGAAAACCAAGCCCTGCTAATTTTTCAGAAATAGATTCTGTAATCATCAATGCAGCAGATTATGTCGTCAATTACAGGCAGGATGATTTAACGCCGGCTAAACCATCTTCAATAATCAAATTAGATACAGGCGGATTGGTAAAAATTATACGCGAATAAAGGTATGAGAAATCGAAAACTACTCATTGAATATATAATCTCCGATTCAATATCGGTATCTCTATCCTGGTTTGTATTCAACATTGTTCGCTTTTATAAAATGACTCAATTTGCCTCCCTGTCCAGCTTCTTAACAAAAGATACCGTATTGTGGGGACAGCTGATAATTCCTGTTTTTTGGATTATACTACACTATTATTCGGGATATTATAACAAGCTGATGGAAAAATCCAGACTATCGGAATTTTTCATGACTTTTATAGTCTCAATTATCGGCACATTGGTTGTATTTTTCACACTTCTATTGAACAAACTTCCTCAATCATTAGATATTTATTATGAATTATTTGCCTACCTTTTTACATTGAACTTTTGTTTTACTTATATTCCCCGTTTACTCATTACCCAGTCGATAACTAAGAAAATACATAACAGGGAATGGACTATCAAAGCATTGATTTTGGGCCCTGTGAAAAATGCAATGCAAACCAAAAAGATATTGGAAAAACCCTCCCGGTCTTTAGGTTATACCGTTGTAGATTGTTTTGATAAGGATTTGTCGGATTTGGAAAACATCATCAAAGAAAAAAATGTAGAAGAACTTATTGTTGCATTGGACACCGAAAATAATACCGAATTACTGCAATCATTATATTCTCTGTATCAATACAAATTACCAATAAAAGTGCCTGCCACTTATACCAAAATTCTAACCGGAAAAGTGAAATTGGAATCTATCGATGCCATTCCATTAATAGATGTTGCAGATAACCATTTTTCGGAATGTGAGAAAAATATTAAAAACTCCTTAGATAAGATTATTTCATTTTTTGTATTACTTTTGCTGTCTCCTTTATATGTTTATCTGGCATTAAGGATAAAAATGGATTCTCAAGGACCTGTTTTTCTGAAACAAGAAAGAATCGGATATTTGGGAAAACCTTTTATGATTTATAAATTCCGGACAATGGTTGCAGACGCTGAAAAAGAAGGACCTCAATTATCATCTGAAAACGATGATAGAATTACCAAATTCGGACGATTTATGAGAAAATACAGGTTAGACGAATTTCCTCAATTCTGGAACGTATTAAAAGGAGATATGTCGTTGGTTGGACCTCGTCCCGAACGAAAATATTTTATAGATAAAATTGTAAAAACAGCGCCTTATTTTTACCTTCTTCACAACGTTAAACCTGGAATAACGTCATGGGGAATGGTAAAATATGGTTATGCTTCAACAGTTAAACAAATGATAGAACGTATTGATTTCGATATTTTATACTATGAAAATATGTCCCTGTCATTGGATTTCAAAATCCTGATCTATACGATAAAAACAGTATTTACAGGTAAAGGCATTTAGTAAGATCATGATGTTAAGTAAATGGTTTGATACACTACTTCTCTGGAGGGAAAAGCATATCAAAGAAAAACATTTTATTCTGATAATCAGCTTTATAGTTGGTATTTGCGCTTCGTTTGCCGCAATCATAATGAAAAGCGTCATTCACTTTATACAACATCTCCTCACAGAGCGGATGGAAATCGGCAATGCTAACTATCTCTACTTGATTTATCCTATTATTGGTATTTTAATTACCGGCCTGTTTGTCAAATACATAGTAAAAGATGATATAGGGCACGGAGTTACCAAAATTCTATATGCAATTTCACAACGCAAAAGCCGTATAAAACCACACAATACGTGGACTTCCATTGCTGCCGGTTCGATCACAATCGGATTCGGAGGATCTGTCGGAGCCGAAGCGCCAATCGTTTTAACAGGAGCTGCTATTGGCTCCAACCTGGGGCGAATTTTCAAGATGGATCAAAAAACGTTGATGCTTTTGGTAGGTTGCGGCTCTGCCGGCGCTATTGCCGGGATTTTCAAAGCTCCGATCGCTGGACTGATTTTCACGATAGAAGTATTGATGCTGGATTTAACAATGGCATCCGTGCTCCCACTGTTAATATCTTCCGTAACAGCTGCCACAGTTTCCTATATATTTACCGGCACCGAGGCCATGTTCAAATTCACTCAAGTAGAATCATTTGTTATGTCGCGTATTCCATACGTGTTATTATTAGGTGTTATCTGTGGATTATTTTCATTATATTTTACGAGAGCCACGATCTGGACGGAAGGCATTTTCCGCAAGTTAGATGGTTTTTGGAAGAAATTTATATTGGGTGGCGTTGCATTAAGCATTTTCATCTTTTTATTACCACCTCTTTATGGAGAAGGTTATGATACGATAGGCGCTCTTTTAGGAAAAGAATCCGGCACTATATTAGACGGTAGTTTCTTTTATTCGATGAAAGACTCTTATTGGGGAATTGTCATCTTTTGCGCATTGATAATCCTGTTTAAAGTCTTTGCGACCGGCGCTACCAATGGCGGAGGAGGCGCCGGAGGTATCTTCGCTCCTACATTATTTTTAGGATGTATTACAGGATTTGCATTCGCACATTCAGCTAATTTCTTTTTCGGGTATAACACCTTTCATCTCCCCGAAGAAAATTTCGCGCTAATGGGAATGGCAGGAATGATGGCGGGTATAATGCATGCACCATTGACGGCAGTTTTCCTCATTGCCGAATTAACCGGAGGGTTTGACTTGTTCCTACCCCTGATGATTGTTGCAATCAGTTCTTACATCACCATACTGGCTTTCGAAAGGCACAGTATTTACACCATGCGTTTAGCTCAAAAAGGAGAACTGTTAACGCACCATAAAGACAAGGCAGTGCTCACATTGCTGAACCTAAAATCAGTAATTGAAACAGACTTCAAATTGGTTCAAACAGAAATGACGTTAGGAGATATGGTCAAGGTAATTGCCCATTCAAGCAGAAACATCTTCCCCGTAGTAAACTCCTCAGGAGTTTTGAAGGGCGTCGTTTTATTGGATGATATACGGAATATTATGTTTCGTCCCGAACTATATAACAGGTTCACTGTGCAAAAATTCATGACTGCTCCGCCTGCTAAATTGAATATCAACTTACCAATGGAAAAAATCATGAAGATTTTCGACGATACAAATGCCTGGAATTTGCCGGTTATCGACGATGAAGGGAAGTACATCGGCTTCATTTCGAAGTCGAAGATATTCAATGCTTATCGTAATATTCTGGTTAAAAACTTTTCCGACGAAGAATAAAACTATGGATAAAAAATCTTTGAGAATAGTATATATGGGAACGCCCGACTTTGCGGTCGAAAGCCTCAAAGCATTGGTAGAAGGCGGATACAATATCGTGGGAGTTATTACCATGCCCGATAAACCCATAGGAAAAAGCCACAGCGTATTGTCCTGCTCTCCGGTAAAAGAATATGCTTTATCTCAAAATTTGCCTTTATTACAACCGGAAAAACTGAAAGACCCCGGATTTCTCGAAGCATTAAAAAAATGGAATGCCGATTTACAAATCGTCGTCGCTTTCCGAATGTTACCTGAAGTTGTATGGAATATGCCCCGACTGGGAACTTTTAACTTGCACGCTTCGTTATTACCACAATATCGAGGCGCTGCACCCATCAATTGGGCGATTATCAACGGAGAAACAGAAACAGGAATTACTACTTTCTTTTTAACACACGAAATTGATACCGGCAAAATTATCGACCAAGTAAAAATTCCTATTTCAGATACCGATAATGCCGAAATTATTCATGATAAATTGATGCATTTAGGAGCTTCATTGGTCATCAAAACCGTAGATAATATCCTGAATGACTCCATAAAACCAATTGACCAAGAAGATTTATTCCAAAATCTTGGAGAAACAGCGTTTGGCAATAGCCAATTAAAATCTGCTCCTAAGATTTTCAAAGAAACGTGCCGGATAGACTGGACAAAAGATGTAAAATCGATTTACGATTTTGTCCGCGGGCTATCGCCTTATCCTGCCGCATGGGCTACCCTCAAAACATTACAGGGAGAAGAAATAACCCTGAAAATTTTTGAGACCGAAAAGCATTTTGAAAATCACGACTTAGATTTCGGAACTATCAAAACAGACGGAAAATCGCATTTAGATATTGCTGTAAAAAATGGTTTTATCCGTTTATTATCCATTCAACAAGCAGGAAAAAAACGCATGTCAACAGCCGACTTCTTGCGAGGGAACGGGCATTCATTTGTGTAAGCAACAAATACGGTTATATAATCTTATAAATTTCATTTATAAAAGCTTGCTATTTTCGACAAGAAAATTTATCTTTGCACTCGCTTTTAAGAAAGAAGGAAGCAGGTCCCATAGCTCAGTTGGTTAGAGCATCTGACTCATAATCAGGGGGTCCTTGGTTCAAGCCCAAGTGGGACCACACAAACAAAAATTAAACTGCTGATTATTAATAAAATAATTCAGCAGTTTTTATTTTAGCTCACGAATAAGCTCACGAAATAATCAAAAATCACGAATCAACGAAACCACATTTTTAATATTTCCTTAGTCTTCTTAATCGTTTACAAATTTATTCCTTTTCTTTGAGCAGGTTTTCAGCGGCAATTTCAGAGTTCCTGACCTCTGATATTGTCAATGGAAAATCGGCAATCGAATGGATAATGGAACGTTACCAAGTTGCCACGCACAAGGAAAGCGGCATTGTCAACGACCCCAACGATTGGGCAAGGGAAAACAATAATCCACGCTATATTTTGGATTTGTTATTGAGCGTGATAAATGTAAGCGTGCAAACGGTAGAGATAGTGAATGGGTTGCCGGAAATGAAGTTTGAGTGAAAGTAGAAATCAACCCACCTCAATTACCTTCTTTGAGTTAAATGTCAGATGCTCATGGTGAGAAACATAACCCAGTTGATTTGAAACACATTGGGTTTTACCGATAATTTTATCAATATTCCGGTGCGAATGTCCATAAATCCAATAGTTTATCGGGCTTGATTCAATGTATTTCTCCAATTCGACTGTGAATGCGCCATTTATCCGGCTACCTTCAAAATCCGGCGAAGCCAACTGAAAAGAGGGAACATGATGAGTAACGACAATAATATGTTCTGCTCTACTGTTTTCAACTTTATCCTGTATGAATGAGAAACATTTATCATGTTCCTGATTGAATTTCTCCCAAGTCAGGATTTCGCTATTATACAGAATACGATGAAAATCCGTAACGCCTCGTTCTGTCTGCCAAGCGTCTTCCAAGCAGATTTTCGCCCAGAGCGTTGAAACGATAATGTCTATATCATCTATTTGAACAACAGCGTTATAATAACATTTCACATTATTTCGGATAGTACAAACTAAACCTTGAGGTATTTTTGCTAAATCGTAATATTTGTAGAGTTCGTGATTGCCTACCGCTACAATTACCTGACTGTAATTATCGGAAGCCCAATCCCAAAACGGATGAGTCTGATAGTTATCATCATTCAAATAACCAATGTCGCCGGCAAGGACAAGAATATCTCCCACAGGTTTTAACGGATTGCGTTTCAGGTAACTGTAATTATCCGAAAATTCTAAATGTAAATCAGAGGCATATTGTATTTTCATAACTATTGTAATCCAAATATTTCTTTCATAATATCCAAATACCCTCTAATATCCGTATCTGTACGTTGTAAACTATCTTGTAATGATTGATTGGGCAAGGACAATTCTATCAAACGGATAAAATTGTTGATGCCTTCTTTCATGGCAGTCGGTAATTCAACAGGCATAAATGGGTCAATCCGCATCGCCAGCAATTTGAAAACATCATCTCTGTGCTTCTTGATGTCGCTGTTACGGACTGCCGGATTGGTTTTCTTTTCTTCCGTGAGATTCAGGAATGCCTTTACTTTCAAACAAAGAAGCGATAACGGATTGGCAATTCGGATGCCATTTTCTATAATACTGTCCTCAATGGTTTGATTGTAATATTCTTCGTCCATCAGTATGGCTGATAGGCTTGAAATATCTTTACCAACAGGAATTGGTGCTAAATGAAATCCGGTCGGCTCGCCCAAGACATCTGGATGCTTCGACAGCAATTCTATTTGCACAGGAAAACCGGCTTTAGGGTGGATAAAACGGAACAGTTCCGCTTTCGAGAATTTATCATCAAGTTTTCGTTGGCGAGTTTTGTATTCGCCTGAAACGATAAAATCCCAAAAACGTCTGCCAAACTCCGGTGTCATCTTTTCGATAATCAAAATCATATCAATATCGTCGGTTACACGCGGACGCATATCCGTATCTTGTAAGGCAATATCGCAGGCAGTTCCGCCGATAATCACATAGTTATCCTCAAAGTCGGCAAAATATTCTTTGAATTTCTCTAATCCTTTTACCATGACATATTTTCAATTAAAATTTCCAATTCTTTTTCAACGCGGGCGTCCGGCTCATCTTTCAGAGACAAATACAGCGAAAGTTTATCAACATATTTACTATCAGCCGAACAGGGCATAAACGGAGGATATTTCCATATTTCAATTTTATAAATACCTTCTATTTCATTGAATTGGACAGATAAATCGGCAAAATCTCTGTCCCAAACTGCGATTGTTTCGTATTGTTCGGGATTCAAATGAGAATAGTGCGCCAAAGCATTTATTCCACTAATTGTTAAATTTTTATCCGGTAAAGTATCCGAATAGACAATTTTCTTTACCGGCGATGTTAGATATTTTTGCGCTTTTTCCCAAAGTTCTCGGTTATTTTGCTCAAAACAAATGATTTTAGTTCCGGTATCATCTTTCTGCATTTGGCACAGTTGCAAATCTTCCAGATTAACAACGGCACGCGCTATGGCAACATAATTATATGGCAAGATTGTTTCCAATTGACGGATTGTAAATTCTGTACTTAGATTTTCCGACAGATAATACAACAACAAATATTGAGCAACAGGCGTTAACCCCAAAGGTTGGTGTTCTTTTTTCTTAACCC
>Ga0123357_10000822_pt1 | contig 31416 bp, 17 predicted proteins | sample TergutEmb28metaG_FD_89873 | JGI IMG/M metagenome (GOLD analysis project Ga0123357, IMG submission 89873) | Embiratermes neotenicus P4 segment gut microbial communities from Petit-Saut dam, French Guiana - Emb289 P4 | ecosystem: Host-associated > Arthropoda: Insects > Digestive system > Gut ...
ACTAAAGAACAGTCACTACACTCGGATACAAAAAAAAATGCTTTATGCAAAACAGACGTGGCAAAAATGCCGGTACAGTATGTATATTGTCCGGTCGTATGTATGTTGACTGTACAAGCGAGGCACGCCAACTAAAACTGAGTGTTGCTGTATGCACAGTTCCGCTGTGAGGGAGGAGGGAGAGGAAAACAAGCTCAATTGTGAATATGTGACACTCAGCAGGCAAACCAGTTCTACTCGTATTGCAAAGCATCGCTTGTTTATCAAGTTAAAATTCCTTCAAAATTTTTGCTCGTCTTGTAAAACACTCGCAGACCAAGTTGCTCGCAATCCAAGGTTCTACTGTATAATCACTATGACATATACTCTTCCACTGAATAAAATGTATGTTGAAACAGAAATGATCTCAACTTAACTTCATAAAAGATAAGATCTTGTCCAATATTTTTATGCGATATGGCACCTTGTTGTATTTATTTATTTATTTTGCTCATTCAAAAGATACGTAGTGAGTAACAACCAATGGATATAGAACCAGTCATATACACATATATAAATATCTTCGTTCTATACAAGTATAGAACTACTCACAAGAAACAAGATGCAATTAATAAATATTATTTACGATCAACAAAATTATATAATACTACAGTATCATCCCTAACATAATATATAATGTATCTTACATGTGAAAACATACCTCAAAATTTCATACAAGAGACGGAATAATAAATATCAATTTAGTAGTTAAAATATATCATACAACTGCTTTATAACTGAAATATTCTTCCAATGTATAAAATGAATGTTGGTGAATAAATGCTCTCAGAGATGATTTAAATTTCTTAATGTTATGAGAGAAATCTTGTATTTCAGGTGGAAGACTGTTATATACCTTAATACCCATATAAAAAGGACCTTTTTGATAAACAGTCAAAAGTGACAGTGATTGATAAAAATCAGAATTGTACCTGATATTCATATTATATATCTCAGAATTCATCTGAAATTGATTTTTATTATTAACCACTAAGAGTAGGAGAGAGAATATATATTGTGAGCTCAGTGGTAAAATATTTAATAATTTAAAATATTTTCTACAAGGATCCCTGATTCCTACGTATATTATAATTCTAATTATTCTTTTTTGTAGTTTGAAAATATTGTTACTATATGAGGGATTTCCCCAAATTATTATTCCATACTTAATGATAGAATGGAAGTAAGAATGGTAATCCATCTTCAAGGTATTCACAAAAGGTTTAATGGCTCCTGCCACACTACAAACCACACTTAATTTCAGTATAATCATTTCTATATGGCTTTTTCACCTTACTATATTATCAATCATTGCTCCTAAAACTTTTATGTGAGTAATATTGGATTTTATATTGTTATCACAACTAACACTAATGGGAATATGTGAGCTGTTCTTAGTTAAAAATTTTATGAGACTAGTTTACTCAAAATTCAGTGACAACAAGTTTGCTTTGAACCAGTTATTAATATTTGTAAATGCCCCATTTATGTCATCTATAAAATTAGTAAGACTTGGGCTAGTGATGATTAGACTTCTACCATCTGCAAATAAAACTAATTTGGATTTATTGTTGTTATCTTTAGTATTTGTTATTTTCATTATATAATTAATATAAAGCAAGAGCAACAATGGTCCAAGTATTGAACCTTGCGGCACACCATGCTTTACTATTCCCCAGCTGGAGCAAGATTTATAGTCATTGTTTACTAGTTATTTACCCTCTGATGTCTATCTTCTAAATAGGATTTAATTCATGAGTAAAATGTACCTGTTATACCATAATACCTTAATTTTGACAGCAAGATGCTGTGATTAATGCAGTCAGAAGCTTTAGTGAGGTCACAGAAAATACACCCCAATCATGTTTTTATTATTTAAAGCATTTAAGATTTCTGAAATAAGACTGTAAGAGGCTGCTTCTGTTGATAATTTAGATCTAAAGCCAAATTGCTCCATAACTAATGTATTATTATTATTATCTATGTCTTCCAGTGGTCCTACATATATGACCTTTTCCAAAACTTTTGAAAATGAAGGTAGAAGTAAGATGTGCCTGTAATTGGCTATATTATTTTAATCACCTCTTTTATACAGTGGTTTAGCCCAGAATATTTTAAATGTGATGGGAAGAATCAGTCCTGTCCAATACTTTGTTGCAATTATAAATAAGGGGAGAACAGACATAAGGAGAAATAATTTCTATTATTTGTGTTGATATTTCATCATAACCATAAGAATTTTATGTACTGAGGGAATTAATAATTTTTTTTCTATTTTCTGAGTTGATGTGTACCTAAATTTTATATCTGGTCGTGTATCATTAAATAGTTGTGATTATAATATAAGGGATTTTTATCTTTATGTTTATTATGATTATTACTCTCTCTGATATTTAGAGTAATTTTATCAGTTATTGAAAAGAAAAAATATTTGAAGGAATCAGAAGTATCTTGATAATCATAACTTTCATCATTGCCACTGCTGAAACAAAAAAAAATCTTCTGTCTTACCTTTCCTGTTAGTTGCAGTTTTAATAATAATGTTTTAATTTTATTGTTAGTAGCTAATATTTGCTTATTATACCATTTTTTTAGCTTCTGTAATAACTTTAGTCAGTCTTTTACAATATGATTGGTAACTATATTTTAATACTAAACAGTGCTACTCCTACCAAGTAGAGTAAGTATAGTAAATATGGATTTAAACCAGCATTCTGTTCAAAGAAGTCTGACAGCATTATTGCGTTATAAAATGAACAATAGTAGTATCTCAACATTGTTTTGTTATGATACACCACATAGTTTGATATCTGCTCCCAGTTCAGTTCTCATAATACACACATACAGGAAACAACAACATAAGGTATGTCCATCACATAAAATACATTTCAACATCTCTGGTCACATTTTGTTGACCTTACATATTTTATATTAATTTATTGCATGATGACACTTATAAGACAGTCCAGATTGTATATACAGCCACCAAGCAAACAACATCCACATAGTGTAATTATAACAGTTGACAGCTCACAGCGTTTTGTACATTGTATTTTATCATCAACAATGATCATGTGAACATTTTAATCTAATGATTTTATTGAGTGTTTAACCTTAATGATTTTTGTAACATTAGCAGTAGAAGGTTAACACTCCCTGAAGATGATGCAGATGCACTGAAACATATAGGAATACTTATGATATATAAAATATTGTTAATATATATATATATATATATATATATTGTACATTTGTTGGTCTGGATAATAAATTGTTTTGTTAGTTTGCTACAGGTTGTAAAACTCTTTCGTGATCCTATATAAAAAGGCAGAAAAGAATTTATCATTCTAATCAACTTCAGAAGTCCCCCCCCCCCATAGGACAAACACTTTGAATTGCTCGAGGTTTTGACTGTAACGTCAAATTCAAAATGTATACATGTTTCATATGTATTATCTTTCTTCTTCATTCAGAATTGCATGAGAATAGCATGCTGAGGATGGGGATACTATACAGTTGAGGTGGTTGTGGAGGATGGCAGAGAATAAATGGATTTTCCCAGTACACATAGTGTAGAGCATCATATACTTGCAAGTTTTATAAGATCATTGGCATTATTCAATTATAGGAAGTATGGGAACAGTGATGGAGTTTTGATTGTTTGTAAGGGACACTCATCTTTTGTGTTTACCTTAATTTAATAAATTGGAAGGTAGTTGTGCATTGCAATTGTCGAGTATGAATTTGTTTAAAACATGTAATTATTACTTACAAATTGTGTGTATTGTATTGATTCTTGTCACTACAGGCAAATATGCTGCCTACACCTGCAAAGTTCCATTATGTGTTTAGTCTGAGAGATATGTCTCGTATATGGCAAGGTATGGTGGGGACACTGTCCACTGTAATTGAGAATGAAGCTGTCCTTCTGTTGCTCTGGAAACATGAATGCTCACGAGTTTTTTCTGACAGGTACATAATCTTTTACATTTTTTAATTTCTTATGTCGTAAGTTGTTGTCAGTACTACAGAATTGTTTGGTTAACACATAAATAAGAGCTCTAAAATGTTTCTGAATGTCTGTTCCCAACACATTATATTACATTTTTAATGTAGGTGTGTTCTCCTTCCACCATTATGTAAAGGAATACAAGGGAATTGATATAATGAAAACGTATATGAGCTGAACCATTACGGAATATGCTGGATTCTGTTTGTGTGAATGGCATGTACAAGTATATTTAGGTTTACATGGTATTTGTACCATTGAACAAAGATGTGTAATGTAAAGCGTGGAAATAAAAGATTTTTGTAGGTTCCTCGTAAGTGAAACCAGGCCATTGACCTTTGGGATATGCATTTTATACTTGCATACATACATTCCCTTCTATACATCTTCACTCACTGATAAACTATGGTATAATTTTTTGGGGCTCGTCAACAATCATGCAGAATGCATTTTTACTTCAAACAAGAATAATAAGACTCATACTGGGACTAGGTCCTAGGAGCTCTTTTAGAAGTTTGTTTTAGAAGTTAGACATGCTAACAGTACCAAGTTTGTATATTTTGCATTGATGATGTTTGTTGTTATAAATCCACACAACTTCAGACTAACTCCTCAATACATATTATAGACATGTGACAAAAAGTAATTGACATTTACCATCAGTATAATTTTCTTCAATTCAAAAAGGTTTTACTTATTCCTCCATAGAAATATTTAATAAATTACTACTAAACATATAAAAAATTAATAGAGATACAATTACTTTTAAGAAAATTCCTTGTAAATAATACTGTCTATTTAACTCTTCAGTTTTTGTCTCTTAATTGTGATGTTAATTGGCACTTAACTGTTTTTAACTATGTCTTTTATTTTTAACTCTAAGAACTATTATGAACTATTAAATTTATTAATTATACTTTGGATACTGTATACAGCTATGGATTCTATATTGAAAATCTTGTGGTACACAGATTTTATATCTGTAATTGTACTTTTGCTATACATTTGACTCTTGTTTATGGTAATTGTTTGTGCCTTGTATTGTTAAAGTTTCTTATATTTGTGAATGCTCATTACTAGGACGAGGTTGTGTATTACAATCCAGTATTTTTTATGGCTAATTTCATATTCAGTCCATCATTGAAGGGGTGATGGATTTATGAGGTATGGATGTGCATATATATATATATATATTTAATTTCCCTGAGGATGGCTTAGCACAAGCCAGAATGTTAATGTTAATGTTTTTAATAAGATATATAAAAATTAATCAGTTGATTTGGCTTGATTCTAATAAATGGCATTCTGTATGTTGGTAGATTTACTCTTACATCAGACAAAGAATGGTTTGATAAGGAATTACTCAATGTTGTAACTGAGGTTCTGGGTCCAGAGTACTGCAAGATGGCTGAGCCAAACCATGTGTTTGTTGATTTCATGAGGTATTGTTACCATTCATCAGTATGAGGAATATATCCATGTGAATTTGTTTGTGCATACTCATACATTATGTATGTTGGAAATTTAAGCCTAATATCTGTTATACGGGAGCTTTTGGTACTTTTGTTAATGAATTTTAATACTGTGATTCGTGGGATGTGCAAACTACATGGGATCACATCTCAGAAGACCAAAGATTTCTCTGCGTCTTGTTTGTGTGCGTTTTCAAATAGATTTCCAACTTTCAATTGGAGTATGACAAATGTGGTATAAGAGATACAGCATCACAAGAGGTAAAAGGGGTAGGATAATGAATGTGTAACTAATACATCTTTGTGGAGGAACTGCTGCTACCTAGAATTATAATAGATTCAATTAGAGTAGAGTTTTTAACTTTAGAATCTGAGTTACCTCTTTCCCTTCTCATTCCATGGTGACAGCTCCACTCCCTGAAACCTGGGCTTTATGAGCTTGAGATGATGGACATTGTCTAAAATATCAGTCATGTATTATTACAGTACACTGTCATCAGAGTGTATCTTCTTAAAAAAAACTACAAGACATTCTTTATTTGCATATAATCTGAATACCCTCCACTGTAATGTTTTGTACTACAGTTTTTTTTTTTTTTTGACAGATAACTGTGAAATATGTCTAACTTCTTACTGCTGACTGCTGTGTCTGTGTTTGGAAGAAGAAATGAATTGCTGCATGTCAAGAAATTCTCTTGCTCTGAGCTCCTGCCCTGATCCTTTAAACCATACGCAGTATGTGTTAATGACTCGGGCAAGTCCATAGCATGTTAATTTGACAGAGATCGTGTCTAAAATGTGGCATGGTAACTTTTTTATAGGTCCTTATTGTAACTTTTTGAAAATGAAAAATTCTTCATTACAGCTTTATGTGTCAAATGTAGTTTGAAGAATAATTATAAATTTGTCTCAAATTATGCTTGAAAATGTTCTTTTTCAAATATATCAGCATTTTTCTGTCCAGATCTATAGGGTTATTTTTTCAAAATTAGTGTTCTGTAAATGTGTAGTGTAATTATAATAACTAAGTAACTAACAAGCTAACTCCCGGAGCAGAGTCCTTGAGAGGCTAATAGTTCCTCAACCAGTAAATAAATTACTTATATTTTATGGATCCCAAAGGTTCATCACTGTGTTCACAATAGCCTGTCACTTATATTCATCTTGCGAGTCATAATAATCTAGTCCATGCCAACCCATCATGCTTCTTTGAGATTTTTCGTATTATTGTCCTCCCATATACATATCGGCCATCCAAGTTGTCTCTCTCTTCAGGTTTTCCTATAAAAACCCTGCATGAATTTCTCTTGTCCCCAGTATACACCACATGACTTGCTGATCTTTTCTTCCTCTGTTTGATCACACAAATAATGTTTGGTGATGAAATCATAAGCTCCTCAATATTCAATTCTCTCCACTCCTGTTACTTTCTCCCTCTTGGTTTGAATGTGTATGGATGTATAAGATAGTTCATTAACTTGCATTTTCTGTGGTTGAAATGTGTGGTTGGATTTAATTGTTAGCTGGAGGCATTATAAGAAATTATTTATGATTAATTCCTTATAGAAATATTTACACATTTTAATAGAACCATTGTATCTGAAAATGTAATAAGGTTCTGTAGTTGCAGGCTTGCTTATGGAATGTGTAATGAACAACAGAAAGTTCAAATGAGTGCAGGCAATTCACGTGTGTTTCAATATACATTGTATTTATTATATTCCTTGCCATCAGCATTAAATATTTCCTTAGTGATTGACACCACTTATTTTGGCTAAAATACAGAGATGCACCTGAGCCAACAGGAGAAGAAGGAGAAGATGCAGACATGGAACTGCCCAAAGTGTATGAGCCAGTTCAAGACTGGAATGAACTGGGGGAGAGGCTGGAAATGTTTCTTTCACAGTTCAATGAAATGGTCCGGGGAGCTGGAATGGACCTCGTATTTTTCCCAGATGCCATGCTGCATCTTGTAAAGGTCAGGTTAAAACACTTTTCTGTTTTATTGGTTCACTTCATAATTCTTTTTCAGCTATTGAATTTACTGTATTTACCTGGCCGAACATTAAATACATTTTATTTACTTTTTGTTTAGAAATATGTTTCAAAACTCTGTAAGTGACTCTCTGTCTGGTCAAGTGGATGCCTGGCAATAAAAAAGAAAGTGATTTCATGAGTGTGCCTGGACTAAAGTTTGTATCTGCATCTGGTAAACAACTTAAATGCTTTCTCAGATGTGAGTACTGCACACTTACTGTAGGGAGACACACTTGCGCTGTCAGTGTGTTCTTTTGGGAGATGAAGAGCAGTCAAACATAAATTACTGGGAAGATACTGCTGCAGTTCAAGTGAAAGTATTTTTAATGCTGACAATCAGGTTGAGTGAAGCTATGCTGCACTCCTACATATGCCTGTATGGCATGCACAGGAGAACTTTAACTTCACTTTTTACATGATGTTTCACATAAGATAATCTTATTTATGCAGTACATATTTGAGGACTTCTGGATTTTCCCTCTTCACACTGGAAATACTAATGAATATGTATTACTTTTAGGTGTCACGAGTGATTCGCCATCCACGAGGAAATGTAATGTTGGTAGGTGTTGGAGGCTCTGGAAAACAGTCACTTACCAAGCTATCATCTTTTATTGCTGGGTACAAGACCTTCCAGATTACGCTGACACGGTAATGACAGAACTCAAGAGAAACAGAATCTGTTAATGTGACACTGTTAGCGCAGCAGTGTATCTTTTCATGTCTTTCAAACTAATAACACTCAACGTGTATAATAGTATAAGAGAGAGTTGGATGGGTGCACAACACAAAAATTGATCTACCAGGAACAGGGTGGTAAGGTTTTGACCGGATGCAACTGACTCATGGTAGGATTTGATGTTGAGGTTTCTTGAACATGATCACAAGCCCTCAAATTTCATAAAGTAGAGAGTTTCTCAATTGACTGAATAGGTTTTGACTTCTGAAGGGATATTTTTGAGATAGTTTAGTCTGTCAATGCAATACATTTGTTTTTATCCATGTATTCTAGGAAAGTTTTTCTTCATTTTAGGTCATACAATTCATCCAACTTTCTGGAGGACTTAAAACTGCTTTACCGAAGTTGTGGCGTTCAGGGGAAAGGAACTACTTTTATATTTACTGACTTGGACATCAAGGAAGAATGTTTCCTTGAGTATCTCAACAACATACTGTCATCAGGTGAAGTACAATTTTTATTAGCTATTAAAAATGATTTAAGAGGATATAGTGGTGGAATAACACTTTGAAGTGATATGTAGCATGTGTAATGTACTTGGAATTTACACCAGTGGAAAACTGTGCACAGGATGGAATTGCAGTTTGAGTAATAATTCATTTATAATTTCTTGTCATACTCACCATGTATATAAAGTACTTGAAGGAAAGTCAGGTGCCATGAATTCTTCATAAAACTTCTTTTATTTTGATATTCCTATAAGGTTTTATTTAAAATATTTGTGAAATGAAATGAATAAATAAATACATACAGTCTCACATATATGCCTACACCTGTGTCTGTATCAGCACAATAGTAAAAAAAAAATTAGATTTATGACCTTAACACAGATAAACTGTGCATCTGTAGGGACTGGAAACGGCACTAGAGTGTAAGAGATCTCTCAAAACTGATAAAAAGGAACCAGTCTTACTTTGAATAAAAGCGAATGAATAAATCTCGGATTTCAGTTCATTATGACTATTTTCTTATTCAGTTGGACCCAATAAAAATAAAAGGAACTGTTTAAAGTTTCAAATTGTTTCATGCCCAATGTCCTATTTACTTTCCTGCCCATTTACTTTCCTGGAATTGAGCATGTCCCCACACTTTGGTAAAGGCAGTGTTAAGACAAGCTGGAAGGGGTACACTCACGTGATTTAGCATAACAGTTTTTAATTAATCATAGCAGGGTAATTCAAATTGTATTTGTATGATACAGGTGTGATCTCAAACCTCTTTACACGAGATGAACAAATGGAAATTATCTCAGAGCTGACACCAATCATGAAGCGGGAAAATCCAAAGCGCACTCTTACACATGAGCTTGTAATGGAATACTTTCTCACACGCACTTGTAACAACTTACATGTTGTTTTCTGTTTCTCCCCAGTAAGTATCCACCAGACCTTTAGTTTATGATACAATACTTTTTGATAATACTGTTATTCTTACCTCAGGCACTCGTTTTAAAGTAAGTTTTGGTAATGGTTAAAAATAACTATGACTTTATTAGTAAAATAAATAACCCATCAGGAAAAAAATTACTGTATGTCTATGGAATAAAACTACTAAAATATCCCAACATGTTTCAGCCATCAAGTGGTCATCCTCAGGGGTAATACCTTTATCAACATACACTGTGTAATTAAATGGGTTGAAATATTTGGTGTATAAGGCAAGAGAAATAACTTATTTATGTGACTTGTGAAAAATTGTAGCTTGTGTGTTTAGCTAACCTGACTGCATAAACATTGCAAGTATACCACTAACATGTAGACATGATATAGGTGTTTTACCATATGGATAGCAAAGCTGGGCCAGTCTATGGTTTCCATATAAAATACGGATGCTTAGCTGCATACAAGAATTACGGTTCTTCACAGACAGTACGTATAAGTTGTTAATGGACCTGTATGGTATATCAGACATTTCAACCCCTGTAATTACAATGGATATGTTGATACAGGTTTTCCCACCTGAGAATGACTACGTGATAGTAGAAATATGTCAGGGATTTAGTAATGATTTTATTCAATATACTACAGTTGTTTTTGACAGTGTATTTGTCTTAAAATTGTGTACAAGGTCAGCAGTATTGACAGTAAATTTAAGAAACAACTAGGACACACTTTATTTACCAACACTGTAACTTGCTGCTTTTTGAACAATCAAGAAATAAAAATAAGTACAAGTTGAGCAGCTGCTGAGAAAACTAAATTACATAGCAAGACAGCTCTAGTCATAATTATTCAGAATGCTCAAATGAGTGTGTGTGTGCTTGTGTGCGTGCGTGCGTGCACACGTGCGCTTATGTGCTCAAATGAATATATAATTATCATTACTAAAACTGTAGTTTTGCAAACCAGCCAGAAATTTAAAGGCTTAAACATGCCAGGTGTTATAGTTTCTCTGGCGTCAGTAATTTGTGGCTGCAGGTAAAATCAAAATACAGATATAGCAGCTCTGTGGAAGTTTAAATGTGAAAGTAACATAAGACTGAAATGTAATTGGACTGGACAAATCTGAACAAATCTGATGATGGAAATGAAAGTCAGAATGTCATACCTGCTGCAGCTGGCATATTTTTCAGTCAGATGTGAAATAAATACCTGTAGAGTAGGTGCAGCCCTAGCTTACGTACATTCTGTTCTAGGGCAGCTGAATACCATGAAAAATTTAAGGATGTTGGTACTAATGTATGGACTGAAAATATTAAAAACTTAATTAAAATATCTGCAGATATTTAAACCTGTTGCCAGTGCCTTTGATTTCATTGTGATAATATTTTAGCCCCTCAATTTTGATCTAGTTTTAAAAAGGTAAATCAGTCACATTACAGGCCCGATGTTCCCAGATTACATGACAATGGCCCAGGATGATGGTAAGGTTGTCAGCCTTATGCACCGGCCACTTTTTACCCCCAGGAAATATTCCTGGTACTCATTTCTCTTAGAGGTTGAGTCGACCCCAGGGCCATAGTGTGATTGGAAGAATTATGTCAATGAAAAATTCCAATGACACCATGTGGAATCGAACCAGCGACCGTCCGATTCACAGCACAGCGCCTTAACCACTGTGTTACCATGGTCCCCTTTGATCTGCTTTTACTAGATTAAATTTTCTGATAAAAATTAATTACTATACTTCATTATATGTGGGCAGGGTAGCTCAGTCGGTATAGTGACTGACTGTGGGCTGGACGGTCCGGGATCGAATCCCGGTTGGGACGAGATTTTCCGTGCGTCCAGACCGGCCCCGGGGCCCACCCAGCCTCCTGTACAATGGGTACTGGGTCTTTCCCGGGAGTAAAGTGCGGCTGGGGCGTGCTGCTGACCACTCACCCCCTTCTAGTGCCGCGGTCATGGAACAGTAGAGCTATACCTCTGCCCACCCTCTGGGCCACACCGGGCCTGTAGCGGGATCACTTTACCTTTACCTTTTTTGTACTTCATTTTATATATGAAGCATTAATTCTTCTGATCATTTTTTCAAAATAAAAGACTTGGTTGTGTAATTGGTTTTAGAAAAATGGTGTGTCAAGGAAAAATGTTGTGGCCTAATGACTTACAGCAGTATATTTCAAGAAACAAGAAAGAAAAGAAAAAACTGCCGTGTCCTGTGTGGTGTCAATTGGTAACAGAATGTTGTTTCTTACTTTCATGTAGTTTCTTAACCTTGATTACAGTATAATATGTTTTCGTTAAATACCTTACAAATAAAACAAGTAAAACATCAACAATCAAATTTTATGTTTTGTTGACCATGCATCCCTGTATAATATTTTTCAAATGAAGCCAACTAGGTGCACACTACTTCTTACTATATTTATTTCGACTTCTCTACATGTTTCGGGCAACTATGAGTATGTGCCCATCATCAGGAGAACTTACTGTATCTATGTGACACTGGTATTTTTCACTCTGTATGGGTGGCTGTCTGGTCTGCTGGTTGGGATGAGACTCATCCCAACCAGCAGACCAGATGGCAACCCATACAGAGTGAAAAATACCAGTGTCACATAGATACAGTAAGTTCTCCTGATGATGGGCACATAGTTGCCCGAAACATGTACAGAAGTTGAAATAAATATAATAAGAAGTAGTGTGTACCTAGTTGGTTTCATTTGAAAAAGATCAACAATCAAATCCACAGACAGGTTGTTTACTCAGACATCAGTCATCATGTCAGTTTGCTATAGTACTTGAGTTGCCGAATGTCTTGTTTCACAGCTGAAAGCAAATAGGAAAGTGATTTTTTTTTCTTTCTTTTTTTTTCTTTTCAGGTAGGTGAGAAATTCCGTAATCGAGCTATGAGATTCCCAGCCCTCATTTCAGGGTGTACCATTGACTGGTTCCAGCCATGGCCAAAGGATGCATTGGTGCTGGTAGCAAAACATTTCTTAGCTGAATTTGAAATTGCCTGTACCCCTACAGTGAAGAATGAATTAGTTTCAGCACTGGGAAGTATCCAAGCTGTTGTTGCATCTACCTCAACAGAATACTTTCAGAGGTGTGTATGTTCTGCCATATTTAGTCTTTGAAAATAGTATTAAATTGGCTGTAACAGGGCAGTTTATACTTATTTATTGAACTTAAGAGAGAAAAAGACTGGTAAATAAAGAAAATGAAAATGCAAATTATTACAGAAATACTGCACTTTTCTTATAATTGTATGAACTGACAGATTCATTAAACAACATAAAATCCATGGTAATGTTGCTATGTCAAAACAGATTGCTGTCATTCACCATAATTCTCATGGATGCGACTTCAATTGTTGGCACAAAATGTCATGTTTATTGTCATCATCATTACCATCCATGTATGTTTCCAACAGGCTGAATTACCTTCTTAGATAACTTTCTCCTTCCTTCTCTTTCTTCCTACAGATGATATTCCTATATCTTTTCTCATTAGCACTTTACTTTTCTTAATTTCATGCCTCTCTTTGTCACTCTGCCTAGTCCTTATATTTCCCAGTGGTTGTTTTCGCAGCATCTTCATTTTCATGGGTTTAAAGCAATCCTATTTTCATATTATATGTACACATGTCCCTAAAACCACATCTTTAATTTCACAAATTTTTATAGTGTCAGCATTTTCAGGGCTCACCTAACATTCTAGTTCCATATATTATCCCTTCTTGTACATTGATTATGACTGTATGAATACATAATCCCTCAAGCTTGTAACCTGTTATTCTTATCATGCACTCTCTCTTTCATGTAACTTCCTAAAATGTGTTAAATTTTTCTACCCTTTGTAGATTCCGTCGTGCTACTCATGTAACACCAAAATCATATCTCAACTTTATTGGTGGTTATAAAAATATCTACCAGCAGAAGCAAAAGGAGTTGAATGATGGGGCCCAGAGAATGGACACTGGACTTGCAAAACTGGAAGAAGCTTCATATTCTGTTGAAATCCTTAAGAAGGATCTAGCAGTTATGGAACAAGAGCTTGCACAGGCTTCAGAGAAGGCTGAAAAAGTGTGTATGGCTCTCAATTTGTGTGGTTCCCTAGTATTTGTATGATTTCTTGAATTCGGAACTCCTGTCACTGCCTGTCCTTGTCTCATACCTTTCTTTCAGCTAAAATTCTTGATTAAATATTCCTTCACTTCAACATATGTATAACAAAACACATATGTAAGGAATAAGATTTCAGATGTGGTTGAAGTAATCTACATTTATGAAGAAAAACATTTTTTACCTTTAATAAGCATGGTAATATAGCAGTAACATTGTGGACTTAAATTTGTGAGTCACTCAGCTCGAACCTCAGGCAGGTCACTCTATTCAGACTAAGGTTTTCTGTAGTTCCTTCTCCTAATGAAACATTAGTTCAGAATTGTATTAAATGTTATATGCAAGAACACAGTATTAAAACTGAAAAAAGGATTGCATTCTATGAATTTAAGCTTAAAGAAAGGGATCATCTTATATTCAAGTAAATGTAATAAACTGTGCATTTTCAGTATGGTAGGGGCATTGCACTATATTACGGATGAATTTATAGGGAATTATCTGTTGATGTAGTTTAATAAACATTATTTTAACAAAACATCACACATTTATTATATTTTTGCCAGGTGTGTCATGCAAAATTTCTTACCTGTGTGATAACTGGTTCAGTGTCGAGTACCTATATATTGTGTTCAAACGTATTGTGTGTGTGTGTTTTTTTTGTACTAAATAAATAAGTAAATTGAACATACTTTGCTAAGTGTAGACAGTTTCAAAATAATGTTTTAGGCTGTTTATGATATAAGTGGCAGAACTAGTTAGAGAAGTTACATTTATGTCACAATGTGCATATCCCACATAATCAAGAATCTGCTATGTTTAAAGATTTCATGTTTTGTTCCTGGTTTGACCAAAAATTTTCTGTTTCAGCTATGTGGGTTTTCTGGCATCAAATTTTGGTGTGATCTGTAAATGAAAAATCTGGAAAGAATGTGGGGAGTAGTCATGGCATATTGTAAAGAAATGTGTCATCTTTAACCTATCAGAACTAAGGGAAATGGCTTGGGCATTGAACCAACAATCTCTGAAATGCAAGCAAGACATGAAAATTTCTTGTCAATGAACTAAAAATTATCATGAAAAGTTACGATATTCTTTTGTAGATTTCATGCCTGTCCTGCCATTGAAAACTTCAGGCATAATGGACTATGTAATGATTTCTTGTCTGTTTTTAATTGTGTAGGTTCTAACAGAAGTCACAGAGAGAGCAATGCAAGCAGAAACAGTGAAAAATCAAGTACAAAAAGTAAAAGAAAAAGCAGAAGCACTAGTAAAGTACATATCAGCTGAAAAAGCTCGAGCTGAACAGAAACTGGAAGCTGCTAAACCGGCTCTGGAAGAAGCAGAGGCTGCCCTGAACACAATCAAGCCAGCACATATTGGTCAGTGATGTTCTGAATGTAACAGAGTTTACACAATTAAGAAGATATTTAAATAAAGCATCGCGGTTTTTATTCTGTAGTAAACTCTTCAACACATCACTTTCTTACATCAATTGTATACTTGCATTTTGCATACACATTTTAATCAAAGTAATTTTTTAATATGGTCTGCATTCAGTTAAAATATTACACAATATTAGTCTCTGAACTAAATAACAAATGAACAACAACATAAATAAAGCTGTCAGGAGTAGTTGAGAGCAAACTCAAACATCCATAATGTACAGAAGATGTTGACTGAATGTATTGGACACCTCAATATATAACCTCTGAATTTTGATGTGTGTTGATAGCAACGGTTAGAAAGCTGGGACGTCCACCCCATCTCATCATGCGCATCATGGACTGTGTGCTGATTCTCTTCCAGCGCAAACTGCATGCTGTTATTGGTGACACAGCAGCCCCATGCCCCAAGCCATCTTGGGCTGAATCTCTCAAGGTACATTTGTAATTCCTCCCATGGCATTAGAATTTATTCACAATCTTGCCATGGCTAAAAGCTTAAATAGATACAGTTAATAAATATATTTCTAGTCAGAGTACAGGCATATTAAAAATTTAACAAACGAACTCCTGTGGGATGTTTGAGTCCCATTAAGAAGCAAGAGTTGTGAAATTACTTTAAATGATCGGTGAATTCAGTGTTTTAGCAAGAAGATATTCAGAAAATTGTTCTGGAGTCAAAAGAAAGGAGCTGTGTTTGTTGTTTGAATAAGTAAGTGAAACCTTGTCAAAACATGTTAAGTAATATATGACATTGTTTGTACTCAAAGTGGTAGCACTAGTTGCAGAGATTGCATGTTAACATTCCAGATAATAATAATTTCCTGTCTTCCAAACATTCATTCATTCATTCATTCATTTATTTTGTTCATTTGATCCATACAGCATGGGGTCTTCACCCCTCAGGATATAGAACATGTCAAAATTGCAGAGTATAAAAATAACTTAAGGTAAAATAACTTAAGGTAGGAAAAACAAAATAAAGCTAGTGAATATGAAATAAGACATAAATAGCAGTAGAATGAGTCAGTGGTTTTACATCTTAACGTGTATCACACATTTTAAGCATATATACAAGATATATGTAATATAGCTAGGAGTTGTTAATTAAAATTATGTAGCATAGCATTCAAAACGTTGGCTTTGAAACTACTGTAATTGTTGAATTCAGACAGTAAGATGAGTGTGGTCTGTCATGTTTAAATATTGACGAGTTTTAATTTCAGTAACAAGAAAAACTGGATCCCAGATTCAGAGTCCAAAGTCAGTGTCTGCCTGATGTTTATGTTATGTTATACTTCCCTACATTTTAACCACTCTTACAGAAAATTTCAAGTGAAAATAACTGAGTTGCTGTGTGGCTGTTGATTAACTGGCCACAAAAGCTTCAAATCTCATTTAATAGTATTAAGTCACGGTACAGACAGAGCATCAGTGTTACACCTGCAGAATTTTTCTTAAATGAACACCTTCATGCAAATAATACCAGCATATGAAATATCTTAAGCATGTACCATTCATTCCATTTATAAGAAGTCAAGCTGTTACAGATGATAATGTCACTGGTTGTGTGTAGGATGACCAGTACATCACCTCTGGTGGGGGCAACAATTTTGTTCTCTTCTCCACTGCATTCTGACCTACTCTAGGACCCACTCAGTCTCCTATCCAATTTGTTGCCTGGATGTGCAGTCACAGCATGAACCTGACTACCAATTTCCAGATACCAAGAGGGTGTTTCATTTTGTTAACCTGTAGTACTGCTTTTGAACAAGACTGTGTGTATTATATCACATATCTCCAACTATGTCTTTTTAAGCCATGAAAAATAAAGTTTTATTTCAAGGAAACACCCTTTTTGTAAAATGAGACAGTTCATGTACATTTTCTGACTTATAACATTTTTCATATTCCTTTAGATGATGGCCAGTACAACTTTCCTGCTACAGCTTCAGAATTATCCAAAAGATATAATCAACAATGAGATGGTAGAATTACTGCAGCCATACTTTGAGATGGAGGACTACAACATGGACACAGCAAAACATGTGTGTGGTGATGTGGCAGGACTGCTGTCATGGACAAAAGCTATGGCCTTCTTTCACAGTGTGAACAAGGAGGTGCTTCCCCTCAAGGTGTGCAACTGTTAGCTATTCAAATATTTTGTTCCTGTATAATTGTAAATATAACAAATTGGAAAGCGCTTTTTAGCAGGCCTGTATGCCATTCAAGGAACAGTATTGTCCTGTACTACTCAAACACACAAATACACCATGATTTACAGTAAAGTTTAGTGTTCAGTGTGGAGGTTTTCTATCATTGCCATCAAGAATTTGACATATGATTTGTGTTTCCTGTACTGGTGCTACATTTAGGAACGATTAAATTTGTCTGCACAAGGTTACCTAGGAGGGCATGGTTATCTGCCTGCAGTTTCCTAGCAGTGGCACAGTTGTCTTGTCTGTGTAGTGTTTCCTGGCAGTTGCACGGTTGTCTGCATGCAGTATCCTAACAATGACATGCTCTGTGCATGTCATTTAGAGTAGTAAAGCCAATTATTTCCCCAGGAATGTCTTTCCAGGAACAAAAAGTGTTGCCAACTGCAAATAAAACACATTTAATGTGAGTTTTCCCTGTGTGACAGGTTTTCCCTACATCATAGCATTGGTACTTCTTTGGGTGTTCTGTAAGCAAGTTCTGTAAGGAGTTTGTACTGCACAGAAAACAGTGGGTTTCCTCCACTCACTTCAAATGGAAAAAGTTTGAATTTCCTCTAGTCAGTGCTTGTGTTTCATTGTTCAGGCACTTGTACATGATTTTCAAAATAAAGAAGTTAAACAATTTTCCCAGGTTTGTGTCTCCAAGAGGGACATTTTTATGTTTACTGTTTAACATTTCCCTTTTCTTGGGGGAACAGGTTGTGAAAGGAAGACAATCACACAGAGAGATGATTGACTATTATGTGTGCATATAGACACGCATATTAAGCTCAAGTAAATGGCATGTAAAGAGACTGGAAGAGTTAATGAGCTACTAGTTTCTGTTATGGGTTGTTACCTTATTAAGTTCATTTCTTTACATTTCAAGTCTTCTGAGATATGACATCATGAAGACTGGCAAATACTAACCAATGTTTTGGACTCACTTTTGCCTTCTTCTTCGTCAGGGTCCAGGTAGAACGAAGTTACTTTGAATATTCAAACATTCCTCTGTATGCAGAACACATTTCTTGTTCCAGTACACCAAAAAATCCTATACTAGGTGGTTATAAGTTCTTAGTGTTGTACTAACACTGCTTAGTCTTTTAACACCATCCTCTGTACATTGTACAGTTTTTAAATTCCATCTTACCACCCTCTACAATCCATACTCATGATTGCAATTTAGGATGATTACATTTACAACTTCTCCATCTGGGGCACGAGATGGAATTTAAATGCAGCATCACTGAGATAACTTTGCCTGTAGCTTTTACTTCATGTTTACCCATAGCCATTAGTTGCCATTAATGGCATTATAACTCTCACTCTTTCCCTCCCTCCCTCCCTCCCTCCCTCCCTCCCTCCATCCCCCCCTCCAGATTTTGCATATTAAAAGATGTGTATGCTCCTGAATGTACACATTTCTGGTACTGCCTACAGTAATTACAACTAACCAAATCATTCTAAGAGAGTCAAACCAGCAAATTATCACAAATGACAACTAACTCCCCACCTAGGGATTGCAAGACCTTGATGATGGTGGTGGGGCTTGTGTGATCTAATGAGTCACCGAGCTATGCTGGCGGTAGCGAAGCTACTAGTAGGGCCTCCCATGCCAGATTGGTCCATGACGAAGACCCAGACTAATGAAGCAATCCAATTGGTCTTCCAGGATTGCAGGGGGTTGGATGGAAAAAATATTGTTACGAAATCCAAAGAAGCAATGGCCGGACTGTCAGAGGGACAGCTGACAGGAGCTTCTGAAGAAGGCCTTGGCTGAAAAGGGGCTGTTGTGCCAATGATGATGATGATGATGATGACAACTAACTATCAAATAATGCACATAAGCCCTAGGAATATGAATTTTATTTTTGTGTCTTTTTTTAAAACAAACCTTGTCACTTACAAATTACACATTTTTCTTAGTAACAGTGTGAGCCCATTATACGCATATATAGTTGAACTGAATATCATATTTTAATGGTTAGAACTGTTTCTTCATTTTAAGGAGACCTTGGGTCTGATTCACAAGCAGCTTTCTTGGCTGTGTAATTTTGTGCCTTCAATCAGTTCCTCTGGCCAGATGCTGGTATATGACTTTAAAGCAGGTCATGGCTATGCTTTTTCACATCCTGTTTGTTTCTTTATGTGTAACTTCCCCTCCTTCATACCAGTATCATGTAATATAAACAGTTAAGGAAATTCTCTACAGACATAGACAGTCAGTACTTTCCTATACTAACCTTATGAAACATATGCAATCAGTGATTCTGCACTCCTGATTTAAATTATTCACTGAATGCTTGTTTTAATCCACTAGTCTTAATGTTCCTGATTTTCTGTATTATTTGGGAAGACTATATAACTGCAATTCTTTTGCAGGCTAACTTGACACATCAAGAGGCCCGTCTCACTGTAGCAATGGCCGACCTCGCAGCTGCAGAACAAGAATTGGAGGAACGAGAACGGGCACTGCAAGAGGTGAAAGAACAGTATGATGCTGCAGTATCAGAGAAGCAGCGCCTCACCGATGCAGCCAACAACTGTCTGCGCAAAATGACTGCAGCCACTGCTCTGATTAATGGGCTAGGAGGAGAGAAGATCCGGTGGACACAAATGAGCCAGCAATTCAAGGAGCAGCTGGGCAGGTCAGTTAGTGTTCTTTTGATTATGGGCTGCATGATTAGATGAAAAATGTAAATTCCATCAGAGTTTTGCTAATGTCTTTTTAATTAATCTGATTTCTTAGTACACCCACACACACACATGTGCACACATGCACATACTGTTACCATGGATCCAAAAAGTAATCAGAATGAGAGAAGGCTTTAGAATAAGCTATGATATTTACAAGGCAGCCAAGCAAATAGAATTTAAACTATTGCAGAGAGGTAGAAAACAGACAGACTACAGGTACTGTGAAACAAAATCCATAAAAAAAAAAAGAGATTATGAGTCATTTTTAAAAGCAAGGTATTGCTCAATAAAGTAAAAGGAGTACATATGTAAATGTCTTCTTAATGTTACTGCACATTGTGCATTTCTGACTAGAAGGAACTGATGGTAGATTGTTGTAAATTTTAATTTCCAGGTTTAACTCCACATATAATTTCAACAATTTTCTTTTTTATAGGATATGTATTTTTGTTCCTTTTAGTTGAATTCCTCCAGAATTAATATGAGGAATTAACAGTCAGTGTGTGTAAAAACTGTAATTTTGTGTTATATTGTAGTGGTGTGAACCTGGTCTGTCATAGGCTGTACAAGAACCAAGTGTTGTGGAGAATATTTAAACATATGGAAAAGAAAGTAACAGTGGGTGCAGATTATCACTCTTCACCTGATACTCTAGGAATATTGAATAAAAAAGGATGAGTTATATAGGACACATATTGCGCATGGGAAGTGCAATAAACACACCCACGCAAATTTTGAGCATAAAATCTTGACACTGATTGGACAGTGTTATTGACTGGGATCTTGGAGGAACAGGTTTTGAAGGTAGGGCCTGAATTTAGCTGACTCGGCTTCAGTGGTGGACTTTTATTGACACAGTAATGCTTATCTGGGTTTCATCACAGCTGGAGATTTTGTGACCACCTAAAGAACACTAAGTTCTCAAAGTATAAAACGACTATGAATGTTGTTCATACAGTCCTCTTTGCTCCGTGTCTGTGTTATTTTTTTCTGTAGTAGTAGACCATAGAGTAGTCACTATACTGCAGGAGTATCTTATCTGTGTTCTCTTATGTCATCGTAATTAAAGCCATTTTGAAGTTTAATTCTTTGTTTTCACAGAAGACCTTAACTCCAGGAAAAATGTAATATGTAACATGCTGATACTTAGTAAAGTGTTCTCCTGTAACGTTATATTTAGAGTAGTAGCCGTCACAACTCTTTTAGCAGGGAGATGAGAAATGATTGTAACTTCATGGTGTTACTGATACTTGCCCAGCTGGCCATAAATATTCACACTTTCACTGACCCCATAGGCTGATAACAGTGTTTGCAAAAGCCTGTAATTTTAGTCTGCGTTAAGCTATTTGAATCACATCAACACTCTCACTCTTTATCCCTGTGGGCTGAATTTTAATAACACCCTCCCATATACCATGTACTTCAGTTCTCCAAGGTTGTCTCTTTCCTTCAGGTTTCATGGCTAGCATTTTGTACGCATATCTTATCCCTCCCATATGTGTTACATGTCCCACCCATGGAATCTTCCTTCCCTTAATCACTCTAAGTGTATTAAGTGAAGATCTGAAATCATGAAGACCCTTTTTATGTGATTTTGTCTACCCTCTTTTCACTTCCACTTAGGTCCAGATAATCTCCTCAGCATTTTCTCATCAAATACTTCATTTGTTCTTCCCATAGAATGCCTCATTGTATAACAGTTTTTTATATAAATGGTTTCCTGGGACTGAAGATTTTACTGGATGGATGGGTTTCCATACATCTAGTATATCATGCTAATCATGTTTTCAGGTGTTCATGTAAAACTGTAATAGTTTCTGAAAGCTAAATACAGTTTTCTTGTTTGTGCTTATGTTTATCAAATATCTTGTGGCATTTATTTTTTTATTGTTGTTCACATTGCCACTGGCAAGGCTTGTGGGAGATGTGGTGCTGGCCACAGGGTTTCTGTCTTACTGTGGTCCATACAATCAAGAATTTCGATCTGGGCTTATTCATAGCTGGATGAACAATCTGAAGAGTAGTGCAATTCCTTTCACACATGATCTTAACATCAGCAACATGCTGGTAGACAGTGGAATGGTAGGGCAATATGAGGCAACAATTAATAAATAAGCATGAAAGAAGCTGTTGAGTAATGAATGATGTTGTGGTAGACACAAAGTAAATTTATATGCACATAGTTTTATAGTAGTGTAGGCACAGAAATGACCTTGTCCATACTTGTAGTTGTGTTCTATTAAATGCATATGTATCACTGGATTATTTATACTATTGCAATTAACACACACATCTTGAATAAGTGCACTTATTTCTGTTTATTATGCATGTAGATGATACTAGAATACTTCAAAAACAAATATTTTCACAATGCACATTCATGATGAGGACAGCAAGAACTCTCTTTGATCTAGTGTCAAGGTTAAAGATACAACAAATTTTACTTCCTTATCCTTAACAAGTGTTCATGCTTCGTTGCTTAGTTGTAGGCATAGCTTTGTCCTTAATACTAACTCTGTTATTATCCAGCTCTATGTACAATTCATAGTTGTATCATGTATTACGGTTATTAGTAGGTGATTATTTAGCTTTCTTGTGTGACATTTGAATAACTTTTTTTGTCAAAATTTATTGACTTGAACAGAATGACTCATTTCCTTGCTTTATCTCAATCTTCTCATGAATGCTTCTTTTGTTGTTTGTATGTCCTCTTCGGTTTTTGTTCTTATCAACAATAATCTGATATCTCCACTTAGGAGTTTACAAAGGAATCCTTTGTTGATGTGGTTTTTGGCCCTCTACTGACATGTGCTCTGTTCTTTCTTGATGTTTTTTATGTAAATTTATTTTTCTCTCTTTTGATTTTCAAAAGATACATCTCAGGAATTCATTTGTAGCACAAAAGTCTTCTGCCTAACATGTAGTGAATGTTAATACAGTATAATGTATAAATCACATCAAGAACCAAATAAATTAAAAGAAAATTAAATGCCCCAACACTCTAGAGCAATTTAAATGATTATGTCTACCACAGGAAGGAAACCAAAAACAGACTTTCATGTTGCATATTTGTAATATCTGCTGACAGATCAATCCTTCAAAATGCCACTAAACACTACAAAATTGAGCAGTTCCCATGTTATCCCCTTACATATAGTACTGTATGTGAGTTACAGTCTTGGTGTAAGTCACACTGTGGTTGTCATTTTGCTGTGTTATATGTGAAAATATTTGCTCATGCAAAAGAAGGGTTGAATATTGATCATGGTTGCCATAGTTGCCAAGAGTGGTCTGTGTGAGATTCACATACTTGTTGAGGCAGAAGCAGTTGAACATTGAACTTATACTAAAACACAGCAGAAACAGATGGCAACACTCTGATAGGTGAGATAAAGTCTTGGTTTGCACTGAGAATTAAGAAACAACTAATGAAAGAGAGAGTAAGGTTTCACGTGAACATTATGGCAGCCTGTCTTATTGCAGGCACAAGGCTAGTATAGATATAAATTCATAATATATAATACATTTCATTTAATCTGAGCCTTTAAAGTCAACTGTTGTTACATTACTAGTACTGCTGCTGCTACAACTGTCAATATTACAGCCATTGCTTCTGCTGTTATTAATTGTTGTTATTCCTGTTAATTTTATTGTATATTTAATTAAGGTCATAAAATACATTTTCAGTTCAGGGAAGAAAAGTTTTTTGACATAAATAGTTTGACTGTGTTTAGGTGTCAGAATGGACATTACAAGGTCTCCCTAGTGATGAGCTTTCTGTTCAGAATGCAATTATTGTTACAAAATCAAGTTCGTATCCTCTTTTGGTGGATCCACAAACACAAGGAAAGATGTGGATCAAGAACAAAGAGGCCAATAACGAGTTGCAGGTAGGATGTTTTCAGATTCTTGTATGGTAACAGCAGGGTTTTCATCAATAAATTCTTTGATGTGAAAGGAAATTGTAAATTGTTCAATTAATTAAATTAATTTTTTCTGTCCTTGATATTCATGTCTTGGTGAATGTATCGTAACACCAAGGACACGAATATGGTCGGTTTTACAGCACAGTTTATCTCCTAGCATGTGGCATTTCACAATGAACATCAAATCTTGAAATTAATATGTATCATACATAGGGAATTTCATGGCTGTGAGTAAAAACATCTAATTTAGCTTTTGGATATAACCTGTTCATTTCCCAATTGGATTTTGGCTGTCCTAAGATTTTCCTTTGTTTTTCTGAGTTTTACCCATGCTGGCGGGTGGGGGGGGGGAGGAGGAGGAGAGCTGGTGTACAAGTTACCAGACCCAGAAGTCCAGAAGGGGGCCTGAGGGTCAGTTACATTGCATATGTGTTTTGCTTTCTCAGTACTATTGTTATTTCTGGATTGAACAAATTAACCCTTTCAGACTAAGCCTAATTCACTCTGTAATTGACAGTCAGTCTTTCCAAATTAGTCTGAAGATTTTTAGCCAGTCTGCACTTACTGGGGAGCCCAAAAATATTTTTTTCACTGAGGCCCAAACTCACTTTCTGTGGCCCTGAGTTTTACGAAGATAACCCATTAATACAGGCTACATACACTTCCTCCTGTGTTTTTTCTGCCTCATCTAGTCTGTCACATCTTAAAAATTACATTTATTATGACAGATTATATTTACCTTGAAGGTTGCCCTGACCTTGTAATTTGACTCTAGGGTAGTTTATGATACAAGAAGGGTTGGTTTTGACTTCAGTATTCATTCTACATATGGCAAGGACATCAGAGCTTAACAAGAGAATAGTTATCGTGGTTAAATATCAGGAGTAAAAAAAAACTAAATGATTGTTCCTTATGCCTAAATCTATAGTATTCTTTAAAAAGATTCATAATTGTGTTAAATCTGTGTCAGTTGGCAGGTACATAAAATATGATCCAGTGAATATGAAGTGAAATGTGCAGTGGTCTGAAAAAGATGTTTTAAACTGTTTAGCTAAACATCTTCATTAAGTCTACTGTCACACCTTATGTGGTGTAACAATGTGTGTTCTGCCACTGTTCTGCAAATCGAAAATTTATGTGAAACTTCTAGGCAAAAGTTAAACCCAAAAAACAAGTTGGTGTATTTTCATGAAGCAACCTAACAAATTAAACAATATTTTAATATATTGTGCATGTAATAATTACCGTGCTGTACTGCAGATCACATCATTGAATCATAAGTACTTCCGCACACACCTGGAAGATAGCCTTTCATTGGGACGGCCTCTGCTTATTGAAGATGTGGGAGAGGAACTAGACCCTGTCATTGACAATGTGCTCGAAAAGAACTTCATAAAGTCTGGTTCTATTGAGAAGGTCAGTAGACACTAGTGGATTTTTACTGCCCTACATCAACATCATAATAAAATATCAGTGTAGAAAAACAGGTGTCAGTTCTCTGAGCTATGATACACTGCCACTGGATAATACATCCCCAACCTTTTGAGACCACTGTGTTTTATCAAAATGTTGGAAACTGATTACTCATTGACTTGGCATCATATTTCAGAAGAACAGTATCCTCACCTTACCCACTGTGGAACCAAAGAGCTCACACAGAATAAAGAGAGTAACATGAATAGTTTCTTAACTTATACCAAGAGATAGGACATGGATGAGAAACTTGAAGTTTTGCCTAGGGTGCAATATATAAGGGTCAGAAGCTAGAGAGAATTTAAACTCCTAATTTGTTGTCAACATTAAGGCAGTAAAGAAAGGAAAAATTACTTTTCTTCGCATCATTCCAGGTGAGTGAAAATGCACGGGTTGTTCGATTAGTTTTTGAGCTATACCTGCTCTTTCTACTATCCAGTGACCCTTTGTCTTCTTATAAGTAATGTCCTGTGACACAAACTGATTTCTACCAATACTCCAACAAGTTTCTCTGAGTCATTGATGACTAGATTCAAGTTTACACAATGCCATATTCTAAGGGACAATAATATTCATAGTCACCATCATGATAACCCAGTTTTCACAAGAATCTATGACATTCATTATCATTTGCAGGTTGTTGTTGGGGACAAGGAGTGTGATGTTATGCCAGGCTTTATGCTGTACATCACAACTAAACTACCAAATCCTGCATACTCACCTGAAATCAGTGCTAAGACGTCCATTATAGATTTCACAGTTACAATACTGGGGCTGGAAGAGCAGCTTCTGGGTGAGTAGGCTGTCTTGCTGCTGAGCTTCCTATCACAGGGTACACAAAATGAATGCATAGGAGATGCAGTAATCCTCTGTCCTCATGATACACCCCAGTAATTAATGCACAGATTGAAATTAAATTTTTGAGCTTAGGTGGTAGTCTGCTTTAACTTTTGTTGAGTGAATGTAATTTTAATTTTTGTTCATACTGACCAAATGTAACCACTCCTGTATATGAAGCTCAAATTGTACATTTTATTTTCTCAATATCACCTCATACAGAATATTAGGTAACACAAATTATAGGTATTGTTAGGGTTTACAGCTTTTATTGAAACACTTTTCAGAATGTTTAGTATTTAACAAAATATGGGAAAAAATGTTTTCTGCCTATGTTTGGAGTGACATTTGCAGTGTGATTAGCTTTAAAACAACAAATATATGAATACACTTTCCAAAAAACTTTTAAGTAACATGGGGATAAAACTATACAATAATTTATTGTGTCATTTAAAGAAATAACAGAATATACAACTTTTTAGAAGGAAATGAAAATCATTTTTATTGCAACAGACCTTGTACTCTGTAGAGGAATATTTGTCTTACAAATTTTTATCATGGAAAATACCATTGTATATGATATGGGTACTTACTTGAAGAAAAACTGAACTTCTGTAAATCTGTGTAATTTTTTACATGTTGAATTTTTGTAAGTGATGAGTATGATGATTCATATGAATGACTTGATATTATACCGTACAATACAATACAGTACAATATTTGAGGTTTTCTCAGGGGTGTAGATAAAAAATTAAAGTCTTCTGGGATGTTGTGTCATGTCAACTGGTAAATAGTTATCATTGTTTTTGAGAATCTTGCTTCTCCAAAACTTTCATAACTATTCACCAGTAAACATGATATAAGATCCCAGAAGACAGACTTCTGCTTCAACAAATGAAAATCAAGCTGCAGAAACAAAGAATGTATTTGTAAGATATGAGTACTTTATTCCAGTAAACTTTTCTTTTTCTGCTTTGAATAAGATATTGATTGGGTGAACACACTGTAACATGTCAATGGAAATTAAAAAAAAATAGTTTATTGTTTTACATATATGACAACATTTACATTGAACTTTGGAGGATCAGCATATCAAATGTTCCCAGGGCGAGTAATTTTGATGGAGAAATCAGACCTAGAAGCAGAACGAGTGGCTTTGTTTGAGTCAGTAATGAAAAATCAACGCAGCATGAAAGAACTGGAGAGCAACTTGCTGTGTCGTTTGACCTCCACACAGGTCAGTACAGAATATTACTTTGCTTTCTTCAGTACTGTTCACACTTTGTATGGCACAATAAAAAGACTTTGCATATGCAGAGAATACAGTGACCCACTTAAGCATTTAACCCTTTGTTATACCATGTAAATTTAAAACAGCCATATATTATGAGACCAGTTAATTGCAACATTGTATGTACTCTTTGTTGTAGAAAGTTGACTAAGATATGGGATATTTAGTTCTGCTATGTGGTGTAGTATTGTATTATGGAATTACGATGTGATATTTCATTACAAGTAGTTGCCAGAATTACAGTTGTCTTAATCCACATATATCCATTCCATGAACCCAACAGTTAGTCAGATTGACTGTCAAACTCTTTACTTTAGTCAAATTAGACTGTCATAATTGACTTTGTTGACAGACCAGAAACCACACAAGAGGAATTTATAAAAATGATAAATAGCACAATCATCAAATCAGAGTTTGTTGTATTTCCATGCTCATGGATTATCTAGCTCCTTCAAGCATGGCCTCCCATTTTCTAGTGTTACACTTGCAGTTATGAGTAAGTATAAAACAGATAAAATACCTCACTAAATCGATAGTTTAAGGAACTGTAAAAGTTTAAGAACCACTTCTATTGTTTTTTTCTAATTCAGAACTAGTTCTGTAGTTCTGAAATTCCTGTGGTGTTTGTTCATAAGAGTTGAGTTTTAAACATTTGTTACTGGTGTTGGCAGGGCTCACTTGTGGATGATGAAGCCCTTATCCATGTGCTGCAAGAAACAAAGGTGACAGCTGAGGAAGTAAATCAGAAACTTAAGGTGTCAGCACATACGGAACGTAAGATTAATGTGGCGCGAGAAGAGTTCCGCCCTGTGGCAGCCCGAGGATCCATTCTTTATTTCCTTATTGTAGAAATGAGTAATGTGAATGTGATGTACCAGAATTCGCTGAAGCAATTCCTGAACATCTTTGACAACTCTATCACAAAGTGAGTATCAAAAAGAGCAACAGTAGAAATGATGAGCATCCTGTGTTGTATCCAAATGTATCATCTCTGTGCACTGCACTGCCACAACATAGTAGTTCAACAGAGGAAGTTTAAATGTGGAATAGAGAAAATAGTTAAGATTGATTTTTTTTCTGTGCTTAACTTTCATTTGTATACGTTAATGCACACAGAAATACACCCCTAGAAATCCATGGGTGTATTTGGACAACAAGTTCTTAAGGCATGCTGCATAATGTCTTTATTATTTTCAACAAAATTCCATTTATTTTGTAATTTATCTTTTTGTGTTCAGATAATACAATTTTCATGAACCATGTGCTAAAAGCTACACGCTCATTTCAGTAGGATAAAGGTTAAACAGTGTTTTCTACCATGTAAGTTAACCAAAGCAGCAATAAGTCTGACCTGTTTCATATCTTGATCAGGAAACAGAAAATCCTGGCAATCTTCTCCTAATCTAAGTTCACGTGCCTAGCTTCAATAATTCATTAGCTGTCAATGTAAAAATGAGCTGCATTCAGACTCTGTGCAGCTGCATTTTATGTTTTACATTTAAAAAAAAAACATAAACAAAAGTTGCACACTTCTTGGCAATATGTTATCATACGTCATTTCAGGGGCCTATATTAAATGTTGCTTATGTTGCTTCCTTGTCACAAGTTTGTTCACCTTCCACATAGTTATCAGACATTGAAGGAAATTATAAGTATGCAGTTTACCAGTAAACCATTTCTTATAAGAACAATTATAAGTATGCATGTCATCCTTGTAATCAATAAATTCATTCATTGAATAAAGAGGTCGAATATTTCAGAACCTTGTATGTACCATGCTTATCCTTTATTAAATTTACAGCACATTCTGGTAATTTATTAAAAATTGTTATACTTGCAGAATACATGCCTTTTGAAATGATGTAAGGATTGCTAATGGTCTAAGAAGTTGTAATTTATTTCTTGTATTAATGCTGTGAACAGAAAAGTTAAATGTTATATGTTCCATATTATTTACCATGGAAGTCATTAAAGATATTGTATAGTGTGATGGTACAGTCAGTATTTTCCATGCTTTGAAATAGGTTTACATGAACTTCTGGATATTTCCCCTGCCATAGTTTTGAATTCTGTTCTGTAACTGAAAGACTGTCTGTAGATTTACCCCAAAATATAATTCCGAACTTCATTACCAAATGGAAACATGCAGAATGTATCATTTTAAGTGTGCATTACTAAGTGCTACATTAATCTAACAGTATGACAAGCACTACTAAACATTGGTATTATCTGCTTAATGTGAATCTTCCAGGCCAGATGTTTATCAATTCCTGAACCAAGAAATTTTATATTTGTTATATCTTTAATTTTTTTTTAGTTTTGTAGAAGCCTGGAATTAATCTTCTTGGAAGTAATTTAAATTAGATTGTATTATCATTTTCTTGTCTTTATTCAAGGCTAAATCATTTGCTGCAAACAGTTTATTCCTATGATTCAACACAGATTCAGATCTCATTTGTAAATCTCTGAATTATTGGCAGTGTTTAATACACTTGCATCATCTGCCATCAACAGGGGTTCAGATAATGATTTTATCCCAATAGGAATATCAGTAATATATATAGTATGAACAACAAAGTTCCCAGAATTTATACCTGGGGATCACCACATTATATTGTTTACCATGTGAAAAAATTATTTTTTCTGTTGGTTTTGTAGTATTATCTTCTGCTTTCTATTCACTGGACAAGATTCAGTCCAGTGAGCATTTACTCCACGTATGCTATAATAATGCAATTTAGCTAGAAGAACTGTATGATTGACACACTCAAATGCTCTGGCAAAATTACAAATGATGCCACCAATTTCCTTCCACTATAAATAAATATAAATGAATGGCTGAGTGTAAATCTAGTTTCCATAAATTTTAACAAAACATACTACATCCAGTTTACTACTAAAAATAAGCCCAAAACCAACATTGAAATTGCTTATGACAGTACTCCAATCACAAACATATCCAATAAATATTAAATTACTTGGAATATATATCAATGATCAATAAACTGGAAATATCATATTGAATACATTCTTCCACTAATGAATGCGGTTTACTATATAATGAGGTCAATTAAACCATATATGTCTAAATATTTTGAGAATAGTTTACTACTCCCACTTTAATTCAATTATAAATTATAATTTACCATTTTGGTGTAACTCACCACACAGTATAAAAATTTTCAAAATGCAAAAGAATATTGTTAGAATTATGCTGGGCTGTAAAAACAGGATCTGATGTAGAATTGTATTTAGGAAATTTAAGATCTTACCTTTGGCATTGCGGTATATACTTTCTCTTATGCTTTTTGTGACCAAAAAGAAGAACCAGTTTATAGCAAATTTGGAGATTTATAGTCTAGATACCAGACAATATACAAACTTTCATCAACCTATATCAAATATGACAATGGAATTTACTATTCAGGATTACAGGTTTATAATAATCTCCCTCCACATATCAAAGATATAATGTCTAAAAATCCTAAAAATTTTGAATTACAATTAAAACATTTGATGTGTGGTTGACCGTGCATCGTAGTTCAATGTGGAATAAGAAACCAACTAGATGTCACTCAGTATTATATTTATTTCTCCTTTATAAGTTGCTCAACATGTTTTAGGCCACCTTGTGCCCATCTTCATGAGCTGACGACTTAGTGGTATTTTTTCGCGTGCGGTGTAGTGCCGTGGCTGTGTAGGCAGTCAGATCCGGTTGGCTGGTTGTGTGTCCATTGGGAAGTA
>Ga0123357_10000823_pt1 | contig 31412 bp, 15 predicted proteins | sample TergutEmb28metaG_FD_89873 | JGI IMG/M metagenome (GOLD analysis project Ga0123357, IMG submission 89873) | Embiratermes neotenicus P4 segment gut microbial communities from Petit-Saut dam, French Guiana - Emb289 P4 | ecosystem: Host-associated > Arthropoda: Insects > Digestive system > Gut ...
CGGATACAGGAAGAGATTTCAAGAATCCCGGTCGACGTGTTACGTAGGGCCATGAGTAGTGTTCACGATCGGCTTGCTGAGTGGGAGCAGCGTAATGGAGGGCATCTTAGGATGTAACGAGTGGAATGATGTGTTGTGTTTTTTTTATGTGTTATGTTTCAAGACCACTGATTCACTTATTTCTGCAAATGCTAAAGTATGTACTTCCTTATAAATGTAACTGTATCATGATATCCAATACTTTAAATTTTTCAACACTTAAAAATCGCCTGATTCGCTGGCGGACTCTGTACAATATACAGGGCGTTCCTAACTTCGTGATATAAAAATCTGCTGTTGTAACTTCTGAACTAGCAGTAACAATTTTGCCAGTTACGTTTCAAAAGTTGCGCCTAGTTCTCAAGTTTTCATTCAAACCGCCAAATGCCTTTCCACCCATGTAGAGCTGCTTAGAAATCCCCTGCAAGTCATTATGGTGTCGTATACCGGCGTACAGCGCGAACAGTGTTGTCTGTGGTTTCGCGAATTGCTATCGTCCACTTCCGTTCAGAGAAAATTCAGGACCAAGTATCGCAAAAGTCACCCCAAAGAAATACTATTTTACCGCGGTACAATCGGTTCCTTGAAACTGGCTGTGTATCTCACAGGGAGCCAGGCCAGGGTCCCTCTTGTGTTGCAGATGAGACGACAGAAAATGTGCGGCAGACCTTCGCTGTTCGCAGGCTACGAAAATCAACTAAGGGTGAAAATCTGGAGTTGAACATCGCCAAAACTACAATATGGACATTTCTGAAGAAACGATTGCGTTACAACCCATACAGCTCACAGTTGGTGCAAGCTTTGAGCGATGGTGACAAAGATAACGACATGAGATTTGTGGTGAAATGTTTGACAAAATGGAAAATGAAGAAGATTACTTGAATACAGTTTTGTTTAGTGATGAGGCTACTTTTAATCTGAGTGGTAAGGTTAATCGTCATAATGAAAGAATATGGGGTACAGAGGATTCACACGAGATCGTAGAACATGTGCGGGACTCACCAAAACTAAACGTGTTTTGTGCTGTAAGTTCTGTGAAAGTGTATGGTCCTTTCTGCTTCATCGAACCAATTGTAACTGGCATTAGTTATCCGGACATGGTTGAAAAATACCTTGCGCCACAGCTACAGCGCAAGACAAGGCCAGAGATTTCGTGTTTCAATGAGATGGGGCACCCCCGCATTTCCGTCGAGACGTTACTTCCTACCTCAATCGCACGGTGATTGCTTGGATCGGACGTGGTGAAACGATTGCTTGGCCACCACGATTTCCTGATTTAAACACCCCGGACTTTCCTGTGTGGGGATACGATTAAGACAACGTTTTGTTCCACCTCTTCCTGCAAGTTTGGAAGAACTGCAGGCACAGATAAAAGAAGCGGTTGCGACCATATATACGCACATGATTCATAGGATTTGGGACGAAATCGCTTACAGATATGAGACATCTGCCGCGTGACACTCTAGTTTGTTTTATATCTCGTATATATATATTGTAATTTTGCTAATTTAAGTGTTATTACAACTTGGTTTTGTATAACTAATTTAGAAACTCCCTGTATTTAAATAAAATGCGTGGATTTGGGATCAAAGCTAACTGGAATAGCGGGGGCAGATTTTCTGCTTGTCGCCATGCAAATCTGTTGCCATTTTTAAATATATGTTTCTAACAGTCTGAATTTTTTTAAAGTACTTCTCATGAATTAGTCATAACTGAAAACTGTGCTTCAGTTACAGTTTTAGAACTTTTATTAGAAAGTGACTTGATGTGTCTTATAGGCAATGAGGCTGGAGAAAGGCAAGAAAATATTGTGTTCTCTAAGTGTGACACAATGGAGACGCAAATTTAAGCTGTGTAAAATGCAATGACAACATCAAATATAAGGTACATTAAAAAGCTTTCAAATTACATTTTCCTTCTTTCCGTGATTTATATTTTCCTTTCCTCTCCAGCTATCATCCTCTCTTACGTCTTGTTTCCTTTCTCTCTTTTCTATGTGCATCTTACAACTACAGAATACTGTTCTGAAATATAAACCTTTATTACGTTGTTTAGAAAATTGGATAAAGACAAGAATCGAGCCAAATATGTATAGACAAGTATGCTGTAACTTTTGACTAAGTTTGAACCGAACAAGTTCAATTTTCTAATGCAATACCTTAAACACAAACCTCTCAGACACAAATTCAAAACAAAAAGTTAATTAAATCACAAAGAACGAGCGAAGGATAGGCCTAAACTGCATAGCACGCAGGCATTTTAAGAACTATACATAATATTAACATGGAGACAATATATTGCCAACCGAGTACACTTTTGATGCATAAAAAAGTTATTTCTTATATGTTTAAAATGTATTTTGTTGGGTCTATTACGTCTAAGTGTACTTTTGTACACGGTCATGATGTATTACAAAAAAGTTCTAAGCTTTTTTTTTTTAATAAGTTGCATTACAGAACGTGTGTAAGGCAGATACACATTCCCAGATTTTCAGTCTTATTGTTCTGCATTCATATACTTTCACTTAACATCGACTCCCTACAGCCTTGCTACTCCGAGCGTCGTTAAGTAACCCCCCTCAAAAAAATCCGTATTTAAACCTGTTTCTCTACAAGCGCAGTCATTGATCTGGAAGTTTTGTTAATTTCTAGGTTCATCTTCCAGTGAAATGAGATTCGTGTAGGAGAACTTGTTTCTCTGGTAACAAGCGCATGACGGTAAATAAAAGTAGCTACTGTAGAAAGAAGACTGCGAGATGGGGACAGGGAACAAAATACTCCTCGGTACAGAGGTACTAAAACACAGATATTTCCAGCAAGTAACACGTAATTAGGTGAAGAGATCCAGTGAGATGGAGACGCTGAATAAAGAGCGAGTGAATTCATATTTATGGAGGTCACACAGGGATTAAGAAGTTCTTAGAATTTCTGTAATTTCCTCCATAACGTTATGCCATATTTGTCAGTTATAAATACGTTCCGTTCTTTATTAACAATGTTCTGACCCAACGGCCGTAAGGCCAATTTACAGAGACAGCATAGAAACACAAAATAATATTTTAAATAACAACCCACAAACCACACCGCATACAAAAATAGAATAAAAACTCGTGTTATGTAAGAAGTGGCGTGATTAATATTATGATTAATAATAATAATGATAATAATAATATAGCATAAATGTTTTTTAATGGCTTAGTTCAGTATAACTTCTACATCTTTCACTGCTATATAAAGCCATCAGTAGGAGGCTTTCCCTTAAAAACACAAATATCCGATCAAACTTTTCTCATATGCAAAATTTTAATGTTGCTTTATATATAAGAATTCCAATAAATTCAGGGTTGGGTAATCATTACTCTTATTTACTCAACACTTCATTACGTAGTTACTTCAGATTAAGTAAACTTACACACACAAAGCGGGGGAACGTTGCAGCGCAGTTGGTTGAGGCTCTGTGATACAAGCCGGAAAGTTGCGGTTTCGATTCCCGATGGTGGAATTTTTCATTGACATAATTCATTGGACTAAGCCTCTAACAAAAATGAGCACCAGTAATATTTCCTTGGGGTAAAGGCGGCCGGTGTATAGGGTTGACAACCTTCTCTTGCAACTTGAGAGCCTCAACTGTCTCCTAAAACCCCCAGAGCCTGTGTTAAAATATCACTGTCATATTGTTTATAAAAATCCATTAAATAGGGTAGTCACTTAGGTTCACGCATGGTCCCATGTCAGTTCAAGAGACCATGTGATACAAAACGTCGCGGACATACAAGTGATTTTGACATGACAGTTGCAGGCCTTTCAGAAACAGGTACGTGTATACTACACAAGCATGCAGTCTGAGTATAGCACTTCGAGGGGCACGCCTTCGAGTAACCCGTGCTTTAGTTTTCCTGCAACAAATTGTCACAGACATTATTGATCGACTAATTCCTTGTACCTTGCCTTAACTAGATCTTATAAGTAGTAGAAAAAAATGTAGGCTGCATGCATAACAGGACGTACGACAGCTAGCCTGTCCGTAAACAACGACTAAACCGTTTGTCGTATTTTCATGAAATTTGGTTTACGATGTAAACAGCGTTTGCTTGTTGAATTTTACGTTCCTCATACCGTGCATATTCTTACAATCAATATATCATCCAACAGACACACGTAATAAAATACAATTCATGACAAGTATGAAAATCCTACTTGATTGATGTGTTTATTGGTATATGTGTTCTTTAGAAAAATGTTTCCAGCAAGCATACGCTTTGTGAACTTGGCTCAGTGACATATACGTTTCCTAAGGTTGCAGCTGTATTGCTACCCTACGTTCAACACGTCTTGATCGATTTGGAAAAATTTTTAAATGTGAGCGCATGTAATTTTGGTGAGCAAATACATAAATAACCTCAATTTTTTATGTAAACCCAATAATTTATCCTTGTTCTTCGTCTACTTTAAATCCTCACATCTCATCAAATTACGCCTTTATTAATTTAAGCAGGTAGCTAATTGAAACCTTGACGTTGGCTAGCAGTTATTAAATTGCATTGTGTCAACTACAGCCAGTTTTCAAGTAAAATCTCGCAAGAACTTGCTGTTTTTGTCATAACAACTTCTATTTTTTTCCAACTCAATTTTCATTACATCGTAAAAGGAGGAAACCAAGGGAAAATTTTTTAATTCCTCCTATTCCATTTTATCCATTTCTTTATTTCCTCTTATCTCGTCTTTTCCACACAATTCAGTTTCTGAACACAAATATTATTCACGCTTGAATTAGAGCTGAAGTATTATAATTTATAATTCAATTAAGCTCAGAAGGTGACAGACATTTAGCAAGAAAAGACTGTTTTTAACTATTATGGAAGCAAATGACCAAACGTGTGCTCACAGAAGTACACTACAGGACAGTATACTCTGACAATTCACGAAATCTACATCCTCGCAAAATAAAACCTGTTTAAATATCGTTCTTGCTACACAAACTGGGGTTTTCGAAATAATGTCTCCTCTAACAATTTCTTTTTTTCGTTGTGAATTCGTACTAACTTTTAATACTCTCAATACCTGATATATATTCTGAAGATCATCTTAACTATATTTTGAGAAAAGTACGAATCATCCCATTCTGTAATTCTCTCATGCTTCCTATTATTTCCACCTTCCTAGGTCTAATTACTATCCGAAGCTTTATGTATATTAACTAATATTGATCCGAGAGAACTTTCTGCGCTAACCTAAATTCTGTGACAAAATATCAGTGCAAAATTAATTACTCCATTGCCTTCAGCAACATCCCGAACAAGTTGTTTCCAGAGTTCTTAAGGCCCCTTTCTCCCTGCATAGCTTTACAAAACTGTTTATAATAATAATAATAATTATTATTATTATTATCATCATCATCATCATCTGTATTTGTACTATGCGTGGGCCGGGATAGCTTAATCGGTATAGAGACTCGCTGCGTGTTGGAGATTTCGGGGACTGAATCCCGGTGTGGCGAGATTTTCCGCACCCGTCCAGACCGGCCATACGGCCCATCCAGCCTCTTTGCAATGGGTACCGGGTCTTTCCCAGCGGTAAAGCGGCCGAGGCGTGGCCTTCAGGTTAAAGAAAGAGTAAACCTATATATCTGTTCCCCTTCTGGGCCTTCGTGGCCTGTTCTAGGGTGAGTTCTACTTTACTTTTAGTTGCACTACGCGTGTATGTTCGTGAATTTGTGTGTTTATGGCAGTTTTGTATTTGACCCTACACATTGATAAAAACTGTATTATTATTACCGATTTTGTCACTGACTATAAGTTGTCGAATGTAAGTTCAAGGAAACCCATTGTCTGTATGCTTTTAGTTGCTGATCCACAAACAAAAAACACAGTGACTATGCGGATGTGTTTACAGTCTATCTCCGATACCTGCTTTCCTTATAATTATTCCCTGCCATCAAACCGAAAGTTCAACACATATTTTACCAAGATCCGTTAGCACACAGTTTTTAGTCGTGGCGACACTCTCTATTCAAGCCTTCGCACTTTCGCCATATTGTTACTGATTCTGAAACATTAAAATATATGGCGTTGTGTTTTCCCCTATTTCATTAATATTCGCCTTCGAGTTTTTAGAAACCTGTTTATTTTCAAATGTTGAAATGGAGGCACCAAGACAGACACAGACACAGACACATACACACGCATGCACGCAAATAATTACAGGCACGTAAACCCATAAGCAGCAGAGATAGCTCATTTTCTTTAATTCCGTCGCATTCAAGACAGAAGGTCTATTAAAGTCGCTAGTTTCACTTCTCAGTAATACTAAGACCACATGATATCACACACTGCTAAATGGATCTTCATAGAATTTAAAATTGGAGACTTTTACGTTTTTTTTTAATAAAATGAATTTTTGTTTTAACCCTCAACTTTAACGACAATTTCACAGATCGTCCTGGCTGCGGTAGTAAGCTCATGGAATTTCTGGGCAAATTATTTGCATCCCTAATCTACGCATGCAAGTGTCTGTCACGTTTTCAACCTGCATTCAGTTTCGAAAAACAGGTACAGTTACACACTTTGCGTCTTTTAAAATCCAGTGGACAAAACTGAATTCTTTTGCCCCAGGTATTTTATGCTTTTTCCATAGGCTAGGTATACCAGCACAGCGCCAAAATTAAGCTTGGTAGAAACTACCCCTCGACTGTAGCTATGTTTATAATAATTACAATATGCGCACTTTGTCTAACTTGTTTGCTTTTTATTAACGAAGGTTTACTGAAGGTCATAAAGCGTTAATAACATATGCAAGTCTGCGCCCAGAAAGAAACGCGAGCATAAACACAGAACACTTGACACTGTTGAACAACGGGATGCGGATGGGTGGGGGGGGGGGACCGATTAGGGGAAATTGGATACACCGAATAAAGATAATAGGATAGGAACATAGTGGCAAGGGGAAGAGAAAAGAGGAAGCAGGAAAATATTCGAAGGTACGAGAGGAAGATATCACGGCTCAGAGACAAAGGGTCACATAGATAACGAAAGAGACCACAAAGGTGGCGAGACACAAAGAAAATAAGACAAAGATAGAAGCCCAATAGAGGCATGCTGCATGAAAACACAAAATGGCTCGAAGCGATATCTTCAAAAGAAGAATGACGAACCATATCTGGATATATTAGTATAAATTCACAGTCAGACAGACAGAGAAATATAGTTACAAAATGAGAAAAGAAGAATCTGACATTACTTCAGAGGGCTGTGCTGAAATTACTCTACATTTATTTTTTAAACTCAGTGTTATGACCTGAAAAATCAGGCTCGTTTCGTAGATATAGGCTACGTTAATACCGTGCACCTCAGTACATGACAGACTGTCTATCCAAACTGAGGCTTTTCCTGGTTTTCTTCAGTCCCTCAAGATAAATGCCGGCATGGGACCCCGATTCCTTTCAGTTAAACAATCATGTGTACGATTTAAACATAGGGTCCTAAATTAAACCACAACAATTACATGGCAATTATTTGAAATATGACTAAATCTTATGAAGCGCGTACATGATAAAATATGTGGCACTGGCGGTTATAAATTTATCTGCAGCATTTTTAGATATATTTAAATTTTAAATGTACATTTAAAATACAGGGTGCTTATAAATTATCGGAGGATTTCGTTACGCCATAATTTCAGACCTGACAGTGTGTGATTTCTTCCTGTGGGGTTTCGTCAAGGACAATGTTTACGTCCCACCACTTCCAAAGACACTACCAGAATTGCGAGAATGCATCAACACCGCAATCGGGAACGTCACGCAAGACATGTTTGAGAGGGTTTGGCGGGAATGGGAGTATCGCCTGGACATCTGCCGTGTCACACATGGGGCGCACATCTAATGCATTTAAGGTCACTATGATACTGAAAACATTCCTCTTTCAAATGGTAGTAACATCATGTATTTCTGTTCAGTATTTGTAAAAATATGGTTTTGCAAAATCCTCCGATAATTTGTACGCACCCTGTATATTTATAGCCTCAACAGCAAATGGAATTCCATGTTGTCAGATGTATAAAATATCAATTTGTCCGATAGTTTTAACCCTTAAACTCTAAGAATAATTTGAAATACACAAATTCATTTCGTACGGCACAGTAAACACATCTCATCTCTTTTACAAAAATTGGTCATTCAATGCTGTAAGAATATAGAGAAACACTCACTATTTATTCTGAGAAGCACACATAATAAGAAACAACTTTTTGGGCAAAATGTATAACTTTAATGTTGAATCTGGCAAAACATTAAAAAAAAAACTGCAAGTCCTTAGAGAGTTATAAATTTAAAATTTAAAAATTGTCACCCAACTATGCGTCACTTCATATTGACAGAAGGTCAAATATACGGACATGAAGAAATTGGCGACGCTTTCTTTAGAAAAATCTCTCGAAATTAGTGGAGGAATCAAAGTGTAGCTGGCAACTTTCAAACATGCATCTTTCACTGTTAGTAATAATACAGACTCTGCTGATCTACCACACAACAATGCAGTTTCGTCGGTTTAGAAATAATTTATGAGGTAAAGACCTCACAACACCTATACTAGCAATAGTCACATCACAGGTATATATTCTACCAAAACAATAAAATCCAAACAGAAATCTCAGCATAGACTTTACATCAAGCACGACAATAACTGCTGCCAAGTAAACTTAAAATCTTAACTCTAATTCTCTCCCTATTGGTTCCAGAATAATTTACCGTTTCTTTATTACAGTACTCTATATTCTACGACCAGTTAGCAGCCCTATATAGGAGTATGCGCTCTAAGACAATGAGTTTTGTGATGAGTCACTTAACGGCAATGCACTAATGCACAATCCATGTCTAGTTTCATCGTAACACACTGTATGCCAGAGTAATTTATCAGTTTAAGAAAATCCTTCTTTCACAGGATGGTCTTCCTATGGGTTTCTGCTCCATCTATTGATGTTCTTAAAAGCTTCAGATTTTGCCTATTGTTATTTATAGGTAAAAGATTTGATCTATCGTGCTATGAACAGACTGAGGATGTATAAAAACCATTTGCTCAGGAGGAAAGCAAAATAATGAAACCAAGGCTGAAAAATTCTTAAAAGTAACTTACATAAACATGTACAAGAAATACTAGTTTATCGCTTGGCTCATTATTTGAAATAAATGAAAGTTACAAAATAACAACGTTTACATATTTTTATAAGCTTACGAATCTATATTTATATCTATATATACATTGTTATAACGTAGTTAATTCCCACTCATAGTCGCTGAATAATTAGGCCACAGAAGGTTACACGGGAAATAACTGACGAAGAGTACTTTGTGTTTGGTATAATTGGCTAAAACTGGTTGAACATAACCTCTCACTGAATATTAAGGTAAGAAACGCTGATATTCCTCTGCTAGAATTGCATAACTCAACATAATTCTGATCCATGACCTTGCAAAGAATGTAAGACCCTCTGAACTAATTTTCTGAATGGCTTGTATGACATCCCTACAGGTCAGCGGCAAGCAGCTGACACACAAAATAAGAAATTTTGCACGGCCGGCACTAAGAAGATTGGGGCACGTACGCAACAAGATAGAACACAGCGCGCGCAGCTACGTTGAATGAAATTCAGTGGGTTGGTCTGACGAGGAAAATATATTTTATTTAAAGGAATGATGTCTGTTTCTTTTAAATTTTATTGCCTAAACACACCTACCCACCTTCAGGTTACTGCGACATGCGACAAGTTCCTAATGAAAACACGAAAGAACTATTTTTAAAAATTCATTTTAGATACAATTCTTGATACAGTTATGTACATTTAGATATCCTCTCTAAGCCACTGAAGCCTACAAGGTGTCGATAAAACTAAGCAAACACGGCCACATTAAAATTATTTGCTTTTGATCACCTGCGGGACGGTCCATAAACATCGAGAAAGGTAGAGTCAATCGTCACTGCAACAAAATGTCTTGAGTCACTAAATCAGAACAGTCTTTATCAAAGCATATCAAACGTTTGATGCGTATCCTTCGTCCGATTTCTGAAATACCTTAGTAAATTTAAACTTATTTTTTTATTATTGATGTTAATCAGTCATCCCTTATTCTGTCGACAACTGTCTAACACGTATGTTTCGAAAATTTGAAGCGTAAGCGCATCCTTGAGCCAGCACAACCCCCTAATTGTGCATGGCAACCGAAGGCAGTAATGAATGGAGTTCCTTCCTTTAATCACCTTCAGATCTTCCACAGAGGAATGGAAGAGAAAAGTGGGAAGGATAGGGAGCTGTCACATTGTGGCTCTTTTCTGAAGATGCTACCCCTCTAACAAACAAGTAGGGAAAGCAATCCCTAATCATGATACTTGCTACGGATCCAAAAATATCTACAAGCAACACCAGCAATACGAGGTTCTACCCAAAAATTCGGGGAATGCTGTGCAGATCTAATCTGAGAAGTGATGGAGAGAACAGTATACACGTATGTCTAAAGAACTTTTACCATCACAATGCAAAATGTGCTTTGTTAGACGGTATTCTAGAGAACATTTTAAAGATCAAAACACAGTTCAAAAAACTGAAGACGGAAATTAAAATGTGATTCAAGGCATCATATCGTGATTAAAATAAAACAAATATCCGATTTTAGAACAAAGATGAAAAAGGAAAATAAGTGTTTGAAATAAACACAGGGGATAAGAACATAATTTGATTCAACTTTTTTCGAATTTAAATTATGCAATGGAACAAAATCGAGAACAGTGTTAAGTAGGAATGACAGTTAAATTAGATCACCATATTTACAATGAACAATTCTTTTATGAAGAAAGGTTAGTGAACTGGAACTGAAAACAAAAGTTCTGACATTTTAAACAAAATTCAAAACAACGAGGAATCAAATAACGACGGAGGTTAAAACGGAAATAAAATTGTTAAGAAAATAATACTTATGTAAAATATATCGGAAAACTTGAGTTCATTAGAAAATATACAATTAATGATAATCACTCAGCGTCATTCCAAATTAAAATTGACTACAAACAAGACTATTTCTTCCACCTGTCGATATAATTTTGTATTCTATTCGGTGGTTGCTCTGCAGAATTACTCTAAGAAGACGATTTTGTATATGTGTGTATGTACACAGAAGTAGTGGGGTGGAACTGGTAAAGCATTCAAATTTTCCCTCAATATTTACTTGACGTAAGCCGAATACATGTAGTACAGAATCTAGCTCCGGCTTTTCGGGGTTGTCTGCGTCGTACCATGAGGTATTGTGGGATATTTACATCGTAAAATATATTAAGTTTATTCTGACGTTTCGGGGGAACGTACTACTTCCAAAACTTTCGAAGAAATTTGAAATTTTGATCTATGTAATAACCCAGAAGAGCGTCATTTTAACAGATAAACTAAAATTTTTGATAAACTTAAGAGAAAACGCAACGTATAATTTCAAAGTGCCGGTTTACATGACAGCAGTGACAATTTCAGTGTAGTGTAAAACGTTGTTTGTCATTTCACATCCCTGTTGTAATTATGGATAGGGCACGTAAACAAAACATATACATAAAAAGAATGGCACTGACTATACCACAAAGAATGTCTTCCCTTCTGAAGTAGCTTGGATATGTTTCCAGTGCCTGTCTGTGAGTGATGTGTCGGGCGGAGTGATCTGCAAGCAAATAACTACTTGCTGAAGGCATTCCAAGTTTCTTGTTCAAATTCCCTTCCACTCGCTTTCAGAATGTACAACAAAATGAAGAGTAAGAGGAGGCAGATCAGAAAGGCTGACGTAAAGCTAAATGACAAAGTATCAACATCCTCTGCAGGATTACAATTCGCCATACACCCTGGGAATTAAATCATGAAACAAAACAAAACAAAACAAAACCCCCACTCATGTAAAGTTACTTAACACATTATGCAGGTTGTGTGTTCCTAACATAAACTATTTTGCACAAGATTTCCGTAATATAGTTACAAAACGCGTCTTTTGTAGTAATTAAGTACAAAGTATAGGTTATTTTTAACAATCTTTTATTACTAATGTTTATTATGTAACAACATATGCACAAATAAGTAGTGTAAATTTATATTAATTACATATTTACACAAATATATTATATATAAAATTATGTATATATTATATAAAATATACACACATATATAATATATTATATATACATATAAGTATATATTATATATAAAATATATACATATTATATATATAATTAATATAAATTTACACTACCTATTTGTGCATATGTTGGTATATAATAAATATTTAATATTCAATATGCACATTATGAATATAAAAGTAATTTTTTATTATTTTTATTATTATATACAATAATAGTGGTAATACTACACGGTCTTTAAATCAACATTTTTCGATATAAGTATATTATCTTCAGGTTTTTTCGTGGCGCAATGGGTTTCAGTTTTTGTACAGCACCTACATGACGGTCGTAGGTCTGTTTGATCTGTGTGCTCGTGTGCGTGTGTGTGTGTGTGTGTGTGTATGTGTGTGTGTGTGTGTGTCTACTGGCGCTTTTGCATGTTCAGAGGGTCTTAGGCTTCTGTGGTCTATTTTTGTTTTTTTTGTTTTGTGTAATTATTGTCTCGAAAATCGGATTATTGGCAACGGCCTGCTTACTTTTTATATGTGGAATTTTTCCTATGGTATTCAGTTTTTTCCGTCTGTGTGTGATACGTAGCATTTCCATCGTATTTTCTTTTATGTCATGTGTATGGTCCGTCTCTTAACATGAGTTGTGCATAGTTTGAACTGGTGTTGTTTTTTGTTCCTCATGGCGGTTATATGTTCCTTAAACCTTGTAGAAAACATTCTGCCCGTTTGTGCTACGTACTTCTTAGGACATTCTTGACATTGTAAGATGTAGTTAGCTGGCTTGAGTGTTTTGTGTAAATATGTGTGTAAAACACCCAACAGTTTATGTCGCCTGTTGATAATACGTGGACCAAAATTATGATCTCAAATACATTATTACATTTTCAGAACGTAATACTTATTGTAAGTCAACTTCATGTCGCGTAACTCGTGACACGATAAATAATAATAATAATAATAATAATAATAATAATAATAATACATGTATTCTGTTATTTTGATATGAATTTTTGTTACATTTCTTACCTCCTTGAACTTTATAGGCTCATTTAATGTATCTAAGGCAGGAATCTGAGAAATGCACACAATATTTTAGTAGGGCAGCCTAGAGGGATGAGTTCCCTAGGAGATCTGCGCGTGTGTGGGTAGAAACAGGTCATTTGCAGGTGCTGGTAGGCGGAATTTTCAAGCGGAAGGATACGAGCGAGTCGCTAGTACAGCGAGAGCCACAGGGACGGTGGATCGGCGGACGAAACACGACAAACATCTTCCTCTTGCCTCACAGAGTAGGTCCCTCCACCAGCACTGCCAGGTTATTCACCAGACAAGAACACACGAACGTAAAATAATATTATAAATAAATCCTAACGCAAGTGGCGCGTGGGTATGCGGGATTGCAGGTTGGAATCGTACCTGAGACGTGGATGCCGGACTCTTGTGAATGTTGTGTGCTGTCAAGGTAGAGGTCTTTGCTACGGGCTGATTACTCATCCCGAGCAATCCTACGGTGGTGTTGCTGAGTGTGATCGTGAAGCCTCGCCAATAGGGAGGGTCTGGCCTACTAGGGGCTACCACGCCATAAAAAAAAACAAATCCTAATGAAACAGATTCTGTGGTTATTGATGCAGTATTATCTTTCTCAAGAAAGTAAGCGCAGTTACAAAATCTCGTAAAACCAAAAATTAATTTTTGTGCTCCGTAGATGGCAGGAAAATTTGTCTGACCGTCTGCTACTGTGGAGTAACAATATTAGAAACTAGATACAGTGCTTTCTTCCCCTTGTGTTGCCTTTAATATGTGTGTTGCTGCTAATTCTAGTTGGTTTTTTGTGTATTGTGTATGTTTTTGTTACCTGATGTGTATTGTTTTACTATGTGTGTATTGTTGTCTTACATACTTTAGTTGCCGGATTGCTGGCTAGAAGTCAATATCCGGAAGGTCCTGCAAACGGCCACCTCGGCACAGGCTTTTCTTGGTTTTCCTGTGTCTATAAGCGAATGCTGAGATGGTTTCCAAGACTCCAAGTTGCTACTGCATGCTTCTCATGTAGACCTCCGGACTTAAATTTCTTAGATTCTTGTTTCATATTTATGTACCTGCATATTAACCACTGCCATCGGGCGACAGCCCATTTGCAGGTAAATATATTATTATTATTATTATTATTATTATTTCATCTAAACGGACTCGGCCTCATGGAGTTAGTTCAACAAAATCCACTGTCGCAAATCGAGTTACATTACATGTATCATATTGTAAGGCGTCCTAGATTTGTTTTCATTCGTTTCTTATAATATGTCAGTATTGTAAAAATTATTAAAATAAGATTTGTAAATGCTAATGAGACATGCACTTTTATTACGTGACATTATTTCACATTCTTTTTAAAAAAAATATCTTAAGAAGTTATATAAGGATTTTATGTGAAATAATACAATAGACTATACCTAAACGACACGACAGAAAATTAACTTTTCCCAAAAGAGTGTGGCGTAAATAGACCAAATTCGTAGAAATTATGTCAGAAGTTGCATTTATGACTGATAAAACACGAAAGTGAAAGATCGCGTAAAAGTATATTATGTGTTTCTGTAAGTGTTTGTAACGACCAATCATCGTTACATGAATATTATGGCAAACATGGTCCATTGTCTGAAGAATATTTGATTCTGAACATTTCCTAAGAAGCGTTTGGCTTTTGTCGTCAAACATAATTAAAGTAATAAAACCCACGTGTTGGCTACACAGATTATCTTGATCTGATGGATCAAATCACTTGTCCGGATGATCCTTCCAAGTGCTGTGTGTCTGACTGAGATCGTGAAGCCTCCGTAAGGAGGCCCTGGCCAACTTGGGGCTGGTGCAACATGGAAATGGGTCGCAAGGAAAGGGGTTTATATCTGTACTTATAAATTATTACACCTATACAGTCGGCTTTAGAATTTCTCAGTACGTCACAAACAGGTTTAACTCAAACAATGGACAGTGTCCATTATATTATTCATAAAACGTTTAATATAATTGATTCGCTTCTTTGAAGAGGTTTTCATGTCATGCGTATCTACGTAATATCTGACCGCAAAGCCCACCCTACCCTTCTTTACTCCAACATAATGCAACTAGAACAGGTGTTTTAAAAAAATTCTTTTATTGGCCGAACAGTGAAAAATCTGGATACATACACGTACCAGTCTTACGTCACAACTCTTCCATAAAAAATGAATACCTACCGTACGACAGACATGAATCAGTTCCAACTCGACAATGAGAGCGGAGGGTAGTAGATCCGGGTATGTAAAGAGTATTCTTTTGATCTCACTAGTGTTATTCCCGAAGTATTTTATAATAATTAAATCAGGTATACACACAATAGTATTAACTGACTTTGTTTATTGCATTTGCCGATAGAACTTCAACATAACCTAAATTATGTATATATATATATATCTTGTTGTATATTTTATATTTTTGTGTATAACTTAAAAATACTGCTTTTAACCATCCACCATTATTTTATATATCATATTCGTCAAGGCTAGTAACATTCAATACAATCAAACTAGAATTTTAAATTGTACAATAGTATTAATAGCAGCATATTTTACTCATGGCAGTTAATCAATACCAGAATCTGTAATTAGAGTTGTACGAGCTCCTGATGATGGGTGTCAACACCCGAAACATGTAGAGCTACCTACAGAAAAGTAATAAACTGAATAGGTCGCATCTTGTTGGGCAATCATTAAATTCGATTCAGGATGAACGGACCCATGTATATAAAATTCTGGATACATATATTAAGGTTGATGCTACAAAGTGAAAAGCACATTCACCTTATACCTGCCAATACCATTTCAAACATTACATGAGCTAAATAATGTTACAAGACATGCAGTTAGATCTCGCTGCCTATTACAAACATACAGAGTCAAAGGCAGCATGACTGTGAAAGAAGATTTGTTACGAACTAGAAAGAAATTGATCGTAGGTTAGTTTACGATATTTTTATACCTGCTTGGAGGTGTTTGGGATAATCAGTAAATCCCCATTCCGAATAGCCTTACGTAGACAAAGAATTGAACGTAGATCTCGTGACAGAGAGATACGCCTAACTCTGCCGACCACCAGACCGTGATTTCTGCTTTGTTGCGTCGAACATTATTCAGAACAAAAATTTGTTTATGCAAAGGAAATAATGACGAGATTTCTCTTTTCTTTATTCTCACCCCACTGAAACTGAGTCCGGCCACAAAGGATGTAACTGGCACTAGACAAACTATTGTTTTAAGTTATTCTCTATCTGTCCACGTAACAACGCGCTAAGAATTTCTACATTGTTTTATATTAAGCGAATTTATTTGGCAGGTTGTCTTTCTACGGCCAAATATTTGAAACAAAAGTTGCCTTCCTCCAAAGCAGCCAAATCTCTCGGGATATATGGAAGATTAGCATAAGAAAGAGGGGAACAACTGCATTGATAAATTATTCCGATGCCATAAGATTTTAAGGCTTCTTACAACGCTTCTCCCAACATTACGTGACCAAGAAATGTAACAGCTGTGTGCTGGTTTCAAGGGAGAAAGATGAAGTGAGAAATTTGTCAAACCCGTGCTCACGATACAGCTGGTACTCTATATCTAAAGTATTACGTTCTATAAAGTCCAAGAATCTTAACAAAGACGTTAAAAAATAAGAAATAAAAGTTATTTAATAATTATTGCCATATTTAACACGCCTTAAGTTCATATGTAGTACTGGTAGTCTCAATGCATGCCCTCATATACAGTCCGTATAACAATTACATTTGTAACACGTTATTATGTGTTCTAAAACAAATGTTGTGTTTAATGTTCTCATTTGTTCCATGCATTAATTCCCAACTATGCCTAAAATTCTATGAACTTATGAACACCGGTACCTGCGAAGCGGCTACATGCGATGTTATTGACAGTGGTAAGGTAACTTAACCCTTTAAATACCGAGTTAAATCCTATCTGCCATCTGCTGGCATTATTAGGAGCTCACCATATTCTCCACGTTAGCTAGATAAGGGTTAATAGCTGATAGAAGAGAATAACAATAAAAGACAGCACATATCAAGCTGTAACTATAAAAAGTGCAGTATCGTTGCAACTCAGTATACAAATGTAACAAGAACTCAGTTATTCTCACTATAAATTTATTGGGTATGCTGCGTGGGCTAAACATTTAATAGAAGTAGTTTCTAACGTATGTCGAACGGAGCGGCCCTGGACTATCGCAAGGCACTGTCGCATGTTTTCAAGGAGGGACTGAGTATAATAACGCAGGATATCAATGCGAATAAGAGTTTTGCGCCGAAATCCGATATGTATTTCTCCCAGATACAAACCATAAACTGGTGACCACACGACCCACAGCTATGTAGACACACGCCTTTTTGAAGTTTACTTCCGTACCCTTCCTACTTAATCAGACATTCCCCTCATCCAGACCACCCAGTTTCATTGTCCCTCTTTCTCTGTGAACATCGAGCTTTTTTTTTTTTTGATATGGCATCGCTCTCCTTTCCAATCCATTATTCTTCTAAGGTGATGAACACAGACCCCTCTTCATTTTTCTCTGTACTTGGAGCATTTAACACCGTCATATTTTTATCTTTTTATTACACCCAGTATTACACAATTCTTCAGTGTATTCTGCTTATATCAACTTTCGAATTAAAGTAATGTGCTATATAAACGAATTTGTTTACTTATATACACCACATACTTAACCAAAGATAGATTTTATGGAGGTAAGTTTTGTGACAATTTGAGAAAAATGGAACTTTTTGTGCCCAGTGGCAGGACTTGATATTACGAATGTTGACCTACGGAACTCATCTTCAGAGAGTCTGCCACTTCCATATATACTGCATCCGTGTCCCGCACTTCTTACTGCCATTGTTATAATTTCCATCACAACATTTTTAACTGTGCTTACGTGACTTTAATCAAGTTCACGACCTTTTTAATTGAGCACGCCCACGCAAACACACACACACACACACATACACGCACGCAAGCATGCACATGCACGCACAATCTACACATGCTCTGGTTTGGAGAAAAAGCTGGGCTAACCTGTAAGATGTAAACTGAATGCACTGGAAGTAACTACCATTATACGATTATGTCTGCACATAGTTAGCGAGACATGTAGCACGATCAGTGTAGTTCGGACTTGCGTACAGATGGTTTTATAAAGCAAGACAAATGCTGAGTTTCGAATATTGCTTGATGTTCAGATTTTTATTTATTTATTCGCTGCTTGTGCACACTTATCATAAAAGAGTCAATAAGTTGGTACAAACGGACATTAATTTATTCAAGATCAATCAAAGCTTGTTAGAGTCTGCATCTTGACAATTTGCTTTTATGCATCCATGACTGTAAGATGGAAGTCTTAATTCCATGACACTGATTCTTGTGATTGCCATCGAATTTACGTTTCTGTAACAGAGAGTATCGTTGAACCGTTGAAATACGTAACCTTTTAAGAATTAACAAATTACTATCCAAGGTAAATAAAAGTTCGTGGAGACGGAAACAACTGAACTTGTTCTTCAAACTCAAACACCCCAACAGGATGCATACCATTGAGTTCAAAGTCTCTTATGTTTACGTGAATACCCGAGATTCATACCAATTATTACAAAACTCCACATTTCACTCTCTACGTGCAAGGCCCAGTACGTGCATGGCCCAGTACGCATATCCAATACAGTATGTGGGTACATTTAGTCAATTACTAATATATAAACCTACATTTTAAATTGCGCAACAGACGCTGTAGCCTTTGCCGCCACGAAAGTCACATCGGTTACCTTGTTTCAGCAGCGGCCATGGATCTGAGATCAATGCAGATGTTACGCCGTGAAGCAAGTATCCGAAGTGATGCTAAACAACATTATCAGTAATGCCAGAGTGCAATCACGCTAACACCAAGCAGTAGATATGGACCATCTAAATTGAAACTAACAGCTATATCTTCACCGATTAAACAAAAATATCAATGATAATTATGAAAATTTCCAATGAAGATGCTAACACAGCCTTGAATACATACATTAAAATATTATTGTATTTCAAATGACCCATTTACGTCAAGCTACCCGTGAAGAAATGTTCATGATCCCACCCACAAAAAGCGGAAAACAGAAACATGAAATTTCACTTAAAAATTTTGTGTTTCTTAATTCTGACATCATAAGCAATGGGTTATATCAAAAGGATGTTATTAAATAACTCAAGTGATGTAACAGAAGAGCCAGCACGTGACACAGAGAAGAGTCAGTAGGAGAAGGTTGTCAATAATGTATTTAGCAGAAATGAAACAGAAAATGTGACAAGAAGAAACTTGTTTCACAATATTGACAATGGGTGTTACAAAGCAACGAAGGGATTGGGACCTGACCATAAGCTGAGCAGAAATATCTGACAGCACTGCTGTATCCAGCGTAAAGAAACAGTGAGATAACGAAAGAAAATAATGACGGGAAAATTCGTCATCTCGTGACAAACAGAATAAATTATGGAACGACTTGTGCTCTGAAGAAAGTAAGCTAGATTAACATAAAAAATAATATTCATTTATAAAAGAAAATAGAGTAGTTCAGTCATCAAGAGACATTTTTTATTTATTTCGATCCGCGATTGGTGAAATTTTATGTAATTGGCACTAGCCATCCATTAAAAAAATGAATATACGTAGTAGCTTCAGAAAGTTCCCAAAATTCCCTGGTATAATTTACAGGAACATTTTACTGCCAGGACATTGTTTATTATGAGTTCATCCCTTAAACTGTGATCAAAGAAAAGTACATTGACATACTTCGTCGCCTTTGGGAAAAGGTAAAAAAAAATCCCGAAAAATGGAGAACCAGTGTTTTTTCCTTCACGATAATGCTCCAACACACCGGTCGGTTTTGGTCTCAAAGTTTCCCAGGAAAGAACAATGTAACAACTCTGAAGCATCCCCCATACTCTCCTGACCTGGCTCCAGCTGATTTTTACCTGTTCCCTCGACTGGAGTTAGCATCGAAGGGACGGCGTTTTTGCGATTATACTGACATTAGGAATACAGTGGGAGAGCTGAAAAGGCTTTCACAAACTGGGTTCCAGGAATATTTCCAAAATCTTTGCAGTCGCTGGCAGAAACACAGATGAACGAGAGGACTATTTTGAAGAAAATATAGCTAATATGATTCAACTGTTGTGATTTCTCAGAAATATTAAACCTGGGAATATTTTGGAGGTATCACGTATATTTGATCTGAAAGTGCATATCTTCCTATCAAAACAGGATGGAGTACCAAGGTCACTGTGGCAGGGATGTTCAGCATGTCAGATAGTCTACTGAAACACACCGAGACGGAAATGTACCATTATATATTCTCGGCTCTCTAAATATTTTATTCATTACAAAATATAATGGACGCCTGTCATTAAATGTGGAAGAACCGAGTCCTCTTTGATTGAATGAGCATTTTTTTAGGTTTAAATAAATTTATACTAGCCTCGAAAGTACTTATGGAACCATTTTTCTTTAACTCTATATTCTTCATCTCTTCATTTATTCGTGTCACAAGTCAAACACTCTTCTTACAGAGAGCCTTCCGTGTCGTCACAGACTTTCAAATCTGGACGTGGGATGAGGATGCGGCTGGAAGTAGACTTTATATCCTTTAATAGCTCTTTTGTTTCAGTTCCGAAAGAGAATTTTTTTTCAGAGAGAAAAGACTAAAAAGAAATAACTGCGTAACTAAAACAGAATTTGTTTCTGTGAAACAGAAGTAATTTCTAGCACATTAAGCAGCAGACGTACATTCAGAGCGTGAAAAAGAGCGAGGAGCTACAGCGTGGTTTTCTGCGCGATTTAATTCATGCGCCGCCTCATTACGGACCGGAATGCAGAGGCTGATCGACTGCTGGCACACTCGTCCGAGAAATTTGCCCGTAACTACAGCAAAACACGTTTGCCTGAATAACTGAATGTAAGGATATCGTCTCGCACGTATTCTCTCTGTATTCGTAGTTTGAGGTGTGAGGTTCCTAAACTTAACGTCACATTCAAGATGCTTGTGTACATTAGCACCAATCAGTAAAGCTACTCTGTTGAAATAGACCCACGTGATCCGATTATAATCACAGCAGTTAACGTGAATATTTGTTCGTGATTGCTAGAGAATTAAAGGACTAAATCGACATTTTAAAGCAAATCCTCACATCCCTCCATTCATAATCATATTGACCACACACTGGATAATAACATTAGGAATTTGTAGGTACAGCATTATTTGTGAAAGCTTGGGCAGATATTCTAAATATGAGATTGGTATTAAGGTTACAGGAATGTTAATAAAACAAACAAAACCCAGAGGGGATAAATGTTGGTGTAAATACTTCTCTCTCTCTCTCTCTCTCTCTCTCTCTCTCTGCGCAGACAGTTACAAGAAAGTGGAATAAACATGTGGCGCTCTGTTCCCATACGAGGCCTATATACTATATTCCTGGGGTATGTTTTTGTGTATAGAGACAAATTTAGGCCACACGTGTAAGATAAAAGTAGACTTTCTCTGAAAAATGTTTTTTGAGGAAGACTGCATATTACTACCACATAACGCTGTTCTTTTGCAGTCAGTAGTAGCCAATTACTGTGGGCCCGATAGCTCAGAATTTCTAGCCTGTTTACCGGTTTGGTGCAATTTGTTTTTTATCCCAAAGCGCGAGGGGCAAAAACAATCGAAATATGAGTTCCAACTTATTAACATACATATATGTGTACTTCAAGAATACGTCTCTCGTAACACATCCCATCCTGGTTTCACTTTTATGAACACGAAGTATGTGTTTCTAAGTTACTTTTCCTACTAACACTTCAGAGCCGTTCCTAGGAGCCGCGCTGTCTCAAGCGTGGGTCTGCGGAAGCTCAGCTGATGGGATTGGGGGTTCGAATCCCGTCGAGGGTATGGATGTCTGTAGTGAGTGTTGTGTGTTGTCAGGTACAGGTCTCTGCGTCGGGCTGATCACCCGTCTAGAGGAATCCTGCCGATTGTTGTGTGTCTTACCGAGTGTGATCGTGGAGCCTCGATATTGAGGAGGCCCTGGCCGACTAGGGTTGTGGCGCCATGGAAAACGATTTAAAGCTTCCGAAAGTTCAATAAAATCGATAAACAAGGCAAAATTTAATGGAACCAGACGACAAGTACGGTCCAAAAATAGGGGTAATAATTCCTGCTGAGTGACGAACACACCAGCGTGCATTTTGAGAACTTACAGCAGTCAGCCCTGTTGAACTCACATTCACATAACATAATAAAATTAAATACTAAACAAGTGTGGGCATGGTAGCTCAGTAGGTATAGTGACTGACTACGGGCTGGACGGTCCGGGATCGAATCCCGGTAGGGACGAGATTTTCCGCCCGTCCAGACCGACTCTGGGGCCCACCCAACCTCCTGTCAAATGCGTACCGGGTCTTTCCTGGGGGTAAAGTGCGGCCGGGGCGTGCTGCTGACCACTCAACCCCTTCTAGTGCTGCGGTCACGGAAGAGTAGAGCTATACGTCTACCCACCTTCTGGACCACACCGGGCCTGTAACGGGATCACTTTACCTTTTACCTTTACCTTTACTAAAAAATTATTTTAATCTTTTGGCGCCGGAATTATTTTTTTAAATTTTAGCACACTCTGTATATAAAATGTGAATACTACAGGAACCAAATACGTTAGATTTATGAAACAAACTGCATTTTGAAGAGGAAAAAACGGGGAGTGTATACTTTGTTTAAAATTTTCAGTACGTATATTTGTTAAGTAAGTATATAAAATGCAACATTTAGGGGTTAGCGGTGCGGTACGACCACTATAGTCGACGTTAGGCATCAAAAGGTTAATAAATTAAATAATCAAAAAACATTTTGATTTTATTCATATTGCGGTCACTAGAATATGCTTCTTTTTCATCACACGACAGCCCCTAGTGGGCCAGGGCCTCCTCACTGTCGAGGCTTCACGATCACACTCCAACACACCACATTGGTAGGACTGCTCTAGACGAGTGATTAACCCGTAGCAGAGACGTCTACTGACAGCACACAACATTCACAAGTGATGGACATCCCTGTCCCCGGCGGGATTCAAACCCGCATTACTTATAATTGATATATTACTACAATTGCTTTATTTCCTGTTTGAAACTTCCGGAAACGTCCTTTGAAGTGTGCCCTTCCCTTTGTGTGTATTTAAACTAATAAGAGGGTATGTAGTCAAAAACACAACTGTATGTCTAGTTAGATGTTTTATGCTTAATATTAAAAAAACTACATGTTTCGGCCAGCAGTTGTCACCATCAGGATTTTATTTTTCTCAAAACATTAAGATTGTTCTATACACGTAATTCGCGTGACGGCGTGTTGATGAAGAGATCTCTTCATCAACACGCTGTCACGCGAATTATATAGAGCAATCTTAATGTTTTGAGGAAAAAAAAACTGATGATGGCCGCTGATGGCCGAGATATGTAGTTTTTTAAATATTAATAATATAACATCTAACGGTTGTGTTTTCGACTACATACCTTCTTATTAGTTCCAATTATCCTCTGATTGTCTCATTCCAAACATGCTATCTCAAAGTGTATATTTTAAATTTTATCACAACTTTAAAGTTTTATATCCATATTTTTATTTTATTTTTTATTTATTTTATACTCTCCGTGTGTTATTTCGCCGCCGTATTGGTTGTATTTTCTAAAAGACCTCTAAGAAAACTATATTTGTGTTGAAGAGAATCTATAGTGTTCAATGACACCTGTTAAAACTATGAGTCTGATAAGAAAACAGCTTAAATATAAATCCAAAACTTGTGTGTGTGTGTGTGTGTGTGTCACCAGCGTGATGCACACTTGACAGTCCTAGAGGTACACAGACTTCAGTGTCGAAGTTGTTTCGACAAAATCCGTGTAGTGCCAATAACGACCGTACTTACAGCTTCTCGGTTTCTGTAAGGAGATGTGGTGGGAGAACAGAGGTCAACTTTAATTCCTCAGCATGTGTGTCCCGTAGGTTAATCGATCACGCATAATAATTGCTCGTGGTCCAGACGATGACGTGGAGTTACTATGACAACCATTGTTGAGGAGTCGAATTTGAGGCCGCTGTGAGTTTACATTCTGGTTTTTGGGTACATAACACGGAGCGTGTTTAACATACAGACTAGAATTAATTAATATGCAAATTCCGTTGGAAGCATTAGCTAATGACTAGTAACATTAGAAGTGAAGGAACGCTTTTGATGGTGCTTTTCATCTTCAGCTTATACGCGAATTGTCACAATAGTGATGTACTTCAGTACTTAGGATAAAAGTGGGCCAAATGCTGCAGATTTTTAAGTGAGTTTCAGGGATGACAGTTGAGAGGTGATTGATGGTTAGTGTACAGAGAGGTAGACAGTCTTACGGAGTATTTTCGGACCAAAGAGGAATTAATTAAGCCGGGAAAGTGTGTAATGTTACAAAAGGAGCTTCACTATGTTGACTCTTCACATAAAACCATCAGAATTAGACCAAGAAATGCATTCCTTGCCGAGTGCGTATGTTCTCTAAACACTTTGCGAATGTTATTTTGTTCACTGCAGTAAACTTGATATTCGTCTGTTGAATTTATATAGTTTTATACACAATATTTAACAAGACATATTGCACTACGTTGTTTATTTCTTAATTATTGCTACGACATATTTCGGCCTCAGGTGTTGGGCATCTTCAGGGAGCTCGCAAGTTCTTCGTCTGCGGCGTATGCGCCAACGTATGTGGCAGTGATTATATATATATATATATATATATATATATATCGTTAGTTGCAATATGAAATTATTTGAATAAGACGTAGATGTAATTTGCTGTGTCCAAAAATCTGTGTTTTAACATTTCTTCAAACGAAATAATTCTTGGAATCAAGTTTCAGGTACCTTGCGTTCCAAGCTGTGAATGAATTCATAGCGTTAAATATGTAGTTTCATTTTATGTCTCTCTCAGTATGTAAGATATATAACGTCAAATGACAGGATTATTTGTGAAAATCAATTAGAGAGTATTTGGTAGGAAATTGTCATTGTCTGAGAGAAGTAATGTCCTGGGGTTTGGGCAGAAGCACTATGCAGATCAAAAGAATCTCAATTCTGCTAGCCGTGTCTGAGCTTCCAGTTCGAATATAATTCAGCAGGGTAACCGACGATGCTAATTACACTGGACAGGTAATTCTGCATAGACCGTGTTTGTTAACATCTTCTATACAAACACATGTTTCAAAACACTAAGTAATGTACCTCCTCAATGAACTGACCCTACTTGTTAGGAACAGTTTTATGTATTTATTATCATTTGTCTTAGACAACTAACCAAAGCAATCAACTCAATCCAGCACGTCTCTTATATTCCTGCCTACTGAGTTCTACGAAACTTTCTGCCCTTTCAATGACACTGCTTTTACATGTCTCATAAAACATCCCTTTACAATGGTGTCCTATTTGACACGTGTATTTCAAAAAGCCTGAAATGTAATCAAACTGCGATATCTACAGAATATTGGAAGTGTCTAACGTTGTTGGACAAAGGCTTGATTGGTAAAATTTGACTCGCGAAAATATGAGTGTGGAGTCTTAGAGATAAAGCGAATTTATTAGAATTGCGAATGAAAGTTTTACCCTCACATTCGATGGTAATTGGCGAAAAAGATATGGTCAATTCAGTAAATAACATCAGCATAGCATGAACGATATTTAATGTTGTTATATACCATGAAATAAGGTCGGGTGTTGTTTAATGTCCCGTTACAAGAAAATAAGTTTGACAGTAGCTTGGTTGTGAATCTGGGTTGGGTTCAGCTGGCTGGGGACATGGTCGTGTTTCGGAGTTTTACGAACTAAAGTCTCAAATTGTGAATGCTATAAAAATTACTAAAATGGTGTTCAGCTGTTAAGAGAAGCTCTGCTTCATACAGTTATTTACCCAAGTATTCGTGGAGAGGTCTTCTGAGAGAGGCATTAATTTAATCTTATATAAAGAGTCGGATTCTTAAACGTGAAGTTAACTTGCCTATACAGCTTTATTATTTACGTATTATTTTGCGTATCCAGGAATTTTGTACTAATATTAAGCGAATGTTACAGGCTGTAACAGAGTGTTATTCGAGGTCATTTTCCTGTGATCGCCCATTAAATACCGCCATATTTTTTTTCCTGTAGTTTGCTCCACTGACTGCAATAAGCAAGGTAGATTTGGCCACCTGTGCACCCCTTACGTATTCAGGCTATAAATAAGATTATCTGAACACATGAAGCACACAACAGGAGCACTCCTGCAGGAGTTGGCCGTCTGAAAAATTCAGAAGTCTCTACATTACTGGCAATGTCCTAGACCAGCTAAATTCTTAAGTCTTATAAAAATCGGTGGTTATAGCACGAGTCCCATCGCAAGGCTGGTTCGCATTCCCTTCTTCGTAGACCGAATAATCAATGGGCTGAAACGATTTCCTGGACAGTATGAGACAAATTTCGACCACCAGTTACGAGAATTAGGGGTATTTACTTATGAACATTGTTTTTCTGGATCTGTCTGTGAACTGTTCAATTCCTCTATCACATTATATTAAAATTTCAGTCGCAAGGTCACCCGAGAGCAACATTTGTGAGTCCTCAGTATGGAACTTGCTCCATGTCACCATTCTGGTGCCTAGAATTTTGAGATGGCTCACATATTTTTGAAAATATATGTATCCTTGCATTAAATGTTTCCGACCTTATCTGAGACACAACCGCTATTATTCCTATTACGTGTTATTTCATTAAGTAAATCGTGTCAAAGTAGACGGATTGTAGAAATGTAGCAGGAAGACGTAGGTTATGTAAATTTGTGCATCTCTAGCCCTTGTAGTGACCATATAATTTTAAAGAATTAAAAATGATTTAACGTGTTATATTTTGGAATTCTAGTAAAAGACAGACATCTCAAGCGGCATATTTGATTCAAAGTAAGACATAAGATGGTAAAAATCCTTATGTAACAATATTTTTATCTGTATGTAGAAAAGAAGCTGAATAGTATTTACTACTTATTTTAAGTTTTAAGTTGCACCAAAAAAAGGTTTTTAAATAATTGTAAATGAAGTTGTAAACACATGTATAATACAAGTTTAAGATCTGTAATGAAAGAGCATAACAATAGTTTTGAGCATAAAATAAAGTTCTCCCGGAAGATGCTACAATAAGCGCCGAAACATGTAGGAGAGTGCTGATAAAAATCCATGCATTTTATTGTAAATGTGCATTTTATTGGTATATTAGAGGTACTATTACTTCAGGAAAAATGCGTGGAATAGAATACTTCAAAATTTCGTACCTGTTTTCGGTTTCTTTACTTAAACATCTTTGTCACTTAAGAACTTCGCTGTTCCGGGTTGTTGCGCAGTGTAGGTTGGTTTGTTATAAACGAACAGAAGGTGACAAACAATAAACAACCAACCTGCGCAACGTAACAATCCACACGATCGAAAATCTGTACGGCAATGCGACGAAAGCCTTCTATCTTGAATTTATGCCGTTTTTAAATTCAAGTCCCCATATTGTACTGACTGCAATTTGAAGAGGAAGAATAGCTTAATAAGACATTACCCTTACGAGAATCTGGAGGATGATAAAGTCAGAATCTTTTGAATGAATTCTGTTGACAGTCTCACGAGAATACCTTTCATTGCAACAATGCTGGATTTTTCGTAATATTGTCAGGCAAAGGATGCGTCAAGTATCACAAAGACTGGAGAGTAAATAAAAGGACTTCTATTAAAATTGTAGTGGAAGGCAAATAGAAACAGACGAATTGTCTTCTTTACCGATTGCAGCGGTGTAACAGAGAGCTGAAACCTTAGTACGCGCTTTTGCAGAATTGCGAAAAGCGACTATTAGCTTCGTCACGTCTGATTGTATTTTCTTTCGTTTCTCCATCCGTCCGTCTGTCCGTTTGCATGGAACAACTCGGCTCCCACTGAACGGATTTTTATAAAATTTGATATTTGAGTATTTTTCGAAATTCTGTAGAAAAAATTTAAATTTCATAAAAATCTGATAAGAATGAAGGGTACTTTTGCGAAGGTACCTTTATGATAGTATTTCACTGAATTCTTCTTAGAATGAGAAATGTTTCAGACAAACTTGCAGAGAAAATCGAAACGCACATTGTTTGTTCCAAAAGGTTTTTCCGAAATCGTACCGTTTATGTGACAATGTGACAAAATATGGTACAGGCGGACAGGTCACAGATGATTTTATATATGACGCATGCGCTTTGCATGCTGAATACCTAAAGCTACATACCCACAGTCGCAATATGGTATATTATTGTTATCTACGACAACAATTGTCACACTAACGCACCCAAATGTTATGTTATACACCACTGCCTGTCTTGTTACCTCTAAACAGAACAGTCTATCTCTACTGATCTAACAGTTATATAAAATATTTTTACATAAACAAGTCATTGCTATTGCAATTTGTAATAATGTATAAAAATATATTCACCCTTAATAGTACAGTACTAAATGTATCAACCGCATGATTTAGTATCAATTTTTTTTTACTTTTCTCACATAAACGACAAGTGTTGCTCTAGACTACAGCACTAAGTGGTTGCTTTTAATGCAGACGCAGCTAGCTCCAAGTAACGGCATACAAACCCTTTTTATCGTACAGTTAACAAACTTCTTAACAAAATTAGAGTATCTTGATGTCGAACATAAAGTCACACGTATTCTTGTTTTAAATTTCCTACCAAAGGGATCTAAATACTTTACGGCTGGCGAACTTTAAACTTACCCGGTCCTTCTTGTCAGATAAACTATCTGTCGCTCACCCAAAGGACTCTACAGGGCACAGAATTTGTGGAAACCTGCGTACGTTTGCAGAGAAGTCAGTATGCGTGTAGAGAACACATATTTCGCGTGCTTGAATTCCGGCCAGCTGGCTAAACATAGTAAACACTCTCAAAACTGACAACCTGGATCGACCAGGTAGATTAAGATTTCAGTGGATTACTTCGGCCCTGGAGTCAACGTTAATGTGGTAATCAAATGCCTCATTGCATTATTGATTCACATTCGTTCTCTTTGTTTTTAACATCAAAATTTCGTCGCAATGTAGACTTCGAAATTTTAATATATTTGTCTCCTCTGCTGCATATTGTAACACTCCACTAATAATCAGCCTCATTTCCTCAGTTCCAAAGGTCTACTTCTCCCTAACTTACCTTCATAGTAAAGGAAGAGCGGTAACCTCTGGGGTATTCAGATGTCACGTTTTCTGTCCGTTTCTTTGTTACTGATATAGGGTTCCTTGTTATCTATTTATTTTTCTTCTCCATCATTTCCACATGCCTCAAGCGGTTAAAAGTTTTGCATTCCAAAATAGAATTTTGTTCTATCGCAGATGAAGAAAACCTAAAAGTCTAGTCTGTAGCAGTAAATAAGAATTATCAAAAAATTGTACCCAGCCTGTGTGAGATTTGAACTTCTGACAGCCGTGACTATGAAGGTTGCTGCCTTGCATGATGTAGCACTATGTTGTTTCGGGACTAGCAGATCAATACCGACGTTTCAGATTAACCTGCTTTGCATTTTGGTAGTATAGGATTCTTCAACGTTTAGATCATGTCACTTCCGGAAGAGTGATCTTACATCCAGCCCGTTTATGCTTTATCTATATGGCAAAAAGCGAAAAGCCGTTATTTTATGTTACAGTGATGAATCAAGACGACTATCAGATGAACACAGTGGCGCTGAGTCTTCAGCTCTTCAGTTCTGTTTATCTTTCATAATAGGAAATGTTAAGAGACGATGTCGGTGAAGTACGTATGCGTTAAAAATTTAGCGAAAATCGTTTCAAAATTTTCTCGGGCAGACAGCCGCTTCGAGATCTTGTCGAGGCTGTCTGCCCGAGAAAATGCCATTGAATTCCGTAGCCGCGAGAGCTTCAAGAATAATATCGTTTCAAAAACTTGCTCGGCCTTCTTAACAGAATCCGTTACATGTAATTATTTTCTACGACTGTTTTTAATTAAGCCAGCGAAATATTTTCCTTCCATTCTTCGCGCCGGTTACTGCAGTATAAACTCCGTGATGAATCTCGTGTAATTCTGGCCCTGGGCAATGCGGCGAAAACTTGAGTTACAATAATTTTCTCGGGCAAGAACCTTGTCGGGAGCAAGTCCTTATTTTGTAACAATTTATCGGTCTACATGTGTCGTAGAAAAGGTATAAGGCAAGACGTGGGCTATTAGATGCTAATTCACAGCATTATGTGAACTAACATATTACTGTAATACTCACCAAAGGCTATGCCATGTAGAAATTAATATTTATTAATACATTTTAATTTTTTTTTTTTACAAAAACGGTGTTTTCAACCGCCACACAAAGTTTAATACTTTCGCCGATCCCGTGGCCACATGTTCTAAGGCGTGGGTCTGCGGCGGCTCGTTGGCTGGAAATGCGCTTTCGAATTCCGCCAGGGACATGGAAGTCCGTCTCTTGGGAGTGTTGTGTGCTGTCAGGTAGAGATCTCTGCTACGGGTTAATCACTCGTCTAGAGCAGTCCTACCAGTGTGGTGTGTTTGATTGTGATCGTGAAGCCACAACACTGAGGAGGTCCTGGCCCACTAGGGGCTGTCGTGTGATGAAAAACAATAAAACACATTCTAGTGACCGCAATATGAATAAAAGGAACAAGTTCTTTTTTTTATTTTTTAATACCAAAATACTCGTAAAGCTGACTCACGTGTTGTCGTCAACGTCAAAACTTTTTTTTTTATTTTGGTAATAAAATAAATTTTGTTGTGGTTGATGGCAACATATTTCTCAGTTTTAATATTGTATACCACAACGGGAGGACGTTTACAAAAACACACATACACACACACACACACACACACAAATATTAGCTGACTGAGAGGATTATATATGGAGAAGTCAGTCATCGCAATACGTTATATGATACACGGAAAAAAAATATTCTCTCTATATGTAATATGAAAAGACCGCCTCTGTGGTCTAGTGGTCAGAGTTTCTGGCTACAGATACAGAGGTCCCGGGTTCGATCCCCGGTGCTACCAGATTTTCTGAGTAGTAGTGGGTCTGGAACGGGGTCCACTCAGCC
>Ga0123357_10000824_pt1 | contig 31411 bp, 17 predicted proteins | sample TergutEmb28metaG_FD_89873 | JGI IMG/M metagenome (GOLD analysis project Ga0123357, IMG submission 89873) | Embiratermes neotenicus P4 segment gut microbial communities from Petit-Saut dam, French Guiana - Emb289 P4 | ecosystem: Host-associated > Arthropoda: Insects > Digestive system > Gut ...
AGTTACGGAGGTGGTCGTATATGCAAACTACATAGGACTTTGCCGGTTCTACCGATATGTGGTCAACATCAGCAGGTGGTCACCTTATGAAGGTGGTCAACTTGACAGGTTTTACTGTACATTCATTTTTGGACAGTGAACATATACACAGTGTTTGGGTAATTGGTGCTGTCAGCTACCATGGTACTTGAGTGAGTAACGACCCGCCTTTACCTGCATGTCTTTAAATTTTTCAGCATTTGGCAAATATATATATATATATATATATTTAACTGCCTTGGGTAAGTTGTTACTGTAATGTATGTCTTGGTTACAGTGTGGAAATTTATTTTATTGTGTAGTCTGTGTAATATGTTCATGAAATTCAATCAAAGAAACTCAACCCAGACAAAGTGCTTTGAGAAAATATTGCTTTGTGTAACAAAATATTCCTGTCAGACCAAATGAAAAAAGTACAATACTTGCTATGTGTTACAAGTGACAGTGACTTGGAAAAGTTGTATACATTTTACTGTCTACTCAGTGTTGAAGGGTTTTTTTCTTTTCTCCCGCAAATTTCCAGACTCTCACCTGTCTGAAGACTTTGGCTCTTACATGTCATGTCAAGTGCAAGGGGGCAGTTTGTGAAGAGTATTAGGGCAGATATATTGTTCAGTTTGTATCTCATCAGAAAATCAGGAACTTCGCTGTACATCCTTCACCAAATCAAGTCCCCCCCCCAGATAACTACTCTTATTTTGAAATGCATCCATTTAAATGTTGATTTCAGACTTTGTGTGTCAGTTACTTGCTATGATGTGAGTGGTGACTTGTGAAACTTAGGCAGTTTGTGTTTGGTCACTCTTAGTAAAGAAATGTCAAGATTGTTCAAATGTGATCAATAAGGTACTGAGCGTGATCTGTGTGCTTACATATTTATGCAGTATTGCCATATAACTCTTCAGTGTTATTCATGTAACCTTTGTTATTTTTAAGTACCATGTATCATTTCGTTAGTGCATTGTATCATTCTACGTTAAAATAATTTGTTAATAAGACTGGATTAATGCTGTATTTCAGACAACTCAACTGTGAGGCAGTAATACAATCTGTTTTATTTTTGTATCATTACATGTATTAAATATTAAATTCTACCTAATTCTTGTTTTTATTTCATTATGCATCACACAGTATGACTTTGATATCTGTTGTTTTCATAAATACTGCACAGTAAGATAAAGAGAGCCTCTTCACATGTTGGTGTGTGGTGAGATACCAGAAATGAAAATACATGTGTTTTAAGTGCGTTATTTAAGCTGTTGTCAGTTGCTAAGATAGTAAAGTTTGTGATGAATGAATATGGAGCAATGATGGAATGATAACGAGAAACCGAAGTACCCGGAGAAAAACTTGTCCCAATACCACTTTATGCATCACAAGTGCCGCCTGGATTCAGCAGGGATTAATCCTGGTCCTCCAAAGTTAGTGACTGGTGACTCATCTCCTAAGCCATGCCATGTTCTAAAACTGTCACCCTCCAGAGCACTGAAGGTATTAACAGAAGAACGAACTGTTAACACTTCATTGTATCTAAATCATATTAATATAAATACCGGGATATGGTTTATCATCCCCTGTTCATTATGCATTTTTTAATGACGTGAATGTGTATAATGGCGATCATATCTGTGTGTCTGTTGTCCAAAATGACTAGGCTACTACAGGGATTTAATTATCTCCCATAAAGAATCTGTCAAGAAAGACAAACATTTACGCCGTTAAATAACGTAGGGCTTTCACTGCTTCAATTTTCACGAAACTCGCGTTTGCTACACTGCATTACGTAAGGTTCATGCACTGAATTCTACCAGAATCAGTAAAGAAGTCTGTAAATTACAGATAAAAATTCATTTACGTCCCTAAGTAAAGGATGATTGTCACTGCATTATTTTTCAAGAATACGCTTACCCTACGGTTTTACAAAGAAAATACCCGAGTTTCATGAAAATTCGACGAACTACTCAGTCCCTGATAATAGGTCACCGACGGACAGGCTGGCGTGATATCCGCGTAAGGCTCTCTTTTTTGTCCAAAAAGAGCCTTAATAACGGACATTAATGAAGACACGCGTGCTCGATAAACATGTATCAGAGTGAAAAGCTATTGGAATATTAGATGCAAAAAAAATGAGACTTTTATGGCCAAAGTTCCAAGGTTTCGAGATAACTGATCAAAGTGGAATGATTGCATCATCACTATGCCGTGTTTGCGTTTCGTAACTTCTATTCTTAAAAAGTGTTAATTTATGTTTTCCCGTTGTTTTTGTTCAGCCCAGAATGTGGGACCTCCTTTACGTCCGTGGATACTTAAAGCCCCCTACTAGCTTATGAATTTCAAAAACTGCTGAGTTTTTAATACGAGCAAAAGACACATCAATATAAACCAGAAGTTTGGTCACATTAGACACACAAGTGACTGGCAAACAGCGTACAGCCAGATCCTATCGATATTCAAGTTATTTGTAAAAATATAATGCAGTGGGGTAGCTATGCAAAGCGCGCACCAGAAGGGACACTGCAGATCAGCAGCTCCTCCAAATCGACATTTAAATAAACACAGATTTTGTGCACCGTGCATTGTAATATAATTGTACAACATAAACCAACGAAATGCAAAATATTCTAAATTGATATGTAATTTAATTATTTCGTAAGAGAATATTAGAGCTTGTGATTTAAGTTAGAAGACCCAGTCCTGGAATATGTTGTTATATTTATATAAACGCATTTGCAAGCAGTGTTATGTTACGGTTATATTTATGGCATTTGTATAAAATAGTTTTTAAAATCAAATCAAGTTAGCTGTCCCCTCTTTTCCCCATCCCTCAAAAAAAAATATGGGTGCTCGCCAGAGCTAAGCGGTAAGGCATCTCACGTTCTGGAGGTTTTCGAGAGAATATCTTACATGACATCTTCCAAAATTTGCTCTAGAGGCCATTCTGTCGTTTCATTTGAAGCCCAATAAATTTAGAAGTTAATATAGTACCGTTAAGTAACCAACAAATGAACTGAGCTGTTCATAAGCTTGCGACGTTGTAAGCCGAGACGCCAAAGGAAAATTATTGCCCTTGTATGCAGTTGTAACGGAAACGTCAATAAATTTCCAGTTTAAATAAACTGAAAAATGGGGTTACATCATATATATATTTTCTGTGTGTGTGTGTGGGCCGGGTAGCTCAGTCGGTATAGCAACTGACTATGGGATGGACGGTCCGGGATCGAATCTTGGTGGGGATGAGATTTTCCGCCTGTCCAGACCGGCCCTGGTGCCTCCCACCCAGCCTCCTGTAAAATGGGTACCCGGTCTTTCTCGGAGGGTAAAGTGCGGCCGGGGCTTGCTGCTGACCACTCACCCCCTTCTAGTGCCGCCCTCATGGAAGAGTAGAGCTATACCTCTACCCACCCTCTGGGCCACACCTGGCCTGTAACGGGATCTATTTACCTTTATTTTTATATATATATATATGTGTGTGTGTGTGTGTGTGTGTGTAAAGAAGGCCGGTATAGCGCAGTCGGTAGAGCAACGCGCTACGGGCTGGATGATCCGGGGATCAAATGCCGGTGGGGGCGAGACCGGCTCCGAGGTAAACCCAGAATCCTGCACAACGGGTACCTGGTCTTTCCCGAGGCTAAGCGGCCGGCGCGTGGTGCTGACGATCCACTTCCTTCTAGTGCAGCGTTGCGAATAGGTTGGAACTATAAATCTCTGCGTGTAGACCTAGAAGCGTGTCATGGGTTGATCCATATCGTTTATATATGAAACGTCCAGTTTAAGCTTTGGAAATTAGTAATTGAACATTTAATTTTCCTATCTTAGTAATTAACCAACTTGATGCACAAAATTTTACAACAAGTTTATTTCATGCCTCTACATGTTTCGAGCACATGTACTCACCATCAGGTCAAAATTGTATTATACAGCCTCTCGTATCATCACACCTATAAGTGGCCGTCCGGTGCACAGGTTGAGAGAGGACTGGTTGGAATGCTTATAATTAACTTATTGTAAAATTTTGTGCATCACGTTGGTTAATTACTCATATAAATTTACTGAGATGCACGGTCAGCAAAACATCAAAATTTAATTTTCCTTCTGTGTGCCCTGTGTCGGCAGTACGTAGTTGTGAATATTTAGGCGAGTGTTGTACAGTACAACACACAGTTCCAGAAAGTATGTTGATAATATTCTGATGACCTTTTAAGAAGAGTTTTTTGCTTTGACTTTTAATGTAATTTATTTTAGCATAATTTTAATTCTTTGCATATTGCCGTTCTTTTGAATTGTACATAAAAATTAGTTCCTACCTCATAGAAGACATTGCATCTTTATTACAAAGACTAGGTCGTTAATGCTTTTTAGCGAATAATCGGTGTTTACTACTACGATAATTGGCTTCAGATAGTTAAAATAGTGGTTACTACTATGTGATTTAACGTAACAAAAGTGCATATTTCCCGCAGAAGGAATAAAATTCTAAACCAAGCGATGGAATTAAAATCATCGTCGAGAAGAGGTCTGGTAGTCCGAAGAAAAGCTGAAGAGTGTAGCTACACCTGGAGGTTGACAGTAGGTCGTAATTAGCCTAATCCTCGAGGCGCAGTTGCTGCAGGGTTCCATGTTGACTTTCCATGTTTTGTAATAAAAGAAGTATAACCGAAGTTGAGCTTCTATTTCAACCCCCCACCCCCTTCATATCACATTTGCAGCTCTTCCCACCCTTCCTCCCTAACCTTCCCTTTCCTCTCCTATCCCCTCTTTATTTCTGTTCCCTCCACTCCCCTATAATTTTCTCTTGTCCCCCCTTTGATCCTGTAAAAATACGGGATACGCGGCAGGGACCCAGACTGCATAAAACTGGCTTTGATAATTACATTGTTAATGATAATGATAAAGTGCCTACTGGCCCCATAGGAGGCTGGCTTGGTGTTATACGCCTTATCCTCTCCGAATTTGGTGACGCACAAATATTTGTTCAATGCCCAGCGTGAGACCAAATTATGGTTCTGTATTTTCCTTTTTGATTTTACTGTTAAATCGCAGAAAAGACGTTTCTTAACAAGTCTTCCAGGAATATGCAAATTTATTATGGCAGTTGTAATACAATTAAAAATATGGCGGCCGTGCGAATGTTTTCCTTGGCTATGGATTTGATGTCGTTGTTACTGATGAGCCTGCGGAGTCAGACATGCGAAATTTGGTATGGAGATGGACACACACACACACACACACACACACACGTTGGGCATGAATTATTTTTCGCGCTTCAATGTTTACAACATGGAAACGGTGCAGACCTTTGATGTTACAGCCAATAAATTTAACGTGTACAGAATTCCTAATGAGGTAAAAACTTATTCACACAAAAAGTGTGCAGATAAACAAAATAACAATTGTAGTAGGGATTTTATAGCGAAAGGTGGTCGCTCAACAGGCATATCGGCTTCATGCATTCTGTTCAGAATTTCATATTATTTCCTTCCTTCTTGCTTAATTTATTTTTTCTTTCTTTCTCGATTCGTTTCTAATGTATTGCTGGGGTTATTTTCTTTTCCCTCTTTCTTTATTTTTATTCACTTCCTTCTTGTTCGCTCTTTCCTTTCTGTCTTTTTTTCTATTTTAATCCATGTTGTAATTTAATGTGTTGCTTATTGATTGTATCTACTTACGTCATGAACATCTCCCGTCTGACGCATTTACAGCTACTTGGCACGGTCCGATCGACACGCGTTCAGGTACTGTGATCGGTGTCAAAAGGCTAAGCTCTATCGCAGTGTGAGAAACAGTGAAATATAGAGTAAAATATATCGAACTAAGAAACCGGCGAAAAACTTCTTTAGTTATTCAGGGGTTTCCAAATTCTGGAAATACTCGTCTAGGCGGAGGGATATAGTCAACATGTCAGGGTAGGCCCCAACACGTTAGGTTTGGGCTTGTAAATTTACCACACGAGATATCCAATCCGTAACAAATTTCTTTTTAAATATCTGCCCGACTTTTTCATCCATTTTTTGGTTGCCATGAACGTATATCTGTTTTAAATGACGATACAAAGTTAACACCGAGCTGTAAAACTCTTTCTATTTCGCCTAAGAAGATGGAGGATACATCTCCAGTATTAACAAAGCTCACGTAACTACGAACAGCCATTTGAATAGAGTATATAGTCTATATTTCACGCACGTGCAGGCCTGCATGTGTTTGCACGCTTTTTGTATGTGTACATGCGAATATGAGGACCGCGGTAGCACGGTGGTTAAGGTGCTGTGCTACAAATCGGAAGGTCGCTGGTTCGATCCCAGCTGGTGTCAGTGGATTTTTCATTGACGTAAAATCCTTCCGATCGCACTATGGCCCTGGGGTCGACTCTAACAGAAATGAGTACGAGGAGTATTTCCTGGGGGTAAAGGCGGCCGGTGCGTGAGGCTGACAACCTCTCACCATCCTGTGCCGTTGTCATGAAATCTGGGAACCTTAGCTTCCTGGAACCCTCTGGGCCTCTCCAGGCCTGTAATGGGACTGCTTTACCTTTACCTTGACATGCGAATATAGTCTTGTCTTAATATACGTACCCATTTGTACCTCTGCATACGCCAGGCTGTGGTGATAAAGAGTGCACTTAAGGTTTTATTCGAATGATAAACTCTGATGAACACGAGAAATTGAAACCAGGATTGCAATGGAAAAAACAACATTCAGCAAGAAGAAGTCTTTTCACCAGTAAATTGGACTTAAATTTAAGGGAGAAATTTAAAAAAAATTCTACATTTGGAGTGAAGCTATTTATGGTGCTGAAAATTGGACACTTCGGAAAGTAGATCTGGAATACCTGGAAAGTTTTGAAATGTGGTGCTGGAGAAGAATGCAGAAGACCAGTTGGGCCAGTTGTGTGGGATGTGAAGAAGTGTTACAAACGGTAAAGGAAGAGTGGAATATCCTACACACAATAAGAAGATGGAAAGCTGAAAGGATTGGTCACTACTTGCATATGAACTGCCTTCTAAAACGCGTTATTGGAGAAGATAAAGGGAAAGATATAAGTGACGGTAAGACGAGGAAGAAGACGTCCTGAGCTACTAGATGACCTCAAGAAAAAGAGAGAATACTGTAAATTGAAAGAGGAAACACTAGATCGCACTCTGTGGAGAACTGGCTTTGGAAGACGCTGTGGAACTGTCTTAGACAGACTGCAGAATGAACGACGAAATGCAGCGGTGTTGTTTAGCTTTCATGTTTCAGCAGATACGCATTTAATTTTTATAGGCATGGTATCCGGAAGAATTCGATTTTAAATATCGAAAAATTCACTTCATCATTTGCATGAATCGGAATTTGGATCCTCCCCCGAGTTAGTAGAAATCAGTCCATATTCTAACATTTTATGTTTTGAAGATTTATTTTATCATTGCCTTCCTTTCTCACTTAAGCTTCTCAGGTTGACCTTTCATGTGAAAAATTTAAGCGAAATTGTATTTATTCTATGTCCCTTATGTGTTCCACATTCCTCACCCATCTCCTCACCCGTGATTTCGTCACCCTATAATGAAGGAAGAATACAACTTATGATGATCTTCATTATGCAGTTATTTTGGAGAGATCAATTACTGAAGAGTTTTCCTCTTCTCCAAATCGCTTACATCGACTTTGAGGCCCACCCAGCCCCCTATTCAATAGTTACCGGAATTCTTTCCCGGTGGTCACCGGCCGGTGTGTGAAGTGAACTTCATGCCTCCTTCTAGTGCCGACGTTCAGGATCAGTGGAGCTATAAATTTACTCCCCCTGTACTCCTTTTGTGTCGCGCACAAGGACAACTTCACCCTTACTTTTTACCCAACACGTGTGTTCAAATATTCTGCTGATAGTCTATTCTCAAACATAGCCAGATTACCTCAGTGTAATGACCGGCATACTGGTTGGATAACAGGTGACTCGGGGTCAATTACCATCATGGCAGAGATTTTTCTTTCAGCTTCGTTCATATCTGTCTTGGAGACCACACAGCGTTATATAAAATGGGCACTGGGGCTTTCTTCTTGGGAATACTGCAGCCGGAACGGTGAAGCTGTATGCTCATCTCCGTCCTAGAGCGGAGATGAAAATATGTAGACTTGTACTATTTCCTGTGTCTTTTCGTGGTATGATGCTTGGTTAAGAACTGAAGTACTTCACCTTTTACAGTTTTCCCACGTTTCGCAAACCTATGTTGTTTCTTTACTCCACATTAAAATTAATACAATTTTGAGTTTGAGGTATCCGGAAAATCGTAATTCATAGGATGTTTAATGAACTCGATTATCGTGTTGATGTTTGTAGAATCACAAAAGGTCACATATAGAGGACCTGTAAGGTATGTAACAAAACTTGGAGTGTTGTTCTATTAAATAAAAAAAAACATATACTCCTATCTCAAGAGTATTGTGTATGACAAGTTGTTAAAACCCCGACAATCATTTCGAATAACCCTATATAATATATATATATATACATACATACATACATACACATACATACATATATATATATGTGTAAGGGAGGTAGAATATAATCGTACATTTAAATAGCCTGATTGGTTTTTGTTTCCTAAATAGACCATGGTGACCGTTGAAACAAACACACTTTTGAAAAGAGGTTCATAAATTCTGGCTTAGTGCGCTGGCAATAAAGAAATCCTACTCAGTGGTTATTTCTCCTCCGCTCCTACCGACGCTGTTCTAATGCTCCTTACCCGCCTACGTACAGTCACGTAATGTGCAAAGTATAAAATACTCCCTCGTATTATATACGTGTGTGTTATATTCACTTATAGTATTAATTATTCTTATTTTTTTGGCTTCTGTCGAGAAAGACGTACAGAAGGGGACTAGAATGAAAATTAATGTTGACACATAAACTGACAGGCATTTTCCATTACTTGACCTTAATTTTTCAACCTTCGTAGAAGAAGAGAACATTTTTTTAACCTAGTCTTGAAGACTAAAGGTAGGAAACTGGGTTAGTTCCGGCTTGGCCTTTATTGTTTGTGACATCATTGTAGTAATGTGTGTTACAGAGAGGCATGATCTGTTGCAGTTTTGAAAACAATTAGAATTTAACAGTAACTCATATTTGCATTGCATTTGGAATCGGAGTTACATGGCTTCACTCATTCAACCGATCGTATAGCTTTATCATGTTCATGTTTTTGTAAGTGTAATTTCTAAACTTCCTAAAGGCGCGACGTCGCGCACAGGAAGCGCATAAACTGAAGCATTGCCTACTGCATTTCAGCAGCCATTGTGCCACTTATATCAATCTTACTCTCAACAGATATTTGAAACGTTTCTATAGTAACTCCATCGATCGGTCGGCATTGTGGTGACTCAGCATTACTAAGCGGCACCTGCGCTTCATTTGTTTCGAAAAAAATATGACACCCTGAAAAATATAACACAATTATTATGCACTATACATATTTAATTTTGAACGAGTAAAAAATGTAGGCCCATTTTTAAAACGAAATACTGTTTCATTGTATACTACAAAATGAAATCTTTTGGTCATTACGTGTTTATGCTGTGAAAACTTTGTGTGGTACTCTAAGGTACGTTTTATTTTTACCATATTTTCCATGTCCTTTTTGACAGTTTTCAACATATATCTAATTTTCTCCACAAAGAGACAGGATACTGATTTGTCATTAATGTTTTACAACGGTAAATTCTGTTGGAGGAAATGGAACCAGTGTTGTTGTCTCTCTTGTTCTGTGAAACAAATCTTGTTCGTACTAAATAAAAATCCAACTAGATGCAACAGTATGCAGTCTGGTTTATTTTACTGCAAAGTCACTCTACATGTTTCGGGTGTCAACGCACCCATCATCGGGAGTACTAAAACTGCAACCGCAGCCTCCGGTACAGGTCATAATATCGGTACAGCTACTGCCAGGTCCCGACCTGGCCACGTTGGAGAGTGACTTTGCAGTAAAATAAACCAGACTGCATACTGTTGCATCTAGTTGGATTTTTATTTAGTATGAATTATGACGCACGGAACCATGAGATTAAAACCAATCTTGTTCCTATTTGTCACAAGAGAGGCGTCACTCGAGAACATTTCATTTGGGATATACATCCGTTCTGAACCAGGAATGACGGTTATGCCTGTGTGACAGTCTTCGTGCAGCGATCGGTCACAGAAGTTCCCTTCTTTGTTCATTCAGTGACTGATTATACATCTTAGTGATGGTCAAGTGTTTAATAGAACTGTGCAGTGTTCTTATCGTTTGTGATTTATGGTCTGGGTTTTGGGTTTTAACGACGTACTTTTGGCCTAATGTTGATTGAAGGTAGAATTACAAAATAGTAGAAAATAAATGATGAATAGGGACGTAGATAAAAGTCTGAAGGGGAAGGCCGTAATCTGTATGCCGGTAGATTCACAAGGGGGCCACAAGATATCTCCCTGAGGACAGAATGTAGCCTGATCTAGGTTGAGACCACGTGCACGTACAAGTCTAGAACACTCTAATCTACACCGTCCTCCTTTCCCTTGTCGTATAGAATTTTTATACCCATCTTAACTGCACGTCTCCTATACAAAACGTGAAAAGATTAAAATCGAGAAAACTGTAAATTTATCTTGTGTTTGCTTCTAGGCGAAACTTGATAATTCACCCTAAGGACAGAACGTACTTCGAAAATGCAGACAGAGTGCTGAGGAAAATGCGAGGCATACGACACCAGCGACCTGGAACAGAGAAGCTTCTATACTGGGGGGTTTCATTATTGTTTCTCTCTGCTACTTATTATAAGGATGATTAAATCATGAAGGTTGAGATGGATGAAGCATGTAGTACTGATAACAGAGATAAGGAATATATAGTTCTAACCAGAAAACGTGTAGGAAAAATACTAGGTGTAAGTGGGAAGACAATATTAAAACGAATCATATGGGACAGGGTTGCGGGGGTGTAAATTGGAATTTACTGGGTCAGGATAATGTGCTGTAGAGGACGTCTGTGAACATGAAATTTCGATCTGTACGTGGTGTACTATTGCAATGTCTCATTGATTCTGCTCTAATCCAATTCTCTTTCGCCTGCAGAATCTTGTTTAGACTACCTACAGCAGAAAGCTGTCAAATAATTTGCCGTATCAGCACGGCGTTACTGTAATGGGTGTTCATGAATGTTCCCGGCAGTTCATTATCTCCAGCAGTACGAAGTGTAATGTGGTCATGCAGCAATACGTAAACATTATACGTACCGTGCCGACAGGCGTGCAGAGTAGCACTGCGAGTGTCATTTAGAATATTATAGATTGAGGAGGAAGAAAGAATGGTACGAGATGGGAGGTTCACACAGCGGTAAAGGTAATGTCCCATTACAGGCCTGGACAGAACCAGAGGGTTCCAGGAAGTTAAGGTTCCCAGATTTCGTGACAACGGCACAGGAAGATTGTCAGCCTCACGCACCGGCCGCCTTTACCTCCAGGAAATACTCCTGGTACTCATTTCTGTTAGAGGCTGAGTCGACCCCAGAGCCATAGTGCGATCGGAGGGATTTTATGTCAATGAAAAATCCACTGACACCAGCTGGGATCGAACCAGCGGCCTTCCGATTTGTAGCACAGCACCTTAACCGCTGTCAGACAGCGGTATCCACGAAAATTCAAGTATTCTGGGATGTTGGGCAGTGTCGGTTGGTAGTTACAGACGTTTCGAAGAATTTTATTGCCTCTATCTTCACAGTAAAGCAGTCCAAAAAGAATTACTCTTCTTGGAATGTGTGAAGTCGGTAAATATTTATAAAAGACGCGCTATGATATTACAAAAAACTTCAATCGTAAAGGAAGAATGGCTTATTGTTACAGTTTTCTGGGCTATGATATACCGTAGTTTGGGAGGTGCAAACCCAGGGACCAATATTCGAATCTCCACCGTCGTGAACTCTCTTTTGTGTGTGGAGATAGCTTATTGCACAGCCTGTACTGGGCGACATTAAGGTTCCTATTACTGCACTCCATCGACTATAAATCAATTAATTTCCCCTAACATCTCATTTATGATTTTTTCCGAATTGCAGCATATACACAGTTGCATTTCTTTTAACAGGACTGCACATGCATAAATGTCTCTCGTTGGTCAATTTGGCGAGCATAACAAGAGCGAATATTTTGCTCCAGTTGTGTTCTATACACTATAAGAACTTTCTGAAATTTTGATTTACGTTCACAATATTATGAATGCAAAATTCTATTAACAACAATATTTTTTCTTATTTCAATGTTCTTTTATATTCACATTTCTGCCTGGCGTTTTCTTTGCAAATTTTGTTCCTTTTCCGCCATAACTTCAATGTCGTCTTCCTTATGTAACATCCAAAATTTTTGTTCTTACAGCGTTTAACTATGTATGATGTAGGCACATGTATTTCACGCTCGACGTTTTCCTGACTAATACAGCTGTAAAAACAAAATTGATTGCCTTTTTTGTAGCGTGTTATAGACAATATTTGTTCTTTCTAAAAATATTTTTGCATGTATTTACTTAATGACCCTAATGATTGAAGACGATATATTCGTGTAATGAAAACCAGCTGGATGCACTATTTATCCTCAATTTATTTCGTCAATCAGCCGCTACATGTCTCGGTCATATTTTTAGCCCATCATCAGGAGGTCTACTGTGTCTTTACAACAATTGGTACGTGTTGTGCTTTTCAGTTGACTGTCCGCAGGCCGGCCAGCCAACTGACAGGCAACTGAAACGCACGGGTGCATTAATTCTATATTATATCGCCTTCCCCAGTTTACATTTACACTATTTCCTCAAACATTCTATTTAAAACTTCTTTCGAAAATTGCCAGCCGTTTAGCAACGTCTTTAATTACTGTCAAGGATTCTGCTCCGTATGTTGCCTCTGGTCACATTCTGGTATAAAAACCCAAATTTTATCAGCGCTAATTTAAATCCATCCTTAGATATGACCCTTGGCCAGTTCCATTAGTCTCAGATCCTCCAGCTTATTTCGCTCACACTTCATCCTATCCTCCCATCCCATCTGCCGTCTTCCCATTGGCTACTGTAAAATACGATTTCCTATCAAAAATCCATGCGCATTCGCTTTAAATCTCATTATACCCACATATAAAGCCATCATAGACTATAAATTTCTTCGTCTTATTAGTGTAAAAATTAAGAAGATTTTCTTCTTGTAGTACTATTTTAAAGTTTTTAAATTTCATTTTGTGAATATAACAAACCTAATGTACAGTTATGATTTACACACACACACACACACACACACACACACACATAGCTTTCAATTAATCAATTACTGCACATGACAGCTCATGAAGAACGCTTATATATCTCAGCTTCGCTGAATACGCAGGCTGTGAACTTTAAAATTTTGTGGAAGAACATTACAAAAAAACGGTACCGCTACCTAGAATTAGATTTTCCGGTTTTAGAGTCGAGTACGCAATAACACCCAAAGCATATTTACCTCTCCGCTATCATATAACGACAGATTATTTTCGGAAATAAACATCATTTGGATTATCCGCCTATGGCTGTAAAAATTATTTGCTTCATGTGTGCAGAAAAAGGGCAAAATGTATAATTTTGTGTTTCACGTATAACGTACATGCAGATAATGTAAATTTTTATTATAAACCTTAAATAGGACTTAAATAATACTATTTGTTTTTTCCGAATAAAAGTGTAAAACGTGAAGATTAATGCATCATGAATGTTGTTTGCTTCGAAATAGATAGAAAAAAGCAAATCAAATTGTGTTGTTGATAACTCTAAGACAAAGCAATTTACTTGCTGTCGTGTTCTTTCAAATACCGTGATCGTATTGAAAGCAGTAAATCCACTCAACTAATCTTGAGAAGAAGCGAGGATGCTCCATTGTGAATACGATTCCTATGTAGAAGAAGAGTTCACGGTTCTCCTGAAAGGTCGATAGTAATATTTCTTTCCCTCTAGGGAAATCCCCTTACATCTAATATACACGACCACTACAACTAAACATCTGGGTGCATATGAAATGCACAGTGTTGTCTTTTTTACATAGTTTCATCTAGAAATTTATCAAATTAAACCGCTTTAATATTAATTGAAATATTAATAAAGAATTATACACCAGAAATGTTGAATATTAACCTCAGCACCACTATGTGAATTAAGTTCTTTGCATTTTTACGTCAACAGAGTCTGCTACTGTAATACGTCGAACGATACATTCGCGTGTAATTGTATTTATTATGTAATAAACATTGCATATCTTTTATAGAAAATGGTCATGAAAGTTCCTTAAATTTAAACAAAGTATTTACTAATTCCATGGGGCCGGACCTTCCTGGGAAGTAAATAATCTCCCGTGTGGTCAAACACCACCATATCTTTATTTTTTTACGTTTTGCTGACCGTGCATCTCAGTATATTTATCTTAGTAATTAACCAACTTGATACACAAAATTTTTGTTTTACAATAAGTTTATTTCACGCCTCTACATGTTTCGAGCACATGTGCAGGAGACGGCCACCTATAGGTATGATGATACCAGAGGCTGTGTAATGCAATTTTGACCTCTGGTATCATCATACCTATAGGTATGATGATACAAGAGGCTGTGTAATGCAATTTTGACCTCCTGATGATGAGAACATGTGCTCGAAACATGTAAAGGCATGAAATAAACTTAATGTAAAACAAAAATTTTGTGCATCAAGTTGGTTAATTAATAAGATAAAACCACTCTATCTGTTACGCAATCCGTAGGTTCATTACCATAGTCACAAAACATACTTACTCTCTCCTCTCGTCATGCAGATTAATGTATTCGTTAATCTTAAATCCTGTTAGCCTAAGGTGGATTCAAATATTATTCTCCCATGTACTCCTTCGCCTTCCAAGGTGTCACTTCCCCTTGGGACTTCCGGCTAAAATGTTAAATATGTATATTCAGAGCACTGCAAAAATAACGCATTGTAAGGACCGACATTAATTACGTACTTGATAAATGTAAACGGTCCTTAATTCATAAAAAATCGATAACCGTATAAAAGCTCCAAATACCAGTAACTTTTCCCATACCCACTGACATTTCTAGATCCATTCTTATATATTGGACTAGATTTTGTAATGGGAATGCATTTGAACGCAAACATTACTCAAGTTCTACGTATGATTTAAAAATATTTGAAGTCCACAATGGATAATGTAATAGGAAAATTTATTATGGTGGTCAGTATGACGATTATTACTCTCTTCTGGAATATGACGTCGTGTTGGGTGCTAAATAGATACAAACAATAGCGTAGTTAGGCTTTTTGGCGCCCGCGGCAAATAATCACATTGGCCGCCCCTAACAGAAAATTAAAAAAAATCACATTTATGAAATTTAATTTTAGTTTTGTTGAGCACATAAAATAAAAAAAATTGTCACTTAATAGTTATTTTGCCACCCATTTGCCGCCCCTTGGATTTTGGAGCCTGGCACGGCCGCACCACTTCCACCCAAACCATGAATCTGAGTATCAGCATTACTTTTATATAAAGACGGAGACGGCGTGATCGTCTGAAACGTTGGGATCTACGTGAAAAAATACACTGCGTCGCATACTAGAAGGCAGCTAATTATTTTTGAGGTGTTGTATTTGAAGATTGCCGCCAAGACGGCAGCGAGCATGTGCGCAGGAGCTGCGCGCCGTGGCAGGTGGGCAGCACCATTCCATTTGTTGTGTGTCCGCCATCATTGCTAGCCGCAGTTCTGATGAGGAGAAGTTGGTGATACAGTGCGGTGGCGGGTGTGGCGTGTTTTCACGGGTGAAAAGTTATCCGAAATGATTGAACTATCCAGATTTTGGGCTCTCGTTTGTGTTCTTCTGGTTACAAGAGGAGTTTACAGTAATGTTGAGGTGTGTTGACGTTTATTTTACATGTTTGTATGACATTAGTACTGGTAGCCATGCTTCTTCCCTTGTAAAGTCAAGGCCAGCCATTGATTTTTGTCCCTCCAGCTTTTCTTTTGTTGTTACTAAAGCAGTAATTACAAAAGTAAGAGGCGTTTCTTTCAAGCCATTGATTTTATTTCCCGTGTTATGGGTAAGTCAATGGTTGACCTCAATACAGAGGCAGTTTGAAATAAGAGTTCGGTAACTCGACTGGCCTGTATGCACTTGCAGGTGGAAAGTTCCGGATTTTTAAAACTTAAATTCTAATTGCAGTGTAATTAGCATATTAATGACTCACTGCACTGAATTATAAGTCCAGAGTACTGTCATTCTAAGAGCTCACAGTATAGAGGGTCATTATTTTATGTACATCGTTTACCACTTACGTCGTCTAGTTTATCGTACTAATGCAGCCCACCAAGCTGACGGCCTACACGCACGACGGAGTAGTGGTGGTATGTGACAAACGATTGTTGTCAAATAAAATACGGACCCTGTGGTTAGTATTTCTTGTTCGTAAGGCACAAAGGTTTGTAAGATCTGAGGCTCTCACAACTGTGCTGATGTAAGATTTAGAGTATTTTAAGATATTACGCCGTGTCGATTGTTGAAAATTTAAATGAACTTTGGAGGAGCGAGCTGACTCCATCTTCAGGGTCTAGCAGTCCAAGAACTGATAATCCGTGAAGGTGGAGTAGTACGCTGCCTGAGAAGTCAGTAACGGCTTACCAGACGACACGGTGAAACATGACAAGAAGGCTTGATTCTTAACAGAGGCTTTTTAACAACTATAATTTGTTTATTAGCATTATTGCACACGTGTCTGCAGATTACGGACCTAGGACAGAGTGAGTGATGGCTTATATTATGTGCACATAACGTTCAGAATTATGAAGTATATTTAATTAATGTGACTACAGATCATGTAGAATGTGACATCACGGTCTCCCACGTGATTGTGATGTTGATGCACAAACTTGTACAATAGGATAATGATGTTGGTTCAAGTCCTTTGGGCCGTTCACGGCTTAACATCCGAGAGGTCTGAAATTTTCATCAACACCACTGTGACAACCTGAAATCTCGGAGGGTAATGATGGGATCGGGTGGTGTCTCCCCGTCGGACACACTTCCGTGTAATAGGCAGTAACGTCATTTCGATGTAGCGCTTAAAAGTGCCTAGTACCTGTAAGTTTCATGCAGTCTTCTGTCAAATCAGTGTCACGAACTCTAGTATTAGACTTTTCAGATCTTGGGCTGCTAGGAGGGATATTTTGTCCCTGCTGCTTGCATGTTGGCATTTACTGCCTCTCTGAGTGACTTGGGTGGGGCAGGGTTATTACTTTGATGTAGTTTGCGGGAGGAGTCAGATTATTATTATTATTATTTTTTTTTTATAATAAGTATCTGGAGAGGGGAACTTTCTCCTGCCTGATAGTACTTCCCGTTTGTTGTTCTTTGGCTTTTCTTGTTATTAAACTGAGCCACGTTACGTTGATAACTCGCCTTTAGGTACACGGCATCGTGGAATCAATCTCCGTTAGTCAGATTTGTGCGTTTTAGGTGCTCTGAATTAGTTATTTCGTGCAGTTTAAACGACTCTTTGTTAAGTCCAGTGGCATCTTTTAAACAAATGGAGATGCAGATGCATTTGCCATGGTTATGTTACCCCCCTTTTGGTATAGTCTGTTAGTCTATTTATAGTTAACAGGATTTATGTTCGTCAGTCTAAAATGTAGGTGTGTGGAAAGAGTAATGAAGAAGTCGAATGCCACTGTAAGTAGTGGTCGGAAAACCCGAAAGGAAGAGACCGCTTAGAAGGCGTATGGAAGGGGAGGATAATACTAAAGTTGGCTTTAACCCTTTAAAGACGAATGACAGACCGCTTTATTTAAAGACCCAGTCCGTACCGCGCTGTAAACACTTTTCATCGCAGTTCTAAAAACCAACCAGTTTATGCTGTAAGTGGCACATGTCGCTGTTTGTTCTCGGATAAATACAAAACACATAAATACAGCGTGGACAGAGCGTACAGTTGTTGAATGTTAAACCTGTTGGTGCATCACATAACCAGTAGGCTTTAAAAGGTTAAGAAACGCAGTAGGAATGTGGGGAATTTTTTCGGCTTAGGATAGGGCCAATGAAGGAGCCTAGGAACTACAGACAGCAGGTGGACGTTACTTGTATGCCACAAATTAACTCTTATGTTTCGAAATCGGATGCAGTAATCGGGCGAATATCCGTGTACGGGGTATTCAGATTCTTACTCGGCGACACATGCCTCGTAAGCTCTTATGTTGGGATTACGCAGCCTAATTTAATGAAAACTCTGTACACCCTACTGCTATTGCAGTGAATGTTTTTTTCTTACATTCAGTAAGATGTTGACAAAGCGTAAGCAGAATAAATAAGATGCCACTAGTATTGCGCTTTATGTGGATTCTTCTTTGTCTGATCAAGGCATAAATGTGTAAAATCCACATATTTGTATTTGCCCGAGAGTTTGTGTAATAATTTACATGTACAGCATGAACCCAAAATATACGGCGGTGACGAATATTCGAGTACCGTCAAAGGAGGTATGTAGCTTAGCAGTTATCATGTGTTTTTTTTTTTTTTTGGGGGGGGGGGGGGGAAGGGTTCCCCGTCATAGAGTTGTTTAGTATTACTGGAATTTTCGCTTCTTATGTGTACATATCTTGTTAGTGTAGTCGTATCTACATAGCACCATATTTGTTCGTACAGAGATGCATTTGTAGCTATAGAGTTTTCTTATAGTGTATTAATTTTATACCGGGTTGCCCTGCATACCAGTAAATTATTATAAAGGCTCTGTTGTTTTCGGACGGAAGGGGTGACAATTTGACTACTTGGTGCCAGCTTTTGTGTTCGTGTTCCCGTAGTTCCCGGCTGCTGCTTTATTTGTTGTAAGCAAATGAAGCAGCATGAAGACATTGCAAAGTTACTGTGGGAAACGTTGTCCATTTGAGTGGTATTTGTGTACGAGTTTGTGCGTGCTCATTGTAATTGGATGTCATATTCATATGCATCAGATAACACACATAATATACTTGGCATAAATTATCATTAAAGTTAAAAACTTATGTTTGAATAATATTTGGTCTGTTAATTAGAATGTGTCGTTATAATTTGTGTGTAGTGCCAGAAGTCATGAAGGTTCCGCGCCGTCAGCATAAAGCGCGCCATTGAAACCCATTCTTAGAACAATCAAAGAGTGCACAAATTTGCCAAAAGTCTAGGCGCCACCCCAAAATTCTAGGCGCCAGATGGTTTACATATAAATATCAGGCGCCACCGTTCTAAATTCATTGTACCGGTGGGCACCCGGAGTTTGTGTACCCCTAAAATAATCCGCATCCGATCGTGACAGCTCATGTTCCAGATATTCTTCTTACTGCTAGTCTCAAATTACCATCTCGATCTTTCAAACTGTCGCTGTTCAAGGGATTTCCGTACCAGATTCTTGTTTCAACATTCACTGAACAAAGTGATCCGCCTTATTAATGTCTGGCTTTACTGTAACCCAGACTGCGACTTCCGTGGTGTTCTAAAGCACATCACTCCAAGCTAGGACGAGTAGGTTATGTCGAGACAAAGTGATGTTTCGTGTTTGTACTGTGATTTGCAAGGTTAGTTGCTACCTTTACTCGAGTTTGCTCAAGCGTCTGCAACTCTATGTTGTTTGTGTGTCCTTGTCAACCAAAATCATCGCATGTTTCGCCAAACCCCATGGACGGGAGGTTATCTCCGTCCTTCTGTGTGCGTGTTTGAATCTGTGATACTACTGAACGATCTTCAAAACCGGGACATCATCTCTTTTATAGTATAATTGGAAACGTTGTATTGGTTACTTCTTTAAACTTGCCGGGCGAATTAAATTTTTGTTCGTGTCTGTCCGATATAACCCATACATGAAGCTATCTCAAAAGTGGCTTATCACACTGATAAGCTGTAATATAACTACTATTAATTATTTTGAACTTTTTTGATGTAGAAAATATTTATTGCAGCATAATAAGATAATTTCAGGCGAGTAGCATTTTTGAGTAGATTTGGTGTTTGCAAGTCGCATGTTGTGGGTGGAGATGACGGTCTGCAGGTGTGGATGGTAGCTGTGAGAGTAGCCTGTTGAAGGAGGAGCCGGAGCAACTGGCGGCAGGCGGTCCCGTAGCCGAGGGTTCTAGAAGATGGCTGTAGCACAGCACTGTTAGAAATTATTACGAAATGTCATGTATGTATAGCCTTGGACGTACACGGAGTCTTTGAAAAGGCGAGAAATTTCTTTACGAAAAAGTTCTGTACCAGCTCAGCGACTGTCAGCGTATGAAGGACTTGTAGTTTAGAGGAAACAGTATGGCATCCGTCGTTATTGTAGGTAAGCTTGAGGTCTCAGGGTTTTGGAACCGTAAATGTACATACATACATACATTCTAAAGAAGTCATTAAATATACCAGGCTGTGTGCTTGTTTAGTATGTATATACGTGTGAAAGCCAAGCTTACACTCGCGCGCGCGCGCGCACACACACACACACACACACACACACACACACATGTCTATGTTGTTCTTTTAATCCTATAGGCCTGTAATAAATACAAGAATAAAGTTGTGTCAACTGAAAGAAATTTTTTTAAGTAGTCACAAACTTAGCGGGTTGCATTGCAATTCTTCAGCGCGATATTTAGAAATGTTCTCGTCTTTTCTGGCTTTCTGACTATTCGCTTTTATATTCCGTGTGCATGTTAATCGATATGGAATAAATTATGTCATCGGTTTAGGACTTTTTCAGGTTTGGTAAGTACCTAATTACCTTGTCTCACGCTTTCCATTGGCCGTGATATGGTTTACACGGCTAAACTCGTGTTTGTACACTTGTTTCTTTCCAACAGCCAAACTAAACATGTCTCCAAATTTCCAGCCCGGTCGGAATCCATCACTCTGAGCATTATGTGCAGTTTTGTCTGTACAGTTTTAGACGTTCATATAGTTTCGTTTAATCGTCGCACAAACTGGATCCGAATTCAGCGTTCCACGTACGTGGGCATCATTTAATAACCATCCAAACAAAACCTAAATTCAGGTCTGTGGACGTTCTTGAAACTAAAATGTGTTTGTGTTTTAGATTAAAGCTTTGAGTTGTATGTGTGGATGTATTATGTGTGTTTCTATAGAGAAGAATAAATAAATAAATATATATTTATATATATGACATAATTTTAGATCGTTTAGAAATGGAGAATGATATTGAACTCCCCATAATGAAATTTCCGCCTGAGGTGACAAATGTTAACACATGATGGGCGAATTAAAAACTGTGGCACTGATCTGACGAGACGGGATGTGATGGTGTTTTATTTCATTTCTCTGTGGTCTGCGCGTTTTATTTCAGTGGGTGGATTTTTAACTGTCACAAACATGTTGCACGAAGGCCATCTGTATCAGCCCTGCCGCTTCATGTACTGCAACTGTTTTCAAAAGCTGTCCTTTCTATTATGCTGCAGTTCGGTTTAAATTTTGTTACTTCTTAAAAAAAGTACTGTTAATATATTTTGAAGGACCATGTGGCGATTTTAACGGAAATTAGTGAAGCTGTAGAGTACTGCAACACCATAGTGTCAAAATACATAAACTAATGGCAGATATTCCTGCAAGTTGTAGGATTTGAAATTGTTTATACTCGTGTGCTTGAAAAGCACGGTACTGATTTCTTGGGTCCTAACAGTGCAAACGAACCCCACGGAGCAGAGTCCTTGTTGAGAAACTGACATTTGCTTAGCTAGTCAAGGAATTGCTCGTCGTCTGTGGAGCCCGAAGGGTTATTGCCGTATACGCAAAAGCCCGTGACCCAGCTCTGTCCTGTACCGAATGAATCCAGTCAGCACCCTTATATAGAGCAGTCCACAGGATAATACTATTATTTTGATCATTTTAGCAATATTTGTATTTGCTAGCCTGGTTAATCGAATGACTGTTCTTTCAGAAGCTGCGGAAACTAAGCTTCGTTTCAGAATTATATGTTCACGAAAACCCCTTAATTTTTGATAAATGATCAACAGTGTAGAAGTGCAGTTGAACACCTAATAACTCCAGCGAAAGATAATGTAATTTACGCGAGGGATAGAGTAGAATGCCCCGGAATAACGCACTCCTCTGAATCTTGTTCCTTCTTAAGTATTTTATCAATCAAACTGGGGTTCTGAAGTCGATGTTCGGCTTCTGATATTTCGGGCCGCTACTTCTGCCTGTCATTCTGTATCACCTACGTGCTATGTAATGCATCTGTGCATTTCTGTAGGCTTGTAATTAAAGAGAGTCCTGGGTTCTGTTGGGCACAGACTAGTGAGTGTCGCCATATTGCCACTTGGAATTTCCTGGTGTCCTCGTCTGTCGCTGATATTTCAGAAAGGAAACGTTCCAAAAACTGGAACTGTTTCCATCGCCGGGTGAGAGAGTGGGTAGTTCCTACTCAAGCGGGTCTGATAAACTGCTCAACCAGTGCCTTTCTGTAAGACCCAAGTTTACGTGCCCAGTGATGGAGAACAGCTCATTCTGTAAGATCAGTCGTAGTAGTTGTCTTCCCAACCTGTCACCCGAAGACCGAGACATTCCGTTTCCAAGTGCATTCTTTCTTGGAATACCAGACGACGGACAGGTTCCGAAACCGAGTGTAACATATCGATGTCAGAATCCACTGTTTTGGACTAGCAAAACCGGCAACTTTCCATATAGATTTATTCCGTTTGTATTATTTTGAAACAGGTTTTGAATACCGGACTTTCAGTCCTTGTAATTTTTATCTGTCCGAACACGGTTTTTCTTACTTTGTGGAGTCGCAGTCGCCATACTGTCGGAAGTGTAACGTTATGTTCACGTAATTGTACCTTGAAGTCAGAAGGTTGTCGTCACTGACTCGTATTTTGAGTTTTGCATCCCTGAAGCGATAAACTGCAAAAGGGGAGCTACCGACACGATGTCGTGTTTATTACAACTTGGACGTAAGACTGAAATATCGGCATTATGATTCGGATAAATTGCTTTGTGTACGACTTTTGGAGGGACTTACGGCTGCGGTGTATGTGGCTGCACCCAACTGATTCGTTTCCACATCACTCCTGATGTGGAAACTAGTCCAAGACAGGCAAAATCGAAAGCCACCCCGGATATGAACATAAACCAATGCGCGATTTGTCCATGTGTACTACGTGTACCAGTACATTGCATGGCAGACGGTCTGTAGTGTGTTTTATTTTGGATTCGTGGGGCTGCCGTTTGCATCGCTTGTGGTTAAAGTTTCTCCGTGTTTAGAGAATGCAGTATTAAGAGATACCATTAAACAAAGCGTGCTTCACAATTGATGGCTCACAGGGACGTTTAAGTGGGAAACGAAATAACCATACCTCGAAACCGTCTTTGTCAGCAGCATAATTTATTCAAAAGGTCAGTTTTAAAATCGGACAATGCAGTGCGTTCTGTTTAGGTGGTTTCTGAAATTCTAGTGTAATAGTTGAAACCATTCAGCGAATGAGAAATAATAAAAGAATGGTCAGAGGCAGTTGCAGATGTTGTGTTTCCAGATAAAAATTACGTAACTTCTAGCGTGTTAGTAGGATAGTTGAGGAACTTGCAAATAACAGTGAAGAAAGCGTAGTTTCTAAGCCACTTATATTCGGTGGTTTTCTATCGCGATGTATGAAAGCCTTGAAGGGTCTGTTTTCGTGCGTGCAGTTGTCTTGGGAGTTCAGTGTAACTGAAGAATTAGCTACCTTAATGCCAGTGACATGGACCACAACAGATGCAGGTTTATATGAAGTGCTGCAAGGATCGCACAGCTTGCTTACAAGTAGCTGGGCCGGTGAGAGACAGATCTCGAAGCGTGGCTGGGCTGAACAATTGCGTGTCTTCACTCATCACAACGACGTGTTGAATACAACAGACAGTAAGCTGATGACACTCAGTTTCCTTATTCGCTACAGCGACTCGCTACGGGCCAGCCGGTCCGGGGATCGAATTCCGGTGGGGGGCGAGATTTCCGCACCCGTCCAGACCGGCCCTAGGGCCCACATAGCCTCCTGTACAATGGGAACCTTGTCTTTTCCCCCGGGGGTAAGCTGTTGGGACGTGGCGTTGACCACCCACCCCCATCTAGCGCCGAGGTGAAAGAAAAGTAGAGTTACGCTACTGGGCTTTTATGGCCTGTTCTAGGGTATTCGTTACCTTTACCTTTACCACTGCCCAATACATCAAGAAAACCGGTTTGCGAAATCCCTTAAGATGCTCAGAGTTATTACTTTTTTTTTAAACTTATTAATTTCAGTCTTTGAGGGGGTTTGCCATCGCCACTCTACAGAATTCTTGAGCGACTTGCATTTGGCGTGTGGCGCTGTTGTGTAACGTACGGAGTTCTTTGGTTGAGTCAAGGTCCGTGCTTGAACACGAAGTCATGAATCGAATTATATCTGGAAATTAAAGAAGAGCGTGTTTCTTAGCTTTCTTGTCGCGAGTGAATGTGTGACTTTGCGTTTTGCATTGACATCTCTCAACGTTTGAGTGAACTGAACGTCAACTTGTGAGGACCGACAGTCACATCGGCAATGAAATGTTTGACAGGATTTCAGCTTTTTAGGAAAAAAAGCTTCGGTTGTGGGAACTCAGCTGCAACCAAGCAACATGAGCTGCTTCCCAATACTGAGATAGCAATAGCGGACTGATTCAAATTAATGCGTGGAAGAAGTTCTGCCCCTTGAGCAGGAATGTTAAGTACCCTTTTCGAGATGTACGCAACTATGTAGCCAGAGTAAAATTAATTTCAGTGCCATTTGACGCTATTGTTGAAAGTTTTTGATCTGAATTTCTAAAGAGATAATTGATTCGCTATACGGTAACAACCTCAGAAATATATTTTGACATTGTAATTAATTTTGTTGTAATAATACTGATAATTAATTAATCAGGTAGTAATTTAAGTCCTCAGATCGCTGAATATGCCGATCCCAGTGGCCGCACTGTCTAAGGCGTGGGTCTGCGGCCAATCGCTTGCTGGGATTGTGAGTTCGAATCCCGCAGGGTTCATGGATATCTGTCTCTTGTGAATGTTATGTGTTGTCAGGTAGCGGTCTCTGCGTCGGGCTGATCACTCGTCCAGAGGAGTCCTACCGAGTGTGATGTGTCTGAGTGTAATAATGAATCCTCGATAATGAAGCCTTGGCCCACTAGGGGGCTGTTGCGCCATGGTAAAAAAAAAAAAGAATTGCTGAATATGAAATCAGTTTTCGTTTAAGGAATAGGACTTTACTGTTAACAATTTCTTCGCGTCTCGCGCGGTATTTGGAATTGTTGAAATGACCCTTTTGCATTAAAACATTCCTCCACACTGGCCTGCTTGAACTGATTCCGACTATATTGCTGGACCCTCCTCAAGAGCAATGCTGCTGGCTGCTTTGTTTGTGGGATATCAACGATGCGAAGCGGGAATTATCGGGATTCTGTGTATTAAAGTGTAATGTGCGCCCTTGGGTCCTGCCTTTACGTCATTTTCTGTTAATATCTTCACTGCAGCTTCAAGTTCTGCTTATTGTGTAGGTATTACAGTTGTCTGTTTTGCGCACATCCGCCTCCCGCCTAAACTTATCGGTTCTCGTTTGTAGTTCATGAACTCGCACCTGCTGTTTGTAGTGTTGAACAGGAGTGTCCAGGGCTCGGACGGTGATGTAATTATGCTGATCATCGAAAAATCCCCGCTTCACGACGGTATAATATCATTACTGCAATAATTATAGTAACTTTTGCTAATATAAGCCTGTTTAGTTGTACTCGTATAGAGTCATGCAACAAAAATGGCAGCCGCGAGAATTCTGTCTCTCTGTCTCTCTCTCTCTCTCTCTCTGTCTGTCGGTTTGGTGGAGATTAGTAGCAAGCCATTAGAGTTGGGCACGTGACGTTTGTGAGGAAAACCCTAGAGAAGCTGATAGTTTCAGCTGGCCAAGAAATTTCCTGAATTGTTTGGGAGCGAACAGTCGTCCCTAAGATCCCGCTAGCGGACCCTGCTCTGAGCAGGTTGAATCAGATTTTCAATATCACGTCCCATATCTGTGATTTTAATTGCAGTATTTTACCGTTACGTTGGTTGAGCTATCAGAAGTGGTCTGTTCCCTTTAGACGCTTCTACCAAAATTTTGATATGTCCCTCTCCACTCACACCCATCTTCATTGGTCAACATCAATAATGGTGTCATTTAATTAGCACACCAACTAATGCACGTATGTAAAATTTTTTACATTAAAACATTTAAAATCGCTCCAACATGTTTCGACCCTAAGATCATTTTCAGGGAGCTACGCTGTTCCTTGCTAAAGTCACATTTTTAAAATACACTCATTGATTCTACGAAATGCACGGTGCAACGATGAAGATCAATAATGATGGTTTTTAAGTGATTCTACAATTTGTGCATTGTTTCTGTAGACAGTGTAAAGAAGCTGGAATGATCCGATGCATTACGGCTTTGATTTCACGTTTTTGCAACGTCCACGCTCTCCAAAAAGTGTTTAAGAATGTCCGAAATGCGGTTAGCATTCGGCTTCCTTTTGATAAACGAAAATAATCAGAATCCGAAACACGGATTTGTCCGGCAGTAACAGAAGCATCTATAACTCAACAAAAAATTAGTTTCGTTGGTCCTGTAGTCTGCGTTTGCGCTATACGTAACCTGATATAAACGTTTACGTCATACGTTCATACGGATATACCTCATGACAAGGGTGCAGCTGCTATTACATCATGACTATGTCACAGCTGTGGTTACTGACATGGCTGTCAACAGAACATTTCATAATGTATTTGGTTTTAAATGATGAATACGAATGGAAATTATTTAATGTGTACGTGTAAAAATTATGCTAAACATAGCTAGATGGTCAGGAGTTTACTGAAAAATACATCTAAGTAGTGAAACGTGATTCACACTTATTTCGTCTTTTCTGTTTTCTTTTCTTTATTTTTCAGTGTGTATGTGCTGTGCATTCTTTTTTGTTTTGGGAAGATCGTGGGCTAGAATTTCCTCCTAGAGGCTGGCCATCCCGATGAGTGGTTTTGCTCGAGATTTGAGGTTCTCACGACAGTATCAAGATTACGGTTTGCTGGGATGTGACGCACAATAGTTTGATAGAGAGCTAACAGCGTTTAGGCGGAACATGCTGCCTCAGTCTTGAGGGTAGAAGAAGAAGCCGTACCAAGTCTAAGTCACTTCGCTATTGCCACGGAGTCCATCCATCGAGCAAGGATTAACTGATGATTTTTAGTTGAGGCATCCCCGTTGTGTTTTCAATAACCAGTAAAATGTGTATAGCTTCTTCACTCCAACACAACTTTTATTACACAGATTACAATTTGGAAATAATTAAGCAGTCGTATCAGCGGCATGTTTCGGCTTCTTTATAAAGCCATCTTCAGGCTGTTATTACAAAAGGTGTTTTGGTATACAATTTGCAATGTCTGTTACAACGCGAGATCTCGTTGACATTAAAGTATGAGATATAAAATAGGATATAACACGTAAATACAACTATAAAATAACATAAACTATTAGAATCGTGTTAAAATAGTGTTTTATTATGGTCGAAGTCTTTCGTTGAACAGTTCGTAGGAGTTGCTGCGTTATTACTTTAAATTTCCTTCTGTTAATGGAAGGTTTTATTTCGTGGGGCTCCTTTTCTTTGATGTTTGTGGAACACTATGCCATGTATTAAGCGGAAGTGTATTTCCCGAAGAGGATCCCAAGGTGACACTGTGATGCGATCTGTAAGTTTTTTTTTAATTCTGTTTGATGCGTATCTTCCCGATGTCCTGGTTTTTGTAAATTATCGTTCTGTGTAGTCGATGTTGGAATTTTTGCGTTAATCACTTATTCCCTAAGGCACTTTGTGTGTGTGTGTGTGTGTGTGTGTGATGTTGCCGGTCCTTGATATGTCGATGATATTGCTTAATCATCTTCAAATTGTAATCTATGTGATAAAAGTTGTGTTGGACTGAAGAAGCTATATGCATTGTAACGTATGAGCTTGTACATTCCCCGACACCCCCTTCGTCTCTTAATGTGAAGAGAGCAGGATCCTCCGAAACGGCACCAGTCCACCAAACTGTGCGGCGTCATCTCACAAGACTGTCAACTTGACGTTTACCTTAAAATGAACCGCGACCGCCTCCTAAATTCTTTGTAATTTACGGTGCAGTCCGCTTCCCACGGGACGCCGTAGAGGCGCTGAAGTTAAGAGATATTCGTCAACAATCCAGGATGCAATAAATGTCTTGATTCGCGAACTGTCCTGTGTCATAGTGCTGGTCTGCTGAGTCGTGAAATGAAGGGAAATTCGTACAGCTTAACACCGCGGTGGGGCAAAGTGCCGGAAGTTGCCAGCTGCTTTCAGTATTTAGTCAGGCAGTAGTCACTGATTTCCGCGTAACTTTTACGGACCTTTTCGTTTTTGGTGAAGATCCTTTCAGTTGGTAGCGAGCGCGTTGCTCTTGTTTGAAGCCAGTGCCCCGCGTGATCGGTTTATGTGGTGCTATTTACTACAATTGTAATCCGCCAGCAACTGATGAGTGAAAACAGCAATCTCTCCCAATGAATAATTGAATCTGTCGTGATTGGAGCTGTGTAAGACGTTACATTGGGATCTCGTTTTCCAGAGCTTGTTTATATTCGGCATTAATGAATATAACGAATCTTCAGTCCGTTTTCCTCGATTTTCAGTTCGTAGTCGATTCAGTGGCTTTATCAGTTTCTGAACGTAGAACGAAATTATACAGATTTAAAGTATATTTGGCAGAGAGAATATTCACAGGATTTTAAGTTTCATTCATCTGCTGTTCCCAGGCTGAATGGGTTAGGCGCCTGTGGCTTATTCCGCATTCACAGTACTGTGCTGCTTTGAAGAGTTAAGTGATGAAGTCACCTCTGTGTATAGTGTTACCAGTGCTATGGAGGGAAGGTCTGGTGGTAGGGTTTGACACTTCATTGCTTCCGGACGGGTGGAAGCCCTCCATTTTCATTCATGTCGATGCACAAGTGTCTCTTCTTTGCATTTTCATTCATGCCCTTACTTTCCGTCCGCGAACACAGTGTTCTGTGGATCATGAACATCGTTGGCAAGCATAAGGGCAGCATATAAACTAATTAGAGACAGGCATTCGGATTATTCTCTTTACACCCTCCAAATCCCCGGACTGAGGGCGAAAACAAAAGTTTTGCAAGTTTCACTTTTCGTCACCCAGACAGTTCCACTCGCCTCATTACAGCGTTTGTAGAGTGGAGTTTATTTTACTGAATGGGTAAGCAGTTTGCCTTCAGTATAATGTACGGGCGTTTTGGTGGCAAGACAAGTTGAATAGGTGTGCTTGAGCGTGCTCTCAGCCTAGCAGTTACACTCATCATCACTTGAGAGAGTTTGAAGTGATCGACAATATTTCGTGTCCAAACACATTTTGCACTCTGCCCAGGTAGAAGGTAAGCACCGACAAGATGTTACAAGTGACACGTCTATTGGATATTAGGGACTTGAAGTTTACGTTAGGCTGTCGCCTTTCTGTCTATGGATTGTCACTGCGGAGTTCCGAGTTGCAAGAGTAGTTAGATAGTTACGAGTAGTTACTTGGTTGGAAAAATAGTTAGGGCAAGTATTATTGAAGTCCATACAGGTTTATATATAAAGCTGTCTATTAATTTGTATAAATTTATGTAATTGAGATTTCAGCAGTTTATTATGTAGCATCGAATGATTAGTGGACAAGACAGTATAACGTAACATTGAAGGCGTTCGTGCAACCCTTGTTAAAGTGGAAAAGCTGTAAGTATTACATATTCTGAGTGTGTATATGTAGAGTTAGGTGTCCAGTATGCAAAGCGCATGCGCCATATTGTCTGTGGCCTGTCCGGCTGTACAGTATTTTCCCACGTTATCTCATAAACGGCACGATTAAAATAGTTATTGAGCATAAATTGTGTGGTTTTATTTTCTCTGCAACTTTTATCTGGGACATTTCTCATTCTACGAAGAACTGAGCGAGATGTGATCAAGGATATTTATAGGTCTTCATGTAAAGTACCCGCGATTCTTGCCGTATTTTAATGAAACTTGAATTTTCGAGATAGATTTTAGAAAATACTCAAACATCAAATTTCATGAAAATTCGTCTTGTGGGAACCGAGTTGTTCCATGTGGGTGGGCGGGCGGGTGGACGGATGGACAGACAGGCAGACGGACGTGACGAAGCTCATAGTCGCTTTTCGCATTTTTGCGAACGCACCAAATGATGAATTGGGAAGGATGTGCAAGGAAGCAGTCGTAATCCGATTTGAGGTAATCCTATTATTTCGTCATTCGCATAGAACGATTGAGGGTAATCACGAAAAGAACTCATGTCACGACAGTCGATCTCAGCCCAAATTTGAACCCATGAACTTCCGAGTAAGAACCAGGAGAGATAAAATTAGTTTGGGATATTCGGTGCATATAGTACACATATTGGTGTGAATTCACAGAGAAGAGAAATGTAAAGTTCACCCTGTAACCGGCCACGAAGGCCCGGAAGGGGAGTGTAGCTCTACTGTTTCTTTAGCTTCGCCCCTAGATGAGGTGGGTGGTCAACGCCACACCCCGGCCGCTTTACCCTCTGGAAAGACCCGGTACCCATTTATAGGATTCTGGGTAGGTCCCAGGGCCGGTCTGGACGGGTGCGGAAATTCTCGCCTTCCAACCGGGATTCGATACCCGTACCGTGCAGTCCGTAGCTAGTCGCTATACCGACTTCGCTATTCTGGCCCTCTCATAGAAAAGCATAAGACTGTTACAGAAGTGACAGCATTACTGAAACTTGCGTAGTTTGTCAATGGCTGTAAGCCAAGGGCACGGAATATAAGTGATGTACCCCAATCGAAATACAGAACGTTTAAAATTAAACATCTTCGTGGAGTAGAGTTGTTATTGAAAAATGGTCTCAGAATTCGTAGAACATTCGAGTTTATCACCCCGCATACCAAAGCCAACCAATTCAGAGTGTTCTACATCCACGTATATTTCTTTTATGATACTTTTGGTATGTCTTTCCATCTACGGCCATGGTTCTGTAGTGGTCTCGTGATTTTACTCTGCGACCAAAAATTTGTTTCCATGTCCCCTATAGGTTTTGTATGTGTAGTATATTATGTTTGTATGTGTGTGTGTGTATATGTATGTATATGTGTGTATGTATGTATGTATGTATGTGTATGCGTGTTTGTATGTGTGTATGTATGTATGTATGCATTATGTATGTATGTATGTGTGTATGTATATATGAATGTATGTATATATGTATGTATGTGTATGTGTGTGTACGTATGTATGTATGCATTATGTATGTATGTGTGTATG
>Ga0123357_10000825_pt1 | contig 31409 bp, 16 predicted proteins | sample TergutEmb28metaG_FD_89873 | JGI IMG/M metagenome (GOLD analysis project Ga0123357, IMG submission 89873) | Embiratermes neotenicus P4 segment gut microbial communities from Petit-Saut dam, French Guiana - Emb289 P4 | ecosystem: Host-associated > Arthropoda: Insects > Digestive system > Gut ...
ACGGCCGTTAATCTCTGTTTTCTGAACCTGGAGCCGCTACTTTTTTTATTCAAGTAGCTCCTCAGTTTGACCTCACGAGGCTGAGTGGACCCCGTTCCAGACCCACTACTACTCAGAAAATCTCGTAGCGCTGGGGATCGAACCCGGGACCTCTGTATCTGTAGCCAGAAACTCTGACCGCTAGACCACAGAGGCGGTCAAAGTGACTTATACTCTATCTTATTTGCCTGTCATCCAAATTGAATTCTATATTCAGCTATAGTAAGTTCAGTCACTGAATATTTCGATTTTAATTCATAAATTGTTTTATTGATGACTTATAAAACTTTTATGTCAATCATTTTTTACTGAAATAATGTACAAGTGTCAAGTATCATCATTTAGCTAAGACATGACAGTTTTTTTAAACGATCACTCAGCTATTTACAGATTTATAAAATGCCTATGATAATTGTTGGAGGAAACACTGTACAGAATTGAGGTGTACTAAAATATGGAGAAAGCAACTTCTATGCTGACTTAATCTGTGCAGCAAGTTTTGTGCCACCAACACAGGAAGCATTTCATTATATGCACCTGACCCTGAGACACATAAAAAAATTCACATTAACACTATCCAATTCTTTAACACGCATTCTGGAAATATCTCCCAATTTTGATTCTAATAAGGCTTCCTCCCTAAAAGAAATAAGTGCACTTATTGTCTCATAGCTGACAACATATTCAGGAAGCTGCAGTCTCCTGGACATAAAACATTCAAACAATACTAGAAAAGGAGTAGAAGCTTCTCCCTGCGCATTTTAGATTTACCAGCAAACTGTCTCACATCACAGGTTAATCAATTCATGTGTTTAATCTTATTTCATAGATGTGATAAAACTGTAATTTTGAAGTTACATAATTGGAGTGGGGGGAGGGGGGAGGGGGAGGGGGGTGGTGGGAACAAAGTGGCTTGCACACATCTGTGGTGCAGCTTGCACAAGTTGCTTCTAGTAAAATTTATAGGCAGGTAGTTTACATTCACACAAGGCTGACCTGAACAAGTGTTAAAAAAGATTTTCTGAACAAAGGAGACTCATAACTAATTGAAACCAAACCACTGTAGTTGTACAGAAATAGGAAGCCAATCAAGTAAGGTAAAAATGCTTTATTTGTGTAATTCTTGCGTGTCTATTTCCCAAATGCCCTACTACATTGATTCTCCTGCAGGTTGTCTAGCTGGCCACCCCTGTTATAAAATATTTCTTATATGACATGTACCAGTGCTTATCTTTCTGTCACTCATTCTCTCTCTCTCTCTCACACACACACATACACACACATGTGCGTGCGCATGTGCATACACCTCCTCATACACACAGCACACTTCTCCACACCCACCCATATACACCCCCTGCCTACACACACATAGATGCAACTTCACAGCACTGACATATCACATCCATGCATTTACAGGTTGTAGCAGCCCCACATCAAGATCGCCTGTGTCTTGCTGTTGCAGAAGCTCTGGAGAAAGATCTGGGTGGCTGGATACCTCCACCGGCATAGCCTTCTGGAAAATACAACTACATGAATGAAAAAATGACTGCAGTTAGTTGATTTTGTTCAGACATGAAGTTAATTACACATATGAGTTATGTTCTTCATGTAGAAAATGTGTTTTTTACACACATCATGTTTAAAGGGAATGTCATTTGCTTACATAAGATAACATTATGAGATGTCATAATTTGTATTAAAATTATGGCCGTGGTGTTAGGTACTCTTCTGTAAATTCATTTAATGTCATGGCTATCCATTGCTATAATGAACTAATGTTAAGAGATTTTGTTGCAAAATACTTGAGGCCACAGACCTATAAACATTTCCAAGAACTGAGGACATAGAATGTTATACAGAATGTTTAACACTGAGAACATGGGGCTGTGGAAAATACAAATGTGCATCTTTCTCATTTAGAAAACCCAATCAAGAACAATTTTAAAAACATTTTAACCTTCTCATTTTTGCAGATTGCTTAGTAATGGGTAGGGTGTCATTCTATATGTACATTGCAAGTGGATATGATATGATGAAAGAGGCAAGACTATTAATACAGTGAACATAGACTCAACTAGTCTTGCAGTTAATCTGTTTGTGATGACAGAAATATTTGTAAACCTAACTAAGAGCAACGGAACACTATGGGCAAAAATCTAAATTTTTGTTACATAAATTTGTTGAGAACAAAAGGTCTTGTTAATTTTTCATGACATTCATTAGGGTCAACATACTGAACACAGCATACTGGAAGAGTTGTCATCTGTAATTATTGATTTGACTATTTCTAATGTACAATCTAAAGCTTTCATGGAAACTGAATTCAGTGAAACTTTCTCGGGCTAGCAGCTACATCACCTGTTTGATGCAGCTTCTAGCCCACGAAAGTTTCTTGGCATTTTTAATGAACACATTTATGTCCTAACTGTATATTAAATTCACTATTTCTAATTTTTATATGGAAACATGGTATTTAGTGATTCCTGAAGTGACATAAACAGTAAAGTTTCAGCTCATTATTAATGTGAACAAAATTAATGTAAAGAGATATAACAAAAGTTGTATCTCTTCTGACTGGCAATGAACATCATTTCCAGCAAGTATTCATTGTCAGGACAATGAATAGTCTGGTATGTCAGGTGTGCCTACCAATGTTTCTGAAGAACATTTTGCCTCCATCATTTATCCACCCTAAAAATGGAGGCACTATAGTGTATATTCCCCTAAAAGGCTATACAGTGTCATAAGCCATAAGATCACAGTATGAATTGGCACCAATGTGAATACTTCAAATGTTAATAAAGCAGACAATTGTGAGAGATACTACAAAATTATATATAATTTTCTTCTTTTATATTCATTTAAGTTTTAGATCACAGCAGCTCATGTAACCTGATCCAGTGGAGTCCACAATTCTACTTTTTCTTTTTTCTCATGTATACACCTCACACATACAAAATTCGTCTGAAGCCGTCACACTCACCTGCTAATACATTACAATTGAGGACAGTACAGAAAAATATTTAGATCAGTGCAATATGTAAGGCTCTCACATTGTTGTTGATGAAGATCCTAGTATTCTAGAATGTTACACTTGTCAATGGGACATAGTTTCCTGTATTTTTGAGGAGAATGTTGCTTCTGTTTCAAGACTCAGCAGTTCAAAAAAAGTCAAAGAGCCTTTGTCTTGGACTGCATCAGAAGATGGAGGCAGATCCTATAAACGTTTATCAGTTGAAATAAGAACTAAATTGTCATCTTTGGGTAATATTATCAAGGAAGATGCATACAGTATATAATTAACAAACTGCATCATTTATGACCAATTAAGGGTTATAAATTTCAGTCATATAAAGGTAGGAACAAATTTCGTACTTGGCTGCACATAACCATCTTAATTTTACAGCCCCATAGTCAAATGAATGATGTACATATTTTTACCTGCATTCTGAGTTTGCATGTAATACCAGTTTATTTTTGGTAAGTAACATACCTTAATTTTCTATCAACAAACTTAATCTTGAGACTACTTTTGAAACTGATAGGCTTCCAATGTTGTATTCCGTACATGTGTACGTGTAGATTAACAAACAGGAACAGAATCTGTGCATTTCTGTAATACATTATTTCCTGGGTGAGAAGTGACTGGATGCAAACTTTTCACATGCACATGGTCAGATATCCGAAATCCCACTGAAGCTCTTATAAGAATAATGTTAAATTTGTTGGTATGTGAAACTATCAAGTAAAACGTTCTCCCACATCAGAAGTTCATTTCTCAAAACTGCATACAAAGTCTTCCCATTTAATATATTTAAAAGGCTCTATGTGCAAACTGTACTGTAGTCAATAATGAAATGCAGACCACTTCCCTGCCTGCACATAGCCTATTGATTGTTTGTTTCCATGGTTTATATTAGCCTTTTCATTTATTTATTTATTTTATTATACTAACTGAAACATATAAATGAAATGTGGTGAGGTTTGAACATCAAGTGTAATCTTGAACATTTTGTTGCACTGTGTACCAATGTGCTGTTACATAATGAGCACTGATTCATGTGTAATAAGTGTGCAGAGATGGAGGCCACAAGTACTCTAAATAATGGAAGTGTAGCTGTACTAGCAACAAATAACTCTGGATAACAATTTTTTTGCAGCACTTCACAACTTGTTTTATGATTTTTTTACACTCCAGTTACACCAGTTCCATCCCATCCAGGCTAGTAGCAGGTAGCAGTATTGTTCTTACAAATAACTGACGTTGTATGTGCAGTTTTGAGCTCCTCATGATGGAAGAAAAATCTGTCTGAAACATGTAGAGCGTCTTACAGAAATAAATAAATTAAGAAACATCGCATCTTGTTGGTTGTACTCTGTGAATTTGTGCCTCACTTCACTTAATGTGTTGCAGAACAGTGAAGTATCACTGCAAAAACATTGTTGTTATAGTACAAAATGATCCCAGAGTGTTTATTAATATATCTATATTAGAAACTGACTACTGTCATCAACATTTTTAATATACAGTACATTATTTGACAAAATCTTCCATTCCGCATATCTACATATACATATGACCTACACAGTTTTAAGTATTGCTATAGTAATAAAAGAGTACTGATTGTGATGAATGTTGTGAATACTCTGTATTCAGAGTCTCTACAATGCTAGCTGTCACAGGCATGAAATCAGTTCCTTTCCTAGACATTATGAAATATGGTATGTTCTCACATGAAGAAACATAAATAGTATAAGGCACAATGTAACATCATTCCAAAAACACCAGTGATCAGGAAGTACTGTACACCAATTCACACTACTGATGTCTTAACTTACAAGTTTCTTCTTTTTGAAACCACAGTGCCACTGTAAAATGACAGTGCTATAAATACAAGTTTGAGATAATTATGAGTACTATTTTGTACATGAAATCTTCATTGTATATAGCAAAATAAATATGACATGGAAAATTTTGCAGTTCTTTTACCGAATACACAGGAATATTCCATGTTATGCTACTTACACCTGCATATAATTTAAAACAAGTTTACACACACAGATATGTGTATATAATTTCAAGTTATGTCCCAAGCTGTAACTGAATCATGCACTTCTGCGGTGACATGTCTGGTTTTGGTTGAAACCGAGTTAATGGCAAATTCAGCAATTTATTTACCCACTTCTATTTCTTTCCACACAGTAACATTACATGGCTCTCAGTTATTGTGCATGATAGGGCCATTTGAAATTTTTGTTTTGGACACAGCACAAGACACTGACATAGGCTATTGCTACAGTAATCAGGCAGACCTCTGGAAGGAATCAACTCTGGAGTAAAGAATGTTGGTTGCACTTTATGGCAGAAAAGCGGCATTTATCAGCAAATATGACTGTGAATTCTGAAAAGAAATACTGAATGTGATGGGCCAGATAAGATAACATCAAAATGGTATCAAAAATGAGCTTCATTATACAGCAGAAAACATGAACACTATAAAGGGTTAGTTGTTCCAGCTAGAACACGAAGTGCAGACTGCTGGCAAGTTTTAGGTACTACTTGTACACAAGCTTCTCTGTTTTTATGAAGGAAGACAACCCTGTAATGCCATTCTTCCTTACAGCTCTCACTTATCTGTTCATCTAAGTCCACTGACATAACTGTTACATATTCTCCCTCTTTGTGTTTCTACTCAGATGACAAGAAAATGCTGTGACCAGGTCCTTCTTGGCAAGTTGAGCTCTGATAACTTTCATTCCTTTCAAGCAATAAATGTGCATGATGCATATCTGCAGGACAATGCAACCAGAGAGAGAGAGAGAGAGAGAGAGAGAGAGAGAGAGAGAGAGAGAGAGAGAGAGAGAGAGAGAGTGTGTGTGTGCGTGCGCGCGTGTTTCAAAGCTAATATAAAAATTTACACATTTTGAAAAATCACATGGCTGTAAAAGAAAAATGAAAGTGTGCACATTTATTGATGGTTTGTGAACTGACATATTTCACCTAGCCATAATAAACACTCTAACAGTCCCCTAACTTACATATGGGGTATATCAATGACAAGGTGAACACAAATATTAAGGAAAGAAGAAATGCTAGAAACTCCTTCATTATGTACAAAAGAGATGGGAGAACTTTATGATGACATTTTTTCTGGTCTAATCTGGTCTGGACTGACTGTGGTGAATTGTTAGGTGAGTGCCATATGGGCAGAATAAACATTATTCACAACATTGTTTAAGTATACAAAAATAATTGCCCTTCATCTAGGGGTTTCAAAAATTTCAATTCAACCAATACCATTTTTGGAAGTTTCTTCACATAATATTCATTATTATTATTCATGTATTTCATTGAGCTATGCATCACGTATTCATTAAACTATACTGGACTGTGACTCACTGTATTACAACTGAAAATATAAAAACCTCTGTAACTCAGTCATGCAAATAAATCAGCCTCTAATGGGAAATAATTGCAGTTATTTTATGTGCAGTACAGAAAGATGGTAATAAATCACAGCTAAGAGTAAATGTAACACATTTTATTTAATCATAACATAAGATGATTTATAAGTCACATAAGGGTTGTGGTTATTTTTTAATTTTTATCTCAAAATTAGCTGTTCATGTCGTGTTGTTCCACATGTGACTGGTTTAATTACATGCAACTGTTTTGAATAAGAATTACAACAGAAAAATTCCACAAATTTATGTCAAACTACTTAATTCTGCACAAAATACATTTATTAGAGATCAATCTGTAGGTAAACTGGATGACAAGGGGAGGGGAAGCTTCATGCAGTTTCCCAGTACTAACTTTTGGAAGTAGATATCCAGCATGAATGAGACCACAAGAGTGGAAATATCCTCCAGTTCTACCTACATATGAAACCTTAATTCTCACTTACTTTTGCTCAAAAGATAAAAACTAATACTGCTTCTTGTGCATAAATGCTTTGAATATCTGCCTCTTTTAATTTCTGTCTAGGACAGTAATTTTAAAAGCACCATATACTGGAAATGGGCTGGACTAAATACTTACAAAGAGCAAGTAGTAGGCTATGTGCTTCAGCACAATTATATGGTTTCATTGAAGATTATTTCTGCAAATTTTTGAGCATATTGTATATATATATATACACACACACATATACACATGCATGACTAGGCTTGCTTGGAAACTATGCATTAAAAATGGTCAAATATGACATAATTATATTTATACATAATTGTTTTTATTTATTAATATAATTTAATGTAAATGGGCCATCAGATTACACCAAATAAACATTCCACTTGTCAATCAAGCTAACCATCACCTAGTTTATCTACTTAATTTAATTGTCACTAACAATCTGAAAATATTATTTAACTTTGGTAGTTTGTCCAAAATTAAATTCTGCCATTTTAATCACATATCACAATTTGATAAACTATATACAAGCAGTAAATTTTTAATAGGCTGCAACATGCCATACTTTCTATCACTTTACAGGTCCTCTTGGAAGAAAATAAAAGGAAATCTATTAACGTGTCTTCCTTCTTTTTGGTTCACCAATATCACTGTCATCTGATTTCAGGAGACAGGTCTCAATTGTTGTTCAAATACATAATGCATTATTTTGGCTACAAACAAATGATCCTAAATCTCTGTATTTTCTATTTCTTACGATTAGTTGGTGCTACATATTCCTTCCCCCCATGCCGTTCCCATTCTTTGTTAAACTCATGTTCCAATATTTCAGCACCACGTTTTCTTGTCAGTCCAGTCTCATCAAGACTAAGTTCACACATCTGCATGTCATCGGCACCTGCAACATACACGGTATAAGGGAAGTATAAATACAACTCCACTCATTCTTAAACCTAGCATTCTATAGAGGTGAGTAAAAGCAATCTTAATTTCAGACCTGGACAGGCCTTGAGGGGTCCAGGAATTTGAGGCTCCTAGATTTCAAGACAATTGGCACATGAAGGTGGTAGAGTTGTCAGCCTTACGCACCGGCTGCCATTTACTCCACAGGAAATATTCCTGATATACATTTCTGATAGAGGCTGAGTCAACACCAGGGCCATATTGTGGAAGGAAGGATTGCGTCAATGAAAAACTCCAGTGACACCATCAGGAATCGAACCCGTGACCTTCTGACTTGTAGGACAGTGCCGCCACCTACTGCACTACCACAATAGAAGTGAGTGTTCAAATTTATACCCGAGCTGATTTGCCCCTGAACAAATAAGCCCCCCACCATACACATTAAATAGGAGGCTGGGTGGGCCCCAGAACTGGTCTGGTCATTTTGGAGAACAGAGAAGTCTCTTGCACCTGCCGGGATTCAGATTTCATATCATTCAGCCTGTAGCACAATCACTCCTGACTGTGCTATTCTGGTTCCTCTATAAGACCATAAGTTAGGTGTTTCATACACTGCCAAACTCAGGTCAAATAGGCCTAAATTAATATGTAAAATTTCCTTGTGTACAAATTTTTCTGTGCACAAGGTAATAATATTTGTTTAAAATGAAAATTTAAATAATGTCACGTTTTTTGTGACAACTCACAGTTTGCGATAAAAGATTGAGCTGTAACTGAAAAGGGGTACACAATGCCTTGTTCTAAGACTAAGGATATGTTGGCCGAAAAAATTAAAAGGTGCTGCTATGCCTCAGCGTATATTACACAAAAAGTCATATTTTCATTTGTTTGGCCCTTGCACTAACAAATTATTTATTAGTTAGTGACAGTAATCTCCATCAAGAAAACCATATTGTAGATACATAGTTGGAAATAAGCACTGTAAGTTGTGAAAATAATTTTAGTACTGACAAACTGACTTCAGGGCTCAGTGTTTTACTGCAGCAGTTTATTCACCCTCAAAATGATCAGTACAGCCCCTGCTAGGGGATCGAAAGTTTTGAAAGTTTTAAATTCACCCTGGAGAATCTTTCATAAGCTGTTTATTTTGTGCACAACATTTGTAAGTGTACTTGACACAGAACAACTGCAAAACTATGCATTTATTTTGAATAAATTGCTTTGATTTTAAGGCAGTTTGGTGGTGTTTGTGGCAGCGGCGGCGGTGGCGGTGGCGGCGGCGGCGGTGGTGGTGGTGGTGGTTGTGGTGGCAGTGGCAGTGGCGGTGGTGGTGGTGGTGTAGGCAAAGCCAGAATGAAAATGAAGCAGTAAAATGATTTATGATGGAAAAATCTTGCAAAAACTGATCTGACACCACCAAACAACTGTTGTACACAATGTAGGCAAAAAGGTCAATAAAATGTTTTTGTTTGTCTATGTAGTTACAGCAAATGTCAAATAAAAAATATCACAGAATGAAGATAAATTAAACCAAATATGCATTGTGAAGTATATGAAAGTTCAGGGTAGTGGCCCCACTTCAGGTCTTTGGCACCCTTGACAATGAATTTCAAAAGTATATCAGGCATGTTGAATGAAATGCTCACCAGCTACAAGAAGGATGGCAGGTTTTTCAGGGTGTAGCTCCATCTGTCGCACTACGTACTGTCCATCAAAATGGGCATACCACAAGCCTCGATTGCTTCCTGCTGTAGAGTCATTTCCTCCTGCTGAACTACTAGCTTTTGCTCCACGTACAAAAGGAATACGAAAATACCGTTGTGTACTCGTGTTTACTAGAGCCTTAATAGGTGCACGTGGAACTCGAGCAGCTGGAATTAATAAATTATAGTTCTGTAATTAGTTGAAAGGGAGATGGAATAAGTGGTATCAGCAATGAGCTGAATAGAAAAAAAAACACCCAACATAACTTACATTAGAAAGACCCTAAAATTCGTTAATTAGTGGTGTGTCTCATTAAGCATTTGAAGACAAAATTAATCCATATTATAAAGGCGTTTCATAATGTTCTCCGTGATTACAAATATTTATAACAAGAAAACTAAAGGACCTACCTGAATGGAATTGTTAACAGCCACAGGAAAACTGAAAAAGATTTTTTTTTTTACAAATATAGATGTTTGATGTGTGCACCACGGGTGACATGGCATGCACTGATATGATATTCAAGTTCTTGCTACGCGTCAACATGACAGCATCCATATACTTCACTGCGGCAATGATCCATGTCTTGAGGTCAGTGAGGTCACATGGCAATGTTGGGACGAATACCTTTGCGTTTTTTGCACAAAATGCACATTGCACAGTAACCACAGAGTTACTCATGTGATATTCCAACACACAAAAGGACTTCTAACTTGGAGTGGCCATTTTCTCGCTACATATACTCGCATTGCCTAGCGGCAGAAATGTGAACTACAATGAAAAACAACTTACTGGGAAAAGAATTTTGAGTTCTTCCTTCTATCTGTACAGGTTTCGTAAATACCTGTCCTATGGTTTTCCTCTAATAAATTTTTGTAATCCCAGAGTACATTATGAAATGCCCTGAATGTACAAAAACTCAGTTTGAACCTCACAACAACATTTTCTACTTACCTCAGAAAATGAAATGATGAATGCTGTATAGGCAAATTGTCAGCACTGTACAAAACACATAAATACACAGTACACACAAAATGCTCGGTTCTTGGTGTTAAGTCTGGTGGGACATATATTAACCACTGTAGGTTAAAGAGTTCCACAAGGAGTCAAGAATAATTTCTATGCTTTTCATTCCATTGCAGCCTGCCTTATAAGCTCTGAACTAAATTGTGATTTTCTGAGTGTTATGAAATACCTAGTTTGTGGTGCTGCCAGTAGGAGCATCAACACTGACAGCTGGATTTTAACCCTTATCCTGCTAATGTGGAGAATATGGTGAGCTCCTAATAATGCCAGCAAATGGCAGATGGGATTTAATTCGGCGTTTAAAGGGCTAATTAGGTACTGGAATACAATTTTCACACATTCTCTGTCCACCTGGTTCTAAAGATACTGTCTCATCTGTCTTCAAACATCAAAGTAAGAATGTGTGAATTCCAAGCCAAAGTGCTAATTGCACAGTAACAAGACAACTATCAAGTCATCCTATTTCTATACTGCTAAGTCATCCTGTAACTTAACAGAAATAATTATTATTATTAAAATGGTAAAAAACTTAATGAGATGGAAGTTAAAATAAAATATTTCATGCATACCAGCATCCATAACTGAACGAGGAGCCCGTTCATTTTCATCCATGATGGATCTCCTTTTATTCCTAGCCTTCCAAGCATGATAAACTTTTAACCGACGATGAAATTCAATTCTGCATGCCTAAGAATAAATAACACATTAACCTGTGTTATATTACAAGAATAAATAACTGAACATATAAAACTGTATTACATGGAACACATTTAAACCACGTATAATATGGCAATGGGAGCCAAATTTAATGTGGCGATTTAAATCAGTAATGATAACAATAATAATAATGAAGAAATGTATATCTCTTTGGCACTATTTATTCCTGCTAAAATATTCTAGTAAAAATCATCTGAAAGAAATTACACTGCCAACTGTACAGTGTTCGCAGAGTACTTGAAATTAAAACATGTTTTCAAAAAAATATACAGATACGTAAACACACCAAAATATTACACAAATAAGTCCAGATGTTCAGTATTCCACTTTGTATCTACTACTTTCATTTTCATGCTTTGATAAAACTTTAATTATAAGTTTACCATTGTATGATAAATTGCAAAATATGAGCTGATATACATCAAGGCTTCTCACTTTCAGCACATAAATTTGGCAACTGTTTCCTTCTTACTGGCTGACCGCATATAATACCTTAGGCATGATGCTGCAGCTGGCCTCTGCACAATGTGTTGTGCTTCAATCAGATGTTTTGAACAGCTTGTGAATTTAGTCTTTTTCTTGGTATGAAATGAGGATTTACCTTATTACATTTATTTCCAACAGATTTTGAATGAAAGTCAGAAAAGTTTCAGTGGCCTATCTCTTTTACCACAAGATAAAAGAATTCTGTAGTTATTTGTTACAGTTACATCCACCAAATAAAAAAATCACTCTTTATCCATTCCCACATTCTCAGAATAAAGAAATAGCTGTTGGTCAACTGTCCCTTTGTGCCAACTGCAGACATCAATAGTGACAGGTTTTTGCAGTTACCATGCCAGAAACCTGCTTTCTCATGGTGGTTTAAACTTATTCATCTACATATACATACCTCACTTACATTTTTATGCCAATTGTGCCAAATTATCTCTCATTCCATTATAGTTTGGTGTCTGTCAAAGCCCCTAATCATCCCATTAATGATACTATCTGACAGTTTCATGACTATACCTGTGTGTAGATCATCAAACAATTCTAAGAATGAGAAGACACTGATTTGTGACCTACCACTTTATCTCACTTAGGGAGGCTTTTCAGTATCACGTGTTTCAATTTCATTTTCTGTTTTGCCTCTTGCTTGTCCATTCCCTGGCACACATTGTAAATATAGCCAGTGATACTTCATGGTCTGCAAATCTGCACAGCGAACTGTTATGCTTCTTACACATTTACTGCTTCACTGTATTCTCCCCCTCAAGAGGACAGTAATTTTGTCCAAAGATAAATAATCAGGTAGTATGTGATACTGTGAAGGGGTATTATTCAGCCTGTTAGATACCTATTTTACAAGAGTATGTCAAGCCCTAGTCAGTCTGCTCTGGTTGAATCACACTGTCATATAATGTATGAAACTCGTATATAAATAAATCAGTTACAGTTTTTCTTGTTACCATAAAATGGAACAGAGGACTATTCAGTGTGACTGAAATGCTATATTTGGCATAACATATTGCATAGAGTCACCAGAGTGTGTACCTCAGACACAAGTGTTTAAACATTGGATGTATTTCTTATTATTGGTCTCCGTGTTACCGACAGTTCAATCACTTCCATTCGGTGGGGAATGGGGGAACTGGTGCAGAATTTTTTGTCCAAATGAAGGTACCTCTTGTACCTCTGTCAAGTAAGACCTTCAGTGAAAGGACATGCACTAACACAATTACAGGCACGTTGTGGTCTGTGCCAGAGTCTACTTTGGCTTCCACTACGGTCATCACCTGTTACTGCTCTCTATTCATTATGCTCATTTTCACCGCCAGAAGAGATCCATTCTTCAGAGTGGTTCTTCAAAATAAACTGCTGTTCAATATCCTTTCCAGTCCTTCAAATTTGTGTTATTGTGATGAGGAGAAAAATGCATATCCTACTGACAGTAATCCTAATATTATATACTGTCCTTCTCTATATTATTAGAACAAGACCTAGGCAGGTCAGTGTCTCTAATGATGGTTTACCAACCCTTTAACTAAATACAAACACATGAGAATATTTTTATTTCTGTTAGTCACTTTTACACTATTGCAATATGAATAGTTGGCCAGTGTTTGTGTTTGACATTTGTGATGGTGGACTACCCTCTAGCCCCTTCATCCTCACTCCTGCTCTTCATCTCTGAACTACAAAAGTGTGAAAATCTCCTTTTATATAAGGAATATTTGGTGCAAAATAATCTAATAAAAAGGCTAAGCAAGTGGGAAGTTTTCCAAAAGAGTGTCCAAGACTGATACTTCCCAGTTTTTTTAGGTTAGACATAGGTCTACTCACCTCCAGCAACTCAATATCACATGATGTATTGATTGTATCACGTAATTCACAGTATTTCCATTTGGACAAGTCATACTTCTGTTTCCCCTGTGCTGCCTGCACAGATCTTACCAATTCTGACCTGAAACACCATACATATCATGTATCTTACTTCATAATACCTGTACATGCAAATAACATATAATAAACTGATTTCTCAAGTCTACAAAGTAATTATCAGGCTACAGTAACTTAGCTAAAATTTTCTTGAGCAGTTATCTGAATACAGTGTTACATACAAGGCATTAAAAATCTGATATTTATCAACATGTCTATAAAACACATTAATAATCTCTTACCATATCTACATAACAGTCAATGAAAACAAGGTACAAAATAAAAATACACAGAAACCTCAAACATTTTTCAGTTTTGTTTCTTCTTGTGTTATTTGGTGAATACAGAGAAATATATTCCATAAAGATTCAAGTTTTCTGGGCTACTAGACCATGTTGATCGGTAACTAGTTACCAGTGCATCAAAGGATAACAGAGTTTTACTTTTGAAAGATAAGCAGTCCGTTTTTCTTTGACCACTTGTCTCCTACGTATGAAGGCACTTGATACTTCAGAACATTGGTAAGTAGTTACCAGTTATAAATACAACTTGTCAGTCAATAACACGACACTTTACTTTATATACAATAAAAATAGTATATTGTCAGGGCAACATGTTTTGACCTCTATTAGGCCATCTTCAGGCCCTCTGAGAAAACAGATCCAAGAGCTATTTATATTTCAATGCAATGTGGGATCCCAAATGCTTTCAGATTGTGTTATATGATTGTAAAATACATAAGTTTGTATATGTTGTAATCTGTGTGATGGTCTTAGCATTAAAAGTTTAAAAATTATCTGAGATGGTGGTAAATTAAAATCAATTATGTATAAAGGACAGTATAAAAACTCAGTTTTACTTTTAGTTTTTAAAATGTGAACTTTTAAATGGCGTGTTCTTCATTTGTCGGTGGTATGAGGAACTAGTGCTTTATCTCTCTTTGATGGCGGGAAGACAAGGTGATATTTTCCTTCCCTTGAGATTAACTGTTTCTTGGTGGCATTGTCATGTGTCCTTGCAGGCTAAATGGTCTACGTCAATCTCTGGAATATTGGATATGGGCCCAATACAATAATTGATAGATGGATTATTTGGAAAATGGATGATTTTTATTTCTGTTTACTTACTTTTGTATGGATGGGTTGGGTTCGCTGTCCTGTACTCAGTGAATAGGATAATGTTTCATAGCATTGTACTGATTTTTTGTAGACCTTGGTGGTGGAGGTGAATGGCTTGACGCATGTTGTTTGGTACTAACTAGTATCACTGTGAACTGGAGTGGTGCTCTCTTGTGACTGAAAGTGGTTGTTGTCTGCTCTGAGTATAGGCATCGGGTAGCCCTAGTCATAGTGAACTATAGTATCAAGTAATGTTTTGTTTTATCGTAAGTTTGTCACTCATTTCGTTGTTCAGTTTTGTTTCACAGAAGATGTAATATTTCTCTAGGGTGTCCATTATTTTCCCTTTACTGGCAATATGAACAATATCCATGATATCTTCTATTTGTCCAATGTTGTGTCCATTGTCTATTAGGTGTTGGGCAAATCTAGATTTTCTGTTTCTGTATTTGAAATCACAGAGGTGTTCTCAGAATCGTACTTTAAAGGGTCTTCCTATTTGGCCGACATACTTCACATTACATATTGGGCAGGTTGTTTGATATATCCCGCATTTTTCGTATTTGCATTTGGACTGTTGATGCCTGGTTGTTAGGAGTTTCTCGATAATATTTCTCAGAGGTTCTAAAGATGATCTAATAAACGTTGAAACATGTTGCCCTGACAATACACTATTTTTATTATATATAAAAGAACATGTTGTGTTATTGACTGACAAGTTGTATTTATATGTTATAACGCTTCGGGATGGAAAACATTAAAGTTACCAGTTAACATGGTGTATCATCCCAGGAAGCTTGAATCTTAAGCAGTAACACTGTAACATTCCCATGTATCACAAATCTATTCCATCCTGGTACCTTCATCAATTCCACATAAAATATCTTTTATGGCAGTACACTACTTCCTCTTTGCAAACACACTGTTTAATAAACATCAGTAACAAAAGAACAGACATGTTGGATAAGTAACACAAAATGTGCCAAGTGTTAGTCATTCACCCTCCAAGAAAAATGCTGTTAGCTATTCTGAAATATTCACAAATTCACAGGAGCTACATTTAATTTCAAAGTAGAAATACTGAAATACTAGGAGTATTCACATCAGCAAATTCCAACAGCAAGTGAAGCATGTGTTTAGAATCACATCATTACTGCACAAGGACATACCAAGCAATAGCATGCATACCAAAGATTATGCAACACTATTATATACAGGCATCCAGAAACACCCATTCCAAAGAGCCATCTCATGTGCTGCTATCTATTATTTACACCAAGCATCATGGTGCAGTGGTTAACACTTCAACTGTACATTGGGCAGAAACCATTCCCAATCTTGGACAGTGAACCGGCTATTTTAGCTGATGGTTTTATTATTTTCCTCAGTCTCTAAAGGTGAAAATTATGATACTATTTTAAAGTAATTCATAACTGCTTCATTCTAGTCTCACCCATTATTTCTAACGTCAATGCAACTGAAAAAGTGCCAAAGAAACCAAGATTTGTTGATTAGTGATATTAACATTGACTTTTCACAAATTTATGTACTTATAATAAGGAAAGAGTAATATTTCCAAGTAAAAACAAGTACGAAAAGCCATTTTATTTTTTCAGATCAAATGTGTAGAAACTTTAACTGAAGACTGTAAGCATTCAGCTCATCCTTCCATAGCTGACACAACTGAAAACATGGAGAAATTTTGCAAAATTGTGAACATATACTGACATAGTGCCACTTTAAAGATTGCTCATAGGTTAGGCTTCTCTTATAGATCAAGACCACAAATTCTTTTGGAGGATTTGAATGTGAAGGATATATCTGCAAACTCAGTGCCTTGGTTGCTCACTGGCGACTGTAAACAGCAGGAATGAAATCTGACACAAGTTCAAGAGGTCAAACATATACAATTATTAGATTTGGTTTACTTACGATCCATATTCAGCATGCAGGATAGAGATTCAACTTCCAAACATGTTGCATATATAATAGTATAAGTTACTGGGAATACGTTTTGCTTTTATCCAACAACTAATATTTTCACTACTCAATAATGAAGTAAGTGTTCAAAGAAGTAAAAATATTAATACCAAAGTATACCATAAACCAAATATGAAAATATCTTCACATGCTGGTATATGTGTTTAAAGTTGGAAAACATTACATGCATAATTATAGAAGAGGAATTGTTATCACTCTTAATCTTATACACACCAGTTTTATCAAAAGCCACTTTGACACAGAGAAAACATACAGGTTAACTGTTTGGTAGTTTATATCCTCTGTCATGAATTCCAGGGTCTCTAGTGAATGTCCATTCTAGTCAATCTTATTCAGCTCCATTGTTTAATTAATTTTCAATTATATTCATTACCTAATACACTCAACATCACTGTTAAGTTAAACAGTACTTCTGAAATGCACAGCACAATTTAAGAGTGTGTTCTCTGCACACAAAGCAAATAAGACATCCATGTATGGGGCAGTCCTTGAACATCTCATCTTTCAAGAACAGTGGGATATGCTAATTACTCACTACATAGCATAATGTCACAGAAGAACAGAATTCCTTTAACACCAACACAGTTGAAACCTCAAATCCCACACGATACAGGAACTGCCTCACGAGAACCTACCAAATCAGCCAAATGGGCAGCGTGTTCTGTTCCTGTAAACCCACATGTGGGTCTCATTATATTCAACAAAATTATGTAGGACTCTGTCTTTCAGCTCAGGTGTCTGGGCTCCCCTCTTGTCCTCCTCATTTGGCTAGTACAGATTCTATGTTCCTCTTGTACTAAGGCACAAATCACAAGTAGAATTTTTTTTTTGTACAGAATTCAGCATTTGGGACATCTGCCCTGCTATATATGACATGACACAACTTCATTGTTCTGTGCAGGGTTAACACATGATGTACCGATCAGCCAGTTCTATAAAAATGTATTCACTGACCATGTTTACATCTTATTGTAAACTGAACAACATCATTTTCAGGTAAGAGAGTGGAGGATCTCGTGGACAGAGCCTTGCTCTGCAGGTGAGTGCCATGCACTCACTTGGTGCTTTTCATAAAGGCCATAGCTCAAAAACATTAAGCATCCAAGAAATCATGTTTGCGTACACATGTACACAGAACATATGCCCTACTGTGTTGCTATAGAGTTCAGAAAACTTGCATTTAATAGGTATTCATAAGCTTATATTACTCTTGTATCATGGACATTACGAATGACAGACAATCTTTGCTCTTTATATATGAACAAACACTTTAGATTGTTTTAATTTTAATATTACATATTAAGAGCTTAAAAATTCATCCAATGTATATCTTTGGTTATGTTTTTCACATTGATTTCATTCAACTACCTCAAATTTTTGGTTTCATAGTTGAAGCCTGGTTTACAGGTTAATATAGGCAAAGAAACCACGCACAAGAGAAAACTAAATTATATTATTCTTGTTCGATGTAAGTTACATTTAATGGGTCTACTGGCAAACATTAGTTTATGCAGTCTTCCCCTTTTTTGGCTTTCCTACAGGGATGGAGACAGCCAATCTATTAGAAAATCAGTAAATCTTTACTTCTGTCTACTTGGAGTTTCTGTAACTTTTTCAGTCAAAAATTGTCAAATGAGTGATCACACTTTCTCTGTTCCCAGCATGAAGATAAAAGTACCATAAAAACTACAAATGTGTCCATAACCACACTAGTCAGGCAATTCTACAATCCCAAGATGCTAATATATTCCAAATAGTGCTTGATGTGCAAAAATACCTGTTGAGCTTATTGGGCGGCGAGCTCCTGATCTCTGTGCAGGCTGACCTACTGACGGGAAACAAGCACAGAAGACATTGGCCCAAGTAACAGTGGGGCAAATGTACAATAAAACTAACCTCCCTCCATGACACCATACACACAGTAAATCAGTTACTGTTTACAGACATCCAATGGAAGTTCCCCTGAAGTCATTTTCACAAAACTGAAATGCCTTGAAGTGTATGCAACTACAGTAATAATTTTAATTTTGCTAGTGAAAATAGTGCACTATGCTTTTTCCCTAAAAATATACAAAATATTCACCTTAGGAACACATGCAAAGACCTTTGTACATAAACAAACAATCACATCTTAAGGCAATACATTCCCATTATGTTGACATTCAAATAAATCCAACAAGTGAGCTGTCAATTTTTTTTTTTCATTCATTCATTCATTCACTTTATTTTCCGTATATCCATATACAGGTAAAGTACCAAGGATGTGGAAACTGTCAAAGTAGCTGCATAAATATCTGTTAAAATTACAGATGTTAAATGCTTAAATATAATTATAATATAATGGTGAAATAGTTATTAACAATTATAACATCAGAACAATTACATTTAAGGTGCATGAGTTGTTACTAGTATCGTACACTATTAACAGGGTTAAAATACAATACAACATATATTGTAACAATATCAAGAGCTGCATGTTTCAGCCACATTAATAGCCATCATCAGGTTGTACAGAAGAAAATGAAAATTTTTGTCCTACAGCTGCAAAATGTTTTAAGTATCTTAAACTTTACAAAAATTTTATTTAAAAATTAGTATAAAATATGTAGTAAAAAATGAAATAGGCTGTATATACATTTAAATAGCATGTACATGAAAGGCAATACTGTGTGTCCATGTGTGATGTAGGTTACAAACACACATCTTTGTAAAATTATACATCTATGTAAAAAATTAATAGGTAGGCTGTCTGTCAGGTGGTATAATTAGAGATGACAATATCTGTGTATTTTATATTCAGGATCTGGCACCGGACTAATTATAGTGTACCTCCGAAGTCTTTGAGCCCTCTAGACTTTGGGAATACACAATGCAGTAAACCATATCTTGCAAGATTATACATAGAACATCTCAGAAAGCAAACAATACCATCACAGTAAAATACAGAAGAAATTGGCTCATCTCTAAACTTTCATTCTTTATCTTTTCTTTACACAGTTAAATGTCTAAAAATTGACCTCATAATTACATAACCTTCATGAGCTTTGTACTAGCTCAAATTTTCCAAAATATTACCAACTACAAAGGTCACTGCAGGACCCCAAATAACAAAATATACATACACCATTGTCTCTAATTGTACTACCTTCAGGAGCTCCTACAAATTTATCTTTTAATTAGATATGTAATTTTATGTAGATATATGTTTTTGACCCACATCGCACATAGTTGCAGTGTACTGCATTCATGTGTATGCTTTTTAAATGTATACTGTATACAGCCAATTTTATATTAGACTACACATTTTATGCTAATTTTGTGAATGGATTCATTGTAAAGTTTGAGATTTCTTTCTACATTTCGCAGATGTGTGACAAAACTTTTCACTCTCTTTGTTACAGCCTGTTGGTGGGTATTACTGTGGCTGAAACATGTAGCTGTTGGTACTGTTAAAATATGTGTTACAGGTTTTACATATCCTCCCCAAAACACATCACATGATCAACACACAAGCAGACATATTGTATTTGTATGTGAGCTCTTACTCCGTTTTCCCATTACTTTCATTACACAGACTCCAAATTTAACACCAAGTACATAGTACAGAGCAGAACATGGATATACAGATAAAATATTTACTGCAAATTCATGCCTTGTATTGTTGTATACATATTGTGTTTCTGGTTTATTTAATAAGGTTTACTATTATACAAAGAAACATGAAATACATGAATGGATCACACAAATCTCTCCCATTCCTCTACCGAACTGTTAGATTCCAGAATTCAATTTTTAACTAATGTCTGTTAATCCACAAAATTCAGCAAATGCATCCTCTCAAAATGATACCAAGATTCAGAAACAGAAAAGGATGTGATAGGGATATGTGTGGACTAAAAAACTAAGCATGCCAGTAGAAATAAGCCAGCAAGTAGTATTAGGAAACTACTACAAAACAAAATTTATGCTTCTACAGGCAGAAACCAGATGTCCACACATGTATTAATAACGCATCCTACAAGTATGACTGATGCAGTCAGTGAAATCAGTTGTGATCGTTCTTGTGGTCTTTTCTGAAAAGTTAACTCACATCTGGGTTAAGCCAAAAACTACAATTTTATCAAGAGTTCTTTGTGAATGCTTTGGCTACGAGGAAGTTCAATGTAACTTGAAGTTCTATAATGTAACTCCAGGGGAGGGGGAGGGGGAGGGGGGAATAAACTTTTTAAAAATAATTATGTTGTGCACAAATTTTAGTTAATTTTACACATAAAATTGTAAAATCCATCACTAACATAGCAGTAACACATCTTCTCTGAACCAAACCATAATTCTGTGAAAATATGTGTACATACCTCCTATTGTCCTGTGGAGACATCTCCTCTAATTGGTCATTGGTTTCCTGTGCAAGTCTCAATGCCAGTTCATGATCTCTCCTTTCTTGTTCCAGTTGTGCTCTATAACGAGCATCCTCTGAAGCTTCCTTTTCTAGTTGAGCCTGGAGAAGGACACAACTATTTTCATATGTGACAATTGTATGAAATTAGGCAATGTGTGTGTTTTTAGCAAAGAATAAACAATTCTACTGCTCTCCATACTACAGTATATTTTTTATTTCAGTGTAACTGAAGCTTTCTAAACGCATAGTCTGTGACAATTTTCTCTTTCAATGCAAGGTCAGTTAAAGCTTCTCTTCAAACCTTTGGAAAGACAGTGAATTCTATTACATGGGTCCATGATAACACACATTTAATAGGCTGCAGAAAAAGAATTTTTGTCTTTGAACTGCCATTTTTAATACACGACAATCAGATATACTTTATCATGTAGCACGTATCACAGTCACTATGAATATGTTACTCATACAATTGTTAAATGGAAAAGCTAACTTTCCTGCCACCTGAGTAGTTAGGATATCATATTCCTTAAGACAAACCTGTCTCAGTTGGACCTAAACAAGATTTTAAAGAAGTAAATTTTACTGCATGCAAATGCTACATTTTTCATTTATGAAGCACTTGCATATATATATATATATATATATACACACACATAAAAGGCCTATTCTTCTTCACACTTTTATAATTCTATATTGACTAGCAGTAATTGTTCTACTACATCAGTTGGTGGTGGTCTTTTGTGTTTCTAGGCCATATGGTAGATGCATGTGTATCAGTATTTCTTAGGAATGCAATGCCTCCACTTTCACAACGATTATATCTGGTTCATGTAGATGCTGAAGTGGTTGGGAAGAAAAGAATGTGTTGTTTCAATGGAAAACTTTAAAAAATCTGGCCAATCATAGCAATGGGAACTGGGAAAGATCAGGCTAATACCAAGCCAATGGGAGGGACTTCAAAGAACGGCCCTTTTAAGGGTCAACAGTGGGGAATATGCAGTGAACAGATATGAGTTTTTAGCTTGTGAACAGACTTTTTGAGAGAGCCCACAGATGGAAGATGCACATTGTCTGCAGCTGCCAGGAACAAAACAGTTTTGCTCCAACATTCACATCAAATGAGGGTCACCACACATGTTGGTTGATATGAACTAAGAAACCTAACCTGAAGAGCTGCAGCTATCTTCTTGTCTTCTTCATCTTGCCTCCTCCTCTCTTCTTCTTCTGCCTTACGCTGAGCTTCCATTTCAGTCTTCCTGTAAATATGAAATTTACTCATATTTAGATAATGACTCACTGCATACTCATATCAATGACATATGTCTATGTGTAACTGCATCACACATTTATTTACGGGCCATTTCTTTTCTAACCTGAAAAGTATTATTTCTGATGCCATTTATATCCTTTTATAACAAATGAATGCCAATAGCTTATACCATGTATCTGATTTAGACTATGAAATTTCAGTTATTCCTGCATTTCTTCATCTTTCATGACAGTCTGTTTTAGTGGGGAGTACTAATCCCTTGTAATAACTCACTATCAATTAGAAATTCATCAGATTTTTATATGCATTGCTACATATGCACATTTAATAATGCTGTGGTCTTTCATGATGCAACACTAGATTGCATGGCCTGGGATAGAAGGAGGAGGCAGTAATTTTCCAGAAGATGGAAGTTTTCACCACAATATTCTTTTAACCATATGTGTTACTAAGACAGTGAGGTATTCTTTCATACTTACTTTCTCCTGTTTTCTTCTTCTTCTCTTTTCTTTCTCTCTTCTTCTTCTTTGCGTTTCTTCTCCTTTTCCATTTCCTCTTGGATCTTCCTCAGTCGTTCTTGTTCTTCAGCATTCTTCTGGTCCTGAAGCTTCTTTTGAAGTTGATTCATTTGACTGTCCATCGTGTTCATGAGCTGTGTGTACAGTTTATCCACCTCAGTAGGTGCGATCTTTTCATCTCTCTGTCAATCAGAATAATAACAATTACTGTAATTAAAACAAGTACTAAGATATGGCAAGATACAGTAAGATATACAGAGCACAAAATAACAGCCAACTCCAAACTCTCCAAGTAAACTCCTGAACACAAACATAAAAATAAAAATTCCTGAAACACAAACTCACATGCGCAAGCACTTGTACACAGAGGGAATGAACTGTTCAAGGCAGAACTAAAAACATCAGTTTTATACCCCTTTTTCTTGTGTTGATCCCATATCTTGTTACAAAGTTCGTTGTGAAAATGTAATATTTTGGTTCATAACATTGCCTTATATATATATATATATATATATATATTTCTAACATTAAAAAATAAGAATATTATTTTGTTCCAGGATGTGATTCCATGCAAGTAGATAGGTGTATATAGTTCAGAGTAATGCAGTGTCACATTTTGTATCCCAAAGATGAACGTAAGATATTCATCTTATTTTTTTAAAAAACCTGCACACTGTAACAGTCTTAAAAACACTACACTACATAGTAAGTGCCACTGCGATAACCTCAAATCTTACTCAAAAATAATTCTGTGCAAAACGTGTAAACTTAGCTACAGCTGATTACCTATCAATCAGAAATATTTCATGACATTTTCAACTAAGAATCATTACTACCACAGAGCTTGCATACGTATCAAGAAAACACTTTCATTATAAAAGCTCCAAAATCCTACAAGAAATAGTGTTTTTGTTGGCCCCACCATATTTTTGTACTAGTGACAGTAGGGAATAAAGAATTAGGAATTGTAAGAGTGAAGTGACCTGAAGGGCTATAAATTTTATGTGACACAGAATGCACACAGATTATTTACTGATACAATGGGAGTCTTCAGTGTAAGTGTATATTGCAGCACATCAGGTGAAACCGAGGATTTTTTGGGGGATCTTATCCTACAGCAATAATGTTTTTAAGATTAAAAAAGAATAATAAGAATCATTCTGATTTCTCAAAATAGAGATTCTTGTCGACAATTATTTAAGAAACTGAACATTCTCCATTACAATCATAATATATATTTTTCCTTTTATTATTTGTGATCAAGAACAGGGATCTATATAAATCAAATTTTTAGATTCCTTGTATTAACACCAGATATGGTGCTGATTGACATCGTCCTACATCAGGTTTAACAATGTTCCAAAAAGGCGCTTTCTATTTTGGAATAAAGGTTTTTAATCATTTACCACATAACATTAAACATCTCTCTCATGAAGATAAAAAACTGAGACTTGCTTTAAAAAGGTTTCTTCTCATGAACTAATTTGATACATTGGATGAATACTTTAATTGGAAATTGCCTAGAGATCTTGGTTCCTTGTAAATTTATTTTAGACTTAAATTTTATAAAATTTGTTACCTCAATTTACTAACTCTAGGTAAATATAAGTTTTACTGTTTACAAATGTAAAATTATTATATAATATTGTTTATTCATAGTAAAATTTTATCACTTATTGTAATTTAGACATATGCTTTTGATAAGCATACTTCTACATCATATTGACAGATTCTATAAACAAAAGGTTTCTTGGACCTTGTTAGGATCCATGTAATGTAATGTAATAGAATGAATATTTATTAAATCAATAAATAAATTAGGAACAAGCTGTCTTACCATAATTTTGTTTCCACAGATACATTACTGATTACATAACTTCTAACAGTACTCAACATTAAAATGCGCTAACAATTTTCAATCCCTTTTATGATAAGAAAACGTTTGCCATAATATAATGCTTTGTGTGAACATTTAAAAATTGTGTCATGATATTTATGATACTGAATGCTGACGATTTTGGTAATTACTTCAGTTAAAAGACTTCAGTATTGTGGTAAAATAAATCTTACAGCCCATTGGATATGTTAGAGTCATGATAAAGCAGGAAATTCTAGGACATCATAACACGTCCTGCTAGCAAGCAGTAGCATTGCAGCCATGCCAGATCATATGTCGAAAAAAGCAGTACAAAATTATACCTCTGTGATTCCCTATCAGATTGGAACTACCTGAATTTTCTCTACAGCAGAAGTCATATCTGCTCGTAACTTCTTCAACTGTGACAAACTAGATTCCTTGTCTTTCTTCAGTTGGCCAATTGAAGTTTCCATTGGGTCTAATTTTTTCTGTAAGTTTGAAGAATGTTATGCTTTATTAACATTACACATAAATGATACATTTTCTTTATTGGTATGCCTATCTCCAGGTCTTTGAAAATAAATATCATAAGGCAATAATAATGCAGAATATAACAATGAGATAACACTGGACAACAAAAAGTCTCAATTGCCAGTCATGTGCATGCAATAAGCTTTCAAGATGTGACATACAGACATGTAATAATAGGCTGATATCATATGAGCCTTTCTACTTTAAAAAAAAAAAAGTTTGAATTCAACTCCTCAAAATTATCATAATACTTACAAAGTGGTACATATCTAATGTCCAGGAATAAAAAGAGTTTTGACTTTCATCAGGTGATGTTTCATAGCTGTGAAATTTACTAATGTTATCCGGATGGGAAGATGTCCTAAAGTATGCCAGTTGATTAAGAAATGCAGATGGAATTAGGTACATTACCCATTCTGGGGTTATCTTTCATCAATAACGATGGCAAATGACAAATGGAAAGAGGACAGATCCTCAAGGAGTTATTAAATGAAAAACACACACACACACACACGCGCGCGCGCGCGCGCACGCACGCACACACACACACACACACACACACACACACACACACACACACACACACAATGGAGCTCATCAGACAGAAGGGATGTACTGCACAAGTCAAAATATTTTTGTTGAGCACACATACTGATATCGGGTTCCTGTCCATGGAAAGATAAGGAAATTAAATTTTCAAAGTATTAATGCTTAATGCAATATAATAATTTCAATTTTGACTGCCATCATCCACCTTGTGAAAAACTGATTTGAAAATAACTAAATATTACTGGCTGAACACCAAATATTACGTATAAGACATGGCAGCAACTGGTAAATTGGAAACATGGAGGAAGAAGCAGCTTATAGATGTCACAGTAGTCATAAAATTGATGACACTGTTTCATTTGTATTAACTCAACTGCAAGTTATCTTGGACATAACTGGTGTGGTTAAATGGTGGATCTTTGAACAGTAACAAATATTTCAGTTATATGAAAAGTTTTTCTTGTCAAGTTGAGGGACTATCACTGAGTTTTAAGGAAGGCCTTCAACTATTAAGCTAATGGGTTTAACTGTCTATTGAGAGGGTAATAAACATGAATAACAACGTACCTGAAGATTCTTTATTTTTGTAATGCCTCTGTATCTTGGCTGATGAACTCTCTTGGCAAGAAACATGCGAACATTTTTCTGAATCGTTATCAGGCATGCCTTTCGAAAACGAATCTTGTATTTCACTGAAAAGTGTAACATTGCTGACATTATATACGTATACCTTGTTACAAAACAAAGAGATTACCAGTAATACAGTAACAGAATTTTCAATGAGATATTTATACAATGTGAAAAAATCTGATTCTCAGACCTTCTGGTGAAGTCCAATAAAGAGGTACTGTACCACAACATTTTCTTTTTATATTACACAGTTTTATGTCCTAGTCTTCCAATTTATGTGTATCTAAAGATTAAGCTATACTTCATAACAACACCCTAGCATGTTTATGAATGACAGAAATAAACAAGAGACCAGTTCCTCATCAAAGCAGTGAATTATTAATTCATTTCAAAATTCTAAACAGCACAGGCCAGACCTAAACAACAGTAGCAGATGAAGATAATGGGGTAAAGAAATAAACACTGTAAAAAGATAAAACATGTAAAAATGAGGATGTGAAACATAAAGCAGTAGTAAATAAATTCAATAAATAAATGCAACTCACTTCAGTTCAATACTGTATTTTTTGGACTGCAGAATGCATTTTTTCCCCCTAGAAAATACTGTATAGATTTTCCAGCATTTTATGGTCCAAATGTGCATCAATGTGACCCTATAATCGAGATTCTCACATCTGCTGGAGGGATTAGAGTGGTTATCACATGACTCATCCTTGGACAGAAAGAAACAAAGCTGCATGGTGCCCTGCACTAGTTGTTCAGTAGCATGTAGTGATATTGAGCCCACTAAAAACACATTTATTCCCAGGATGATGATTTCATGTACTTTAAGTTTCCAATTAAATGTGATGTAGTATGTGAAAGAGCATGGTAACAGGACAACCAAACAGCATTTTGGTGTACACCAACCACAAAAATGATATATGGAGAACAAAGAGTTAAAAGACACACATTGCAAAATGTGCTTGATCGAGAAACAAAAGTGAAGGACTGGGTAACAGTCTATAGAAACAATGGATTTTCTGTGTCATCAAAAATGACAATTTTTGAAACAAGGTGATAGGTGGTCACATTTAGCATCAGTAACTTCAATGGGGCAGTTTCTTGATGTTAACAGATTTATGAAGAAGCATGGCCTGCAAAACATGAGACAATCAAAGCCTTGAAAGAATATCATATCATTAATGTTTTTGATTGTTTTGAAGACCAAGTGGTTTTGAAAAAAATGTTCAAGTTTAGATGACAACGACAACAGGAACGATCAGTGTGGTTGTAGTGATGAAGATTTTAGGGGATTCTATGACCAGTTGAAAATTCATGCTGCATTGCCATTTTGTTAGGTACTTGTAAATCTAAGCTTCAGACATGAATAAAATATTTTTCCCTAAATCTGCTTCCTAAAATCTTGGTGTGTCTTACAGTCTGGAAAATACTGTATATTAGTTCATAGTTTAGCCTTCTGGGCTTGACACTATGCAGTCTGGTAGATGGGTACCAATATTTTGGACTAATGTACAGTCATCTCCAGAGTCTCACCTACCAGATTACATGGTGTCATAACACATAAAACCACACCCTAATTATAGAATATTCACTGTCATGAAAAACTTAAAATCTTATTACAATGTAAAATAAATTAACATCCACGTAACTTGTAATTCTTATGCACATGAGCGCTCTCATTATCAGTGTTATTGTAAATGAGTCACTTTCACTAGCTGCAAGACAAGCTATAACAATAGATGATTGTTTTTTGGGTATAATAACTTAATAATTCTGGTGATGTGTTTATGACAAAAATATTGAAAATAAAGGAAGTCAAGTAGGTCCTTGCAGATACCTGGGAACCTGTGTCAAGCACATTCACGTTTCACATCCATACATTATATGGCGAGACATAGAGCTTATTAGTTAAGTACTCACACCATTTATAAGCATAACCTACAAATGTTACCTACACTTAATAACAGATAGGGCACACCACTGTATTTTCTTCCACCTTGACGTGACCAGCCATTTCTGGACTCCAGCAATCATACTAGTCAGGTGTTGAGGGTCAGATTTCATGATAGTATCAAACTCTACGAACTTTCCTGGTCGAAAAAATACTCTAATTACACCAAAACGGTAATCATACTCTCGCATCCCCATCGCTTGCAGCAGGACCTGTCAGACAGAATTATATACAAATATACATATAGTGACACAGTAAGTACAATGCCAGTTTTCACATAGGTAGTTATGATAGTGGCTGTTTTTGTTGCATTTGTCCACTTTCCTTCCTTTATGTAAAAATCACAATGTTAAAGAAAAGTGTTGTACTTCTGTCTTTGTGTGTAAGGGTTGTGTACAAATTGCAACTTTGGCAGTTGTCTTGGTACAGCTACTCCACAAGTGGCCCAAGAGTGTAGTACCCTCTTGATGCCCATTCTCACTAGAGAACATTTCTAAAATGTTATGGTTGCTATGCAAAAAAACTAGGATAATGGAAAAAGTCCAAATAAATGGCCTTAAATGTTGTCACATCATTGTGAAATAATTTTAAACTTACAGAATTAACAAATCTAAGTTTTTTCCAAAATATTTTGAACTTACATGCACAATGAAACCTCCACCAAGGTTTTCTCTTATCAACAATGACTTCTAACATAAAGGAAACTGGAATCTTAAATTTAATGCTAAGTTAATCAACTTCGAATCACTAAAATTGAAAGTGTAAGAAATCCTTAATTAGGAAAAGAAAAATTAAATGGGAATTCCACTGTTTACAGAGGTTATATTGGCACTTTTATTGATTGTATACAGCCATAGGTGTAACTCGGAGTAGGCAGTGGGGAATGCCCCTCCAATATTTTTCTACCCCAGAGTAGATTTTTGGCTACTGAGAAGAGTCATAAATAAAAATAATGAGGTGAGAGTGGGGGAAAAGGCACAAGTGTATTAAGGACTGCTTCAAACCAATCTTCTCCCTCTTTCCAACTTGATTCCTTCATAAATTAAAGTTTCTAATACCCATGGTTGATTTTGTCCCCCGAAATGTTACTAACCAAGTTACACATGCAAGCAGCTGTGTTCTTATATCCCAAATGAATAAAATTCAATCTCCTTGTAAATACAACTGGTTTTACTAACATCTTATGTATAAAGGGTTATAAAATTAAGACTACATGTTTTGGCTTGAAAAGAAGGAAACATACAGTCTTGATTGAAAAACCCTGTAGACATAAGATTTTAATAAAATCAGATATGTTTAAAAGGACACTGTATTATATCTGTTTGGATATTCTGGTAGTAATTGTCACAACCCATAATTGCTATGCAGAAGAAACTTTTCCATACACAATTAGGACTGCCTTAAGATTATATAGCATAATACAAGGCTCTGAAATACACACTCAGTTTTTAAATTGGTCATATATAGCTACCCTCTGGGATTGAATGATATCTTCCTGCACAGGACCCTCTCATTTTACTATTATCCAGTACCTAATTTTGTGCTCCAGCAGTCTGATCACTGCCATGTGTTCAGCTCATAGGCTATGAAAAGAATGTAATGTTAAATACCTGACAGAAAACTCTTGGCTCCAACTTTGCCAGTTTGGGTGGCAGGTATTTAGAATACATGTTGTGCAAATCTGCATAAGGGACTCGAGAGGGGAAGCCATTCTGCATTAGGTCCATAACACTTGTCATTCCTGAATATTCCAATTGTGATAAAATAGAACTTCCTTCAAATTGATGATCCACCATTTTCTGGTTTGGTTTGATGCATCGTATGAAATTTGTGCCCTACAAAATGTATAACTAAATTGCAATTATACATAACAACAAATTCATTCATGGATGAAAAATAACTGAACCATTATTTGGAAAAGAAAACACCCCTTTTAAAGGAAGGGGACATGTTCTTCTCCAAACCAATTTTTTCAACTTTTCTTCTTGATGTCAGAACAATGGTGGCCTCATAAAGGCATCAGAGAACAAACTCTTAACACTCAGCTTACTATTCTGAGAAATATGGAGCTGGGATGTTGCAAATATGACAAGAACCTTTGGGTTCTATTAAAGGTGAGGAATTTTTGAGCCACTGCCTGATTATTAGCTTTTAAAAATTGAAACTATATTCCAACATCAGTGACTGAGCAAGTGTGTTAAAAATGCGATAAAATCAATTACTTCTAGAAGTGATAACACAAATTCTTATGTTGTGATATTTTAAGGCATTCATGTTCACTGCTTTAGAGCAATGATTCTGGAAGCACACATAGAAGTTGTGTACTACAGCAAATTGTCTTAAGCTTAAGCTGAATGTTAGAGTTCTTTAGCAAAATTCTATTGAAAATGATGAAATGTGTACCAATTATTGAACAGAATTAATTACATGATGTTAATCAACTTTCAAGATATTCTACCCATACTGCCTGAACATGTTAAGTTCCCTGTCCACAAGTTTCTCTTCCAAATTCTTTGGATTGAAATGAGTGTAGAAGTTAATAATGTACACCGGCATTTTCCCAAGAGATTCCATATGTGTCCGGTAGATATCTTACTTCATGTAAGAAAGAAGACAATTTTTTTCTTGTTGTTTTCAATACAGGCTAAATTAAGACTCTGTTTAAAATACATGATAACACATCTTAGTAATACATACATACATACAAAAACACACACACACATATACTGTATACTGTATACGTGGTCTGTTAGAAAAGTATCCGACCTTTGGCCGGAAAAAAGAAACTGGCTTACTTGGAGCGTTGGACACCTAATCACCCTCAAAGTAGTTCCCTTGGGACTCCACACACTTCTCCC
>Ga0123357_10000826_pt1 | contig 31405 bp, 36 predicted proteins | sample TergutEmb28metaG_FD_89873 | JGI IMG/M metagenome (GOLD analysis project Ga0123357, IMG submission 89873) | Embiratermes neotenicus P4 segment gut microbial communities from Petit-Saut dam, French Guiana - Emb289 P4 | ecosystem: Host-associated > Arthropoda: Insects > Digestive system > Gut ...
CCCGCCCCGCCCCCCACGCCTCCACGGCCCTCACCGGCGCACGTGTGGGACCCCCGACACCCCTCCGGCGGGCCGAGCTCCACCCGCCGGGTGTGGGTCGTCTCCACCACGGGAGGAGCCGGGGCCACCACCGCCGCCCTGGGCGTCGCCCACCACGCCGGACGGCTGGGACTGGACACCTGCCTGATCGACGCCGGGGACGGGCGCGCCAGTTTCGACACCACCTGGGCCGACCCCACCGCCCCCACCCTCCTCGACGCGACCACCACCGGCGACTACGAATCCACGGTCCTGGACGTCGACGCCATCCGCGCCCTGCGTGGCGCCGCCGTCGGGTCCGTCCCTTTCGCCCTGCTCGCCTCGCCCGTGGGCGGCGCGGACGCCCTGCTCACCGCGCCCCTGACGGCCCGCGCCCTGTCCGCCGCCTCCCAGTCACGCGACCTCGTCGTCGTCGACGCCGGGACGCTCACCCCCGCCCACCCCTGGTGGGACCTCATGCTCGCCGACGCCCGCGCCGGGGGGTGGGTGCTCATCGTGTCACGCCCCGACCCCTACCCCGTGACCCTCCTGGACCGGCTGCTCACCCGCTTGTCCACAGCCACCATCCCCCCCGACCGCACCCTCGCCGCCTTCGCCCAGGTGCGCCCCACCAGCCCCGACCCCGCCTCCTTCGCCACCCACCTGCCCCCCTGCCACTGGCTGGACCCCGTGCCCGTCGACGACCGCATCCCCGCCCTGGCCCGCGACGGGCGCGTCGACCACGCCACCACCGCCCTGGCGCCCCTGTGCGCCCAGGTGGTGTGGCTGGCCACCGGAGAAGGGGACCCCCATGCCACGCCCCGTGGACGCGCACGAAAGGACCGTCGATGAGGACCCGCCCCGACACCACACGCGTGGCCACCTTCAACGCCACGTTCGACGACACCGTCACCCACCTGTTCGACGACACCCTCGACTCCGTGCTGGAGCAAGCCGTCCTCGCCCACTGCGCGCGACGCGTCGTCGACACCGACATCCTCGGCCCCCACACCACCGTGTGGGCCGCAGGACTGTGGGCCACCACCACCGGCAAGCCCCTGCTCGCCACGTGGGACACCCCACGACTGTCCCTGACCCCGCCCACCCGGTGGGACACCCGCACCGCCTCCGGGACGCCCGCCACCCCCGGGGCCCCCCGTGTCGTCGCCTTGACCAGCGCCCAAGTCCATGACCTCCACCTCCGCTACGACACGGCCCGGTGGACGCTGTCCAGCGTCGTGGACGACGCGGCCCGACACGAGGCATGGAAATTCTTCGACTGGTGGCGGTGGTGCCTGGGCGAAGCCCATCGCCACCCCGTGGCCGTGCCAGGCGTCGACGACGTCGAAGACGACCTGGACGCGGTCGTCCTGGCCGCCACCCCCCTCGTCGACGACATCATCGCCATCGTGTGCGCACCCGACCCGCCCTGGGCGACCTCCTCGTCCCTGGTGTGGGGCGTGGTCCACGACAAAGTCCGAGCCCGGTTGCGCCACCTGTTCTCCATCTCCGGGCACGCCATGATGATCCTCGCCACAGCCCGCGACCTGCGCACCACAGACCCCCACACCATCCGGGGCGCCTACCTCGCACGGGGGCGCCGACCGCCCAGCGTCGACCTGATCCGGGCCACCTTGACCCCACCCCCGTCCACTCTGCGACTGCGAGACCTCTCATGACCCAACCCGACCCGGCGCTGGCCCGCACAGCGAGAACCATCCACACCGCCACCCGCGCCCAGTTCCTCCTCGACGTGTCCACCCGCACCAGCCCGCCCCCGTCCGACATGCCCTGGCACGTGTGCGAACCGGGAAACCAGGCCCTGCTGCCCATGTCCATCGTCACCTACATCCGGGCCGTGCCCGGGTGGGGCGACACCACCGCCCGACGCCTGGTCGCGGCACTGGCGGGCATGCTCACCGACGCCACCCACGACCCGTTCGCCCCCCGTGACGGGAAGACCCGGTCCCCCCACGCACGACGGCGCCCCACGTTCTCCTGGCTGGTGGACGCCCGCGCCCAAGGCCGCCGCGTCCTGGCATGGCTCGCCCTCACCCACCCGCGCACCCCGCCCTGGCCGGGGTGGCCGGTCAACCCCGACCCACGGAAGGCGCCCACCGATGAGCGTTGACATCAACCCGCACGCCACCGTCGACCAGGTGCGCGCCGCGCTCCTCGCCGCCCCCGACACCGCTGACGCCATCGACGACGCCATCCGCGCGTTCCGTCCCCCCGTGGTCTCGTTGTGCGCCACCGAAGCGGGCCGTGTGGGCCTGATCTGGTCCGACATCGGCGACGACATCATCTCCGTGGGGCTCAGCGAAATCCACGCGTTCCTCGGGCGCCTCCTCGCCGGTTTCCAACCCGACAACCCCCATGTGGAAGCGTTCACCATCGCCCAGCCCAGCATCCGGTGGAAGGTGCGTTCCTGGATCGACGGGCACCGAGGGTGGGCCGACCCGTTCTCCGGGACGCTACGCGCCTGGAACCGCCACCGCACCGCCATGAGCTTGGCAGGCGCCTACACCGCCACCACAGGAGCCGCCGTCGCCGACGACCCCGACCAGTTCCTCGACTGGGCCGCACGGCGCACCAAGACCAGAATACGGATCGACGACCTCACCGCGCCCGTGCCGCCCCGTCTGGGCATCGGGGACGACGACGCCCAGGACTGGGCCGACGACGCCACCGCCCGCATCGGTGTGAAACGCGCCGCCGCCACCGTGATCGCCTGGGGCGACAACCAGTCGGGCGCCTGCTCCCTGGCCACCCGGCACCTGCTCACCGGATACACCACCGGCGACGTGTACCCCCTGCCCACATGGGGCGACCTCAAACACGCCCTGCCCGCCCTCAGCGCCCGCGAATGCCAGGCCATGCGCGCCCTCATCGCGGAGCGCTTCCGCGCCCAACTCGGACACGACCTCGGGTGAGCGCCGCGCCGCAAATGTCGTAACCGTCCGGCACACTGGTGGCCATGGACGCGAACATGTGGGAACGGTGCTTGGACGACGATCATGTCGTGTCCAGGTATCGGTCGATGCTCGAACCCGCCGCCGGGCATGTGTGGTGGACGGGAGCCGTGATGCGATCCGGGCACGGCCGGTTCTGGATGGGGTGTGTGGACGGCCATGATCTGGTGGTGTCCGCCCACCGCTTCGCGTACGGTCTCGCGCACGGTGCGGTGGCGTTAGGCCAGGCCCCGGTGGTGATGCACCTGTGCGACGAGCCCCTGTGCCAAGACCCCGCCCATCTGGTGGGCGGGACCACGGAGGAGAACCGACGGGACTGGTTGGTGCGCCGCAACGACCTCGGGTCGCCGTTCAGGGACGCGCGAGGACGCCACGGGCGGGCCATGGCCATCAGGGACGCCCTCCTCCACGGAGGAGACGTGTCCGCCGTGTTCGAGCATGGTGTCCCCGACCGCGACTGGGAGTGCCCCACGCTGCCGACACTGGAGTCCGTGTCGAGGTACGTGGTCGCGCCACGACACTGCGGCGGCGACGCGCCCCACCCTTATGGGCCGGGCGTCTGAGCGCGCCTATGACGGGCGCTGTGCGTGGCACGGCCTCGTCGGTCAACCGCCTGCTCGTGGCTGGCGCCCCACCGGCATGGCCCCATGTCTCGCTGGCGGGAAGGGCCGACCCCCGTTGTACAAGACTTCCAACCTGTCCAGTTCGGCGACGATGGCGTCGTTGACGAACTGGGACATGGACCGTAACCCCTCCTGGGGCGCGGTGTGCGCGATGGCGGCCTGGATACGCGCCGTCAGAGCCGGGTCCTGGTAGACGCTGATCTTGTTCGGGCGTGGGCTCGTCCGTGCGGGGACGGCCCGTTCGGGTTCCGCCCCGCGGGTCTGTGCTGATGGCCGCTCGGGCTCCGTGAGGGGCGTGGAGGCGGGGGCGATGGGTGACACGGGTGTCACGGGGCTCAGGTCCGCGAGGGCGGAGCGGCGTGGTTGGCGTGCGGCTGTCATGGTCGTCACCGTCCCATGATGAAGGTCAGGTGCTCGGCGTACGCCTGGGCCAACTCGGTGGCGGTTCTACCGCCCCACTCGTCGAGGGCGGTGGCGGATTCCACAGTGTTGGAGATGACGACTCTGCGGGGAACGATGGCGTCGAGGATGGTGAGACTGTTCTGAGCGGCGGCCTCGCGCAGTTCGTCGAGCCTCTCTCTGCTCGCCGTGGTGGTGGCTTGGTAGTTGTTCACCAGGACGCCCGCGATGGCCAACTGATGGTTGCAGTACTGGCGCACCGTGTCGATGGTGGTCAACAGTTGTGCCAACCCGTTCTCGGAGAACAGGGTGGGTTCGGTGACGATGAGGACACTGGTGGCCGCCGTGAGGGCGTTGACGGTGAGCTGGTCGAGGCTGGGCGCACAGTCGATCAGGACCAGGTCGTAGTCGTCCGTGATCTGCGCGAGCGCAATGCGCATCCGGGATTCTCGTCCGACCCCGCCCACCACGAGCTCGTCGCGGGCAGCGGCCAGGGCGTCGCCGGTGGTCGGGACGACGTCGAGACCTGCCCACACCCCGGTGACCACGACGTCGCGGATGGTGGCGTGGGTGCGGTCGGACAGGACGTCCGCGAGACCGGCCTGGTCGTGGTCCACGCGGTCGTGGGTGGCCACGGAGGTGAGGTTGCCCTGGGGGTCGTTGTCGACCAGCAGGACGCGCAACCCGGCGCGGACACCGGCGCAGGCGAGGTGGAACGCGGTGGTGGTTTTACCCACGCCGCCCTTTTGGTTGCAGATGGCGATGATACGTGTCACGAGTCTTCCTCCTCATGGGTAACGGTAATAGCGTCACCACCGCTCGTAGCGTTCATGCCCCCAATAGCGTCGATGCGGCTACCAACGGTGGTAGGGCCAACAGCGTTAACGCCGTCAGCTGATCCCCATCATAATCACCTGTCGGCCCCGCATTCACGCGTGTCCATCATCGGCGCGTCGCCACCATCGACGACCCTAGTAGGGCCTATAGCCCTGCTAGCTCTGGTGACTCTCGTGTCGTCATCGACAGTGGTGGAGCTCCTAGAGCTAATAGGGCTATAGGCCCTACTAGGGTCACGAGCGGCGGTGGAGCCACGAGCGTCGTTACAGTTAGGAGTGACAGTAGGGTCACGAGGGCTCTTAGCGTCGACGCAGTCACCGGCGACACGAGGGACAGGAACGGTGTTGGAGCTAGTAACCGTTCGAGGGGCGCGAGCCCTTATGGAGTCACCAGAGTCAGGTCGGCAGACCACGCACATACGGCGACACGTCGTGACCATCACGCACATGCCCTCGCACGGCGACCTGCCCGGTGGACGCCAGCTCCACGTAGTGCTGGTCCATGCGCATCTGTCGAACCAAGACGTCGGTGCGCTCATCACCGGCGTGCCAGTTGTCGAGGTAGTCCGTCAGCATCTCGGTCTGCGCCGCGAACCGCTGCCGCTCCTCGCGTGTCAATGGTCTGTCCCATTCGGTCTGGATGGCACGCAGGACGCCTCTGATGGAACGCCCCTGCGTCCGTGTCCGGTCGAACACCACTGCGGCGCGTGTGCGGACGACGATCCTGTCCACTGGTGACCCGGCTTCGGCGATACGCCGGATCGTCTCGGGCATCCCAGCGAGCGCGGCGTCGTGCGCCGCCAGTGGCGTGAACCTCGCCTGTCCGTTCGTCTGTTCGTCATGGACGAAGCGTTCGGCGATCGCAGCACGGCTCACCTCTGGTGGGACCGCGACGATGTGGGCCTCGACGCTGAAGCTTAAAGATTTGAACAAGGAGGCGGTGGCCAGCACGGTGTCCGGGTCGCGAAACGTCCCTTCGATCAGCACATTGACCTTCTTGTCTGCCGCGTAGTGGATGGCGCGCTCCACCCACGCGCCGGATGCTTGCGCTGTGGCGTCGGGCATGGACAGGGGGTCGCTTTCTATGAGCGACTGGTAGAGGGGATGGAAGGGCCGTAGGTCGTCGCCGACGATGGGCACGACGACTCTGTTCGACTCGTGGATGGCGTCGAGTCCGGCCCGTGTCTTGCCCGCTCCAGGTTGAGCCCCCACCAGTATCACGAGAGGATTGTCGTTGTGGCGTGGCGGGTCGAAAAGGTTCGGTCTGATGATGGTGTCGAAGATCGCGTCGAGTTGGCTCGGCGTCAGCGCGTGTCTATCGCGCGTTGGCAAGGCGGTCGTACCGTTCTCGCAACTCGATGGTTTTGAGTTCCTGTGCGTCCAAGTCGTGTGTGGGGACGGCATACACTTCGTCTCTGAGTGCTCGCATCGCGATGATCGCGGGGTCGCCTGTTCCCCCCACTGTCACTTGCTGGGCGTACAGTCCCACCAGCCGGTTCGCGGCTTCCCTCATGACGTCGTAGGTCACGACGGGGTCGCGCAGGTCGATCCCCTGGTGTGTCCGCTGTGCGCTGGGGCGGTCTAGTGTCGCGAGGCTCATGGGCGCGGGTCCTTTCCTTCACGGGGCGATGACGTCGGAGGGTTGTGGTCCCATGTGGCGAGCATCATGGGCCTGTCTCCTGTGCCCACCAGCATACACCAGGGGTTGTCCCACCGGCTCATGGGACGATGACGCGGCGGCGTCCATGATGTCGTCGGGCGGTGTCGTTTTGATCGGCGATCCGATCTGTGGTTGGCCTGGGCCACGGTGTTCGTCGATGTCGGTTGTGGTGGTCGACCATCGTGGCCGTGGCGGCCCTGTGCGCCCTTCTGGCGGGCCGTGAGGCCCCGTGGGCGCATGGTCACCAGTCCGGTCCTGTTCGCCCCTGGGGGGCGTCCTGGCGGGCCTGCGCGGCGAGTCGTGGCTTCGTGGCGCGCATCTTGTCGACCACGTTCAAGGCGACCTCGGTGAGCAACGCGGTGACGGACACGTCGGGGTGGGGCCACGGGTCGACGTCCTGGTGGCTGATCCTCGCGGACCCGCGCGCTTTCGCGGCGGCCGCGCAGAACAGGTGGTCGTCGGTGGTGCCCGGCGCCCACCCGACGGTGATCTCCACCGGATGGGCCTGCCCAGGCCGGTGGCAGCGGTCCTCGGCCTGGGCGTTCAAGTCCGGGAGCCAGTCGGTCTCCAGGAAGATCGGCGACCAGCACGACGTCATGGTCACCCCCACCCCCATGGCCGCGATCTGACACACGGTGACCGGGGCTGTGCGTTCCTGGACAGCTTTCACGGCGAGGTCACGGGCGGAGGCGGTGGTGGACCCGTCCAACACGGTCACCGTGTACGGGGCTCCGGACACGTGGGTGCGCTTCCTGATGGCGGCCGCGACAGCGGCCATCACATCCTTGTGCCAACACCACACGAGCTGGGGTTCCTCCCACACCACCGCGCCACTCGCGTCGGGCACGGGCTGCTGCTCGTCGAGCCGGTCGCACACCAGGGACGCGCACCACTCGATCTTCGCCATGGCCGACGCGATCCGCAGGGTCGACCCCAACCCGGCGTGGTCTTTCGCCCACTGGAACACCTCCGCCTCGTCGGGCCACCGGCCACTGGTCTCACGCGTCTCGTGCGCCCACTGGGACACGGCGGCCTCCACCGTGCCCACACCCGCCCGGAACGCGCCCATGTCAGGGTCGACGGCCTCGATCACCCTGGATTTGGCGGGCAACCACGGCAGCACGTCGGTTTTGCGTCGACGAACCCGCACCCACGTGTCCAGGGTGCGGGCCAGGCGGGGGGCCTGGTCGGGGTCCGCCTCGAACCCGGTGAAGAATTTCGGCACGGCGTAGCGGCGCACGAACGCCCCCAACCCCCCGTACACGGGGTCGAGCATCCCGACCAGGTCGAGCAGGGGGGCCAGGTCGGTGGGCGACCCCGACGGGTGGGGCGTCCCGGTCAACGCGATCACCGCGCACCCGGGGTCACGGGTGGTCGCGGCACGGGCGAGGCCACGCACCACGGTGGAGCGTTTCGACGACCACGACCGGCACCTGTGCGCCTCGTCGACCACGATCGCGTCCGGACCCCACTCCTCGATCGCGGCGAGCAGGGCGGGGCGCGACACCAGCAGCGAGTCGGTGACCACCACCACACCCGTGGGTGGCAGGGCGGGGGCTTTCCTCGACGCGGTGAACGACACGACACGCGCCCCCCGCCCACCCGGGGAGTCCTCGGGGTGGGTGGCGTCGTCCACCCATGCGGGCACACCCTGCTGGGGGCCGATGGCGCCCAGGTGCGCGTCGCACGCCTGGACGCACCATTCGGTTTGCGCGACGGGCGGGGCGACGACCACCGCCCTGTGTTTCCCCAACGCGGCCACGGCGGCCAACGCGGTGCGCGTCTTGCCCAACCCCATGGGGTCGGCCACCACCCTGTGCCCGGCGCACACCGCCAACGCCCCCAACCGTTGGTACGGGTACAGGGCCAACCCGAACCAGTCGGGGATGGCGAACCGGGCCGACACCCTCGCCACGGCTGGGGCCACCACAGGGTCGTCGGGGTCGAAACTGGACGCCAGGAGGATGGCGTCTGGATCGGGGGCCATGGTGGACCGGGGAGCCCCGACGCGGGTGTCCCAGGCGTGGACGACACGGGTGTCGGCGCCGTCGACGTAGCGCAGTTCGGGCAGGGGGCGACCGTCAGGCCCGGCCAGGTCGAGAGCGTCGGCCTCCACCCACCCGGTGGCCGCGTCCGGGACGCGCAACGGTGTGATGGCGCGCACCACATGCTCGGCCCCGGTCAGTCTCGGGTTGATCACCACCATGGCGGGGTCCACCGGGTGCGGGAACACCACGGGGGCGGTGGCCTCGTCCACACTGAAACCCGCCCCCCGCTCGTCCACGCCCACACGCAGTTTCGCGAGGAGGGCTCGTGGGGCGGGCCCGGTGATCCTCCACGCTTTCGCGCCCGCGTCCCAGGAGCACCCGCGACGGGTTTTCAACGTCTTGTTCATCGGGGAGTGGAACGGCGCGCGCACCAGCAGCACAGGCTCCATCAGTGTCCCCGCTAAGGTGGCGAGCTCCATACGCGTCACGTCCTTCCGATCGTGGGGGGCAGGCACAGGGCGTGCGCGTCCCGTCACCTTGCAGAAGTACACGGTTCGGGCGTGGTGGAAGGTCAGGGCATGGGGCTGCGCCGCGCGTACTCGTCGATCCATGCGGACCACGAGAACCACCCCGACGTCCTGACGTCGAACGACATCGCTTCCCAGGAGCGCGTGCCGCGCAGCAGGTGCTCGACGTGGGCGCCGGTGAGGTCGTCGACGGGTGCGGGGGTGGTGGCGGACAGACCGACGCGCAGGGTGATCGTGTCCGTGTCGAACCACACGTGGCACCCATACCGGCGGGCGGCCCTGGACGCGAGGAACACGCCCAGGGCGTCCATCCACGCCCGGTCTGGCGCGGGGGCGGCGTGGAGGGCGGCTCGCAACCTGTCGCCGTCGCCGTCGCGTCCCACCCACCGGGCCACCTGCGAGGTGAACGACGACGGGTGGTCCACGGTCGCACGCACCAGGGTCCCACCGCCCGGGGAGGCGGTGAGGCGGATGTCGGACACGTCCCACCCGTCCATCGTGAACCGCCACTCCTGGTCGTGGCAGGCGGGGGAGCCGAGGAGGTCGCCCACGTCGGGGCCGGTGACGGGCGTGGGCTGGAACTGGCCCCCACCGGTCCCGGGCCCCGCGTGGTGGTTGCCGTGGGCGTCGATGCGTGTCATGGGGTGCGTCCTGTCGTGGCGGGCCAGGGGTGCGGCATGGTGGCGTGGTGCGGGATGGTGGTGTGGTACGGGATGCGGGCCGTGAGCATCAGGAGCCTGGCCCCCCGACAGAAACCGTCCTCGTCGTCCACGTCGTCGTCCAGGTCGGCGGTGGCGATGGGCTGGAGGGAGTCGAGGGTCGCCCTCTGGTGGGCGGGGGCCACGTACAAGCCGGGCTCAACCCCGCCGACCCCGTCGTGGTCGTTGGGACGAGAGGAATGGGAGCTGTGCGACCCGTGCGGGAAGACCTCCACCACGGCGCCGACCTGTTCTGCGGGGCCGTGCCCGTCGTAGTAGTACACGGGTGTGGTGGCTGTGTCCGGTGTGAACACTGTGGGCCCGCTGCCCCAGTGCTCGCCCGGGGCGCCCCGTCCTGTGTCGAGGCGCACACTGGGGTCGAGGCGGACCTGGAAGTTCCAGCCCCCCGTGTCCGCCGCCGTGAACCCATGGTCGTCGCCTGTGCGGGGGTCTCGGGCGACGAAGAGGACCTCCTGCCCGTCCTCGACCAGGGACAGGCACACCCTCTCCAACTTGCGTAACAGGTCCTCCCAGGTGTCCGGGCCGACCATGCTGGCCGTCTCGGGGTCCAGAACCACACTGGTGGGACGTTCCGCCTTGTGGCACCGGCGGGCGACGGCGTCTGTGATGTCGCGGCCCTCGACACACGGGTCTGTGCCGCGTCCTCCTGTGTCGCTCATCGCAGTGATCCTTCCCGACGGCTGACGGTGGCGCCCAGGTGGGCGCGCACATCCTCGTGGTGGGCGTAGAACGTGGGCGCGGCGTCCGGGTGGGGGCCGGTCTCGGACTCGGGCGCGTCCATGGTGACATGGGCACGGTCGAACGCGTACACGTGGCACCCCCGGTGGTTGACGTTGACATGGGCGTCCCCGGTGGCGGTGATGCGCACGTCCACAGCCTGTCCACTGTCGGGGTCGGCGTCGATGATGGCGGCGTTCTCGTCGAGGGACACATACGCCCTGGCGGCGTCGCCGATGACGACGGTGGACGCCCCGCTGGCGTAGATGCTGACGTCCGTGACGGTGGACGTCACAGTGACCACGGTGGTCCCGTCCACCCACACGGCGCCCGACCCGCCGGTCACCACATGCTCGTCGTGGTCGTGGTCGTGGTCGTGGTCGTGGTCGTGGTCGTCGGGCGGGCAGGGGCGGGCGTGGATGGTGGGGTCTGCGCGAAAAGCCATGGGTCTCTCCTTCGATGGGGGGGGGGTGAGCGTGTCGGCGGGCGCCGACACACGGGTGGTCAGCGGTGACGGGTGTGGGCGCGCACCCGGTGGGGCGCGCCGTTCTTGCCGGTGGACATGTGCTCGGGGACATGGACGGCCCCCACGGGTGGCAGGTCGGGGGCGTCGGGCAACTCCAGGTCGGTGTCCGCCGTGGGGGAGGGGATGCGTGTGACACGGGCGGCCCCGTCACCCATGACCCGCACACCGTCGCCGTACGCGTCCGCACGCACCATCCCGGACACGGACATCCACACATGGTCATGGGCGTGGCACACGGACCGGGTGCCCGCCCCGTACAGGTAGGTCTCCGCCGTGGGGACCGCCATGGTGACCTCTGCCCGGTCCCGGGCGGACACGATGTACCCCAGGTGCCCGGTGGTCACGACACTGTCGTCACGGGCGTCCACGGTCACGTCGACTTTCACGGTCGAGTCGGGGTCGTGGTCGATGAGCATCGCCTCGTCGTCCAACCGCACGGCGCACGCGGCGCCGTCGTCGATGACGACCACACTGTCGCCACCAGCCCGGACAGACACTCCCCAGCCGACTGTGGAGACCTTCACGACGGTGGGGCCGTCCACCCGCACGTCGCCTTCCCCGCCTGTGATGATGAACTCGGCCTCTTCCCCCTCGCTGGGGTCGGGGACACGATACTGGACGGTGGGGTCAGCGTGGAACGACATGATGTTCTCCTTCGATGGGGGCGAGTGTATCGGCGGGCGCCGACACACAGGGGGTCTGCGGGTATAGATGCGACACTGGCGCGACCGGGTCCGCGCACCAGGGTCCCACTACGGTGGAAAGACACGGGGAGCCGTGCGCACCTGCACATCCACACCCCGACCCGCACGGGTCACGGTGGTGTGCCCGGTCGGGTGGCATGTGACACGCGCACGCCCACCGACCCGACAGGCGGCGACCTGCGCCATCCTGCCCCCACCCGCGTCACCCGTGGGGGAGACCACGACATGGGCGCGACCACGGGCCGTCACACGGTACCCGGGACGCGTCAACCGCGCCACACAGTCCCCAGCGGCCACCACGTCCACACGCACCGGCACACCACACTCGGGGTCGTCGCGGTCCAGCAGCGTCGCATGGCCACGCAACCGGACACGACAGGTCGCGGAGCTGCCGATGACCACCGTGGCATGCCCGGTGGCGACCACCTCCACACCCGGGTCAGGGGCGGTCACCAGGACCACGTCCGTCCCCGTCACACGAACACGACCGACCCCGCCTGTGACCACCGCGTCCACATCCGCCCCCACCCCGCGCTCCGGCACGAAGACGTTCACACCACGATCCGTACGGGACCCCGCACGGGCACGCCACCATCCACGCGTCACTCCCACAGGTCCGCCCCCTCCCGCAACACCTCAGCCACAGGAACCAGATCGCCCATCACCTCATCGGCGTCCGGAACCGACCGGACCAACGCGTCCACCCACTCAGGGATCGCACGATCCCACTGACACCGCCCCTCCGTGTCGACCAACAACGTCCACGACACATGCGTCGACCACGCCGACACCACCCCATTCGGGAAAACACGACGCCCCAAGACACGCACCACCACCGGAGAACGCGGCGCCGAGAACGACACCACCACCTCCACCATGTCAGGCACCACCCGCCGCCACCCCCGACACACCACCTGCGACCGCCCCGCCCTCACACGACGCGACCCACCCGGGACCACCTCCACACCACTGTCCACCGTGAACCACGCCCACGACTCCTCACGACTGACCTCCATCACCAGCCTCCTTCCATCAGGCGCCCATGGCACGCACACCCTGTGCGCACAAACCAGACACGAACACCTCTCACCACAGGAAGTACACGGTTCACCCCCACCGACACACCACCCACCCCACCCCACGCGCCAGCGCCACGCCGACAGGCCACCGCCCCGCGCCAGCGCCCCCCATAACAAGAGCCTCACTCGCTCACTGCGTTCGCTCGCTCGGCGACCCCCGGCGCCCACATCACCGCATCCCCTTCCACACTCGTCTCGTCACGGGACCGCCACGACCCGACCACCTGACCCCCACGCACCGTGGTGGTGACACCCCGCCGGGGTGTGGAGCGCCCCCGTGGGGGGCGCGGAACACTGGGTGACCGGGTGGGGTTGGTGGGGTTCCACCCCCGGTGTTGGTGGTGGGCGCCCCCGGTGGGGGTGCGGGACTGTGTGGTGTCACGGACTGTCTGGTGGTGGCGCCCCCGTGGTGGGGACAGTGGGGGTGGGGTGTCCATGTTGACTGTGGGTGCGTTCCCGTATCGGGTGTCGACACGACGCCACGCCTGGGGGTGGTCCGCACACCCGCCCCCAGGTTCTCGACACGACACCCGACACGACACCACCCGCGGGTCATCACGACGACCCCGACCACCGGCGGGCTTCCCGACACGACACCCGACACGGCAACCCGACGCGAGACCCGACACGAGACCCACCGACACGACACCCGACACGACAACCCCCGGTGCGAGACGACCCGGCAACCCACCCCAACGGCACGCCAACCACCCCAACCCAACCACCACCACACCCGCGACCCGCAGGGTCGCCAGCCACCCGCAGGGTGGCATCACCCACACCACCATGAAACCGGCGGCACGCGCCCGACCCAGACACCACCACCCATGGGACCGGCACGTCAACCACCCCAACCCAACCACAGACCAGACCCCGACCCCTGGAGCGGCAGAGGAGGGGGGAGGGTGGAGGGGGGCGCGGTTGGGGTGGTTTGTGGGGTTTATGGGTGGGGTGGTGGTGGGTGGTCGGGGTGTGGGGTGGGTGTCTAGGTGTTTTGTGCGGGGGTGAGGAGGTCGTGGAGGCGGGGGGTGAGGAGGGGGCGGTGGATGGTTCCGTCGTGGGTGAGGAGGTGGGCGTTGCGGGCTGCTGTGATCAGGGCGGTGATCAGGGCGGCGCGTCTGGTGGGGGGCAGGTCGTCGATGCTGGCGTGCCACAGCGCCTGGCGGGTGAGGAACCTGTCGACGGTGTGGGTGGTCCGGGGTCGGCGGGTGATGCGGGCGTCGGCGAGGACGAAGGCGAAGTCGTGGACGAGTGTGTTGCGCCGGAGCAGGGCGACCCATGTCAGGTGAGTGGCGTCGGGGCCGTCGCAGGTGGCCAGGTGGTCGAGTTCGGGGCCGGTCAGGTGGGACAGTCGTGCGAGCAGTTCGCTGGCCAGGCGTGTGGTGGTGGCGTGTGTTCTGGAGCCGAACGGGTTGGTGCGGTGAAGGTGGGCGCGGACCTGGGGCCAGTCGTGGTCGCGCCACGCGGTGGCGGCTGCCCTGGCCTCGTGGGTGAACAGGCGGGGGTCGAGGGTGGTGGGGTGGTCCATGTGTGGTGTCGCCTTTCCGTGCGAGTCGGTCATTGTGTCGCGCCGGGGAGGTAGGTGAGCGCGACCGGGTCGGTGGCGGCGAGGTGGGTGCGTAAACCTGGGGAGATGGTGGTGGTGGGGACGATCCCGTCGGTGGCGAGGAGACCGGCGTCACCGGCCAGGTAGAGCAGGTTGTCGCGCACGAAGGAGGTCCTCAGGAGGTGGAACCCTGGGAGGAAGTCGTCGCGGCGGGCGTCGACGAGGGCGTCCACCTGGGGGAGGGTCACGGGTGTGCCGGTGTCGTGGGCGTGACACAGGATGGTGGTGGCGAACTCGGCGACCAGGTCGTTGTGGAGGCAAGCGGCGATCCACATCAGGTGGGTGCGGTCGTGTGCGGGGGCTGCCGCCACGTATGCGAGGTGTCCCCGACTGTCCAGATGCATGAGCCGCACGGTGAGGGCGGCGACGTCGACGCGACCGAGCGAGGACGCATGGGGGATGAGCAGGAAGTCCGTCGCGACGTCCCAGTCGCCGTCCCTGAGGTAGACGTCCGCTGCGAGCCTCGCCTCGTCGACGAGGAGGCTGCGGTGGATGACAGGGGCGATGGGGCGAGGGATGGTGGGGTGTGTCATGGTGGTCTCCGTGTTCGAGTGAGGCGGTGTGCGGGTGTGTGTCCGGGTCGGTCACGAGGCGTGTGGTGGTGTGGGCGGCTGGCCGTCGCTCGCATCGATGGGTGACGAGAAGATCAGGTGGTATGGGGTGGGGAAGTATAGGAGGGTGTGGAAGTCGGTCGTCGTGAGAAGGTGCCGCAAGCCGGTGGAGAGGGTGACGGTGGGGACGGTCCCGTTGGTGGCGAGGAGACCGGCGCCCCTTACCAGTGCCATCAGATGGTCGCGCACGGCGCTGGTTTTCGGGAGGAGGAACTCGTCGCGGTGGGCGTCGACGAACGCGTCCACTTCGGTGGTGGTGACACGGTGGCCTATGAACCAGGCGTCGACGAGGACATCGGTGGCGAAGTCGGCCACGATGCGGTTGTCATGACAGGCGGCGGCCCACATCAGGTGTGTGGCGTCGGGGATGTCACAGGTGGCCAGGTATGCGAGGCAGTCCTCGGCCTCCAGGTGCTGGAGTCGGCGAATGAGGGCGTCGATGTCGCCCCGGGTCGGTGCGGTGGCGCCGGTGGGGGGTGTGCGCGCGTCGCCCAGGCCATGCCGGGTCAGGTGCGCGCGCGCCCTGCGCCAGTCACGGTCAGGGTCGTCGCACACCAGGCGTGCGACCGCCATGGCGTGCTCGGGGAGCAGCCGTGGGCTGAACAAGGCGGTGGTGTGGTGTGTCATGGTGGTCTCCTTGCCGTGGTGGTGCGTCAATGATCTAAGTATGCGGGTCGGGTCGGACATGCGCGTCCCTGGGTCGCTTCGAGGTCGTGTCGGTGGTGGTCGCTATGGTGGGCGTCATGGGAATGATTGAGGCTCCCCGCTGCGGCGGGGATGGGTCCGTGATGGTGGGCGCCGCGACGTCGGTGGCCGGGTGCGTGGCGTCCGTGGGACGGATCGTCGCACAGGTGAGGGCCGAATTGGAAGGTGCGCGTGGCATGGGTGGGGCGCGCGGCGTCGAGGACATGGCGTGGTGGCGGGCGGTGTCACGGGTCGACGACCTGGTCGGTTTGGCCCGTGACGCCGTGTCCCAATGGGTCGGCACGGCCAACACGGACCAGTGTTGCGTCACGGAGCGGTGGTTGATCACCATGGGCCAGCTCGTGGACCTGTACCCGGACGCGGCGTTGGGCATGCTCGACCCGATCGTCGAACAGTTCGAGCGTGAACTGCGCCAGGTGCGCGAGCACGGCCCCTGGTGGAAGGACTGAGACCGCCATGTCGAGACAACCGGATACTTCACTGGACATGAGACACATCCGAACTCGTGAAGAATCACTCCTCGTCGCCGCGCTTCGGGACGACACCGGCCGTGTGGGACGCCTGCTCGGCGAGATGCTCCCCGGTGAGCGTCGGGCGGTGGCGCGCGCCACCGACCTGATCAGGGCGGCCATCGACGACGCCGCGCCCGTCCACGCTGTGACCGCCCCCGCCTCGTTGACCTTGGTGGACACCACGACCTCCAGCCTGGGCGACATCCACCACGGGGGGTGCGCCCAGTGCGACGCGGTGGGGACGCTGACACTGGTCCGCACCGGGGCCGTGTCCATGCGGTGGGTGTGCGGGCAGTGCGCGCGCGCCCACCAGCACGCCAGCACCACACGTGCCACGGACGATGGGCGTGCGGCGAGACATGTCGCAGGTCGCCGCTAACGTGGGCCGTGGACGGCTCACCTCGTCCCGTATCGGAAGGATGCCACTGATGACCGCCACCAGGGGGCTCGCATGACGAGCATGACGCGTCGTGAGACCGACCCGGCCACCTCACAGGCGCTGCGACGCTGGGCGTTGGAGGTCGCCGCCGCAGGAGGCCACCACATCCGCCTGACCGCCCCACGCGGGGGGCTCCTCGACGCTGGGCGGCACATGGCCGACCTCCTCCCAGACCTAACGCCACACACGGACGGTGGACCCGTCCGGCGCCCGCCCATGATCACGCCCCGTGTGGACGCCCGTGTGGTGGAGTTCGTCGGCACGTCGAGGAGACAGGGCGTCCTCGCCATGGCGCATCAGGGCATCCTGGTGCTCGACCCGGCCCCTGACTATGCTCCCGCCGTGATGGACACACTGTGGTCCGTGCTGGACACCGGTGAGGTCGTCGTGCGCCACGGCGACGCCACCCGCCGGTCGCCAGCCAGGTTCCAGATGCTCCTGGCGAGCCCGGCCTGCCCCTGCGGGAAGGCGCCCGACGAGTGCCGGTGCGCCCCGACTGTCGCGCGCCGCTACCAGGCCCGCGTCCCCGCGCACATCCTCACCCGTGTCCACATCCATGTGGACCTCTCCACGCCCAGCGTTCCCGATCGTGTCGTGGACGCCTTCGACGCCCCACATGGCGCGCGTTCCCGTGTCGCGCGCGCCCGTGCGCGACAGGAAGACAGGTGGCAAGGCACAGGCTGGGAACACAACCGTGACATCCCCGTCTCGTTCCTGCGCGACACCCTCTTCACGAAGAAGGCGATGGCCCCCATCAAGGAGGCCGTCCGGGCTGGCAGGCTCTCCTCGCGCGGATGGGCGGACGTGATGCGCGTCTGCTGGACGTTGGCCGACCTGGACGGGATCGGGGTCCCCGTGCGCGACCATGTCGACGCGGCGCTCGCACTGGTGGGGCGCCACTGAAAAGACGTCGCCCCGGCGAGAAATAGCCCCGAAGGCCAGAGCTCCACCGGGGCTTCTTGTTTGAATATACACCCGACTTCCTGTGTCTCGGCGGGACGGGGGAGCATAGCCCAGGGTTGGACGTAGGTCGAACGTGGGGGTGGCGATGCGCCGCCGTCACACCTCTAGACTGGTGCGTATGGACGATCACCGCGCAGAGGGGCAGTGGTGGACTCGTCGCGCGTTCCTGGACACGGTTGAGCGCATGGCGCTGGTGGCTGCCGATGCGCGCCACCACCAGGGATGGACGGCCCGGCAACTCGCCGACCGGGCAGGCGTGCCCGTTCACACGATCAGAGGCATCGAGTCAGGCCGGGGCGAGTCCGTCAGCCTCGACGACGTCCACCGTGTGTTCACGGCCCTGGGAGTGAAAATCCTCGCGGTGCCAACGTCGATGATCGGCCGCCCATGACCACGGCCCCCACCCGTGTGCTGTTCGCCTGGTTGGAAGGGCGCCCGGTCGGACGGTTCACGCTCACACGGAACCACGGGGTCGTGTTCGCGTACGACGACCAGGCCGGTCCCACCCCGGTCTCCTTGTCGTTGCCGCGCGACGGCGGGTGGAGCAGGAACGCGCCCCACAGGTTCTTGGACAACCTCCTCCCCGACGACGAGCGCACTCGGGCGAGAATCGCCCACGACACCCACGCCGCCAGCGCGACAGTCGTCGACCTGCTCGCCCAGATCGGGGGCGACGTGGCGGGCGGACTCGTCCTCACCGGGTCCGACCAGCCGCCGACGCCCGCCGACCACCCCATGCTCCTCCTCACCGACGACGACATCGCTTACCGTGTGGCCACCCTCCACGTCGACCCGGACAGGTGGATGGACGCCGATCTCGCCCCGGGGCGCTTCTCGCTGGCCGGGACGCAAGCGAAGTTCGCCATGGCGCGGATCGGGCGCCACTGGTACCAGCCCGGCCCCGCCGTGCCGTCCACCCACATCGTGAAACCAGGCTCGGACAAGTTCACGGACGTCGAGGTGGTCGAGGACGCCACGACACGCCTGGCACGGTTGTGTGGCGTACCGGCGCCCCGCACCGCGATCCTGACCGTCTTGGGCGAGCACGCGCTCATCGTGGAACGATTCGACCGGGACACCACCACCACACCCGTGACGCGTGTCCACGCCGAAGACTTCGCCCAAGCCGCAGGCATGCCCGGTGGACTCAAGTACACGCTCACCGCCGCACAGGCGGTGCGGATGCTCCACCGTCACGACCCGACCGACACCCTCGGATACCAGTTCATCCACAGGCTCGCCTTCGCCGTGTCCACGGGCAACTGCGACGCGCACGCCAAGAACTATTCGCTGCTGATCCGCCCCACGGGCGTGACCCTCGCACCCGCCTACGACCAACTGCCCACCCTGTGCTGGCCGGGCCTGGACACGACCTTGGCGATGAGGATCGGCGACGCCACCACGAGCGCCGCCGTCACACCACACCACTGGGCGACGCTGGCCCGGGACTGCGGCCTGGACGCCGACCATGTGACCCATGTGGCGCGCACCATGTCCACCCAGGCGCTGACCCACGCGGAACAGGCCGTGCGGGGGCTTCCCGCCCGTGTCAGCGAGCGCATGATGACGGTCATCACCCACGCGAACCGTGGCATGGCGCACGTGTGAGCAGGTTCTGGCGGACGGCACAAACCGTCGTCGCGGGAACCGTGGCAGTCGCGTGTGGAGACAGTCTCCACCTGGTGAACCCCTGGGGTCGGCGCCCGTCCGACCGGGGGGAAGGAGGCCCTGGTGGCTGTTCGTGCGTATCGGTTGTTGGCTGCGACCACGGTGTCCCCGCAGGCCGCCCAGGGGTCGGCGGCGGCGTTCGGGTCGGGTGTGCCGTTGACGGGCGGGGTGTGGTTGGTGGTGCGTCGTGACCTGGACAGGTCGTTGACATGCGCGGTGGTGGACGCGGGCCGGTTGGGGGATGGGGCGAGGTTGGAGTTGGCGCACGCCTCAGGGTCGAGGTTGGAGCCGATGGAGGCGGTGGGGTTGATCGACGACGGTGGTGTGCGCGGCTATGTGCGCACCCCGTGGTATCCGACGGTGGTGCAGAAATCCGCGCAACAGGGAGCCCTGGTGGAGGACACCGCCCGCCTGGTGGGCGACGCGGTCGCACCCGGGTGTTGGGTCGCGTTGTCGCTGCGTCGCTTGGTGGACCTCACCGAGGGCGACGGGTGGGAGAAGTTCGTGACACGGCGCATCGGGGCGGTCACCGGCGGCACCCATCATTCGAGGGAGAAAGGCCACGTGGTGTCCACGATCGTGGGCGGGGGGTCCACCCGCGCCGAGGTGCGTGACTGCCTGACCCGTGTCGCCGCCGCCTTGCCGGGGTTCGACGTGTCCTGCTCGGTGCGGTTCGCCACCCGGGTCCCCCGGTCGTGGGTGTGGGCCGTGGCGGTCGTGTCGGGGCTGGTGGCGTGGGTGTGCGCACAGACCTCCGAGAGGGTGGACGAGGCGTTGCGAACCCCCGGCGCCGGACACGCCCTGGCCAGTGCGGGCGTGTGGGGCGCGGTCGCCGGGGTGTGTGTGGCCGTGTTGTGGATGGTGGGCGTGTGGCCGGGGTTCATCACCCGTGTGGGCGCCGCCCGTCAGGTGTGGCGCCTGCCCCGTCCGCCATGGAAGTGGTGGCTGACACGGGGACCCCGGTCGATGACCCCTGCGGACATGTCGCAGACCCTGCTCGGGGCGCGCTCCGACCACAAACAGACCGGCGGGTACCCGTTGCGGCGCTGTGATTTCGTGTTGGGGCCGATGCTGCCCGCCGCGTTCGTCGCCCCCGGCAGGGGTGTGGAGTCCGGGGTGGTGTCCGCCGAGGTCACCCGAGTCCCCCCGGAGGTCACCCGTGAGGGCATGGGGCCGGTGTTCGCGGCCGCCACCGACGGGACGGTGGCCCGGTTGTCGTCGCCGGACATGTGGGCCGGTGTGGCGGTGTCGGGGAAGTCCGGCACCGGGAAGACCGGGTTCCTGTCCACCGTGTGGGGCGCGTACCTGGCCGACCATGTGGACCCCCAGGGGTGGCCGGGGTGGCCGGGGGCGGATTCCACCTTGATCGCGTTCGAGTCGAAAGGCGATGGGTTGGACGACTGGCGCCGGTGGGCGGCGTTGACGGGATGCCCGATCACCGTGGTGTCGTTGACACGCCCGGGGACGTCGATCATCGACGTGCTGGGTGTGCACCCCGACCCGTTGGAGGCTGCGAAACTGGTGACCGCGTCCATGAAAGGGGTCTTCGACGATGGCATCCAAGCGTTGGCCATGGAGACCCTGACCGGGGTGTGGTCGGGGGCGTTGGTGGCCGACGAGGCGGTGTTCGCCCACTGTGGCGACGAGCCCGCGCGTCTGCCCGTGGAGGTCGCCGCCGTGCTGTGCGGATGCAAAGGAGCGGAGCGGGCCAGGCGCATGTTCCTCGCCTTGGCCCGGGAAGCTGTGGACAGTGACGACCCGGTGCGTGGGGCCCGGTTGAGGGAGGCTGTGGAACTGCTGTCTCCGGTGTTCGGCACCCCTGCGTCCCCGACCACGCCCAGCCAGTTCGCGAACCAGACCGGGTCGTCGCGCAACAAGATCAACGCCCTGCTGAAAGCCCGCGGGTGGTGGGCCAGGTCCGACACCGGGGTGACGTGGCGCGACATCGTGTCCGGGCGCCAGGTGGTCGTGGTGGACGTGTCCACAGGGACCGGGGTGGACGTGTTGGACGAGGAGACCGCGTCGGTGTTCGCCTCCATCTTGGGCCACACCTTGTGGACGACCATCAAACAAGAATGCTCCGGGTGGCGGCGCCAGGGCAGACGCGGGTGCTGGTTCGTGGACGAATTGTCCCTGGTGTGCAAATCGTCCCCGGAACTGTACCCGTGGTTCGTCAACCAGGGCCGCTCCAGCGGATGGGAGGCCCTGGTGGCCACCCAGTACCTGGACCAGTTGGACACCGCCACACAGACCGCGTTCCTCACCGCCGCGACGTCCATCGCCATGACACAGACCTCCGTCCCGGTGTCGGACACCATCGCCCGTCACCTGGGCGGGGGTGTGACCGGGGACACCATCCGCCACCTCCCGAAATTCGCGGGCGTGTGCCGGGTGTGCGTGGACCAAGTCCCCGTCCCCGTGTTCACCGCCACCATCCTCGACTGGGACGCCGACCCCGCCGCCGTGATACGGATGAACGGGCACACCACCGCTCCCGCCGACTTCCATGGCCGGTTCGCCGACATCCCCCTGCCCGCGTTGGCGCCCGCCCCGCACACCGCAGGCCCCCGCGTGGACCCCGGCCCCCCTGCGACGGGTCCCGCCGAACCCATCGACGCCCCGGCACCCCCGGTGGGATGGTCCGCGTCCCCAGACGACCTGGCCCGCCTCATGGGCGCCGACACCACCGGAGGGGACGCGCCATGGGAATGATAGACACCGCCAACGCCACCACCCTCGTCGCGGAAGCATGGCCCCCCACAGCCGCGTGGGACGCGAAGGACGTGGGGTCCCGGTGCGCCCAGCCCTCGCACACCTGGTGGAACCGCCCCGACCCGATGTGGTCCACCCTGTTCGACCAGGACTCCTACGCCGCCTGGTCTTCGGCCGCCGGGTTGCGCCGAAACGTCGCCGCCGACGTCGCCTTGGCCCCCGCGAAAGCCCTGTCACGCACCCGTGACGAGGCTGTGGACGCCGTGCTGTCGCCGCGCGGGTCGCTAACCCGATGGCGGATGCTGTCCGCCGCGCACCTGTTCCGCACCCTCACCTTGCCCCAATGGGCGGCCCTGGTCGGGTCGCCGCGCGCCGTGTCGTGGACGTCCTTCGAGGCGTTGCCCCTGTTCCAAGCGGGACTGGTCGACGTCGGGCACCTGCGCGCCCCGGGTGTCGGGGCGTGGGCGCCCGGTGTCGACACCGGCCTGGTCCGCCCCGCCGACACCACCGTGTGGGACGCCCGGGTCGCCCCCGCCCTGCCGTGGACCACCTGGTTGGCGGTGTCCGGCGGGGCGGGGTGGTCGGGCGGGCGTGGCCTGGGCTCCGACCGGCACAACGTGCTCGCCACCGAACTGGCGTTGCGCCTGATGGAGATCGCCGACGTGTCCGCCGTCCTGCCCGAGGCGCTGTGCGACGTCGGCGTCCTCGCCGGGCTGGAACCCGGCGCACGCGCCACCGGCACCGCCGACCTGGCCATGGTCCGCCCCGACGGGGCCAGGATCGGCGTCGAGGTCACCTGCAACCCCGGAGACGGCGACAAACTCGGGAAGAAGATCATGAAATGGGTGCGGGCCATGTCCGAGCCCACACCCCAAGCCCGCGCCCTGGGCGTGGTGTTTCTCATCGCGCCCCGCAACCCCGGCACAGCCGCACCCGGGGCTCTGCGCAGATCGGTGATGCGCGCGATCGCACGCCACCTCCACGACGGTTTCGTCGCCGCCGACGTCGCCTCACGCATCGGGGTCGCCACCTGGCGGGAATGGTTCCCCCAGGCCGGGATGGTCTCCCAAGAATTCTTCGACCAGTCCGTGGCCGTGTGGAGCCCAGGAGCCCTGGGTGCCCCCGGCACGTGGGCACGTCAGTCATGGTCCGGGGCCACCCCCGCTTGGGCGCCGCGACCGGAGGACCGGCACGCGCTCGGGTCCGTCACCGAACACACCCGTGTCATCGCAGGATTGCCCCGGTGGTTCCGGGAATCCGGGCCCGAACCGCTCCTCGCCGCACTGTTGATGAGCGCCGCCGGGCGCGCCAGCTTCCCCCAACGGCCACGCCCCGGCGCCCCCCGCGACCGTGCCCCCGTCGGGCTCGGGTGGGGAGCCGCGAGCCCCGCCAAAGCCCCGCACGCGCTCACCAACAGGCTGTGACAGGGAGCGACGGCGCGCGGTCAGGCCACCAGAGATTCCAGGGGCGTGATCAGGTCCAGGTCGTCGCCGAGCTCGTCGGCGCGGCCAGGCGGCTCCACCAGGTGTGCACGACCCGCCTCACCACGGAACTGGGACGGCGCGGCCTCCCGCTCGCTCTCGACATCGCCGTGGACGCGGCTTGCCCACCCACGGCGGTCCGTCTCGGCGTCGACGCGATCGGGAAGCCCTGGGGTTGGATCACCATGACGGCGACAGCGCACCACGCGCCAGGGGGCGCAGTCGCGACCTCCTATGTGGTGGCCGTGTCCACGGTGCGAGGAGCGCCAGAGCTCGTGGTCGCCCCCTGCGACGGCGGGGAGCCACTGCGTGTGTGGCTGAGGCTGATCCATCCGTGCGAAACCTCCGCTCTCACCACGCTCGTCGACGCATGGGCGGCCGGGGCTGTGGGCGCCTTCGTCAGGAGCATCGAGTCAGCGGCGGAGCGCCGCTCCTGAGTGCGGTTCGCCGCCCCGTGTCTCGTGCGCCGGGGGCGCCGGGGGTATAGGCGCGGCCTTGGAACCGTCCGCCTCCCCGTCCGTGGCCTGCGTGGATGTTGCCGTGGGCGTCGATGGTCATGGGTGCCTCCTCTGGGCGGGTTGGTGGCGGGGGCTCGTGTCGCGTAGCCATTCACATGCCCCACGGTCCCCGGTGGGTGGCTTTGTGGGCGCACCGCTCACACCGTTCGGGAGGCACCCACGATTCTTCTCGCTACTGCGGCTGGGTTGGGGCGCGAAGGATTCCGTGTTCGTGAGCTGCCAGTTGGAGCGCGGCTTCGCAGTCGTGCACGTAGGCTTCCATGAAGGTCCAGTCTGGTTGCCCATTGCTCGCCGGGAGCATGATGTGGAGGTTGTGTAGTCGTTTCTCACTGATGGACCGACCGTGGCTGAACAGTGGACGCTGCTTGGAGATCGCGCAGCAGACGAAGAGCAGCGCCTCCCTTGACAGCTCCCTTGTGGGGCGCAAGGCGGTGACGTGGCTGTCAAGCGTGAAGGCGAATGGCTGGTAGTAGGCCAGTCCGACTCCACCATCGCCGTCGTTGTTGAGTGTGATGGCGTGTCCCGCAGTGATGCGAGCCTTGGGGGCTGTCACGAACGCTTTAAGCCCGTTGTTGCTGTTCTTAGCAGAAATGAGTGGCGTTTCACCTGGGGGCAGGGCTGCCATGTTCGTCTGTCGTCCCCGCTTGGCGGTGAAGTGGTCGAGAAGCCGGAAGCTGTCCCACGTCGCGGTCTGCACTGTCGAGGGGTCCTCCACTGTGCGACCCGGGTGGGAGTGCCCGTCTCGACGCGGCAGGAGACGTGCTTGTCGGCGCATAATCATGCTGAACTCGAAGACGAGGTAGTCAGCGACTGTGTTGCGCAGTTCGTCGTCGGTTGGCGTGTCGTCGTTGGAGTAGAAGAAGGAGTGTAGCCACTCGTCGTCGGCCGCGACTGTCGACTTGACGAGCAGGCGAGAGTCGGGGTCTAGGTCGCCTTCGCATATTTCCAGAAGGATGTCTTTCTTGGAGTTCTCGGTGCCGTCGCCGACGAGGCCCACATTCTGGAGGACTTTCCTCCCGTCGTCCCTGAAGTCGATGAACTTGACTTTACGAGAGCCGGGGTGCGGTTTCCCCGCTGTGAAGAGCGCGATGACGGTGTGCGTTCCGACGCCATAGAAGGTTTGCGGATTCAAGGTGATGACCGAGTCGAGCGTGTGGGATTTCAGGATGGCGGCCTTGGTGATCTGGTTGCCAGACTTGTTGGTCATAGCGCTTTCTGGGACGATCGCGGCCAGGCGACCGCCGATGTTCATCATGTCCAGCGCCCGCTGCACGAAACTCATCTCTGATAAGTGACGCGTGTCCTTGTTTTTGGCCTGGGAGTAGGGAGGGTTCATGAGACACTTCGTGAAGCCGGTCTCGACGATGGCGGTCTTTCCGTCTGGTTGCTCCACCAGAGTGGTGCGGATGTCTGGAACACTGACATGGAACATGTCGTCGCGGTAGAAGTGCGCTTTCCCGTCGCCACGCAATATCATATTCGCTACGCCGATGGTGTAGAGCTTTCCCTGCAATTCGATGCCATGGAGTCGACTGGAGCGGATTTCGTCGATCTTGTCCTGGTCGCCCTTGGCTTGTCCCACCATGCGTCGCATGGCGGCGATCAGGAAGGACGCCGTACCCGCGCACGGATCGATCACGTAGTCGTCTGCGTTCACGTCAATGAGGTCGGCCATGAGTGTCGTGATGTGGTGCGGCGTGAGGACGATGCCCAGGGCGTTCCCGTCCGAGCCTCCATATCTGACAAACTCACCGAAGAAGTTCCCGAGGATGTCGAAGCTCGATGTCGCATGGAGATGGTCGAGCACGTCCGCTTGGAGGGCCTGCGCGAACTTCCGCAGCGGCGTCATGCCGATGTCTGAGCGTTTTTGGTTGAGTGTCACGTCACCACGTATGTGGGCTAGTTGGTCCTTCACCGCTCCACGCTTCTCGTTGTTGGTGTCGTCGCCGAGATAAGCCTGATCAAGATACGATGAGGCGGCATTGAACACCTTCCACCCATCGGTCTGGCCAGTGATGGTGGAGCCATCCAGTTGGTCGATGCGGAAATGCCTCTCTTTGAGCGCGAGAAGGATCGCCGCGACAGTGGTGGCTTTCCGGTCTCCTTCCAGAGATCCGTAGTTCCGCATGTCCTCATGAAGGTCGGCGGCGATCTTCTTGACCTCTTGGAGGTCACGTTCTTCCTTGGGCAATTCTCCCTTGACAGCGACTTTGTAGAACTCCTCGATATTGTCGGGTGAGAGGTCTGCGAAGCTGTCCAGGTCGGGAAGCCGTTCGATTGTGTCTTTGGTGACGAAGTAGCAGCGGGACGCGAAGTGGTGCGAGTCGCCGACGGCGCCGATAGCGAAGATTCGGGGGAAATGGGGCGAGTGGGCGGCTATCCAGCGCGCATAGTGGACAGCGCCGTTGGCCGCGTAGTCTCTCCGGGCTGGAAAGTCGAGGTCGAGTTCCGGCTCATCTCTCTCTCTCTCTCTCTCTCTCTCTCTCTCTCTCGTGCTAGGGCGCTATGGTTCTTCTTGTCTTCCACCACGACGAGGAACTCCCCAGAGGCGAACATGAACTCAGGCTTGCCGTCGCCGCCTCCGGTCCCTTTGGTGCCGCCCTTGAGGGCTTTCGCGAGCTCACGTGTCCCAGCCCCCTGCTCCCAGAGAGGCGAAGACTCAGGAAGTATGTCCTCAATGAGGTGTCGTACGTGCTGGTCCGTGGTCTTCTCGTTGCCCATGTTCGTGTCACATCTCCTTGATCGAAGTGGTCCTAGGAGTCCATTCTCGCGCATCCGCCAGGTTTCTCACAGAAGACGACTGGGCACACCCACGATGATCTCGACATGCCACGCTTGCCTCGATCGAGATTTGACATCGCGGAACGAGGGCTCTCGGTCTTGTGCTCACCGATACAACTGGCTGTGCGTGCCCACGGCATCCACGATGGCGACGGTTGATCCACCCCCGCCTACGAGTCGCAGGTGGATGCGCAGGTCGCCACCAGCAGATATCGATATGGTTCCAGCGAATTGACCTTTGAGCCTGTGTGCGCGTAGTTGGGGGTCCGAGAGGTCCACGAGCACCTGACACAGTGCCTGTTTCACTCTGGCCTGTTGGTGAGGTGACAGCCGGGATAGCTGCGTGGTGAATTGTTTGGTCGGACGAAAGTCGTGGACTCTCACGCCGTCACCGGGTGCATCGCTGCCACCTTCTCGAAATAAGCGTCGATAGTGTCACGTGTCACAATGTCGTAGTCGCCAGCAGCGTAGTCTGCCTCTGACTGTGCGATATCTGCCATGAGTTGTGGAGTGGGGATGAGGGAGGCGTCTTCAGGGATGGAGGCGATGTCTGCGTCGGCGCCGACGAGGTTCCCGCCAATGAAGCGTCGTAGATAGTTCTCGATCACCGTGCTCAAACTGATGCCCAGGAGGTCTGCGCGCTGTCGGGCCGCGTTCATCACGCTCTGTTCGAGTCGAATTGTCAAAGTTGCCGACTTGCCCATATGGGCATGCTAGCACAGGCAGTTCTCCCGGTAGACGCAACTATGGCCGTCGCGAAGACGGCCATAGGACTCGCCACATGTTCTGTGACTCGGCGTTCAGCGAACGCCACTAGGGAAATCGCATCGGGGACTCCAGCGTTCATGCGACAGGCGTCAGCGCCGACCCTCGCGGATGCGATCCTGGTCGCTGGAGAGGTCGTCAGCACAGGGGGCGTGCGTGGGTGCTACAGTTGAGATAGATAGGCCAGTTGGGCTAGTTGGCACGGACGCAGGTGATGCGCGGGTGACCGCCACTGTGTTGATGCGTGACGCTCAGGTGCTGGAACGGTCGCTCGCGGACGACCGCGACCAGATCAGCGTGTCGCTGTCGAGGGAGACGGTCGAGTTCGTCTCTCATGTCCTGCGGGCCAAGGCCAGTGGGCAAGCCGTGATTGTGACCCACGGGTTCCAGGAGGTCACACCCACGCAGGCAGCCGCCTTATTGGGCATGTCGCGCCAGCAGGTGCGCCGTCTGATGGACGCGGGCGCGGTGCCGTACCGGATGGTTGGCACGCATCATCGCCTGCGAGCGGCGGATGTGAGGGCGTTCGACCAGGCGGAACACGAGCGCCAGGCCACCGCGATGGACGAGTTCACGGCGCTGGAGAACGAGTTGGGGCTGTTCGAGTGACGCCCGTCGGGCCTCCACCGCACGGGCAGTGGCGCCCTCACGGCGACCCTGTGCATGTCGTCTTGGCTGATGCGAACGTGCTGTACTCGCGCGTGTTGCGCGACTACCTGCTGTACGCCGCCACCCACCGGATCATCACAGTCAACTGGTCCGAGGCCATCCTCGACGACCTGCGCGACCACATGAGCGCCAACATCCCCGGGTTCACGAGGCAGCGTGCCACACACCTGCTCGCGAAGATGGCTGAAGCGTTCCCATGGGCTGTGGTCCGACCAAGCGCACGCGACTTCGCCCGGCTTGTCGGCTATGTGCTGCCCACCGATCGGGATCGCACGAGCACCAGCCACGATGGGTGAATCCAGAGGTGGTGTCCAGCCCCAGGTCCACGACGATTCTGTCGGTGGCCGATGCGAGACGTGTGTTTAAGGAAGACGTAACCCCGGCGATGTGGCTCTCGCCAGTGATCGTTCCGGGGTCTTCGTCAATCATTCTACAGGACGGAGACGACGGAATGCCGAGCGCGACGGGCCAACCGTGGGGCGACGCCACGCCCACGCGCCAAACACAGCCGACCGTGTGGAGTCCGGCCCATTCTCATGTGTGGACGGTAAGTGTTGGCCTGGGTGCAGCGGCAGCCGCCGATGGGTCGTCTGTAGTGGTCATGTTCGTGCAGCCGAAGGGCCGAGCCCTTGTGTCTTGCTAAGATGACGGCATGAATGTTGGTGTGTATGTCGATGGCTTCAACTTGTATTACGGCGGACGGAGCCTGTGTGGACGTGGGTCTTCTGGGTGGCGGTGGCTGGATATTCGCGGCTTAGTCACTCCGTATGTCGGGTGGGTGGGAGCCGATGTGGTGCGGATTGTCTATTGCACTGCTCGCGTCGACCAGATGGAGAGTCCCGACTCAAGGGTGGATCAAGACGTCTATATATCAGTGCTACAGCAATCGGGATCGGTGACATATCTGGAGGAAGGGCGATTCGTGTCACGGGCTAAAGCGGGGCCCCTCGTAACCGCCCACTATTCGATCACTCATCCCGCCCTCTACCACGCCACAGGCGATGAGGACTTTGACTCCGCTTTGCCACTGGCCATCGAAGACGATCCACAGTTGGGGCAAGTCGTCATGGCCACGGTGCGACGGTGGGAGGAAAAGGGGTCTGATGTGAATGTCGCGGCACACCTGCTTCGCGATGTTCTCACTGGCGCAGTGGATGCTGCTGTCGTCATCACCAACGACTCTGATCTCGGCGTGCCTTTACGGATGGCGCGAGAGGTGGTTCCCGTGGGGACGATCAATCCGCAGAGGGGCTTTCTGGCTGGTTCTCTTCGGGGAACCTCGACGGATGGGGTCGGTCGGCATTGGTGGCGTCAGTTGTCCGCGCAAGACTTTTTCAGCCATCAACTGCCCAACCCTGTGGGTGAATGTCGAAAGCCAAGAGGATGGTGATCATCCCACGACTCGTGCTGGGTGGAGTCCATTGCGTTTCAGCCACCAGTCTGATATATTCATAAACACAGACCCGGTTCTCCACGTGAGGCCGGGTTTTTTAGGTTATAGGCCAAAATGTGTGCTGTTTTCCGGGCGTGTCATGTCGGGATTTCAGGGGTTCTGGCAACGAGTTGGGCTGTGGCTAGCCGGGTTTGACGTCTGGCGAAGCGTGCCACGGCGGTCCACACGGCGAGGGCGTCGTCTGGTTTGTAGAGCCAGAGGTCGTGCTCAGAAGCGAGTTCGGTTCCTCCTAGAGGTCTCACGGGAGTCGTACTCGGGTACACACGCCGTAGAGGACTAGCCAGCATGTGAGGCGCGTTGACCTTCGTAGATCGCGTTCAAACCTCTGGGCCAGCACCCCATCGCGAAGTATCTTGTCCACAACGACCACAAGATTCGCCATTCTGGACTCGTGATGTCAGCCTTGACGACTGGCAAACCAAGATTGGTTGCGTCATCAGCCGATATGACCGCCGAATGACTGGATGGAACGTCGATCAGGGGTGCTTGAAGGTTCTCTGTCAAGGCTCGTACCTCGACAGCCGATCGTGCGCCTTGCGACTTGAGTGCTTCCACCATGAGCGATGACGACCTGTCGAGCGCCGACCGGGCCTGCTCCACCATCAACATGTTGACATCGGCCAGTAGCGACGCGAACAGCGTGTACGAGTCTGGGTTTTGGGTCACCCGTTGCTCAGCTTCGTCCACGGCGGCGACGATCTCCTTCGCGCTGGCGATCATCTTGCCGTCGAGCATCATTTGTGGATCAATCGGACCAAGATCACCGCCAGGGCCCATCAGGATGTGGTTTGCCCCAAGACACAAGATGGTGGCTGCGCTCTTGGCCATGTCGGGTACGATGACCGTCAACTCACGACAACGCTGTTGCATCGACCGTAACATGCGCAGTGCTGTCTCGCCGTCGCCGCCGGGCGACGACAGTAGAAGGCGCAAGTCCTTCGCTGGGTCGCAGTCTGACAGCAGCTCCTCCAGGATGGTCATGTTGGTCGGGTATATCTGGTCGATCACAACGATCAGGTCTGCTCCTGTGATGCGCTGATACTCGCAGATGAGAGCCTGCCGCTCGTATCGAGGTGAGTTCTCAGCGTAAAAGAGTGGCGTGCGACTTGGGGCGCTCAGACCTGCCCCACCACTTGCCGGAAACTCTTGGGTTTTCCGTCTCTGAGTTCCGCTCCGCGCTTGCGTGCCTCCAGCGCCTTGGCCACTCTCGCCTGCCATGTCGAGTCATCCTTCCCCTGGCGTTGGATCGCGGGGAGGACAACTGCCACGCCTCCGCGAGTGGCTTGCTGTCGTTCTGCCATGTCACGCCTCCTTGATCCTCATTATACTCAGCGTGCTCCGCCACCTGCGGGATTCCGCCACCAAGCACCCGCCTCTGCCGATCCTGCCCAGCGGGTAGCGCTGTCGTGGCGAGAATGATCGGCGGTCACGAATTCCTCCCTGGAGGCACATGGAAGAAGGCAGGGCCCCAATTGTGCCGACAGTGTCGACACAATTGAGCAACGGCCCCACGATCACCCCGAATCCCCGCACACATCCATGCAGGATCAACTACCCCACCGGCAGCCCCCCCCCGACCACCCTCACATGTCGCCCCAGGTTTTTTCTCACGACCCCATCGGTGGCCGAGAAAAATGTGCCCGGAGTGTGCCAGTATGAACGAAGAAGGATCAACGAACGGGGTTGATCCGTGTACTTCAAGGGGTATGACTATCATGACGAACACCTTCCATGGTCCCAGCGACCCATCATCC
>Ga0123357_10000828_pt1 | contig 31369 bp, 28 predicted proteins | sample TergutEmb28metaG_FD_89873 | JGI IMG/M metagenome (GOLD analysis project Ga0123357, IMG submission 89873) | Embiratermes neotenicus P4 segment gut microbial communities from Petit-Saut dam, French Guiana - Emb289 P4 | ecosystem: Host-associated > Arthropoda: Insects > Digestive system > Gut ...
AATCTGTCGCGAGAGGCGGTCAGCGGGGCGAAGAGCAGCGCAGGAACCGGAGTTTATGAGTGATAAATGAGGATTCCGAGCAGCGCATGAGCCCCGATCACAGCCTCGCAGCAAGATTATGAATAGGTTCGGGGCTATTCGGCCTCTTCCTTCATGGCCGCGTGCGCAACGATGCGGCTGAAGAAATTCACCGAACGGTCGACCAAAGTAGCCTTTTCCTGGTCGACTGTCACCATGTGGTAGCTGTCGGCGAGGATGACCGTTTCGACCGGCCCGCTCAGGCGGCGTTCGATGAGAGATACGTTGCGCAGACTCGCCACATCGTCTTCGCGTGCATGCACGGCAATGGTGGGGGCGTGCACGCGGTGCAGGTTTTTCTGCACATCGGCGGACAGGCGGTAAAACTGTTCCAGCGAGGGCCAGGGGTTGCCGGGCAAGCCGGCGGCCTCGGAGTCGCCCGCATGCATCTTGCTGGAAATCGCCTTGCGTAGCCGTTCGTTCTTGAGCCCGTAGGGATGGGTTTCCATGAAACGCTTGTTTCGCCCGTATCCCACGGCCATGAAGATCGGGAACAGGAAGGTCAGGTGCCGGCCCTCAAAAGGGATGCTCCAGCCATCGTAGAAAAAGGTTGTTCCGTAGAGGCCCAGCCCGTCGACCTTGTCGGGGTGCTCGATCGCGTATTTCAACGCCAGCACGGCGCCCATCGAAAGCCCCGCCACGAACAGATGTTTGACTTTTTTGCGCAGCGCCTCGGCGGCCTGCTCAACGCTGGCGAACCAGTCCTTCCAGCCCGTGGCGAGCAGATCCGCTTCCGTTCCGCAGTGTCCGGCCAGACGTACACATTCGGTTTCAAAACCCGCCGTCTGTAGACCGCGCGCCACGAAACGCATTTCGTTCGGCGTTCCCGTGAGGCCGTGGATCAATAACACTCCGGCGCTGCCGGGGGGTAGCTTATGTGAAGTTGGCATGGCTTTTCATCTTGGGTTGGGGGATCAGTACGGCAAGGTTTTGTTCTATCAGCGGCGCTCGAATCAACCCAACAGCAACGCATCGTCGGAAAGTTGTTCACCGCGCACCTTCTCGAACATTGCGAGCAGATGCGGCACATTCATGCCGCGGCGCTCTGCGCCGGATACATCGAGCACCACCTGCCCCTGATGCAGCATCACCGTGCGTTCGCCGACGTCGAGCGCTTGGCGCATGCTGTGCGTGACCATCATGGTGGTCATCTTCTTTTCGGCGACGATGCGCGCGGTGAGATTCAAAACGAAATCCGCGGTGCGCGGATCGAGCGCCGCCGTGTGTTCGTCGAGCAGCAGAATCCGCGACGGCTGCAAGGTTGCCATCAACAGGCTGACCGCCTGGCGCTGACCGCCGGAGAGCAGACCGATGCGGTCGCCGAGACGGTTTTCGAGCCCAAGCCCCAAGGTCGCGAGGCTGGTGCGGAAGCCTTCGCGCATCGCCGCTTTGACGGCATGGCCGAGCCCGCGGCGCAGGCCGCGCTCTTGCGCGAGCGCCATGTTCTCTTCGATGGTCAGATCTTCGCAGGTGCCCGCCATCGGGTCTTGAAAAACGCGCGCAACGCGGTTGGCGCGATTCCACGCCGGCAAGCGTGTAACGTCCTCGCCATCGATGAGGATTTGCCCCTCGTCGATCCATTGGTCGCCCGAAACGGCATTCAAGAACGTCGATTTGCCCGCGCCATTCGAGCCGATCACGGTGACAAACTGCCCGGTCGGAATTTCCAGCGACAAACCGCACAGCGCGCGGGTTTCGATCGGCGTGCCGGGATTGAAAGTGAGTTTGAGGTTTTTCGCGCACAGCATTTCAAACTCCCTTTTGCCCGCGCAAACGCTTTTTCAGCAGTGGAATCACCAGCGCAATCACGACGAGAACCGCGGTGACGAGGTTCAGATCCTGCGCTTGCAGACCGATGAAATCACTGTTCAAGGCCAAGGCGATGAAGAAACGATAGACGATCGCCCCGAGCACCACCGCCAGCGTCGTCAGCACCAGCCGGCGCGACGGCAGGATGCTTTCGCCGACGATGACCGCGGCCAGGCCGATAACGATGGTTCCGATCCCCATCGAGATGTCGGCGCCGCCCTGGGTTTGCGCGAACAGCGCGCCGGCGCTTGCGACCAGGGCGTTCGAAATCGCCATGCCGAGCATGATCATGTTGCCGGTATTCACGCCCTGCGCGCGCGCCATGCGCGGGTTCGAACCCGTGGCGCGGATCGCCAGTCCCTTTTGCGTCGAAAAGAACCAGTCGAGGAGCAGCTTGGCGACGACGACGATGAAGAACAGCAAGAGCGGACGGAAAATATAATCGTCGATCGATTCCGGCTGAAGCAAAGTAAACAGCGTCGGCTCGGCAATCAGCGGTACGTTGGGCTTGCCCATCACGCGCAGATTGATCGAATACAGGGCGATCATCATCAAGATGCTCGCGAGCAGATCCATGATCTTGAGTTTGACGTTCAGCCAGCCCGTCATCAGGCCCGCAAGCGCGCCCGCCACCGTTGCAGCCAGCGTCGCGCTATACGGGTCCCAGCGGTTGGCGATCAGGATCGCGCAGACCGCGCCGCCCAAGGGGAAGCTGCCATCGACCGTCAAATCCGGGAAGCGCAGCAGCCGGAAAGAAATAAAAACACCGAGCGCCACGAGGCTGAAAATAAAGCCGATCTCCAGCGCGCCGAACAAGGAAAACAAAGACATGAAAACATCCGCTCTCGCAACGCGGCGAGGCTATCGGGCAAAGCGTAAATATAGACGCCCAGAGCGGCCGCGCAGGCTCGCCCTGGGCATGAGAATTGCCGTGAATATTACTTCACGACTTCCTTGGCGGATTTGATCAACGTCTCAGGCAAGGTCACGCCTTGTTTTTGCGCCGCGCCGGGATTCACGAACAGTTCAAGTTTATCGCTCGTCTCGGGCTTGATCGTGCCGGGTTTTTCGCCATCGAGGATGCGCACGACCATGCGGCCGGCCTGTTTGCCGATTTCGTAGTAGTTGACACCCAGGGCGGCGATTGCGCCGCGCCTGACGCTATCGGTATCCGAGGCGACCAGTGGAATCTTCGAATCGTTACCGACCTTGACCAGCGATTCGTAAGCCGACACGACGTTGTTGTCGGTATTCGTATAGATCACATCCACTTTGCCGACGAGGCTGCGCGCCGCGGAGCTGACGTCCACCGAACGCGGCGCGGAGGCTTCAACCAGCGTCATGCCGGATTTTGGCAGTAGCTCGCGCAGTTCTTTAACGACGACGGTCGAGTTCACCTCACCGGGGTTGTAGACGATGCCGACGCGCTTGGCATTCGGCACCACGCGTTTGATCAATTCGATCTGCTTATCCAGCGCGAGCATGTCGGAAACGCCGGTGACGTTGGTGCCGGAAGCGTTCCAGCTCGGGATCAACTGCGCGCCGACGGGGTCGGTCACGGTCGAAAACACCACGGGAATCGTCTTGGTCGCGGCAACCAGCGCCTGCGCCGTCGGCGTGGCGATACCGACTACGACATCGGGCTTATCGCCAATGAATTTGCGTGCGATCTGCGCTGCCGTGCCGGGATTGCCCTGGGCGCTTTGATACTGCCATTTAAGGTTCTTACCTTCCTGATAGCCTGCCTCTTTCAGCGCATCCTTGATGCCATCGCGGGTTGCATCCAAGGCCGGATGTTCCACGATCGCCGTAACGGCAACCGATTTTTGCCCGGCGGCACCCACGCCGTAAGACATCGCCATGCCCAGTGCGAACGCGCTGGCCAGCAGTTTTCTCCTGGAAATTTGCACCATGATGATCGAGATCTCCCAATTAATAAGGGTCTAATTTATAAGTATGCCGCATTACGAGGTTTCTTCGACAGATACAAACCCGTTTACTCATGCAACCCTCCTCCCTGCCTCAGCAAAACTTTCTCTCGGATCATCTATAGAACGCAGCCGGTTTGACGTTTACCTGAAGACGGGGCGTTTTTATTAGAGTATTTAGTCGAATTGAATAGCGCGACCGCACGGGAGAATACGGTGGCAGCTCAAAGAGCGCTTCGCGGTAGAGGCAAAGAAGATTCACACTCTATGTTTGAAATGCCCTGGCGGGATACGGAGGGCCTTGGCGCCTTTCGAGCCAATGCCGAAGGCGCCGTAGTGGCTGCGAATACCCAGCTCATCAACTGGCTGGAACGGCCTCAGGATATTGCGCACGCTTCTATCAATGAACTAATCCTTGGACTCGACAACGAGCGCTGGCACATCTATATGGCGCAACTCCTTGCTAGTCATGGTGTTGCGCCATTCCCGGCCCATCTGCGTATTACCGACGACAAGCTTTTACCCGTCGAAGTACATCTGACTGCCTTGCCGCGCCCCAATGCCGAGACTGAAATTCTTGGCCTACTCATTCCGATTGGCGACCGTCTGCAAACCGAAGGCGTATATGAATTGCAGAAAGCGGTGCTCGAAGCCGTCGCCTTGGGCCGCCCGCTCAAGGTCGTGCTCGATCTGCTCTGCCGCCGCGTCGAAGCGCTTGCGCCGGAGGTGATCTGTTCGGTCGTGGCGGTCGATAAGGACGGCTGTCTGCGGCCGATGGCCGGGCCAAGTCTGCCCGCCGCATACGCTGCCATCGTCGATGGTCTCAAAATCGGCCCCAAGGTCGGCTCGTGCGGCACCGCGGCCTGGCGCGGCGAGCCGGTCGAAGTCGTCGATATCGCAAGCGCCCCCCTGTGGGAGGACGCTGCCAGCGGGGTTCTGCCCTTCGGCCTGGCGGCGTGCTGGTCCACGCCATTCCGCGGGCGCGATAATGGGGTTGTCGGCTCTTTTGCGCTCTATTACCGGACACCGCGCAAGGCCAGCCCTTTCCATCGGCACATGGTTGAAGCCTGCGTGCACCTGTGCAGCCTCGCATTCGAACATGAGGCAAATCAAGCCGAAATCCGCCGCCTCGCTTTTTTCGATTCATTAACCGGCCTGCCCAATCGCGCCTTATTGCGCGACCGCGTGGAACAAGCGCTCGGACGCATGGAGCGCAATCACAATTCGCTCGCCATGCTGTTCCTCGATATCGACCGTTTCAAAACGGTCAATGATTCGCTCGGCCATGCCGCCGGGGATCGTGTCTTATGCAACGTTGCCAAGCGCCTGCTCGACGCGGTACGGGAAACGGACACGGTCAGCCGGATTGGCGGCGACGAATTCGTCGTCGTCCTACCCGACTGTGACGCAAACGCCGCACAGCTCGTTGCGGAAAAACTCAATCAGATTCTGGCGCAACACATGGAGTTGGGCGATTTGAATTTCGCGCCAAGCGCCAGTATAGGCATTAGCCTCTACCCGAACGATGCAACCGATTTCGATACCCTGCTCAAAAACGCCGACATCGCGATGTATCAAGCCAAGCGCGATGGGCGGAACTGCACGCGCTTTTTCCTTAAGGCGATGAATGAAGAAGCGGACAGCCGTCTCGAACTCGAAGCGGCACTACATCAGGCGCTTTCCCAAAATCAGCTTCAGCTTTACTACCAACCCAAAGTCTGGCTCGACCAACCTGGCATCGCCGGCGTCGAAGCGCTGATCCGCTGGCCGCACCCCCAGCGTGGCATGGTGTCGCCCGAGCAGTTCATCCCGCTCGCGGAAGAATGCGGGCTGATCAACGCCATCGACGCCTGGGTGCTCAAAACGGCCTGTTCCCAACTCGCAGCCTGGCGCGCGAAAGGGCTTGCCGTACCCTCGATGGCGGTCAATCTATCCGCGACGCGTTTTACCCAGGACGACATACCAGGCCATGTACGCCAGATTTTGGCGCACAACAATTTGAATCCAGCCGATTTAACGCTCGAAATTACCGAACGCCTCGTGCTCGAAGACAGCCGGGAAACGCAAAGCGATCTGACAAGGCTGCGTAAACTCGGCGTGCAACTCGCCATTGACGATTTCGGCACCGGCTATTCCAGCCTCAGTTACCTGACCCGTTTCCCGGTGCATGAACTCAAGCTCGATCGCAGTTTTGTGCAGGACATCGAAACCAACCGCGATAGCCGCGCGCTGGCGCTTGCGGTGATGGGAATCGGCCATTCGCTCGCTCTCGCCGTGGTCGCCGAAGGGGTCGAAACCGCCGGCCAGCATGCCATTCTTCTGGCCGAAGGCTGCAACATCGCGCAGGGGTATTTCTACGCCCGACCCATGCCAGCGGAAGCGTTCGAAACCTGGTTGGAGGAAACAAGCAAGTTAAAAACCTGTTCATAGCATGGCAACTGAGCGTGACCGGGGCTTATGGGCTGCCCGGAATCCTCTATAAAACTCTGGTTCCCGCGCCGCGCTTCGTCCCGCTAACAGTCTCTCGCTACAGATTCTGAACAGGTTCCAGGCACAATTCCGTTGCATTTACACATTTTTTGCATAAAATGTGTAAATGCACAGGAGTTTAGCCGTGTCCGCTGCCGCGCTTCCCAACCCAGACCCCAAGAAAGTGCTCGCCACCGCGCTGATCAAAGCTGGGCGGGAGCTTGGTCTGAACCAGGCGGCGCTCGGCGTGATCATCGGTCGCGACCGCACCGCGCTCGGGCGCGGTGGCATCGATCCGGCGAGCAAAGCCGGCGAGTTGGCGCTGCTCGTGATCCGCTGTTATCGGTCGCTGTTTGTACTCGTCGGCGGCGATCCCGACGCGTTACGCCATTGGATGCATACCGAAAATCATCACACCGGCGGCATTCCGGCCGAACAGTTGCGCAGCGTCGAAGGGCTTGTCGGCGTGCTGACTTATCTTGACGCGATCCGGGGCAAGCTTTAGATGCCCGAATTCCCGGAAATCGTGCCGACGCCGCTGAGCGGCACCTTGTTGCGCCTTGTCGAAAGCCAGGAGCAAATCGCCACCAGCCGCATTGCCGACGGCCTGGCGGAGCAGGCTCTGCTCGAAGCGCTTTTGGAAAGCTCCAAGCCGCCCCTGCCCAAAGTCTGCGAACCCCTGCATTACTTGCTCAAGACGCCTTTCCGCTATCCGCCGCTGCGCCACGGATCGCGTTTCGGCAGCCGCACAGAGCCGGCGATTTTTTACGGCGCGCAGACGCGCGACACGGTGCTGGCCGAATCGGCTTATTACCGCTTTGTGTTCTGGCACGGCATGGTGGTCGCACCATCCAAACCGCTCACAACGCAGCACACTTTGTTCTCGGTCGCTTACCGCAGCAAGCATGGCGTGCAATTGCAAGCGCCGCCTTTCGACGCATTGCGCGCAGCCTTGACCGATCCGGCCGATTATCGAAGCACGCAGGCACTCGGCGCCCGCATGCGCGATGCCGGTGTCATCGCTTTTGAATTCGTCTCGGCGCGCGATACGGCCGGCGGCATTAATGTCGGCTTGTTTCAGCCCGCCGCATTGGCGGATACGCGCCCGCATGGCTTGCAGGAATGGTGGTGCGAGACGGCGGCAAGCCAGGTGCGTTTCTATTCCAAGGAAGCCAGCGTGCTGCAAACATTCCCGCGCGCGAACTTCCTCCACGCGGGTCGTTTGCCCTTGCCCGCGCTTTGATTAAACCAATGCGCGTCCGACAATCAAAGGATCGACCGGACCAACCGCCTCAATATCGCGATTCGCATACGGCAATTTGTGCAGCACGAAGCGCATCGCATTCAGACGCGCGCGCTTCTTGCAGTCGGAGCGGATCACGGTCCACGGTACATCCGCAGTATCCGTCTGCGTAAACATTGTTTCCTTGGCTTTGGTGTAGTCGTCCCATTTGTCGAGCGAAGCCATATCGACCGGACTCAATTTCCACTGTTTCAGCGGATGCAATTCGCGCTCCTTGAAGCGGCGCAATTGCTCTTTCTGACTCACCGAAAACCAGAACTTGATGATATGAGTACCGCTACGCACCAAATGCCGCTCAAATTCAGGTACCTGCTGGATGAAGTCGTGGTACTCGTCTTGCGAACAAAACCCCATCACCCGCTCGACCCCCGCCCGGTTGTACCAGGAGCGGTCGAATAAAACGATTTCTCCCGCCGCGGGTAGATGCTGCACATAGCGCTGGAAATACCATTGCCCGCGCTCGGTATCGGACGGCTTCTCGAGCGCCACCACGCGCGCGCCACGCGGATTCAAGTGCTCCATAAAACGCTTGATCGTACCGCCTTTGCCCGCGGCATCGCGTCCCTCGAACAGGATAATCACACGTTGCTTAGTTTCACGAACCCATGCCTGTAGCTTGAGCAGTTCCACCTGCAAAACGTATTTTTGCTTCTCGTAATTGCGGCGGGACATCAGGTTCTTATAGGGATATTCCCCTTTGCGCCAACCCGCGGACAATTCATCGTCCGGGTCGCGCTTCGCCCTGCCTTGCCAAACCTGGCCGGATTGCAGGTTCACCATCGCGCCGCGCAGCTTTTCGGCCTCGTCGGGCGACATACCTTGCATGAGGATATTCATTGCGTCCAACAAGCCCGTCGTACCCTGCTTGGCCAGAATATCCTGCATGCTGCTGGTAGCGACTTCTTCCGCCGCCTCCATCGCATTCTCGACCGTCATCCACTGAATCTGTTCGCCAATCTTGTCGATGGCGGGGCTGCCGCCGGCAGCTTTCTTTCTGGCCGGCCTTTTAGGTGCAATGGCAGGCATTTCCGGTTCGACTTTTGGCGTGGTGGCGTTATCAGTTTTCATCATGTTCAGGCAGCTTGGAAAATAATCAATACTCGATGCCGAGCGGCTAACTTTTAAGTGTTTGCAAAAACCCTTCTCGGGGCATTGATACTCATCAACCGAAGAAAAGCGTTCTCGCACCGATTTAAAGCATAACGACCTGCTGGAACGCTTACTTTAAGGTAATCAGCAGGGCCGCGATCAGGATCAGTCCGCCGCCGGCCAGCGTACCCAAACCCACAGGCTGGCCGAGCAACAGCGCCCCTGCCAGCGCGGTCAGGACCGGCTCCACCGTCGACAAGGTCGCCGCGTTCGCGGCGCCAAGCCGCGCCAGGCCGGCCAGAAACGCGGAAACCGCAACCACCGTCCCGAGCAAAGCCAGCGCAAGCGCCGCGCCCCAGCCGAGCGTGCTGACGGGAAAGCGCGGACCTTGCGGCAAAGTCAGCAGCGTCATGACGAGCGCCGCCGCGCTGCACACCAGCGTGGCTTGCATTAGCGCCGGCACAGCGGCGGGTACGGTGCGGCCCACGATGATGTAGCACGCATAAATCACCGCCGCCCCCGTGCCAAGCACCAGCCCGAGCGGCTGAGCGCCGCTCGCATAACCCACGGTCAAGACACAACCCGCCAGCGCGAGCACCAGCGCAAGCCATTTCCGGCGATCGACACGCTCCTTCAGCACCAGCCATGCAAGCAGCGTGACGCAAGCCGGATAGAGATAAAGCAGCAAGGCCACGACCGCCGCCGGCGCGAATTGCAGCGCGGAGAAATAGCACAGCGACTGGCCCGTATAGCCAATTCCGCCCATCGCCCCAAGCACCCACAGCGCCCTGCCGCGCGGCAGCGCGAGCCTTTTGTGCAGGACGATGCCCCACAGCAACAGCGCGGCCAAGGAAAAACGCAGCCACAGCAGATCCGTCGGGCGCAAGCCTTCGGCATACAGCTTTATGCCGAATACCGGCATCACGGCAAAGCACGCCGCGGAAAGCAGAATGAAGCCCACGCCGGTTAAGCGGGTGGAATTCAACGTGTGGGACATCAAAATTGCGTTTGAATTTCAGACCACCAAGCGGACCAGAACCTGTTCAGAATCCGTCGCGAGAGCCCGTCAGCGGGGCGAAGAGCAGCGCAGGAACCGGAGTTTATAAGTGATAAATGAGGATTCCGAGCAGCGCATGAGCCCCGATCACGGGCTCGCAGTAGGATTATGAACAGGTTCTCAGTGGTGATGCCCATGCGCGCCGTGCACATGGCGATGCTCGATTTCTTCCGCGCTCGCCGCGCGCACATCGAGCACCTGCATACTGAAACGCAGCGTTTTGCCGGCCAGTGGATGATTGCCATCGAGCAGCACAAGCGGCCCTTTGATCTTTGTAACGAAGAAATGGCGCGGTGCTCCCTGCGCATCGAGCCGTTGAATCTGGCCGCCAACTTTCACGCCGGGCGGAAACTCGCTCTTCGGCATCGTCTGCGCGAGCGACTCATCGCGTTCGCCGAACGCATCTTCGGCGGCCAGTTCGACCGTCGTCTGGAAACCCGGCTCCTGGCCTTCGAGCGCCGCTTCGAGTTTCGCGAAAATATTTGCGTAGCCGCCGTGCAGATAGGAAACCGGCGTCTTCCCCTCATCGAGCAAAAGCCCTTTCGCATCGCTGACCTTGATGCGCAGGGTAACGGCGGTGTTCTTGGCAATTTTCATTCGACAAACCTTGCATGAATAAAACAGAGCCGCATTTTCCCCCGATCAGCGGATCAACGCTTTATTTTTCCAAATTCAGCGCACCGGCCTGCCATTGCTGCACCAGGTAAATCGGCCAGAACTTGCTTGGCACAATCATGACGGCGCGGGTTTCGGGCGAAGTCAGAAGCGGAAACCAGCTCCCGCTCAATACGCCATCCGGTAAATGTTTACGGAATACCAGGAAAGCGGACATCCAAGCCGCATGCGCCGTCAGTATTGCGGGCAATGGATGGTTGAAAGGGCGCAAGGTTTCATTCGCCAATACGGCACCGATTTCCTGCATCGCGGAATCGCCCATGGTCTTGCCCTTGTTGGCGAACAGCTCCTGGCCAAGACGCCGGAGCGCCTGCGGACGGCTATTGAAATGCGGGTGCCGGCTGAAAACGAGTACACCCGGCAGATCCTCGTCCCCGTGTTTGAACAGCTTGTTGTCGGCCTGGACCAGCGCGCCCCAAACCACATCTCCGCGCTCCAGCAATACGCGCTGCGTAAAAAAAACCTCGCCGAGCTGATCCTGCCCCCAACCGGGCTTATCGTTTTTCAAGGCAGCGTAATCCGCCTCCTGCGCAAGCCTTCTCCAATCTCCCAGCGTCTGCCGCACCGCGCGCAGCACCACGGCCATCGCGTCGGCGGCGGGCCAGGCATCAATCGCCTCCGCCGCAATTGCGGGCGCTGCGGGTTTGTTTGCGGCAAGCACGGCCGGCGCGTGGTTCCTGGCCTCTTCCATCGCATAGTCATAAAGCGAGTCCGCTTGCTTGCTGGCCAATACATTCCTGATCTCGGCCAAGGGCAGAACAATTTTGTTCTTGCCAACCAGGAACACGGCGGTGCCCAGACTCTCTTGAATCTTTTCGAAATTGGGGTGGGCCCGCGCGTAGTCCTTATAGTTGGCCCACTGCACGCCCGGCTCGCCCGCACGGCGCAGAACTTCGCCGAGATAACACCCCGCGGCGATAACGAGATTTGGATAGATATCGCCGGCAAGTGCTTCGGGATGCCGCTTGACGTAAGCCAAATAGGCATCCATATACTTTAAGGACGGCAGGGAAAAATCGAGGTATTGCCTGGGGATTTGCGCCTCGAACGGCAAGCCGCCTTGTGCGTAATGCGCCTGCCCGATCAGAATCTGGCAAAAAGCGTGGATATTGCTCGCGAAATCCAGATTACGCGGCGCGGCGGACAAGTCGCTTTGCATCAGTCGCGCAAAAAGATCCGCAACACTGTCGCGCGGCCCATTGATAACGTGGTCCAGTACCCGCAAATGCGGAAAGCAAATCCGGCCGCTATGCAAACGCACCGCTGGCCGCAGAAAACGGCCTTCTTCGACGCGCCCCCATTGGCCACCGATCGCATGGCACATGACCTCGCCCAGATAGCTGCCCCCAAGCGCCGCCCAGCGCATGGCCGCCGCGCTCGAAAACGCACTGCCGGACGCACGCACCGCTTTCTTTTCCTGTAAATACAGAAGATGGATTTTCGTCAGCAAAGCGTCGAGCAGACGAATGCTCTGCGCGGAGCCATTGAGCGTCAGAGCGTATTTATGTTTGGCGTAATGCGCGAAATCGGCCGTCTGCTGGCGCGCGTTTTCGAAAACCTGCGCCTCGCTGCTGAATTCCTTCTTCAGCATTTCTTCGCCTGCGTTCGGACAGAGGATCGTCGCCCCGTGCGTGATTCGCGCCAGCCGCGGCGCTTCCATGAGTTTCAAGGCCGATCCGCCATGCGCAAAACAATAGACGATCTGGAACTCCGGATTGGCCGCGCATACAGCATCCATGCGCAATTCAAGATTTTTCAATACCCGTAAGGTTCCGGGATTGCAGGCTTGCGGGTGAATGCGGAATTCCAGGTACAGCTCCCGGGCGTCTTGCTTCCCATAATCGAAGAATTGGTATTTGGAGCCTTTCGGATTGGGGTTTTGATAAATCAGAACAGGGCGTGCGGACTCCGCGGCAAGAAGTGACAGGCCATCCGGCCAGAGCTGCTGCGCGCTGGAAATCCGCCGCACGCCATCTCGGCACAGTTCCGCGAACCGTGCAGGCAACTCAGTGGCCTGTTTCCGCGACGCGTACACCGTCTCCAGCGCGTCGTCGAACAAACAACAACCGGTTTGCGCCATCAATTCGAAAACCAGCCTGCGCAATTCACGGTCGAAGCGCGGGCGCTCGAAGCCGATGCACGTCACGCCGCGCTTTTCATCGCCAATAATCGTGCAGCTTGCCGCGAGCCTATCCGTCGCCGTGGCAAGCTCAAGATCCGCCTTGCCGCGGCCAACTTCCCCATAACGCATCAAACAGTTGAGCGTTTCCCGATAGGGCATGCCCGCGGGCTGTCCATTCTCGAATCGCTGCAGGAAGAGGAAAGTAGCCATGAACTTTTAAAGCGGTTTTCCAAAGACCTTACATCGTATGCCGTATGCCGGCTAGGCTTCGAATTTCTGCAAAACGGCCCAATCGGCGAGCAAACGCTCGCGCAGCTTCAGGCTCGCCGGCACGAAAGGAAGGCGTAGCTCAGGTTCGCACCATTCCTCGCTGGCCAGCCAAGCTTTCAGGGGCGCGGGATTTGGCTCGGCAAACAGGCTGCCGACAATCGACGCCAGGGCGGCATGGATGCGCCGGGCCTGCGCAAGCTGGCCTTCGCGCAACAGATCGAACATCCGCACATAGAGTTCGGTTCGCACATGCGCCGCCGCGGCAATCGCGCCATCGGCCCCCAGGCATAGCGCCATGAAAATCTGGTTGTCATCGCCCGTCAGGACGCGCAGCGGCGTTTCATTGATCAGACGCTGCATCCGCTCCATGCCGCCGCCGCATTCCTTGATGCCCGCGATACGCGCATCCGTGGCGAGCGCTTGAAGCGTCTCCAACTCGATCGTAACGCCCGTGCGATACGGGATGTTGTAGATCAGAAGTGGGAGATCGGCGGCTTGCGCAAGCGCTTCGAAATGCCGCCGGATACCTTGCTGCGACGGCCGCAAATAACTCGGCGGCGTCACCAGCAGGCCGTCGGGGCGCAAGGCGGCGAGGCTGCGCGCCTGGGCGACGGCGGCTTCGGTGGCGAATTGGGTGACGCCCAGCACCACGGGCAATTCGGGCGCGGCGCCGCGCAGCGTATCGAAAATCGCCTCTTGTTCGCCGGGATGCAGCAAAGCGCCTTCGCCGGTTGTCGCCCCGGCCACGAAACCCGCGATCCCCTGCCCGGCAAGATGGCGCGCAAGACACGCCAGCGCCGCATGATCGATGACGCCGCCGCAGCAGAACGGGGTCACGATTGGAATCCAAACACCTGAGAAATTGACTGGCATGTTGACCTCTTTAAAACGGATTGATGGAACCGTTCCGCCGGCAGTGCACCGGCACGAGGCTTACAACAGGGATACGCCACACCCCAAGCCCGTCCGGCACGCGCCCGACGGGACATAAGCTTCCCGTCAGCGGAGAAGCCGTTTTTTCGATTTAAGCCCGGCCACGACGCGCGCGTCCGCAACTACCAAAGCGGCGGATTGGCGAACGGAGAAAATTACGTCGTGGCGCATAAAAGGCGTTGAAAACATATGACTAGACTAACAGTCTAATTCAGCGCGACAGCCAGCGTCCAGCCATTGCACTTCAAAGAATCGGCGCGAGCCAGCGCGCGGCTTCCTCGATGCTCATATGCTTGCGCGCCGCCCAATCCTCCAACTGGTCGCGGCCGATCTTCGGTACTGCGAAATAATGCGATTCCGGGTGGCTGAAGTAGAAACCGCTGACGGCCGCAGCCGGATGCATCGCGAAGGATTCGGTCAGCGTCAGGCCAGTCGCGCGCGTGGCTTCGAGCAGTTCGAACAGCGCGCCTTTCTGCGTGTGATCCGGGCAGGCCGGGTAGCCGGGCGCGGGCCGGATGCCTTGGTACTGCTCGGCGATCAGCGCGGCATTGTCGAACGCCTCGTCCGCCGCGTAGCCCCACTCCGACCTGCGCACCTTCGCGTGCAGGTATTCAGCGAAAGCCTCGGCCAGCCGGTCGGCGAGCGCCTTAAGCATGATGCCGCTGTAGTCGTCGTGCGCCTTGGCGAACTCTTCGAGCTTTTTCTCGATGCCGATGCCGGCCGTCACCGCGAAGCCGCCGATCCAGTCGGGCTTGCCGCCTTCGGGCGCGAGGAAGTCGGCGAGCGACCAGTGCGGCTTGCCGGCGGGGCGTTCGTGCTGCTGGCGCAGTTGCGGTAACGTCGCGCGCACCTCGCCGCGCGACTCGTCGGTGTAGATGACGATGTCCTCGCCACGCCGCGCCGCCGGCCAGATGCCGAACACGCCGTGCGCGGTCAGCCAGCGGCCTTCGACGATTTTCTTCAGCATCGCCTGCGCATCGCTGAACACCTGACGCGCGGTCGCACCGACAACTGCATCGTCGAGGATCGCCGGATAGCTGCCTGCCAGATCCCAGGTCTGGAACAGCGGCCCCCAATCGATGTACTCGGCGAGCTTCGCAAGGTCCATGTTGCGCAGCGCGCGCAGCCCGGTGACTTCCGGGCGCGGCGGCGTGTAGGTTTCGAAATCGAGCTGCGCGTGATTGGCGCACGCGGCGGCCCAGGGCGCGAGCTGCACGCCGCGCTTCTTGCCGTGCTGGTCACGCAGCCGTTCGTAGTCGTCGGCGATTTCGGCGACGAAGGTGTGGCGCTGTTCCTGCGACAGAAGCTTCGTCACCACGCCAACCGCGCGCGACGCATCCGGCACGTAGACGACCGGCCCGGCGTAGTTCGGCGCAATCTTGATCGCCGTGTGTGCGCGGCTCGTCGTCGCGCCGCCGATCAGGAGCGGGATCGCCTCGCCGTCGGCAAAGCCCTGGCGCTGCATTTCGGCCGCAATATGGCTCATCTCTTCGAGCGAGGGCGTAATCAGGCCCGACAGGCCGATCGCCTGCGCGCCGTGTTCGCGCGCGGCGTTGAGAATTTTCTCCGCCGGGACCATCACGCCGAGGTCGACAATCTCGTAACCGTTGCAGCCGAGCACGACGCCGACAATGTTCTTGCCGATGTCATGCACATCGCCCTTGACCGTGGCGATGACGATCTTGCCCTTGGCCGCCGCACCGGTGCGCGCTTTTTCGGTCTCGATGAACGGGATCAGATGCGCGACGGCCTGCTTCATCACACGCGCCGATTTAACGACCTGCGGCAGAAACATTTTGCCCACGCCGAAGAGGTCGCCGACGGTGTTCATGCCGTCCATCAGCGGACCTTCGATAACTGCGAGCGGCGGCCTGCCCTCGGCCGCGAGCGCGGCGCGCGCTTCCTCGGTGTCGGCGACGACGTATTCGGTGATGCCGCGCACGAGCGCATGCTTGAGCCGCTCGCCGACCGGCTGCTCGCGCCATGCCAAGTCTTCGACGCGCTCCTTCGCTGAGCCTTTGACGGTCTGCGCATACTCGACGAGCGCATCGCCCGCGCCCGGATGGCGGTTGAGCACCACGTCCTCGACGAGTTCGCGCAGCTTCGCTTCGAGTTCGTCATACACGCCGAGCTGGCCGGCGTTGACGATGCCCATCGTCAGGCCCGCCGCGATCGCGTGGTAGAGAAAGACCGTGTGGATCGCCTCGCGCACGAGGTCGTTGCCGCGGAACGAAAACGATACGTTCGAGATTCCGCCCGATGTTTTCGCGTGCGGCAGATTGCGGTGAATCCAGCGCACCGCCTCGATGAAGTCGACCGCGTAGTTGTCGTGCTCGGCGATGCCGGTGGCGATCGCGAACACGTTCGGGTCGAAAATGATGTCCTCGGGCGGAAAGCCGATGCCGGTCAGCAAATCGTAGGCGCGCTTGCAGATTTCGATCTTGCGCTGGTAAGTGTCGGCCTGGCCCTTTTCATCGAAGGCCATCACGACGGCCGCCGCGCCGTAGCGCATCACGAGCCGCGCGTGTGCGAGAAACTTCTCCTCGCCTTCCTTCATCGAGATCGAGTTGACGATGCCCTTGCCTTGCAGGCATTTGAGCCCCGTTTCGATAACTTCCCACTTCGAGGAATCGAGCATGACCGGCACGCGGGCGATGTCGGGCTCGGAGGCGATCAGCTTGAGGAAGCGCTCCATCGCCGCCTGCGCATCGAGCATCGCCTCGTCCATGTTGATGTCGATGACCTGCGCGCCGTTTTCGACCTGCTGGCGCGCAACCGCGAGCGCGTCGTCGAAGCGGCCTTCGAGAATCATGCGCGCGAAAGCCTTCGAGCCGGTCACGTTGGTGCGCTCGCCGACGTTGACGAACAGCGCGTCGTCGCCGATCGTCAATGGTTCGAGCCCGGACAGATGCATGACATGCGACTTCTTCGGCCGGTAGGCGGGCTTGATCGCCGCCACAGTTTCGCCGATCGCCTGGATGTGCTCGGGCGTCGTGCCGCAGCAGCCGCCGACGATGTTGACGAAGCCGCTGCGCGCCCAGTCGCCGATCTGGCGCGCCATGTTCTCGGGCGTGTCGTCGTACTCGCCGAAGGCGTTCGGCAGGCCCGCGTTCGGATGCGCCGAGCGCCAGGTTTCGGACACGCGCGCCATTTCTTCGACGTACTGGCGCAGCTCCTTCGCGCCGAGCGCGCAGTTGAGGCCGATTGTCAGCGGATTCGTGTGCGCAAGCGAATCCCAGAACGCTTCCGTCGTCTGGCCCGAAAGCGTGCGGCCCGAGGCGTCGGTGATCGTGCCGGAGATCATCACCGGCCAACGCCGGCCCGCCTCGTCGAAGAATCTCTGGATCGCGAACAGCGCAGCCTTGGCGTTGAGTGTGTCGAAGATCGTCTCGACGAGCAGGATGTCGGAACCGCCTTCGACGAGCGCCTTGGCCGATTCGAGGTAATCAGCGACGAGCGCATCGAAGCTGATATTGCGAAAGCCCGGATCGTTGACGTCGGGCGAGAGCGAAGCGGTGCGCGAGGTCGGCCCGATCACGCCGGCGACGAAGCGCGGGCGGCCGGTCTTGGCGGCGAACTCGTCGCAAACCGAGCGTGCGAGCCGCGCGCCTTCGAGGTTGAGTTCGTAGGCCAGATCCTCCATGCCGTACTCGCCCTGCGAGACGCGCGTAGCGTTGAAAGTGTTGGTCTCAATGATGTCCGCGCCGGCGGCGAGATAAGCCGCGTGGATGTCGCGGATGATCTTCGGCTGTGTCAGCAACAGCAGGTCGTTGTTGCCTTTGACGTCGCGCCGCCAGTCCGCGAAGCGCGCGCCGCGGTAATCGGCCTCCTGCAGCGCGTGCCGCTGGACCATTGTGCCCATCGCGCCGTCGAGCAGCAAAATACGGGTTTCGAGCAGATCGCGGAGTTCGGCGGTACGGTCGGCTTGCATCGTCATCTTTCGTTCGTTTCTTCGTGGGGATTTATTCGGTTTTTGTGAGAACCTGTTCAGAATCTGTAGCGAGAGCCCGTCAGCGGGGTGAAAAGCAGCGCAGGAACCGGAGTTTATAAGTGATAAATGAGGATTCCGAGCAGCGCATGAGCCCCGATCACGGGCTCGCAGTAAGATTATGAATAGGTTCTAAGCGTGCTCAACATCAAGCCGGCCACCGCGTGAGCTGCGGGATCTTCCTGCTGGCCGAGCGCGCCGATCACACGCTGCCGGTCGGCAGGCGTCCTGTTCTGCGAGAGCTTGAATTTGCTTTCGATGCGCAGAATTTCAAGCGCGAAACAATGGATCTGCGCGAGCATCGGCGCGCGCTCGTCGGCCCGCATGTGGCGCATGCCGGTTTCGCCGAGCGGATCGGCGTCGAACGCATCGATCGCCGTGTCGAGCAGAGCCTGCGCCGCCTCGCCTTCACGCATGTGAACACGGGCCCGCACATGCGCGACGGTGTAATTCCAGGTCGGCACACCGGGTTGCTCATACCAAGTCGGCGACACATAGGCATGCGGGCCGTGAAACACCGCCGTCACCTGCGCGCCCTCCGCGAGCAAAGCCGCATGCGGGTTCGCTTTCGCGACATGGCCGAGCAGCATCCCGTCGGCGGCAAGCAGCAAGGGCAGATGCGTGACCACGGGCTCCGCATCCGCGCTGCTAATCAGCGTTGCAAACGGATGCAACGCAATCAGCTCGAAGATCGCGGTCTGATCCGGCGCGGCAAAATGTGGCGGCACATAGAGCGTCATCGTCACCCCAAAAACAGAAAACCCGCTCGGCCTCAAGGACGGAACGGGTTCTTATATAGAAACACGTCTCGCTTTAGCTGTATTTCCGGCCTAGAAACCGTGCGCCCAGCAAGCTGAGGAGTTCAAATCAAAGCGGCGCGAAGTTTTTAAGTATGCTTGCCGGGCGGGCTGATTGTCAAGAAAACCCCCGTCCGTTCAGGTACTTGGGAGTACATTGCCAAGTACCGCTGACCGGCCATTGCGCGGATGCGTTAAGCTCGGGCGCCTCTCCAATCCGCCCGTCCCGCCATGAAGCTCTATTTCGCCGGCCCCGATGTATTCCGTCCCGACGCGCGGGAGTGGGCTGAGCGGCTGCGCGGCCTGTGCGCCAGCCTGGGCCACGAAGCCTTGATCCCGCTCGATAGCAGGGCGCAAAGCGCAGCCGAAATCTACGCCGCCAACCTCGCGATGATCCGTCAGGCCGATGCGGTCATCGCAAACCTCAACCCATTCCGCGGCTGCGAACCCGACTCCGGCACTTGTTTCGAAGTGGGGTTGGCCATCGCGCTTGGAAAGCGGGTCGTCGCCTATATTGCGAACGGCGAAGCTCTGCGTGAACGCGTGCTGCGCGAATTCGGCGGCACGCAAAACCGCGACCGCGACGACCAGGCAATCGAAGACTTCGGCTTGCCGCTCAACCTCATGCTTGCGATACCCGCAGAAATCGTAATCGGCCAGATCGAACAGGCTTTGGAAAAGCTTGCCGTCCTTGGGTAATCGTATGCTGCTGCCATATCGCATCAGGCCCGCACTACAAATACTTGGTAATAGCCTTGAACTCGCGAATCATCTCGTCTCCGGCTTTCACGTCATTGCGCAACGCCTCTTGGAGACAATGATCAATATGTTCATGGACAAGCAATTTTTTCGCGTTACCGATCGCACTTTCGACGGCCTGTAGCTGTTGCGCAATCTCCAGGCAATCGCGGCCTGTTTCGAGCATGGTCAAAATGCTTTTCAAGTGGCCTTGCGCACGTTTGAGGCGCTTGACGATTTCGGGATGAGAATCAGGGTGTTCCATATCCGCTCCTATCCACGGGGATAGGATATTGTGTTTGATTTTTCATGCCGCTACAATCCCCGCCATCTCAAAGCATAGGTGCCCCAACCTTGGACAGTTCGACAGGTCGATCCTGCATCCATAAAACACGCACAAGGTAACAGCAAGGGTTTCGCCCGCCGCTACCTTGCTTGCTCATGCGTAGCAGCCCACAAGCAGCCGGCCCTCGGCTGTTTTACCGCCTCTGTTTCATCTGTATGTCGCGATCCGCGGCAACTATTCGCCTGTGCGGTTTTTGTGCGGGCCGAGGAGTGCGTTTTGAAAAAGATTTTGAAAGTCTGCCTGGCTTGGGCTTGTGTTTGCTGTACGGTCCTGGCCGGGTCCTTGGCGCAGGCGGCGCGGCCGATGATTACCGATGACGCCCGCATCACCGATAGCAAAGCCTGTCAGTTGGAAAGTTGGGTCAAACGGAATCGGGACAGCACCGAATACTGGGCTCTGCCCGCGTGCAACTTCACCGGCAATCTGGAGTTGACCCTGGGGGGCGCAGTGACACATGACGACAGCGGCGCGCATACGAGCGACATTGTCATGCAAGGCAAGACGCTGCTGCGGCCATTGGAAACCAACGGCTGGGGCATGGCCTTGAGTTTCGGCATGGATCGGCATCCGGACATGGAAAGGTCGGGGCGGGATTGGTACGCCAATGTGCCAATCAGTTTTTCCTTGCGCGACGACCAATTCATCCTCCACACCAACATCGGCTGGCTGCGCGAGCAGGAAAGCCGGGATAACCGTCTGACCTGGGGGCTCGGTTCGGAAACACAGCTCACGGAAAAAACCTGGCTGATCGCCGAAACTTTTGGCCAGGACCGCGGCGCGGCGTCCTATCAATTTGGCCTGCGCCACTGGCTATTGGTCGATCGAATTCAAATCGATACGACCTACGGCAGCCATGTAGGCAATCATTCGAGCGGACAGTGGATTTCGCTGGGCTTGCGGCTGCTCGCCCCACCCTTTTTGCCATAGCACCTACGCGAAGGCGAAACGCAGACGGTCCTTCACAATCGCAGCAAGTTGTTCGAGGACCGGATTCGAGTCGGCCGTTGAACGATAGAGACACACGCCGATCATCGGCAATTTCGGCAGTGTTTCGATTACCGGCAGCGCGGCCGGCTTGCCGGCCTGCGTGCGGATAGTTACCCCAAGACCGGCGCGGACTGCGGCCCAAATGCCGTTCAGACTGGCGCTCGTCAGGGTAATCCGCCAGGGAATCCCCGCGCGGTCCAGTTCTTCAATCGCGCGGCTGCGCATCACGCACGGTGCTTCGAAGGCAACCAGCGGCAGCGGCTTGCCGGACGCAAACGACGCGTCGACAAGCACCGGATCGCCAATCCAGCGCATTGGGATTCGTCCGAGCAGTTCCTGACGCGGCGCGGGCGGACCGGTCCGCCAGATCAGTGCCAGGTCGAGGCTGGCCTGCTCGATCGCATTTTCGAGTTCGAGATTGCGGGCGATACGCGCATCGACGCTAACCGATGGATGGGCGCGCGAGAAGGTTCCAAGCACTTCGGTCAGCACGCCTTCTCCAAAATCTTGTTGAAAGCCGATCCTGACGGCGCCGGCCAGTTCAGCTCCGCGCACCGCCATGACAGCCGCGTCGTTGAGTTCAAGCAGGCGGCGCGCGTAGCTCAGGACGATCTCACCGGCAGGCGTGGGCATCAAACCGCGGCCCGATTTGCGCAGCACCGCCGTTCCAAGCTGATCTTCGAGCTTCTTCAATTGTGCGCTGACGGCCGAGGTCGAACGCCCCAGGCGATCGGCCGCGTGCGCAAAGCTGCCGAGTTCGAGGCCCGTCACAAACGTTCGCAGCACATCCAAATCGAGATTCAACACCTTAAAATATCCCGTTTTTCCGAATTGTCAGTTTAATTTTTTTTGATTTTCAGAACTATCCTGCGCTCATAAACTGTGTTCGTCAAATTCATATATGGAGTACCACCATGACTTGTACCGACACTCATCCGCTCGGATCGGCGCCGAAACTTGCCCAACTGACCGATGAGGTTTTGTTCGGCGACATATGGGAACGCCCCGGACTCGGTAAACGCGAACGCAGTTTGATTACCGTCGCGGCACTCGTCACGCTATATCGGACTGAACAGTTGCCGTTCCACCTTTCCCGCGCGCTGGAAAACGGGGTAAGCCACGCCGAGTTGATCGAACTGATTACGCATCTGGCGTTTTACTCGGGATGGCCAACGGCTCATACGGCGTTGGCTTTGCTGAACCAAACCATCGGCGCAACCCGGCCGGCATAATTAGAAACGGAGCCACGCATGCCTATTTCACATATCACGCTGCGTCGCGGACACCCGGACGCCTATCTCGATGCACTCTCAAACAGCCTGCACGAGGCGCTCGTCGACACCTTTGAAGTTCCCGAGAACGACCGTTTTCAGGTGTTTCATGAACTTGATCTCAAGGCGCTGTGTTTCGACCGGAACTACCTTGCCGGACCGCGTAGCGACAACTGGGTACTGATCGAGATCACTGCCGGACGACCACGCAGCACGACCATCAAACGCAGCTTTTATCGCTGCCTTGCCGAACGTTTAGCCGATTCGCCCGGAATCGCCCCCGCTGACGTGATGGTCGTCATCCGGCATAACCAGGCAGAAGATTGGTCGTTCGGGCGTGGTCTCACCTCGATGCTCGAAATGGAGAATGAGACATGAACGCGCTTACACGGCCCCGCAAACACGCGCCGCTTCCGGGATATAGTGGCAAGTTTCCGGGGAATCTAGCGGCAAATGAGCCAAGGCACGCCGACACAACCTAAGGACTCGGATACGTCCAGCGTGCGCGCGCACGGCTTAAACCGTGAGCAGATCGGCTTGCTGCAACAGGCGCTCGAACCGCTGGCAAAAATCGGCAAGACGCTGCCCGGCCGAGCACTCGAATTCGTTCTCGAGGGCGCGCAGGAAGACGTATTGCTCGAACTGTGCAACGCACAATCCCTGAATCCCGGCGAATTGCTCGGCAACCCCGGCCGCCTGCGCTGGAGTTTTTATCATTATCAGGACAAGGCGTTGCAGCGGCTCGGCGAAAAAAGCCTGGCGGAACGTGCGCAGCTTTACGCCACGCTAAGCGCCGCGACGCCGCCGCTCGGCGCCCTCGTGCGTCTCGGCCAACTGCTTGCCGCCGCCGACCACGGCAAATCGCTCGAACATCCCGGCGCGCCGGTGCCCGACTGGTTCCAATACCTCGTCAATGATGCGCTGTTCGCCAGCTTCAACAACGACGGCGGGAGAGACCTGCAGCAAACGCGACCGGCCTGGACGGCGCCTCTGCTCGCGAAACTCCTCGCGCATGAAGGGCTTGAGGAAAGCCTCGCATTGCAGGAAGTGTTCGAGCGCAAGGGCCTCGACAGCCGCTACCACGACCACCTCGCGGGCTTGGTCGATGCCGCTGAGCTGGCCGATTACCTGCGCGCGCATGCCGAGGCGGCCAACGCCTTGCCGGCGCAGCTTTCCGTCGCTGGCCGCCTGCTGCTAGCACAACGCATCGGCAGGGACAAAACACTGCTGAACGATTTCGCTCCGCTGTTTGTGCGCCTCGCGATCGATAGCGGCAAAACCGTGCGCGCCGCAGCGGCACTCCATCTCGACGGCATCGAAACCAAGCAAAGGCTTGCCTTGCTCGACCGATTGCTGCGCGAAGGCGATACCGCGCAGCGCACGCAGGCCGCCGAACTGCTCGCGCGCATCCCGGGCGAAGAGGCGCGCACACGACTTGCAAGCGCCGTGGAACAGGAATCGAGCAAAGCCGTGCAGCGAGCGATCCGCGCAGCGCTTGCGCAGATTGATACCGCAGAAGATATGAGCGTGCGGGAGCCGCCCACGGCGCAAAAGTTTCTGGTACAGCAGCCCGACATCAGCCGCCGTGCGCTCGAAACGCTCGGCGACGGCATTTCGCCCGCCGCGCTCCTAACCGAAGCCAGAAAAGGGCTCACCGCGAAACTCCCGGCCGGCCTGAACTGGTTCCCGTTCGATGCCTTGCCCGCCTGCCGGTGGACTAACGGCGAAAGCGTGGCGGCGGAAATCCTCAAGTGGTGGGTCGTGCTTGCCTGCAAACTCAAGGAACCCGGCGGGAATGTGCTGCTCACGCGCTATTTGGGCCTGCTCGACGGCGCGAGCCGGGAGGCGCTCGGCGCTTTCGTGTTGCGCCAGTTCATTGCGCAGGACACGCGCCGTCCGCCACTCGAAGAAGTCATCGCCCATGCGCAAGCCAATGCGCCGCAACGTTATCGGCAGTATCAACAGAGCTACATGCAGGCCAAGCCGCAATACCGCCGATGGTTTGCAGCCAATTACAACAAGACGGCGGAACAGGTTTTCGAAGAGTGCAAGCGCGAGAAGATGAACGAATACCTTGGCAGCGCGATCGGCGAAAAAGGCATCCTCGCGCTGAGCGTGGCCGCTCCGGCGCATGAGGTCATCACGCTCTTGCAGCAATACATGCGCGAGCACTCCCAGCGCCGCGCGCAGATCGAAGCGATGCTCGAAAGCGCCGCACCGGGCAACGATCCAATCGTCATTGAATTCCTGCTCGGCTTAGCGCGCCACCACCGCAGCACGTTCGTGCAGGAAAAGGCGCGTGCGCTCGTGCGGAAAATCGCCGCGCGCAACGGCTGGACGCAGGAGCAGTTGGCCGACCGCACCATTCCGACGGCGGGCTTCGACGACAGCGGCAAGCTGGAATTACCATACGGCGAACGCGTTTTCACGCTCACGCTCAACGCCACGCTGGAGCCTGAACTGCGCAACCCGAACGGCAAGCTCGTGAAGGCGCTGCCTGAGCCGCGCCAGAACGACGACCCGGCGCTCGTCAAAGAAACCAGGGCGCAACTTGCGGCGAGCAAAAAGGAACTCCGGCAAATCATCGCGCAGCAAACCGCGCGCCTCGCCGAAGCGATGTACGCCGGCCGCGTGTGGCCGCAGAACGAATGGCGCGAGGATTTACAGCGTCACCCGATCGTCAGCCGCCTGATTCAACGCCTCGTATGGCTCGAAGCCGATGCGCGGGGCGCTATCCGAAGCAGCTTCCGCCCCGCTGGGGACGGCCGCCTGATTGATACGCGGAACAATGAAGTCGCGCTGCAAACGGACAGTCTGCTACGCCTAGGCCATGCCTCGTTAATCAACGCGCAAACCGCCGCCGCATGGGCTGCACATTTCAAGGACCACAAGCTCACGCCGCTGTTCCCGCAAATTGCCAACAGTTAACACTGCAAGCCAGACCTTCGACGGCCGCAAGAAAACCGCCAGAGCCACCGGCCGGAATGGCTGTTATTCCATGCCGCGCCCACCACCTGCGCGGCCCGCGCCCCAATCGCGCGCGCCACTCTCGTTCCGGCTCGGGGCGCGAATTTCCTGGCGTGGCGCGCGTGGAGCTTCCATCGAGCGCGACGGAGGAGGCGCAGCGGGAGCTATTTGAGGCGCAGGCGCGGGCGCGCGTTCGTATCCGCCAGCGGGCCGTTGTTGAGGCACAGGAGCCTGCTGTGAACGCCAATTCGGCCGGAGCTGCGGAGTGGCTTCTGGCGCGCGCGACGGCGGCGTGATCGCTCCGGGCAAGCGTTGAGGTACGTCAGCAGCCGGCTGAGGCTGCCGATACGGCGTCATGCCGCTTGGATTTTGAGCACGCACGGGCGGCGGTATGAATCCCGGACGATTCGCGTCTCGACGTTCGGGCGCCGTTACCTGCGCCGGCGGCATAACAGACTGCATTCCTTGCGCCGGGCTGGGAGTAGAATTCGGCGTCGGCCCGCTCGAAATCTGCTTATCGGTCGATGACGGGTTGGTGCGCACAAATGGCGCCGGCACGACCGGACGCGTTGCGATCGGCAAATTCTTCAGTTCGGCGCGACTGGACGGCAGCGCCGCGGCGGGAATTGGCCGCCGCGCGGCAAAAGCCGAATGCGGAACCGTTGTCACGGCATCCGGTTCTTGAGCATAACGGTAGGTATTCAGCGTGGCGGGCCTGCCCGTCGCCGGTAGATCCTGGTTCAAGCGACTGGCGTAACCCGAACCGGCGCGATACATCGGCCGATAAGTTTCGCCCGGCCCAAGCGGGAACCAGCCCACGTTCGGGCCGCCGTCGTGGAAACCGACCAGCGCCGGCGCATAGACAGGCCGGGCGATCCGCCTGCCAGGCACCCAGCCCCAACGCCCGCCGAGCATCACCCAGCGGCCGTAGTGGAAGGGCGCGAAGCCCCAGGGCGCGGAGTCGACCCAGGTCCAGCCCCAGGGACTCATCCAGGTCCAGTTTCCATAGCGATAGGGCGCCCATCCGGCGACCATGATCGTCGGAAACCAGATCGCGCCATAGGTGGCGTCGTTGCTCCAATAGCCATTGCCTTCGAGCAGATCCGCTCCCGTCATTTCGGGCGAGACATGGCGCCATGTTTCGGCTGAGTCGATGCTCCGCTCGCGCGCCTCGAACCAGTCATCGAAAGGATCGTGTGTGAGGCTCGTCAAGGTCAGGACGCGCTGCGCGGCGAGGTCGATTTCGGTTTGCTGGCCGGTGGTGAGAACGATGTTCTCGTCCGCGCCAAGAACCTGCACCCGGCCGGCGAACACGCTCAGCGTGACATGCTGGCGGGAATCGTCGAGGTCGAGGCGGTAATCCGAGGCGTCGCGCGCTTCGAAACGCATGCCTGCGGTAGTAAGCGCGAAACTATCGTCGCGCCCGAGGCTGCCCATCCGCGCGCGCACCGCGCCGTCGGCCAACTCGACGGCCACCGCCGCATCGTCGATCTGGGTGAAAACCGCTTCGCTCGCGCCGGCAAGACGCACGGTCGTGCTGCCGATGCGCACTTCGGCGCGGCTGTCCGGCGGCGTCGCCAAGGCGCTGCCGCTCGTCAGCGGTAAATTCAGGGTGGCTGGAATCCAATCGTTGTCGGTCGCGGACCAGCTTTCCACTGCGCCTTCGAAATAGGACAAGGCTCCGACACGCCCCGGCGGATCGGCGGAGTCGCTTGCAAATGCGACTCCAATGCAACAACTTATCAGGACCGCCAGATAACGGAACACTTCTTTAAAATCAGCGTCTTTCATGACGCTCTCCTGCACGTGGAAAACACCAGCAAAATGCAAGCGCGCCGTTCATTAGAACGCAGAAAACGCCCGTATAGTTGAGTCGGCTTTGTTACGGGCCGTTTCCCTGCACGCTTGCGGCGAAACAGAAGAATAATGCTTGCGCGAGAGCGTGCGATTGTCCAGGCAAAATCAAACACCAGGCGACAGATCCCCATGACCGACTCCGCGGAAAATCAGCATCAGCGCGTTAAATTTCACCACAGCCTTGTGCTGCGGCAACTCCATGCGCGGCCTTTCTTTTTCATTTCGATCGCCGTTGCGATGGCGAGTTATTTTCTGCTCCCGCAAAGCCTTGCTTTGCGTCTGACGACGCGTTTGTTGTTGAGCTGGAATTTCGGCGTGTATCTTTATCTGCTGCTGGCCGGGATCATGATTCTACGCAGTTCGGAAGAGCGGATGCGCTGGCGCGCCCAGGCTCAGGACGAAGGGCGGGTCGTGGTGCTCGTCGGCGTTATCCTCGCCACGCTCGCCTGTCTTGCCTCGATCTTCGCCGAGCTTGCCGCCGTCAAGGATATTCAGGGTACGTTGAAATACGCGCACATTTTTTTGACCGTCGCAACGATCGTGTCGTCCTGGCTATTCATTCATTTGATGTTCGCGCTGCATTATGCGCATGACTATTATTCCGCCCAAGAGCGCGGCGACAAGGGCGGCCTGCTCTTCCCAGGGACGACGACTCCAAACTACGGCGATTTTCTCTACTTCGCCGCCGTCATCGGCACTTCGGGCCAGACCGCCGATGTGTCCTTCACCTCGCAGCCCATGCGGCGCATCGGCTTGGTGCATTGCGTGCTTGCCTATATGTTCAACACCACCGTGCTCGCGCTGGCGATCAATATCGCTTCGAGCCTGTTTTAAAGACCGACTCATAAACGGAAATCTGAAAATGCCTGTTTTTGGAATTGGCTTACACATATTGGTCGCGATCTTTTTTGCGATCCATGCGATCCGCCGCGGCCGCGAACTTTATTGGCTGCTGATCCTGTTCATGTTCCCGCTGCTCGGCAGCATCGTTTATTTCTTCGCGATTTATCTGCCTGAGATCAGACAAAGCCGGGGCGCGGTGGCCGCTACGCGTGCAGTGCGGCAAGCCGTCGATCCGGGCCGCGGACTGCGTCAGGCGCGCGAGGCTTTCGAGCGCACCCCGACGGTGGATAACCGCCTCCGCTTGGCGGAAGCCTTGCTCGATTCAGGCGCTGTGGCCGACGCGCTGCGGCATTTCAGCGAAGCCGCGCAAGGGCCGTTTGCCGAAGATCCGGCGCTCTTGCTCGGGCTGGCGCGCGCACAGTTTGCAAACGGGCTTTCCCCGGACTGCGCAAAAACCTTGCAGCGGCTATTCGCCGCCCATCCCGAAGCAAAGCGCCAGCCGATTCCTGCGTTATTGCAGGCGCGCGTTCTGGCGCAGCAAAATGATCCGGCGGCCAGGGACGCCTTCGAAACCGCGCTTGTCGTCGCGGTCGATCCGGAGCCGAAGTGCCGCTTCGCGGACTGGCTCATGACCCAAGCCGCGCCCGCCGACCGGGAGCGCGCCAAGGCGCTTTATCAGGAAATCGTGGCGGACTCGAAATATTGGAACGGCCACGCCCAGGCGCTGAACCGTGAATGGCTGCAGCACGCCCGCGCCAAGCTCAATGCGGGTTGAGCCAAATGTGTGGGACGAAAGGGAATCAGTCGCTCGCCAGATTGGCGGCAAAGACGCGGTCGGCTTCGGCCGGAAAGGCGTAAGTATTGAAGGCTTTACGAATCATCGCATTGTTGCTGCGCGCGCCGCCGTCGATGAATTGGATGCCGATCGCCTTGCCATGCGCGGCAAGCGTCATAAAGGCATAGCGCCAACGCTGCGCTTCGGCGAGGCGTTCGCGCAATTCGGTTTCGTTGGTAATCAGAACACCGGATTTTTTTAACGAGTCCAAAAATCCAACGTAGGACTCTTTAAGAAGGCTGCCCATTTCTGTCTCCTGTTACACGCCTGTTTTTAGAGGCGATACCCTGCTCATAACGGCCTAATTCCTTGCTGAGTTGACAGAAAGCCGTGACGGATTTCCGCTCTGGCGGTGGGCAAAATTAAGGGATCATTAATAATATTCTCAACTTCAGCCGATACCGCCTTGAAGGGACGAACCAATCCCTAAACCGGTAATATGCGAATTCACAGCAGCCATCGTGTGGAAACAAGCATGAGCACAGAAGAAAACGCCAGTGGCAGTGATTATCAAGAGCGCCGTCGCAATCAACGTTTCATCGCCAAACGCGATGGCGAAACCTGCTTCTGGATTTTGATGGACGGGCAGCGCAAGCCGCTGAATGATCTATCTCTATCGGGTTTCGGTATTCCCGGCGCAGCCGAAGACGCCACCCCGCGCGAATTCGATTTCGAACTGCGCCTGGAAGGCATTCCCGACAAAATACGCGGCGTCGCCCGCATTGTGAACCACGTTCCCAATGCAACGGGCGGTCAGATCGGCTGCCGCTTCGTCAGTTTCCAAGGCGACGGCGAGGAAAACCTCAAGGAATGGCTCACGACCCATGTAATCTGGTCCTCGTCCGTGCGCCTTTCGGAAAAAGAAGCGGCCGCGATCGTCTCCGGTCCTTCGATGATCTGAACTTGGCTCTCAGTCGCTGACGAAACCAGCGGCGCGATGATTGTCGTCGCAATACGGCTTGTTCTTCGAACGGCCGCGCAGCATAGCCAGGTGTCGCGTGTGCACTTGATCGTTTTGCCCGTTCCTGTCACGACCTCAAGATTCCCGGCAATACGCACACCCCTGGCGATTCCTGCGTAAGCCCGGAGTCCGCGGAACTTTCCGGGCAGCAATCAAGCCACAAGACCAGAAGCGCGATCCCTTCCCATTTTTCGAGGTCACTCACGATGGAACCGCACACCCATACGTTCGGCCAACTGTTCGCCCAATTGGGTTTGGCTTCCGATGCCGAAGCGATTGAAACCTTCATCGCGCAACACGCGCCGCTGGCCGCCGATCAATCCCTGGCCGACGCGCCTTGCTGGACCCCCGCGCAAGCAGCATTCCTGCGCGAAGGGCTGCACAGCGACGCCGATTGGGCCGAGCTTATCGACGAACTCAATCTCCGCTTGCACGCCCGAGCCGCCGCCAAGTCTCGATAAGTAAGCGAGGCGGAAATTACCGGCCCGCTTCGCGCCGCATCAGAGAGCGATACATCTTCCAGCTCACAAGCCCCGAGAGGCCGAGCAACACGGACCCGATCGTCAGCCCCGAAACCCTATCCATCACCAAGGGCACAAGGATGCCGGCGACGATCGCATTCGACAGGCTGGAGAAAAAAGCCTGCAAGGAAGACGCCATCCCAAGCCGGCCCGGAAAACGGTCGAGCACGAGCAAAGTCACGCAGGGCGTGAGCAGCGACCAGCCGTAAGCAATCAACAGGATCAACGGCACGATCGTGAAAAGGCGCATTGGCACGAACAGATGCAACACTAGATTCACCACCGCTGCGGCCAGCATCAGCGTGAAGCCGATGCGAATCTGCCGCTCGCGTGTAATCCGGCCGGCCAGACGCCCGCTCGTCCACGCCCCGCCCATGATGCCGGCAATTGTGCCGAGGAATAGCCAGAAGAAACGCGTCGGCGGCAAACCGAGATGGTGTCCCAGCAAGGTCGGCGCAGCGAGAATGAAGATGAAAATCGCGTTGAACGGCACGCCGCTCGCGAAAGTGAGCAGCAGAAAATAGCGGTCCGACAGCACGCCCCAGTAGCCGCGCATCAAGGGGCCGAAATCGAACGATTGGCGGCGTTCGCACGGCAAGGTTTCCGGCAACTCCAGCCAAATGAACAGCCACAGCGCGGCGCTCACGATAACCAGAAAGACGAAGATCGCGCGCCAGCCGATCAAGGCAAACAACCAGCCGCCGATGATCGGTGCAAGCGCCGGCGCGATGCCGAAAAACAGCGTGATCTGGCTCATCAAACGCTGCGCGTTGTGCGCCGTGAAAAGATCGCGCACGATCGCGCGCCCCACAACAATGCCCGCGCCGCAACTCATGCCCTGCGCAATCCGGCCAAGCACCAGCATGCCGATACTCTGCGCCATCGCACAGACCACGCTTGAGAGGCCGAAAACCGCGACGCCGATGAGGATCACCGGGCGGCGGCCGAAGCTGTCCGACAGTGCGCCGTGCAGCAAAGTCATCACTGAATACGCAAGCAGATAAGCCGACAAAGTTTGCTGCATGCCGACCGGCGAAGCGCCGATATCGGCTGCAATACCTTCGAAGGCCGGCAGATAGGTATCCACCGCAAACGGACCGAGCATCGACAGCGCGGCCAGCAAAACCGCGAGATACCAAATGGGCTTATTCCATTCCACTGTCGGTTTGAAATCCAAAGGCTTCATGTGCACCTCGGCGTTACGAACATCGGGATGGCCGAGTCGGTTATGGGAAAGCAAGATTATGAACGGGTTCCAAGCCTTCCCATCCCCGCACCGTCATTCTGCGCGAAGTCGCAGAATCCATTTTTCCGCAGATAGTGGATTCTGCGACTGCGCTTCGCTCCGCGCAGAATGACCGCGAGTCGAGCGCAGGCGAGACAAACCTGGGCGGCGAATACGCTAGAGCGGTTTTGGTTCAAGTGCATACGGATCATGCACGATTTCAGTTGTAGGCGGCAGGATGCCGCCCCTACATATCGTCCTGATTTTTCAGGAGATTGGATTTGCAAACAAATTGTAGGG
>Ga0123357_10000829_pt1 | contig 31368 bp, 20 predicted proteins | sample TergutEmb28metaG_FD_89873 | JGI IMG/M metagenome (GOLD analysis project Ga0123357, IMG submission 89873) | Embiratermes neotenicus P4 segment gut microbial communities from Petit-Saut dam, French Guiana - Emb289 P4 | ecosystem: Host-associated > Arthropoda: Insects > Digestive system > Gut ...
ACGCCGCATCGCAGGACCGAGGCGTACTGTACGTACGCCGCAGGTCCGAGAAGCGCCGTACGCCCTTCGCAGCAAGAGGATCGGCCCGTCTGAGTGGAGTCGTCGTGAATTATCCGGGCTAGCCTCGATTCGCTCGCGATGGCTGTCGAACACGCTCTTATTCGGCGGTACCCTCGGTGCGCACCGGCGCCGCCATTTGCGCCACGGTCTGTGCGATGCCGCTGAGCGATGGGTTGTTCAGTCCAGCATCCTTCATGATCGCATCGACGATGGGCTTGGCGACCTGGTATTGCAGCGCGGAGTTCATCACCTGTTCGGGCAGCGTGCCGCGCGCAGCGCCTGGTTCGCCGCCCAAACCACCGGGCGCCGGTAGGCCGTTGACCTGGAACAGGCGGATCGACTCGATCTTTTCCATCGGCTTCGACGCTTGGGCGATGATCTCGGGCAGGGCCTGAATGAGCTGCATGCGCACCGTCAGGTCGATCTGCGCCGCACCCAGGCGGTTTTTGGCCTCGTTGATGGCAGTGATGCCGTCGGCTTCGGCCAGCGCGGCGGCTTTGTGCGCCTCGGCCTCGGTGCGCACCGCGGCGGCGCGATTTTCGGCGGCTTCGCGCTCGGCCTGGGCTTTGACCTTGACGGCAATGGCCTGCTGCTCGGCCTCGCGCGACGCGTCGATCAACTGAATGGACTTGGCACGTTCGGCCACCACCACTTCGCGCGCGGTCTTCACGAGTTCCTCGGAACGGGCTGCTTCGGCCAGCGCGGTGTTGGCGGCCGTATTGGCTTGCGACTGTTCCTCCGATTTCTTGGCGATGGCGATCGTGGCGTCCTGATTCGCCATTTCGACCGCCTGGTGCTGTTCGGCTTGCATGACCCTGGTTTCGCGGTCGGACTCGATCTGCTTTTTCTGGATCGTGAGGTTCTTGTCGATCTCGGCGCTGTTGACGGTGCGGTCTGCTTCGATGCGCCTTTCCTTGACCAGCCGCTCGGCGTTGATGCGCACTTCCTCGGCGTCGCGCTGGCGTTCGGCTGAAGCCTTGGCGATTTCGGCCACCTGCACCGCCTTGGCGTTGGCCACCTGTTGCTGCTGCTCGAGCGTGGCGAATTCCTGCTGCTTGGCGATGTCGAGCTTCTGGCGCTCGGCTTCGAGGTTCTTGGTGCGCACCTGCACCTCGGTGTCTTGCTCCACGTCGTTGCGCTGCTTGCGGCGCGCCTCGGTCTCCTGCGTCAGGCGCGCCAGGCCCTCGGCGTCAAAGGCGTTGCTCGGGTTGAAGAACTCTTTGGAGGTCTGATCCAGGCTGGTCAACGACACCGATTCGAGTTCGAGACCATTCTTCTCCAGATCTTCGGCCACCGCGTTCTGCACCGCCTGCACGAAGTCGCGGCGCTTGTCCTGCAACTCTTTCATCGACATCGTTGCGGCGGTGGCGCGCAACGAATCGACGAACTTGTCTTCCACCAGGATCTTGAGCTGCGCCGGCTCCAGGGTCTTGCGCCCCAGCGTTTGCGCTGCGGTGCTGACCGACTCGGTGGTCTGCTTGACGCGCACGAAGAAGGTCGCCGCCACGTCGACGCGCATGCGGTCGAGCGCGATCAGGCTTTGCCCCTCCTTGCGAACGACTTCCAGCTTCAAGGTGTTCATGTTCACCGGGATGATCTCGTGGAACACGGGCATCACGACGGCGCCGCCATCCATGATGACCTTCTGGCCACCCAGGCCAGTGCGCACGAAGGCCGTTTCCTTGGAGGCGCGGTGGTAGAGCCGCGCGAACACGAAACCAATGAACAAGAGCGCCACCAGCACGACGCCAGCGGGTACGGCAATATTGAGGAGATTGTTGGACATTGGAAATTCCATGGTGGGTACCCTCTAAGGTTCCGCCGGCGCGGAGCGAATTCAGGGACGCGTCCTAGCCTAAAGCAACTCGGGATGGGGGTTCAGGATGCAGCGAAAGCTCGCGCCGCTTTTCTTGACCAGCAGCACGTTGGTGCCTTCCTCGAACACCTGTTCGGACAGATCGGGTTCGACCATCACGTAGTGCGCGCGGCCATGTACGTCGCGGACTTTGGCTTCTGCTGCCAAACCCGCGCGCGCGACACCGCGCACTACTACGCCCGCGCGGCCGATCAGGCTTTGTTCGCTGACGGCGCTGCTTTCGTCGCGCGGGATCGCGCGCGCGAGGAGAGTGCCCAGGCCGCTCGTGATCGAAAGTCCGGTGAACACGGCTGGAATACTGGCCACCCAGGTCGGCAACAGGTGACCGCTCAGGGACTGCGCTACGCCCTGCATCAGGTAACCCGAGAGCGCAAAGCCGGACAGAAAAAGAATCAGCAACACCAGGATCGGCACCTTCCCCAGGTGCAGCCAACCCAGCGGACCGTCGATGCCGTCGGGCGCTTCGGGCACCAGACTGTCGAGCCAGTGTGAAGGGCTGTGCGCGATCAACAAGCCGACGCCTTCGAGCGCGCTCAGGCCCAACATCACGACCAGCGCAGCGCCAAAAGGCCAGGTCTGCTCGGCGGTGAACAGGATCACGGGCGGCCTGCTTTCAATGCCGCAAGTCGTTCATCGAAGGCGGCTTGCGCGGCTTGCAGGCGCTGCGCGATCGAGCTGGCTGCAGCGGGGTTGTCCAAGCTCGACGCGTCGCCCTGGTGGAGCGAGGCTTCGAAGTCGCGGATTGCGGCGTCCATTTCGCGCCGCTTGCTCATCAGCGCGTCGACTTGGTCCGAAAGTTCCTTTTCTTTTTGCAGCCCCTCGGTCAGGCGGGTTTCGAGCACCTGCAACTGGGCTTCGATGTCGATCTGGCGCGCGATCGCGGTGCGCGCCAAATCGTCCTTGCCCGCAGCCAGCGCGGTCTCGATCGCAGCGTACAGCTCCTCGTGCTCGCGATCGAGGTTCACGCGTTGCTGCTGCGCCAGATGCCGATTGACGGTGATCTTGCCGAGTTCGGTGCGCACGTCGTTGGCAAGCTGGTCCACCTCGCGTGCGGCTTGTTCGAGCAGGACAACGGGCGTCGTGTCTTCCACATTGTTTAGTCGTGTCTTCCACATTGTTTATTAGGGCATGCGCGCCGCCCGCGATCAAGCGCAACACGGGGCGTTCCGCGGCCTCAGGTCCCTTCAGTGTTGAGCGTGGGAGGGGGGAGGAGCGACTCCGCGTCCATCCCGAGTGGCGGATTGAACGTGCCATGCCACCCGACAAGGATTCGTTCGAAGGAGTCGACGTAATACCTCGAGCCGGGAGGGATCACGACGACGCTTCCGCCATACGCAGCGCGCAGACCGAGCAAAGCCCGTCGTTGCTCGGCTTCCTCCCATGCGCAGCTGCTCGGACGGAGCTCCGGTGATTGCGGGGGCTTCCATGACACCGTTGCCCTCTTCGCTGCAGCATGCATGGATTGAGACAGGTCACGATGCCCTCGTCGTTCGGCCACGTCGGCTGGTGTCTCTCCTTCGTTCGACTTCACGTCGAGCGAGGCACCGAGTCCGACGAACGCTCGGACACCCTGTTCGTGCCCAAAGTAAGCTGTCTGGTGCAGGAACGTCCATCCGGACGATGGTTTTTGGTATCGAGCGCATATCGCAGCGAGACGCAAGTCGCCCGACAACTCCAAGAGAACCTTGTCCCATTCACCAACCTTCGCGAGAGCGTAAAGGCGTTCGATCGCAGCGCCGACTTCGTCGTCCATCTTTCCCCTTCAATTCTGCCGATGATTGCTCTCGAGAGCAACGCGGAGGCTTGCGGATGGCTCCCACTTGCTCTCGAGAGCGATCCGACGGCCTGCGGATGGTTCCTAAGTGCTCTCGAGAGCATCACGGAGGTGATTCGGAGTCTTCGGAATGCTCTCGAGAGCAAGTGGGAGGTCTAATGGCGCCTGTTAAACGCTCTCGAGAGCATCGAGGCGGCCTGGAACGGGCATCCCAAATGCTCTCGAGAGCGTTGCGGAGGAGTGCTGAGATGTGCGTCGTGATGCTAAGCAGTCTCGGCACGACGGGCTCCCCTGGCGGCGCGCAGGAAGGTGGGCCGGCGCCGGCGGCGCCAGGCCCGCCTGACGAGCACCAGCCCAAGGGGAGCACGCGCGGCGAGCGAAGCGAGAAGCGCGGAGGGGTCCCCTTAATGCGCGGAGGCCTTGGCTGCGCCGAGGCCGGTCTCCGAACGCACCTGCTGCGCCGGGAAGGCTTCGCGCTCCTTGGCCGCCTGCGGACTCTTGTCGAGCACCGAGAACAGCCACACGCCGATGAAGCCGATGGCCATCGAGAACAAGGCGGGCGAGGTGTAAGGGAACCAGGCCGATCCCTTGGGGTGGCCAAGGGTGGCTTCCCACACCGAGGGCGACAACACCGTCAGCACCACCGACGAGATCAGGCCAAGGAAGCCGCCGATCACCGTGCCCCTGGTGGTGCAGTTCTTCCAAAGCACCGACAAGAGCAGCACCGGGAAGTTGGCCGAGGCCGCGACGGCAAAGGCCAGGGACACCATGAAGGCGACGTTCTGCTTCTCGAACAGAATGCCCAGCAACACGGCGATGATACCCAGCACCACCGTGGTGATGCGCGAGACCTTCAGCTCCGACGCGCTGTCGGCCTGGCCATGTTTGATCACGGTGGAGTACAGGTCGTGCGACACCGCGGACGCGCCCGACAGCGTCAGGCCTGCCACCACGGCCAGGATGGTGGCGAACGCCACCGCCGAGATGAAGCCGTAGAACAAGTTGCCGCCCACGCTCTTGGCAACCAACACGCCGGCCATGTTGGCGGTACCCGCGCCGCCCTTGATGACACCCTTGGCAGTGTCGGCCACCTCCGGGTTGGTCAGTACCAGGGTGATCGCACCGAAGCCGATGATGAAGATCAGGATGTAGAAATAACCGATCCAGGTGGTGGCCCAGAACACGCTCTTGCGGGCTTCCTTGGCGTTGGGCACGGTGAAAAAGCGCATCAGGACGTGGGGCAGGCCAAGCGTGCCGAACATCAGCGCCATGCCGAAGCTGATGCCCGAGATCGGATCTTTGATGAAGCCACCCGGCCCCATGATCGACAGGCCCACCTTCGCCGCCTCCTCTGGTGTCTTCCCCCCGCCGGCAGCGATCTGGGTCTTGATCCGCACCCCCTCCGCGAACAGCGCTTCAGGGCTGAAGCCGTACTTGGCCATCACCATGAAGCCCATGAACGTGACCCCGAACAGCAGCAATGCAGCCTTGATGATTTGCACCCAGGTGGTGGCCGTCATGCCGCCGAACAGCACGTAAACCATCATCAGAATGCCAACCAGCACCACAGCGATCCAGTAGTCCAGACCGAACAGCAGCTTGATGAGCTGGCCCGCACCAACCATCTGCGCGATGAGGTAGAACGCCACCACCACCAGCGAGCCCGATGCCGCGAAGATGCGGAATGGCCCCTGCGCGAAGCGGTACCCAGCCACGTCAGCAAACGTGAATTTGCCCAGATTGCGCAGGCGCTCGGCCAGAAGAAAGGTCAGAATCGGCCAGCCGACCAGAAAGCCGATGGAGTACAGCAGGCCATCATACCCGTTGGTCATGACCGTGGCGGAAATACCTAGAAACGACGCCGCGGACATGAAGTCCCCCGCGATTGCCAGTCCGTTCTGGAAGCCCGTGATGCCGCCGCCCGCGGTATAGAAATCCGCCGCCGACTTGGTGCGCCTGGCGGCCCATTTGGTGATGCCCAGGGTCGCGAATACGAACGCCATGAAGATGATGATCGCTGCCCAGTTGGTGCCCTGCTTGGCGGTTTCGCCGATGTCGCCGCCGCCAGCAAAGGCGTTCGCGGAGATCAACAGACCAGCCAGCGCGAGCGTAATGCGTACGGAGGTTTTCATTGGGTTGCGTCCTTCAGGATGTCGCGCGTCGCGGTGTCGAATTCGTTGTTCGCGCGGCGCACGTACAGGCCGGTGATGACGACTGAAAACACGATGATCGCCATGCCGATCGGAATGCCGATCGTGGTCACGCCCTCGCCCATGGGCTTGGCGAGGAGCGGCTTGTCGAAAGCGACCGCCGCGATGTAGCCGTAATAAACGAGCAGCATCAAGATGGTGAGCGTCCAGCCGAAGCGGGTACGCGTGTTCTTGAGCTGCTGATATTGGGGATTGCGCTGAATCCGGTCTACCCGCGGATCTTCTTGCATGACTTGTCTCCGGGCCAGGGCTTCATGCCTATTCGGCAAAAAATAAAAGCTATTCCATGGTCCGCTTCTATCCGTCAAGTACCAATCTTCACCTATCTTGCTGGTTTTTGACGACGCGCCGCGTAGGACGCATTGCGTAGAAGAGGGCGGCCACGGGGGGCCGCCCCTACGAGTTTGTTGTCGGCATGTAGGGGCAGGCCCCCGTGCCTGCCCGGCGCAGGCGGAAAAACACCGCGATCGCCCCGTAGGGGCAGGCCCCTGTGCCTGCCCGGCGCAGGCGGAAAAACACCGCGATCGCCCCGTAGGGGCAGGCCCCCGTGCCTGCCCCGTCATGGCCTTCATGGCCTTCCCCTTAAAGCGGGGGGCGAGTTTTTGCCAGCTCGCGTAATAGCTCGTCGTGGATGGCGCCGTTGGTGGCGACGAGATGCCCTGTGGCGATGTAGCGGTCCTTGCCGTCGAAGTCGCTGACCTGACCGCCGCTTGCACGCACAATCGCAATACCGCCGGCGATATCCCAAGGCCGGAGCTTTCGTTCCCAATAGCCGTCGTACGTGCTGTCGGCGACGAGGCACAGGTCCATGGCTGCCGAGCCGCACCGTCGCACGGCTTGGCATCGTCGCTTGACGGCGACGAACGCATCGAAGTTGTTGTCCGGGCTGGTGGCGCGGTCATACGGGAAACCGGTGGCGAGCAAGGAATCCTCGAAACGGAGAACGGGACTCACGGCGCACGTCTCTTCTCTCGGGGCGCCACCTTCGTGCGACATCGAGGCGATGCGCTTGGCAAGGTGCGATCCATCACTCGCGTAGAAGCCATGCCACTCGACACCGAGTGACGGCGCAAAGACGACACCAAGGATTGGCGTGCCTTTTTTCACGAGCCCGATCGACACGCACCAGAATGGATGACCGTGCACGAAGTTCGTCGTGCCGTCGATGGGATCGATATAAAAGATCGTATCTTCGGTCAGATTGCCGCCAAACTCTTCGCCGATGATGGGAAATGGCAATGCCTTGCCGAGCCGATCGCGTAAGAGTGTTTCGCTCTCGCGATCGAACTCCGTGACGACCTCGACGGCGCCTTTGTGTTCGATCACCATCTTTTGACGGAAGCCGCGCAGGACGAGCGCGCCGGCTTCGTGCGCGGCATTCCGGCAGACCGTGAGAATGGATTCGAGCTCGGCGCGTTTCACGACCGTGTTCCTTTCGTGGCGAGCATGGTGAGGAGGCGCGCGTGAATGCCACCAAACGCACCGTTCGACAAGAGAGCAACGGTGTCGCCGGGGCGCGCGCATTCTTCGATGTGCGCGAGGATCGCTTCGATGCTCGGCATGGCTTCGGCGCGCTCGCCGATGTCCGATGCGAGTTTGTCGACGTCGAGGCGTTCGGCTTCGGGGATGTTCGTTCGCCCGAGCGGCGCGAACAGAACGCGATCGGCGGCGCGAAAGGCCGCGGCATATTCGGATTGGTGAATCCTCCGGCATGCGGTGGCCGAACGCGGCTCGAAAACAGCCCAGAGTTGCCCGTCCGGATTTTGCGATTTGAGTGCGCGCAAAGTCTCGCTGACCGCCGTGGGATGGTGCGCGAAGTCGTCGTAGATCGCGATGCCTCCTGGCTTGCCGAGCAGATCTTGCCGTCGCCGCACCCCATCGAACGACGCAAGCGCCGTGCGCGCGATGGCCATGCCCACGCCGAATCCTTCAGCGCACGCGGCGATGGCGCCGACAGCGTTGCGAACGTTATGTGCGCCCGGGACCTTCAGCGAGAAGCGCCCGCAGCATGATCCGCCTGCGTAGAGATCGAACGGCTGCGTGCCCGATGCGCGGTCTACCGGGGCGAGTGCAGCTTGCCACGTTGGCGTGACGTCGCCCGTGTCCTCGCCGAGGATCCCGTAGAACACGACATGTGCGTGCGCGTGCTTTGCAACGATGTCGCGGGCGCGCGGATCGCGCGCGTCGCACACGACGAGACCCGAGGAAGGAACGCGTGACGCGAGCGACGCGAATTGCGCTTCGTAGATCTCCGCGGACGGATAGATATCGACGTGATCGTGCTCGACACTCGTGATGAGGACGATGTCATCGTTGCCGATTCCGACATAATCAAAGAACTTGGGCTTTTTATGCCAATACACAGCGTCGTATTCGTCGCCCTCCACGACGAACGGTGGATGCTTACCCGCCGGCGCGGCAAGGATATTCCACTTCGTCCGGCCGATGGCAGCGCCCGACGAGAAATTCTTTGGCAATCCGCCAATGAAGTAACCCGGCTCGAGTCCGGCCTGCTTCAGAATCCACGCGCACATCGCCGACGTCGTCGTTTTGCCGTGTGTGCCGCAGACGACGAGCGGCGTCCGCTTCATCAAAAAGAGCTCGCGCAGCGTGCGCGACATGGAATTGCGTGCAAGATGCAACTCTCCGGCGCGCACGGCTTCGGCGTTGTCTCTCCGGATGGCATTGCCGACAATGACATGATCGAGCCCGGCGTGGACATGCGCTCCGTCGTAACCGCGAAGGCAGCGGATCCCCGCGGCATCGAGCGCGGGCCCCATGGGCGGATCGAACGACACGTCCGATCCGCTCACGTCATGCCCTGCTTGCTGGAGGAGCATGGCAAGCTGGCCCATTCCCGTGCCACAGATACCAATGAGGTGCACGCGCATATCAGCCCTTGGAGAACTTGAAATTATCACCTTCGACGTCCACGTGGACGAGGCTGCCATTCGGATAGCCTCCGACGAGGATCTCCTCGGCGAGCGGATCCTGCACGCTCTTCAGAATGGCGCGCTTGAGCGGGCGCGCTCCGAACGCGGGTTCATAGCCCATCTCGACGAGCTTCCTCTTCGCGGCCTCGGTGAGATCGAGCCTGAGCTCGCGATCGGTCATGAGTTTTTCGAGGCGCTTTAGTTGGATATCCACGATGCCACGAAGATCCGGTTTCGACAGCGGACGGAAAACGATGACATCGTCGATGCGATTCAAGAATTCAGGGCGCAGGAAGTTTCTGAGTTCCTCGCGCAGGACATCGCGAAGTGCTTCGAGGCCTTCTTCGGATTCGAAGAGCTTTGAATCGGTCTCCAGAATGCGTTGCGAGCCGATGTTGCTCGTCATGATGACGACGGTGTTCGAGAAATCCGCGGTGCGGCCGCGACCGTCGGTCAGGCGCCCATCATCGAGCACTTGCAAGAGCAGATTGAAAACATCGGCGTGCGCCTTCTCCACTTCGTCGAAGAGCAGCACGCTGTAAGGCCGCCGCCGCACCGCTTCGGTGAGAAAGCCTCCTTCTTCGCTGTCGACATATCCAGGGGGTGCGCCGACGAGGCGCTGCGCCATATGCTTTTCCATGAATTCGCTCATATCGAGACGAGTCATGGATTGCTCATCGTCGAAAAGGAATTCCGCGAGTGCTTTCGCGAGCTCGGTTTTGCCAACACCCGAGGGTCCCAGAAAAAGGAAACTTCCGATGGGTTTGCCGGGATCGCGCAATCCCACGCGCCCGCGGCGCACCGCCTTGGACACGGCTTTGACGGCTTCGCTCTGACCCACCACGCGTGCGCCGAGTCGCTCTTCCATCTTGAGAAGCTTTTCGCTCTCGGCCTCGAGCATCTTCGCGACGGGAATGCCCGTCCAGTCACCGAGCACCTGCGCGACCGCCTCTTCGGTCACGACGCGCGACGCGCTCTCTTTGAGTCCCTCCCTGTCGACCGCGGCGTCCGCCGCATCGAGACGTCTTTTTACGTCGGGGATCAGCACGTGTTCGAGCTCACCGAGCTTGGCAAAGTTCTGCTCTTTGCGCGCCTGCTCGAGCTGCGTCGTGAGCCGATTCATCTCTTCTTTCAACGCCGCTTGCGCGGCGAGCGCGCCGCGGCGTGATTCGAGTTTCATGCGCATCTCAGTGACCGAAGGTTCGAGCTCGGCGATCTCCTTGACGATGCGATCGCGCGTCTTGATGCTCATGGCGTCGGTGTCGTTTTCGAGGCCCGCGAGCTGCGCTTTCAACGACGCCACACGGCGGATCGCATCATCCATGTGCGCCGGCAGACCGTCGATCTCGACACGCTTTCGCGCGGCGGCCTCGTCGAGCAAATCGATGGCGCTGTCGGGCAGCGCGCGCTCTTGCACGTAACGCTTGGCGAGCCTCACCGCCGCGACGATCGCCGGATCACCAATTTGTACGTTGTGATGCTCTTCGTAGCGCGTCGCGATCCCGCGCAAGATCTCGATGGCTCCGTCGGGTGTGGGAGGGTCGATGGTGAGCACCGTGAAGCGGCGAAGTAGGTTCGAATCTTTCTCCGCGAGCTTGCGCATACCTTCGGGCGTCGTGGATGCGAGCAAGCGAATGTCGCCGCGCGTGAGCATTGGCTTGAGCAGATCGCCCACGCCGCTGCCCACGCCGCCCTGCCCGAGCAAAGACTCGAGCGACGCAATGTAGAGCAGCGTGTCTCTGTTTTTGATGGCGGACACGACTTGCTTCAGGCGGTCTTCGATCTCGCCGCGAAGCTTCGCGCCGGCGAGCAGTTGCCCCACTTCGAGCTCGAGGATTGCGAGCGACGCGAGGTTCTGCGGAACGTCGCTTGCGGCGATGCGCATGGCGAGCGCACCGACGATGGCGGTCTTGCCGACGCCGGGCTCGCCGACCATGAGCGGATGATTTTTCTGACGGCGCTCGAGGATTTGAAGCAGCCTTCGAACTTCCGCGTCGCGCCCTATCACCGGATCGAAATATCGCTCTTTTGCGCGCGCGGTGAGATCGTGAACGTAACGCGAGAGCGCGTCGCCGCTGGACGCTGCGCTGCCGCCGGTCACTTCGCGCCGCACGCTGGTCAGCGCAGCCATGTGCGGGCGAAACGATCCCGGGCCGAGCGCAAAGGCCTGCAACACGACGGCGGCCGGCCCGCGGATTTCTTGCGAGAGCGCGTTGAGCAGGTGCTCGACACCGACGGCCCTGTCGCCGGCTTCTTTTTCGGCGCGTGCGAGCAGCGCAAGCATCGCCGACGAGAGGTAGGCGAGCCCCGTTGCCGCCTTCGGGAGCTTGCCGAGTTGCGCTTCTGCCTCCGATGCGACGTCGGCCGGATCCGCGCCAGCCTTCTTGAAAACTTCGGCCACACCCGGGTCCCGATCGAGTGCGCGCGCGAGCAAGTGAATGGGTTCAACCTGCACGTGTTTGCGCTCGTCGGCGAGGCTCTGCGCGCCCGCGACAAGGGCCTTCGCGTCCGGTGCGTATCGATCGAGATGGATGGTTTGCTCGGCAGCCATGGGCCCCGCAAGCTATCACGCCACGGGAAGACAGCGCGTGAGCCGTCAATATGCCGCCCTCGCAAAGGGCGGTTTCGTCGCTATAGTGGCTCCCTCGCCATGACTGCTCCCGTCGTCGTCTACACCACTCTCGTTTGCCCATACTGCATTCGCGCCAAAGCTCTTTTGAAAGAGCGCGGCATTGCCTTCGAAGAAGTCGATGTCAGCAATGATTCCAACAAGCGCGAGTGGCTCGTGAAAACCACCGGCCGTCGCACGGTCCCGCAGATCTTCATTGGCAAGGAGTCCATCGGCGGCTTCGACGATCTGTATGCGCTCGATCAATCAGGTGAGCTCGCAAAAAAGCTGTCGTGATACACGCAGGGGCAGGCACGGGGGCCTGCCGGCCTGCCGCCCCTACGCCGATAAAATGAACCACACGTAGGGGCGGCCCCCCGTGGCCGCCCTGAAAGCGGTCAGGTTAGTCTGCGAGTGCGCCGACGAGGCGCGGGATATCTCTCTCGGCTGTTGCGCACAGCGCGACGCGAAGCGCGCCTTTCGCAGACACCACGAAGACGCCTTTGTCTTTCATGCGCAATGCACGCTTTTCTGCGTCGTCCGCAAAAACCGTGACGAAGAAGCCGCCTTCGTAACGCGGGTAGTCGAGGCCGCGCGCTCGGGCGAGCTCATTGAATGCGGCAACGCGCGCGGAGAGCAGCGCCTTCATGGCCGCGCGTTCTTGATTGCATGATGCAACGAGTGCGGGTTCGGTGAGCAAGCGCGTGATGGCGCGCATGCCTCCGTGCGAACAGTTCGACCACGTGCCGCGACACGAATAGCTGAGCGCCGCCTCCATCATCGCGCGCTCTTTTGCGTCCGGGACGCACGCGACGATGGCGCCGACGCGAAGACCGTAATGCGTGAACGTCTTCGATGCGCTCCACGCGAAGAGCAAACCCACTTTGCCGAGCAGCGGGCGAAGCTCCTTCAAGAACGCGCGCGAATCGCCGGCAGCGTATGCAGAATAAGCGGTGTCGACGAGCAACGTGAGCGACCCTTTTTGGGCATGCGACGCGAGGCAATCGGCGACCCTGCGCCACTCTTCGAGACGCATCGAATAGCCAGTTGGATTGTGGCAAGGATCGTTGATGACGAGGAGAGCTCGCTTCTGTTCCGCGAGCGCGGCACCCACTGCGCGGTCGAGTGCGCCAACATCGAAGTTGCCGTGCGCATCGAACATGGAGAACGTCACGAGCTTGCGATCCGTTTCGTCGGAGAGCGTCTTGTACGGTCCCCAGTAGTAGCTCGTCGTCAGGAGCGACTGGTTCGGTTCAATGCAGTTTGCAATTGCCAGACGAAGCGCTCCGCTGCCGCCAGGGGTTGCCACGCTGACCGCACACGCTCGCATTTCAGGCGAGTCGCGAAACAAATCATCTTTGACCGCTTCGAGAAAATCCGGCAAGCCCGAGATAGGCGCGTACGCCGCCCACTCTGCAGGCGACACTTCGGCGACGGCGCGCGCAGCGGTCGGCAGAATGGCGAGCTTGCCATTGTCGTCCATGAGCACACCGATGGTCGCGTTGACCACGGCCTCTCCGCGCAGGATGCGCTGGGTTGCTTCATGGTTCAGCGTGAAGATCGGATCGTCGGAAGGGCGATGTTGATGCGAAGGGATGACGTGGAGCATCGCTCGCGACTGCTACCGTAAAGGCGCCTCGTCCGCCACGCGCAAGATCTCTTCGGCTTTGACCACGGACAAATACAGGCCGCGAGCGTAGAGCCTGAGGCGATCCGTTTCGGACAGATCACCGGGGCGTCCGGAGGTTGCGTGCGCGAGCAGGATGGCGGCGCTGACGCTGACGTTCAGGCTCTCCACGAAGCCGCGCATGGGCACGCGAACGCGATGTTTGCACGCTCGTGAGAGATCGTCCGCGATCCCATCGCGTTCGTTTCCGACGACGAGAGCAAGGCGAGGGATGGCCGCGAGATCTTGCGGGCAGAGCTCGCCGTCGGGATGCGCAGCGACGAGCTCGAACCCCTCGGCGTGAAAGTGCAAGATTGCATCATGCACGTTTTTCCATCCGCGCAGATCGATCCACTTCTCGCAGCCGCGCGTGACCGCGGGGGACGCGAGGAAGGACTCCTTGCGTTCGATCACGTGGACGAATTGGATGCCGAAGGCTTCGCAGGATCGCATCACCGCAGCGCCATTGTGCGGATCGTGAGGCGCATCGAAGATGATCTGCACGCTCGACAGACGCTGGTCGATGGTCGCGCGCATTCGATCGCGCCGCCGTTCGAGCACCAAGGGCTCGAGGAGCGAGATGATCCGCGCAGGCTCGAATGTCTCGGCACGAGCGATGAGCGCCGGGACGAATTGCGAGCTTGGGATCATCCCTGGAGTCCGACGTCTCACGGTGAGCCATGCATCTAGCAACGGTCTGCCGGAAAGAGGCAGTTTTCGGCTGCGCCGACTAAAGTAAAGTCGCAAGCGTTTGCCTTCTTTCACGCAGCCCCCGAGCTCGAGGATGTTCTCGCCCTCGCAACGCCCCGAGCGTCGCGATTGGGGCAGACTCGTCGCGCGTGTATTATGCATACTTCTCGCGCTCGTCGGGATTCTGCCTGTATCCGTGGGGCTCGTTTTGCAGACGACGTGGGCGCGCGGGATCGCCACGCGCGAGACGCGCAAGATCGTCTCGGGCTTCGGCGTCGACGCCAACTACGAGCTCGCGATCCATCTCTGGCCACTCGCCGTCTCACTGAGCAACCTGAAGGTTGCATCCACCGACGGCGGCGGTCCGTTCCTCACCGCACGCCGCGTGACGGCGCGCCCGAAGATCTTCGGTCTGCTCGCGGGCAAGGTAACGATCGACCAGATCGAGATCGAAGAGCCGCGCGCCCGCGTCGTGATGCGTGACGGAAAGCTCCAGAACCTGAAGCTCGATCTGCCGGAGTCGAAAGACACGGGACCCATGAAGCGTCCGCCGTTCTCGGTCGTTTCGGCGAGCGACGCCGACATCGACCTCGATATCGACGGCGTGCGTGCGCATGCCACGGAGCTCGACGCCGACGTGACGACCGACGATAACGGTCATGGTGGCACGGCGTTCGAGGTTGCCGTGCGCGCTCGGGAGCTCCGCACCGACGTCGTCCGAAACCTCGGTCGAGCGGATGGAACGCCTGCGGTCGACGAGGACGTGCTCTGTCGAATCGATGGCCGCGCACGCATCGAGCTCCCCTCGAAATTCATCGTCCGGCGCTTGTCGGCTCACGGCGGCGTCGATCTCGATCCCGCACGAGGAACGGCTCTCACCTGCAATCTCGACAAGAGCGACAAGCGCCGCGTCGAGATCTCGCTCGGGCACTTCTCCGTCGTCATGCCTGCGTCGAAGAACGAACCACCGAACCTCGACGGCCACGCGATGGTCCGCGCGCCGCTTGCCTTGCTCGATCGATTTTCCGGTGCGCCCGATGTGGACGGATGGATTTCGGTCGACGCGGATTTGCACTACGCGCCCGGGACGCCCATCCCGGACATGACGGGGCACCTCGAAGGTGGAGAGGTTCGCCTTGGGCGCTACCACTTCGCACAGACCATCAAGAGCGACTTCGCCATCAAACAGGGCATCGTGACGAGCCCGCTCACGCGCGTGGGGATTGCGGGCGGCGTCGCCGACATTCGCGATGTCGAGGTGCAACCGCTTGCCAAGGGCATACCAATCAAAGCAAACGTCGATGTGGCCAACGTCGACTTCGCGGCCCTCATGCGCGAGCTCGGAGTCTCGGAGACGCCGCACGTGACGTGGGATCTCAAAGAGATTCACGCGACGGGCATGCATGGCACCCTCGACGGGCTGAAAATCGATGGCGACTTCGTCGCGCATACGACGGATTTCGCAGTTTATGACTCCCCCGTGGAGAGCAAGACCCGTTCGCGCGCGATCGGCGTGAGCGACGCCAATATCAAGGGGAAGATTCTGATCCGATCGCAGGCCGTCGATTTTCAGAATTGTACGGTGACGACCGCTCATAGTGTCGTGAGTGGCGTGCTCGTCTCGCTTGGTTTCCACGAGACTCTGCGCGTCGAAGTTCCGGATGCAAAGGTCGATCTCCGGGACATTTCGCCCATCGGAAGTGTGGCGATGGGAGGCCTGGCGCAGGCAAAAGGAACCGTCACGGGCCCCTTCGGGGATCTGCGCATCGAAGGCGAACTCAGTATTCAGAACTACACCCTCGGCGACAGGCCCGACGAGCTCGGCTTCGGCAACGTCACGCAAGCACGCGTGCTCGTCGAGCATCTCGACAAGGAGGAGGTGAGCCTCATCGACGTACGCGCGCAAAAAGGCAGCAGCACGTACGAGATGCCGACAGGCCATCTCAACTTCGGCGGCGCCGCAGACATGACGCTCGATGCGCAGGCCACTTCGAAGAACCTCCACGTGCGTGACTTCTTGTCGATCTTCAAACTCGACGACGATCCTCGATTTGCCGAAATCGACGGCAAGCTCGAGACGAGCGCGCGTATCCATCTTGCGCTCGGCGGCCCCGAGGACGCATGCAAGGGCGGCTACGTCGATGTGACCGCCACGACGGTGGGCCACGACTTGAATCTTCTCGGCGAAAAGTTCGACGAGGGCGTCGCCGACCTCGATTACCGCTGGAGCGATCGGCTCGCCGGTATCCACGGCGTGGAGATCGACGTGCGATCGATGTCGCTCGCAAAGGTGAAGAGAGAAGGCAAAGCAGCCATAGGATCGATCCTCGGCTCCGCCTTCATCCATCGCGGCGGCAACGTGCGCGGAAGCTTCGTGATGCAAGGATTTCCGCTCGCGCGTGCGGACATTCTCGGACCATCGGCAGCGAATCTCGAGGGATCGGCGTCTGGCATCGCGCGCCTCACCGGGACCGTGGACGCGTTCGCCGTGGACGCGGACGTCAATCTCACTCCCGTGCGCATCTTCGGTGCGGCGCTCGGCGGATCGGATCTCCACGTCGGCTTCACGCACCAACCAAAGCCCGACAAAGTGGTTGGCAAGACGGTGTGCGGCGGGCCCATCACGGCGCCTTTCGACAAGGACACCTACTTGCATGATGCATCTGTGTATGGTGCATTCACAGCCTCGGGCGCGCTCTTCGACGGTCAAGTAAAACTCGACGGCCTCACGATGACGCGGCAGTTGGAGCCGGTCGTCTCGGGACACGTCGAGCTCTCGCACTTCGATCTCGGGCCCCTCGGAAAAATCCTTGCAAGTGAAGAGAAGGACCATGAGGATCCCGACGCTCTGGCGGCGGCGATCGGCGGCGAGATCTCGGGTGATCTCGTCATCGAACGCATCGCCGCAAACGACATCGCGCATGCGAAAGCGCGCTTCGGTCCGAAGGCGATTCGCATCACGCGCGGCGTGCAAAAGCTCGAATGGCGCCCCGCGCCCGTCGCGATTCTGCTCGAGGATGACACGCTCACGCTCCCGCCTTCGATCTTCGAAATCACGGCACCGAACGGCTTCAAGGGCGCGTTCTCGGTCAACGGCGCGGTGAAGAAGGTGACGCACGGAGCCGAGCTCTCGTTCGACGCGGCGCTCGCGCCGATGGATCTCGGCATCCTCGTCGGCGTCGTGCCGCGGCTGTCTCGCGCGCAAGGCATCCTGAGTGGCTCGGTACGTCTAGGCGGCAAAGCGACGAGCCCCGCGTTCGATGGCGAGCTCAAAGTTCGCGGCGGACAGTTCGCGATCAGGGGGCTCCCGAGCGACATCTCGGACGTCGAAATCGACGCGACCGTCGACGAGAACGAAGCGCGCGTGACACGCGCAAAAGGCAAATTCCTCGGTGGCGATCTGAACCTCAAGGCAAGCATGCCCATCAAAGGGGGTGCGCTCGGTGTCGCCGTGGCGAACGTCAGTGCGCGCAGTCTGTACGTTATGCCCGTCGAAGGCGTGAGGGCCACCATCGACGCCGATCTCGAAGTGACGGAGAATCCACAAGCCACGTCACCCGCAGGCCGTTTGCCCTTCGTCGGCGGGCACGTGGACATCAGGTCTTTCGAGGCGAGCAAATCTTTTTCGCTCAACCTGACCGATCTGCGCGGCGGTACGAAACGCACCATCGTCGAGTCCTACGACCCGTCGCTCGACACGATCGTCTTCGGCTTCGACGTGCGCGCGGGCGCGCCCCTGCGCATCCGCAACAACCTCGTGGAAGCCCTGCTCGAGATCGGCCCGCGCGGCATCCATGTTTCCGGCACGAACCAGCGCATCGGTCTTCGCGGTGAATTGAATGCTCTGCCTGGCGGACGATTCCGTGTATTTGCCAACGATTTCGATATCCGCAAAGCCACGATCCGCTTCGACGATCCGACGCGCATCGTCCCGCACGTCGATGTCGTCGCGGTGACCGAGTACAGGCGCTACAGCACGCTGGCAACTGGGTCCCCGGCAACCGGCGCGTCCGGTGCGACGACGGGCACCGGCACCAGTTCGAGCGTTGGCAGCGGAGGAAATCTCTGGCGCATCACCCTGCATGCCTACGGCGATCTCGAAGAACTCAACATGGACATGACGAGTGATCCGGCGTTGAGTCGCGAAGATATCTTCTTTCTTTTGACGATCGGTCTGACGCGCGCCGAGGTCGATCAAGTGCGCGCGGGCTCGGTGTATGCGAGTGCTGCCTTCGAAGCGATCGGCACGGTGAGCGGTGTCGATCGTGCGGTCAAACAGGCCATTCCCGTGATCGACGACTTTCGAACAGGAACCGCATATTCGCCACTCACGGGCCGCGTCGAGCCGAACATCACGGTCGGCCGGCGTCTGACCGAGAACGTGCGCGCGCGCGTGACGAGCGGCCTTTCTGAAGATCCCCAGCTCCGTTCGAGCATCGAGTGGCGCCTCTTCCGCTCGCTCACTGTCGAACCATCGTACGATCGCTTCAACACCACCTCATTCAGCAGCGTAGGCAACTTCGGTGTCGATCTGCGCTGGCGCCTCGAGTTTAACTAACTAACGATGGTGCGTGCACAGTGCAGACTTAGTCCGCTCTTGCGTGCACTTTCGCTCGTGCTTTTCGCGGTCATCGCGCTCGTGCGATCCGCGCGCGCCGATGCCCCAGTCGTACGCAGCGAAGAGGTGACCGTACTCACGCCGTCGCCATTGCCGCTGCCTGTGCCGCCGTCACCTTCGATCGAGCCTCCGCCGGATCTTGCGCGCGTTCTCGGCAAGCCCCTCGTTGCGGTCGACGTCGTGCTCGACGACGCGCGCTGGCCCAATGACAAACCTCCGCCCATCTCCGTGATGCGTCCGGGCGATCGCGTCTCGGCGGCTCTTGCTCGACGGGCGATCGACGAAGCACTTGCGAGCGGTCACTTCGCCGACGCGAGCGTCGTTTTCGTCGACGACGTCGGCGGCGTTCGTGGCGTCGTTCATGTGATGCCGCGAAAAGTGGTCGAGGCAATCCACGTCGATCTGCACGGCGCGCCCGTCAACGGCGACAGCCTCGTGCGCGATGCCGGCATCGCGGTAGAGAGCGATCTCGTCGCGCGCGATCTCGCTCTCTACCGTGAGCGCATGGAGGACATGCTGAAGTGGCGCGGCTTCCCTTCGCCGCGCGTGACCATCACGACGCAACCGGCGGCGGATCCGCTTCGTGTCAATGTTCGAGTCGACGTCGCTGCGGGCGCACCGCGCAGGATCGAGCGACGCGTCTTCTATCCGATTCACGCTGCAACGGCGCTTTCGGACGCGCGACGAACTTCGATCCCTGACATCGAGCAGTCCTACCCGGTGCGCGTCGGCGATCGCGCCGACGAAACCGTGCTCGAGGCCGCCGACATCGCCCTGCAGAACCGCATTCGAGCTCGCGGCTGGCACCGCGCCGAAGTCTCGCACGACGTGGTGCTTCACCACGGCTTCATCGTGCTCCGCGTTCGCGTCGAGTTCGGCGCACGTTTCGAGACGCGCTATGAAGGCAACGACACGTTCGATAAGGACGCCATCGACTCCGGTCTCGATCTCGACGACGAAACCGATCGCACGCCGAGTCACCTCGTTCAGAAGGTCCGCGATTTCTACGTCAAACGAGGTTTTCTCGATGTCGAGGTGACGCTCGAGACTCGCGGCACGCCAAAGGACGCCGTTCACTACATCGTCTTTCACGTCGTCGAGCACGCGCGCGTATTCGCCGCTGCGCGTGCGTATCCGTGCCTGCGCGAAGACGACGTCCGAGAGCTCTCCGACGGACCCTCGTCGGCCAAGGCCATCGGCCGCGAGATCGACAGCTTCCTCGAGGAGGAATTGCCCGGAGGGGATCTCCTGCAGCCGCCGCGACCGAACGGGCTCGACGCAACGATTGCCGGGCCGTTCGGTCAGCGCGGCGCTCGTCCCGCGCCGCTCGAACTCGATCCGCACTCCGTCTACATGCCCGAGACGTACGAGCGTGCGGTGCAGCACGTTCAGGAGCTCTATCGGTCCGAGGGATTTTTGTCGGCGCAAGTCGGGCCCGTGCAGATCCTCCGCCGCCGCTGTAACCCTCGTTCCCCGACGGGTTTCTGCGCACCGGTGCCGATCGAAAGAGTCCCGCCCGACGTGTGCACCTACGACGCTTCGGGTCTGCCGCTGCCCGTGCCTCCGCTCGAACCCGCCGCGAGCTGCGTACCCGATCCCGTGCACGGGCTCGCATGCGAGTCGCGCGTGTGGCTGCGTATCCCCGTCAAGCTCGGTCCGCGCTCGCAACTCTACGACGTGTCTTTCACGGGCGTTCGCGCGATCGCGCCGGCCAATCTCGTCAAGGCCTCTGCGTTGGATCTCGGCTCGTACGTGAGCACGGTGAAGCTCGAAGAAGCGCGCCGACGCATCGTCGATGCGTACAAGGAAGAGGGCTACGCGTTTGCGGACGTCAAATACGAACTTTTGCACTCGATCGACCGGACGCGTACGCGCGTAAACTTCCTTGTTTCGGAGGGCGAGCAAGTCCTCGTCCGGCAAATCGTCATTCAGGGCAATGTTTACACGAATACGCAGGCCATCATGCGCCGTGTCGTGCTCGAAGTCGGCAATCCCTATCGCGCGAGCGCGGTGCGCAAGACCGAAGAGTACATCGCGACGCTCGGCGTATTCTCGAGCGTTGCCGTTTCTCTCGACAACCCTTTCGTTCCCGAACGAAATAAGGTCGTTCTCGTGACCCTGGTGGAGCGTCCGCGCCAATACATGGAGGTTGCGCCGGGCTTTTCGACGGGAGAAGGTTTCCGGCTTGCGACGGAATATGGCCACCGGAACTTAGGGGGCAGCGCCGTCGCGCTCACGCTGCGTTTGCAGCTTGCATACATTCCCACCGAGCTCATCATCGACCCCACTGCACGTAGCAACTATCGCGATCTCAATCTGGTCGCGCGTCTGGGGATGCGCGCGACGGGCAGTCTCGTGATTCCCAATATTGGATTAGGGCCGCTCGTGCGCACGGGGCTCGATGCCGTGCTCGTCCACGATCTGCAGCGCGACTTTTACGTGACGAAGCTCGCGGCCATTCCAAATATCAACTATCGCCCGATCAACGAATTCCAGGTGACGCTCTTTCAGAGTTTCGAGCTCAATAATAGTCGCATTTTTCAGGCAGGATCCATTGCCGACTACATTACGAATCTCGCGCTCCAGGGCGTCAACACGACCGACATCGTGCGCCAACTGCTCGTCCCCGATGGCGAGAGTTATGTTTTCGCTCAGCGTCTCTTGGCGTCGTGGGACCGGCGCGACAACGCCTTCAACGCAACGCGCGGCACCTACCTGGTGACCGGCATCGAGCACGTCGACGGCTTCCCCGTCAGAAACGAGCAGCAGACGCTCACGACGCCGCCGCTCCAGAGCCATTTCTTCAAACTTACTCAGACCTTTGCCGGGTATATCCCGCTTCCGCGCGGCCTGCGCATCGCGGCGATGACGCGCGTGGGCGTCAACGTGCAGCTCACGAAAGATTCGTCGACGTATCCCGATCGCCTGTTCTTTCTCGGCGGCGTCGACTCGATGCGCGGCTGGACGCTCAATAGCTTCATCCCACAAGACGACGTCGACCGCATTACCGCCGACGCGAGCAAGCCGAGCACGGTGCCCGATCCGCAGCACCCCGGACAGCAGATGCCGAATCCGGCGAAGTTCACCGAAAACACGCGCCCCATTCGCGGCGGCAATTTCATGGTCAACGAGCGTATCGAGCTTCGAATTCCGATTCGCGGACCTTTCGAAACCGTGATTTTCGGCGATTTTGGGAATTTGTGGATCGACCCGGCATACCCTTTTCACGCCGGAAAATTCCCTATCCGCACGTCCGTCGGCACAGGCATTCGGCTGCAGACACCCGTGGGACCACTCGCGGTGGACTATGGATTCAATGTGACACGGCAACCCTACGAGGATATCGGGGCCATCAACTTTGCCGTCGGACTTTATTAACACACGAACGCGCGCAATCCGATATCGCGTCAAATCGAAAGCGGTCTGTCAGCGGATGAGGACGGTGGGACAACCCGTCACAATGCGAACGCCGAGTACGTCGCCATTGAGCACACTGCTGCATGCCGTACCCAGGAGAGTGACCGTATCCCCGTCGATCTTCCAGCCGTTGACCGGATCTTGCGGCAAGACGACCTCGTCGAGGTAGACATTGACGAGGCCCGGATCTGCGGGTGCGCTCGTGAGGGTGTAGTCGCACGTGGCGATGATCTTGGCGGCAATCTTCTTCAGCGTGGCAAGCAGAGCGTCGGAGCCTGCAGCACTGACGGCGTAGTACCTCGGGGACGTGGACTGCGCAGTGCCTCCGGCAATGGCAAGCGCATCGAGCACGTTCGCATAGGGTGTACTTCCCGGAATGCCGATGATGTAAGTAGGGAATCCTGCAGATTTGAGCGCGCTCACCGCGGCGGCGGTGGGGCTATCATCGAGGCATGATTCCGGTGTACCGTAGGGTAGGGTGCAGCAGTTGGTGGGGCCTCCGGGCGGGCATCCCACCTGGTTTTCTATGTTTGGCATGCACTTGTTGACGCCGCAGCTCACCGTACCATTGCAGTTCGGTCCGCCATCGGTTGCGAGGATCACGAACGACTTGCCCGTGAGCATTTTCAACTTCGGCAAAACTTCGCGAAGCGCTTCGGCCATTGGCGTGCCGCCGTACGGTGCGTCCGTCGTGCGCGCGAGGAACATGGACGTCGTGGGTCCGTTGCCCTGACCGGGTGGATCGCCCGGGCTCATGGGCATGATTTCGACCGGCAGCGCACACGATTCATTGGCAAAACCGGGGAAGACCTCGGCGCCGAAGTTCGCACGCGGACCAAGCGCTCGCAGCACGGTCGCCATCGTGCTGCGGACCTGAGCCCACTTGTTGCCGTCCGCCATGCTCCCCGAGCGATCGAGCACGAAATAGAGATTCGGTGGATCAGTAAAGAGTGGAACATCCACGCAATCGCAATAGCTCCCGTCGTCCATCTTGCCGCAGATGGGCACTGCCGTGCCCGAATCGAGTCCGCCGAACGATTCGCCGCCGCCGCCAGCAGCACCAGGCGACGAGCCCATCTCCTCAGCGGGAGGTGGTCTGCTGGTACCCCCGCAGCCTGCAAAGACAAGGAGCGTGATTCCCACCCACGAAAGGACGAACGCCCTTTTCATCACACAAGATGATATCAAATTTAGACGCAGATGGGCGCACGTTTACGAGCGACCGAGAGCGTTGCTGGAAAGCCGCCCATGTCCACGACGAGCTCGCGTTCGATCGAAAAGCCTGCACGCCTGGCGTGCACGCGGAGGCGTTGCGGCTCGGGCACGGCCCACACCATCACACCGCCGGGAACGAGTGTGCGCGCGGCGTGAAACACGAAGCGGGCGAGCAGTTCTCCGTGCGCGCCGCGCTCGAGGCGGCGTCCCATGGGCGGATTCGTCACGATGACATTGACGTCTCGCTCGTCGAGCAAGAGTGCATTGGCGCGACAGATACTTGACATATTCACGGATGCGTTCGCGAGGTTCGCTCTCGCAATTTCCACAGCGCGCATGCTGATGTCGGAACCGAGGAGCATCCTGTACGGTCCGAGGATGGCGCGCTCGACGAGCTCGGTGCCTGCGCCAACGAAAGGATCCCAGACGATGTCGTTCGGTCCGCGCGGAGTCAGGCGCGCGAGGGCCGCCGCGATGGTTGGATGCGACGATGCGGCAACGTCGCCGACGCGGTACGCAAAGCGATCGTCGTTGAAGCCTCGCGGCACGAGCTCGATCGCGACGACGTCCTCGCGATCGTCGACCGTAACTTCCCAGGTGCTCGACGTTGGATCATTGACGAGCTCCTTGCTCGCTTTCGCGACGAGCTCGGCACATCGCCACGCGAGAGCGCGCCGGTGTCCGCCGTGCGCCCACGCGAGCCGAAAGCGAATCTTGCCTCCGCCCGTAACCGTGAACGTGCGAAGGATCGTCATCGACTCTTCGCTCGTGAGCACGCGCACGATGGTCTCGGCCAGATCGTTCTCGTGGGCTGCTCTGCGTGCAGGCACGAGCGGAAAGCCTACGTGGAGCGCCGTGCGGATGGCCGTTGCGCGTGCAAGCGGCCCGTCGAGCTGCGCCTCCACGATCCCGCGCACCCGGGCGTCTATGCGTGGCCGCCAGGCACTACCAAGTTCCTCGGCAACGATGACTTCGAGACCGTCACGCGCGTGAAAGCGCACGGCCGTTCCTACGCCGATCGCGCGTGAAACATCTATTTTACCAGGCGTTTCGCGATCGCGAACGCGATCGATCATCAGCGTTGCGACTCGCGCACTCTTGCCGAGAGGTTGCTCACTCGATGTCACGGTGGCGAGCCGAGCGCGCGCCTCGTGCGATCCGATCTTGCCGAGTGCTTCGGCGAGCGCGCGTCGATCGCTGTCGCTGTCCACTGTGTCCCACGCGGAGAGAAGCGTGCGTTCGATGGCCTCGCGTTCCGCGCTCGACGCAGTCGAAACTTTTCCGAGCGCGCGCATCGCTGCGCGACGAGTCTTCGGATCGGAGTCGTTGACCGCTGACACGAGCCATGCGCGTGCCGTGGCTGTTTCTTCGGGCGCGCCGCTCGCGGAGAGGCGTCCGATGAGTTTTGCGAGTCGACCTCGCAGGGGCCGTTCGGACGCGTTCGCAATGTGCATCACGCTCTCGATGACGCGCCCGAGGTACTGCTTTTCGATGCGGAGGATCGCGCGTTCGGAAGCACGCGCGAGATCCTCGTCCTCCGTTGCCATGAGATCGAGCAGCTTTGGCAGATCGCGTGCCTTCGGCGTGTAGCCCGTGTCGCGCACGCGTTCGGAGAGCTCAGGTTCTTCGGCGCGAGAGATCATGGCGTTAGCCGTGGCGGACCAGATCGTCGAGGATCGCGTCCGATTGTTTTTTCGCCCACGAGGCGAAGTCTTTCATGAACTCAGCGACCTCTTGGAAGCGGCGCACCACGGTCTCGCGGTCGCCCATCGCGATCGCTCGTGCGAAGTGTGCCGCCTCTTGCTCGAAGATGTGTGAGAGGCGCGGCGCGTCGGCGTTGACCGTGAGGATGTCCGCGTAGAGTTCGGCGTGCTGCGAGAACAGGCGGCCGATCGTGGCGAGCTCCATTCGGTAGATGGGGCTCGCGAACTGGAGGCTTCTGCCGAGATCTGCCTTGAGGCGCTCGAGCACCGAGCCGAGCACCATCGTCTTCTCGTGGACGAGCACCTGGATGAGCGCCATCTGCGCATCGTGCTCTTCCGCCGTTGCCTCGATGATCTCTGCGCCGAGTGACTCGTAGAGTCTTTTGATGCGCGCGAAGCCTGCGTCTCCGCGGCCGCGGCAGAGGACGACCTTCTGGCGATCGAAACTGGTGCCGTGTGGACCGAACATCGGGTGCGTGCCCACGACGTCGACGCCTTCGGGCGCAGACTCCAGCATCGCCGCGAGCGGCGCGCGCTTGATCGACGTGACGTCCATCAGGCAAGCGCCGGGGCGCACGTGCGGCGCAATTTTGCGCACGACTTCGACGGTGGCGTCGATAGGCACGGCGACAACGATCAGGTCGCCGCGCTCCGCGACTTTTTCGGCCGGAGGGCCTTCGTCGAGGCCCATCGTCTCGACCACGAACCCTACGTCCCGAAGCACGCGCGCGAAGAACGCGCCCATACCCTGGGTGCCGCCGATGATGCCGACCGAGAAGTTGTCGATGTCGACTTGCAGGATGCGCCGCTGCGCGACGCGCGAAGCTGCAAAGAGGCGTGTGAAGACGTCTCGCACGAAATCTTCGGGGACGTCGGCCGCTTCGGCCTTGCTCGCGAGATCGTTCAGGTGCACGCCTTCGCGTTCGCGATCGAACGGAGGCAGTCCCGCCGTGCTCTTCACGTGCGCGATCTCACGAACGAGGCGCATGCGCTGCGAAAGGATCGAGATCATCTCCGCATCCTTGTCTGCGAGCTCGCGCCGAAGTCGGGCGAGCTCGGGTACGGGGCTAGGCGAAACCATCGGGTTCTCTCTTTAGGATGGGCCGAACACTCCGTGCATGTAATTCTTGTGGCTGTCGTGATCGAACTCGATGCCCGTGTGTTCCGCGCGCTGCATGACGCCATGTCGGGAAGCCTCGTGCTCGCGGCGATGGCGCTTTTCACGGCGCTCGGAAGCGGGTGGTCCATGCTTGGACTCGCGCCGCTCGTTGCAGCGCCGAGAACGAGGCGCTTCGCCGTTGCGCTGCTCACGGTGCTGACGACCACGTCGCTCGCCGTGGTCGCCATCAAACTCGTCGTGCGGCGCGTGCGCCCTTACGCGAGTCTTCCCGGCATCCACGCGCGAGTCTTCGCTGCGCCGACGGACTTCTCCTTCCCGAGCGGACACGCAGCCGGATCGTTTGCGTTCGCGACGTTCGTAGCCCTCGTGCTGCTCCGCGGTGAGCTGCGTTTGTCGCGCATGTTGATCGCGTTCGTGCTCTACGTGCTTGCCGCGGGCATCGCGCTCTCGCGCGTTGCACTTGGCGTGCATTTCCCCGGCGACATCGCGGCGGGCGCTGCTCTCGGTGTGGTCGTTGGTGGTGCGGGCGCACTCGTCTACCGTAAAGGGCTTGCCATCGTGGGGTGAGGAGATCCAGACTACGCGCCTCCTGATGGCTGGAAAGTGCACCTTTCGTGCATTCGTGACACTCGCGGCATTCGTGGTCGCGTGGCTCGTTGCGTCGCCAGCCGTGGCCTTCACGAGCCGCGCGCCGGTGTGTGATCCGCGCGGGGCCATCATGTTTGCGCCGCCGCCCCAGCTTCAGGATGTCGAGCAGTCGTTCGACATCGGAATCATCAACGAGGACTGCATGACGACGCCGATCGAAAATCGGCACGTCGTCCCGCACCGCGGCGTGGCCAGCGAGGAACCTTCGAGTGCGCAGGATCCCACCACGATGTGGGCATCTTTGTGTTTTCCGCCCGGCGGCAGCCAGCGGCTCTTGGCTCCAGCAACTGTTTTCTCCGTTATTAAAAACGGTTTTCGCAGCAGCATCGAACGTCCGCCGCGCCCCTGAAGCTTGCCCGAGCAAGCCTCTAATAAAAGAAGCAAAGGTGCGCGTGCTCGTCCATGCAAAGACGAGCACGCTGCGGATCGTGATCATTTACATGTAAAGGATTGAACAATGGCCAAAGACAAGGACCACAAGGCCCAAGCGGCTGACGTGCGCTCGTCGCTCGAGGGCGGCGGCATGAGCACGGGTGTGGCAATCATCGGATTCATTCTCTGCTTTCTCGCCGGCGCCGCCGTGATGTGGGGCTACGACAGCCATCGCATGAAGACAGCCGGCATTTCCGCCGACACGAGTGCAAGCGGCGCGACATGGTCTGATTCGGATTCACCTATTCCTGTTTCAAGCAAGGATCCGATTTGGGGTAGGCGAGATGCCCCTGTGACCATCGTGGTCTTCTCGGATTTTCAGTGCCCGTTCTGCTCGCGCGTCACGCCCACACTCGATCAGGTCAGAAAGACGTATGGCCCGGACAAAGTCCGGATCGTCTGGAAGAACCAGCCACTGCCCATGCACGACAAAGCCAGGGGCGCAGCCGAAGCAGCGATGACGGTCTTCGCGTTGAAGGGTTCGGACGCATTTTGGAAATTCCACGATTTGGCTTTCCAAAACCAAAAAGATCTTGGTCCTGATTCGTATGAAAAATGGGCAGTCGCTGCGGGGGTTGACGCGAATGCGTTTAAAACGGCTCTCGCTACGAAGAAGGCCAGCGCGAAGATCGACGAAGACCAGCAGCTCGCGAGCAAGGTTGGCGCGAACGGCACGCCTGCTTTCCGTATCAATGGCGTGGAACTTTCGGGGGCGCAACCGTTCGACAAGTTCAAGGCCGTGATCGATCAGGAACTCGGCAAGGCGCAGGCGAAGATCGCATCGGGCACGCCCAAAGAACGCGTCTATGTCGAGGCGTCGAAGGAGAACTTCAAGGCTGCTCCTCAGAAGCCGCAGGAGGAGGAAGGCGAAAAAGAAGACTCAACGACGGTGTGGAAGGTCCCCGTCGGATCCTCACCCATCTTGGGCAACGTTGATGCGCCCGTCACGATCGTCGAGTTTTCGGATTTCCAATGTCCGTATTGCAAAAAGGTCGAGCCGACGCTCGAGAAGGTGAGGGAGACGTACGGTGACAAGGTTCGTCTCGTCTGGAAGCACGCTCCTTTGCCGTTCCACCCGCGTGCGGTTCCCGCCGCCCAACTCTCGCTCGAGGCGCGCGTGCAGAAGGGTGACAAGGGATTTTGGGAGGCCCATAAGCGCCTGTTCGAATCGCAGCCCAAGCTCGAAGACGCCGATCTCGAGAAGATCGCGAGCGATATGGGGTTGAACGTCGAAAAGGTGAAGACCGCTATCAAGGAATCAAAGCACAAGAAGGACATCGATGCCGACTTGGCGCTTGTAGAGGAAGTTCAGGCGAGCGGTACCCCGCACTTCTTCGTCAATGGTCGCCGCCTCGTTGGCGCGCAACCGTTCGAGAAGTTCAAGGCGATCATCGACGACGAAATCAAGAAGTTCGAGGATCAAAAAGGCAAAGTTGCCGCCAAGGACTACTACGATCATCTCATGAAGACGGCGAAGGGCGCGCCCGAGCCGGAGAAGAAGGTGGCGCCTCCAGTGCCCGCGGGCGCTCCGTTCCGGGGTTCCGCAAATGCCAAAGTCGTGATTCAGGAGTGGAGCGATTTTCAGTGCCCGTTCTGCTCGCGCGTTGAGCCGACGATCGCCGAAGTCATGAAAAACTACGGCGACAAGGTGAAGTTCGTCTGGCGCGACAAGCCCCTGCCGATGCATCAGGATGCTCCGCTTGCTTCCGAAGCGGCGCGCGAGGCGCTCAAACAGAAGGGCCCTGATGGTTTCTGGAAGATGCACGACAAGATGTTCGCGAATCAACAGAAATTGAAGCGTGACGATCTCGAGGGTTATGCCAAGGAAATCGGCCTCGACATGGAGAAGTTCAAGGCCGCTCTCGACAACCGCACACACAAGGCCGCAGTGGATGCCGAGTCCGCGGCCGGCACCGAGATCGGCATTACCGGTACACCCGCATTCTTGATCAACGGGTATTACATCAGCGGCGCGCAGCCGTATCCGAAGTTCAAGAAGCTCATCGAGCGGGCACTCGCCGAGGCGAAATAAGCGGGAAGGCGCGCGCGGGGGGCAGGCACGGAGGCCTGCCCCTACAACCGACAAAACGCATTCGTAGGGGCGGCCCCCTGTGGCCGCCCCGCGTGTTTCCCTCGACAAAACGCATTCGTAGGGGCGGCCCCCTGTGGCCGCCCCGCGTGTTTCCCTAGCAGGGAAACGGTGTAAGATGCGGACCGGTTTTTCGCACACTTCGGAGTTTTTATGGTCCCTCGTTTTTCATTCGCACTTTTTTTCTCGGCGCTCCTCATGGCATGTGGTCATGCCCCGGCGCCGAAGGCAGCCGAGGTCGCGATGGCTCCGGTGGTCGCTCCGGACAAGAATGCTTCCGCCGACACGAGTTCGTGGGCCGATTCGGAGTCACCCATTCCTGTTTCAAGCAGCGATCCGGTTTGGGGCAGGCGTGATGCCCCCGTGACCATCGTGGTCTTCTCGGATTTTCAGTGTCCGTTCTGCGCGCGCGTCGTACCCACGCTCAATCAGGTCAGAGAGACGTATGGCCCGGACAAAGTCCGGATCGTCTGGAAGAACCAGCCGCTGTCCATGCACGCCAAGGCCAGGGGCGCAGCCGAAGCAGCGATGACGGTCTTCGCTCTGAAGGGTTCGGATGCATTTTGGAAATTCCACGATTTGGCTTTCCAAAACCAAAGAGATCTTGGTCCTGAGTCCTACGAGAAATGGGCGGTGGCTGCGGGCGTCGACGCGAACGCATTCAAGACGGCTCTCGCTACGAAGAAAGCCAGCGCGAAGATCGACGAAGACCAGCAGCTCGCGAGCAAGGTTGGCGCGAATGGCACGCCTGCTTTCCGTATCAACGGCGTGGAGCTTTCGGGGGCGCATCCGTTCGACAAATTCAAGACCGTGATCGATCAGGAACTCGGCAAGGCGCAGGCGAAGATCGCGTCGGGCACGCCGAAGGAACGCATCTATGTCGAGATATCGAAGGAGAACTTCGAGGCTGCTCCTCAGAAGCAAGAGGAGGAAGGCGAAGAAGAAGACTCCGCGACCGTGTGGAAGGTCCCGGTCGGATCCTCGCCCATTTTGGGTAACGCCGACGCACCCGTCACGATCGTCGAGTTTTCGGATTTCCAATGTCCGTATTGCAACCGCGTCAAGCCGACGCTCGAGCAGATTCGCACCACGTATGGTGACAAGGTTCGCCTCGTGTGGCGAGATACTCCCTTGCCATTCCATCCGCGCGCGAATCCAGCGGCGCAACTCGCGCGCTTCGCGCGTGCCCAGAAGGGTGACGCAGGTTTCTGGGATGTGCATGATCGGCTTTTCGCGTCGCAACCGAAGCTTGAAGACGCCGATCTCAAGGAGATTGCGCGTGCGGCCGGTCTCGACGTCAAAAAGGCATTGAGCGCAGTTAAAAATAAGACCTATCAAAAAGGTATTGAAGCCGACGAAGATCTTGCCGAGGACGTGCAGGCGAGTGGCACTCCACACTTCTTCATCAACGGTCGCCGTCTCGTTGGCGCGCAACCGATCGAGAAGTTCAAGGCGATCATCGACGATGAAATCAAAAAATTCGAGGATCAAAAAGGCAAAGTTGCCGCCAAGGACTACTACGATCATCTCATGAAGACGGCGAAGGGCGCGCCCGAGCCGGAGCAGAAGACAGCGGCGCCGCCGACGGCGCCCGCGCCATTCATGGGGGCCGCCAAGGGCACGGTCATCATTCAAGAATGGAGCGACTTTCAGTGCCCGTTCTGCTTGCGCGTCGAGCCAACGCTCAACGAGCTCGTCAAGGCTTACCCCACGCAAGTGAAGATTGTCTGGCGAGACATGCCCCTACCTATGCATTCCGATGCAGCGCTCGCGGCGGAGGCTGCGCGCGAAGCGTTTGCGCAGAAAGGAAATGCGGGCTTTGCCAAGATGCGTAAGCTCCTTTTTGCGAATCGGAGCATCGAGGGCGGCCTGCAACGTCCGGCACTCGAATCCTATGCGAAGCAGATTGGTCTCGATCTTCCCAAATTCAAGAGCGCACTCGACAACCATACGCACAAGGCCGTCATCGACGCCGAGTCCACGGCCGGAACGGATGCGGGCGTGACCGGAACGCCATCCTTTCTGATTGGGCCTTACTACTTGAGCGGCGCACAGCCTCTTCCGCGCTTCAAGAGACTCGTTGAACGCGTGCTGGGGTCGTCAAAGGCGAACGCGCAATGATCGTGTGGTGGCGGAAGATCGCGTGGCTGAGAGCGTGTAGGGTAGCCGTCGCGAGCGAATCGAGGCTAGCCCGGATAATTCACGACGACTCCACTCAGACGAGCCGATCCCCTTGCTGCGAAGGGCGTACGGCGTTTCTCGGACCTGCGGCGTACGTACAGTACGCCTCGGTCCTGCGATACGGCGTG
>Ga0123357_10000830_pt1 | contig 31360 bp, 29 predicted proteins | sample TergutEmb28metaG_FD_89873 | JGI IMG/M metagenome (GOLD analysis project Ga0123357, IMG submission 89873) | Embiratermes neotenicus P4 segment gut microbial communities from Petit-Saut dam, French Guiana - Emb289 P4 | ecosystem: Host-associated > Arthropoda: Insects > Digestive system > Gut ...
ATCGTCAGCTTCCGGGTCGGTTCGCCAACCGTTAGGGGTCGCCTCAATGCGGATCAGCACACCACGTAGATACTCCGAATCGGCAAACCGGGTCCACGCCGGATCATAGGGGCGGGCCAACTCGTCGCGGCAAACATTGTGGCGGCGGCTCATGCGGACACCACCTGCCCTGGCGCGACAATCGGTGTTTGCCCAAACGAGGCGAGCGGCGGCAGGCTGGCCGTCTGCTGGGTGACAACTTGTTTCACTGCGCGGAATGGTGCCGTAGCAGCCTGCCCGGCACTATGACGGATGCGGCGGACGATCCGCTCCTGCGTTGCCGCATGCCAATCCGCCAACCGATGCCCCTGCCCACGTAGCACATCCAATGCTGGCACCCAGCCAAGATCACCCACCTGCGGTCCAGCCGGGGTTTGTTTCGTTTGCATGGCCGGGTCGGTGGCCCGCGCTAAAGCCGACACTTCAGCGATGGTGGCGGTTTCTTGTGGGTGCAGTTGCGTGGTGACACGCTCACGCACACTCATCAAATCAGGCTGACTCATACAATCTCTCCTATCGGATCATCGGTTGGTGGTGAAGACTTCAAATAGCGGCGCACCGACCCCGTCGACACACCCAACTCGTGGGCGATCTCAACCGTCGACCAGCCAGACGCCCGCAACCTTCGAGCCTTCTCCACCCTGAAGGTGCCCGACACATCCCCAAACGGTGACGCCACACTCGGCAAGGACCCCAGCCGCCCGTCTTCGAGGGGAACATCAGCCAAGCCCAAACCTGGAAGCGTCACCATCTGGGATGAAACCGGTCCTGGCGACGTGCCTGCGTCTTGAACACTTGGGGCGGGGCCGTTTTGATGCTGCACCGGGCCTGTCGTCTCCGCTGCGGCCAGCAGTGTCAGCCCATGTTCCGGCACACTCAAAGACGCATCGGCCTGCAAAAGTGCAACCTCTGATCCGGCCGGTGGCAAAACCATACTGGTGGCGGTGTCGTTGGCTGGTTCGGGTCGGGTGAGGATCACGGTCATGTGGGTTGCAGCGAGCAACACGATAGGTGGGATGGTCGCCACGGCCGCAGCGATCCAGGCGGGCTCCTCGGTTGGCAGCCGTATCGCCTGGGCGGCGTTGCCACCAATCGACACCAACGCGGCGCTAACCAGCAGCATCCAGGCGTAGCCGGTGCCCCTCCGCCCCGCTAGGGCGACCACGGAGACGGTGGCAACAACGATGACACCGTCAACGATCAGCGGCCACTCCCACGCCTGACCCTTAGCGACCCCCGAGCGGGCCGCCAAATGCGTCAACGACGTGAACGACAAAGAAAATGCGCCAATAGCCAGTAGCACAGTCCCGGTGATACCGATCGCCGCCACCCAACGTGACACCGCTCGTTTCCTTGTGATCGTGTTCACAATGCCACCACCCCACACGCGCAACACGGGGCAGGGCTCATATTGAAAGAGGTGCCTGATAATGTCATGGCCGGGTTTGGTCGGGTGTGTCGGTAGGCGGATGTGATGGTGGCACGGATCTCTTTGTCGTCTAGCCCCGATTGGTTGGCGGGCGGGCCGAGCACCGACAGCGCATGATCTAGACCGTGACCGGCTTCAGCTAATCGGCGGACCGCCCAATATAGGCACTGGTTGCGTTCACCCTTAGGGCGGGACGCCACCCAGCCGGCCAGACGTGCCGTATCCAATCGCCTGGAAGCTTGTGGCGGGCCTGCCCAGGTTTGTTGTTGGGTGCGGGTCGGGTCGAGTAGCCGGCGCAACTTGGTGGCGTCGACAGGCGCCGCATCACCGCAACGAGTGGCGGTCAGCCGGTATGAGGCTGCCTGACCGTCGGTTGTGGTGATTTTGGAGGGTGGGACGATCACATAGCCGCCCGCACCCCTAAAGTCCACATGCGCCCCGCTGCACACCCACGACGATTGTGGACGGGCAGGATCTGCTGGATAGTAAAGATGCAACCCGCCTGACGGGGTGCCAACCTGGAACACCCACCGGTTAGCCCCGCAAACATCCTTGACTTGCTGGAACATGTCGCGCCCGTCACCGGTGGGGCGCACATCGATGTCAACAACATCCAGCTGGGAGACCGGCCCGGTTGGCATCCCGATGTTCGCTTTCGGCCAGGCCCGCCACCAGCCGCCGATCAGCCGCCGGTCGGTGGTCGCGTCACGAAACCCATGCGCGATCAGCGGTGTTTTCCCACCAGGGCGACAGGGGAACACTGGTAAACCAGCCTCGGCCAGCATGTGCGCGGCAACCCCTACGGTTCGACCCTCAACATCAAGCATCACCTCAGCGATATTTGCAGTGTTCACATTGTCACCGCCATCCCGCTGGTGGACACGCTCGACCCGAACAGCGTTGGTGGCGCTGACACACCGAGGCTGGCGAGGTTCCCGTCCACCGTCTGCGACGTGTCAAGCTGGTCGAGGATCACCAACGCGACCCGCCGGGCCGACTCCCCGCAAGCGACGATGGATTGCGTGCGTGCCGGGTCACCGAGATCACCAGCCCAAGAGTCGACCGACTCGGCGGGATGCTGATCCAAAACCATGCCGTGCGCGGCACACAAGATCGCCGCCGCCGATCGGGCCACCACCAACCGATCATGCTGAATGGTGGTCACGCCATGCGCAAGGTTTTGCAGATACAACCCAGCCAAACCGGTGGCCATCATCCGCACCCGCTCAGCCGGACTCGCATCAAACCTCACACCGACCGTCCGGGTGTCCCAATCGGTGCTCCCGCTGATCGGATCATCAACCCCGTCCGAATCGTCGATCACCTGATAGCCTTCGACGCTGATCAGTGTCTCCAACTGGGTCAGCAGCCCGTCGGGTGCCCGTCCGCCCCACAAGATCGGATCACCCCATGTGGGTGCCGGGCTGTCGGGGGTCAACTGGGTGACATCACAAACCACGAAACCACCGCGACGATCATGGGTGAAAACCGAGTAGCCGATCTGGGAGCCACCCACCTGGCAGCCGATAGTTGACCATTCCGGCCGTGTGGCCAGCAGTGACGGCTCCACCACCACCCGCCTAGTGGATGCTTGACGTTCGCGGTACTGATCAAAGATCAGCAGCATGTTCGCGAACGAGAATCCCCGCAGGCGGGCCGCGAAACCCATCACATCAAGCCAGTCACCACCAGAACGTAGCTGCCGGGTAGCATGATCGATCCGCTGGTTTAACACGCTGGGTTGTCGGCTGGTGTTCATGGGGTTCCTTCCACAAGCGGGTGAGTTTCACCTGTCAAGTGCGCAACCCCACCCCAACACTGCTAGCCGGGTGGGCTGCACGAAGAACTATGTAGCCACACGATCAGCGTGCGACAGCGGGCTAACCCCAAAATTGGGTGTGATCCACCCCTATTTAGTATGTGATCCACCCTTGATCTACTTATCTAAAAACCACCGGTCTTGCCGCTAACCATTGGGTTGGTGTTTTACTGGTGTAGTCCCGAAACTTTTCGATAGCGTGTTTCGGGCAGGCCCAGCCGACTCGTTTGGCCGCCTCGGTGACACTGACACCGCAGTGGGCTAGTAGGCGACCCATCTCGTTGATCCGATACTCGTCTCGTAAAGCCATCGGTGAGCAGCCCATTTTCGTGTTGAACGCCTTTTCTAAACCACTCCTAGACATGTCAACCCAGTCGGCTAAAACCTCAAGTGTCCACGTTTTTGCGAACCGCCGCTCCACCAGCGCCACCGCCCGGCGAACCGCCTCACCCAACTCGGTGACTCTTGCAACCGGCGCCGCCTGGCATCGGGTGGCATCCCCGTATTCGCGTAACACACCTGGACGTCCAGCCAGCAGCGGCACCACATCTTCCAACACACCGGTGGCCAGATGCTGCGCCTGCAACGAATCATCCAACAGTGACTGGCTTGTTGTTAAACCAACCAGCCGGTCAAGCCGCCCGTTGACCTGACCGGCAAGGGCAGGTGGCATCACAGCTGTGTGGATCGGCTCGGCGAACAGCCGGTCGACCACATGCTGGGCAGATAAGTCGTCGAACACCGTGTCGGGGTTAGCTAGACGGATCTGGTTTAACACAAATGTTCTCGACAAGAACACCACGGTGAGTATCAACTCGCCATCTGGTTCCACACCGTACAAGGTGCGCGGTTTCAAGGCTATCACCGATCCTGGCCGTACCGGCACCACCTGGTCTGCCTGTGTCAGCTGCAAACAGCCGCTGCCGCCGCGTATCACGATGATTTCTACCCAATCGTGTGATACTGGCCCGGTTTTGTTCCTGAAACTATGTGTGTGAGCGTGGAACGGCACTCCACGCTCATGACGCAACGACGCCATGTTTTTAACAAATACCAACCTGGTAATTCCCCTTACATAGATGACAAGCCCAAACAGGCCACAACCGGTGACCGAAAAGCCCACCACACTGACCATACCGGCCACACCTAGCACAACCCAGAAAGGAAGCGAATCCCGTCTTGATAAGGGCTGTCAACTGCTAGGGGGCCACCAAGGACATGCTCGCCAAGGGCACCGTGTCACCGCTGTGGCTGCCCGTCGAAACCAGCATGGTCAAGCACATCCCAGTCATCCACACCGCCGCCACCGAATGGGACACCACCGACGGTGCCACCGCCACGTTCCTGGCTGACGGTATCTGGCAAACCGACCTTCGTCGTGTCATGGCCGGGCGACGACCGAACGATGCCGTACTAGGCGGAACCGTCACGATGGCTGAAGTGAGCTTGTGCCCGTATCGCAAAGATGTTTGCGATACGGGCACAAGCGATCACTAGTTGTGTTCTTCTGAGGTGGGCAGAACTTATGAGGCTTTGGTTAGTCTGAAGTCGTCTATGGCTGCCCATCCTTGTGCATCGAGTTTGACCGACATGCCGATGGTGGCTGTCCCGCTGTCGATTTCGATGGATGTGACTTGGGGTAATTGCCAACTGCCGTACCCGTTGAGAACGGCTTGGGTCCCAGAAGTAACGGCTGCACTGGTTGTGCCATCTTTGAGGTAGAGCCAGATGGAGTCGTTGTATCCAGTGTTTCCTTGGACTGCGGCTGTGGCTGTGTACTTGCCCGGTGCCAATCCTGTGACGGTTTGTTCAACATAGAAGTCCATTGCGGAGCTGTTCCACACATTGATGATGTAGCTGCCGTCATGGGCGTCGGCTGGCTGGTTTGCGCGCGTGTTGATCGATCCTTGCGCCTTGTTCCAGTGGAATACCCACGGCGTCATGGTGGACTGTTCGAAACTCGGATTGGTGAGGAGGTTCGTTGCCGGTGCGGTGGGCGTACCACTGCCGGTGTAGACGTAGTTGAACACGTTCAGCGCATCGGATGCGGTGCCGTCGGCTGCGAATAGTGCCTGGTTGTCCCACTGGGAGCCTTGTGCCGTCGATGGAGCGTCGGGCGCGTAACCGGCCGCGTAAGGAGTGGCCCAACCGGACCCATTGGTTAGCCAAGCTGTCTGTTGCTGGGTCGATGTGCCTGGCACTGCCAGCCACGCAGGTTCCCAATAGAACACGCCGATGCCTTTCCCGTTGGGAACAGCATTGACCGCAGCGATGACATCGCGGACTTCGCTGGCTTGGCCCTGGGTGCTGATGGGGTATGCAGTGGCACCGGAGGTCGAGGTGATGACGTTGCCGCCGTCTGGGTCGTTGAAGGTGTAGGCCCAGGAGGTTTCCGCCACACCAACTTTCTTGCCATACTGGGATGCCACCGCGCTAAGTTGCGAGGTGAGGTTAGCCGTCGTACCGTGCCAGTAAGGGTAGTACGAACTGAGGAACACGTCATAGTTCACGCCGGCAGACTGCAGGTTGGCCGCGATCGAAGCATAGTTGCCATTTTCCGGGTCGGTTACGTGAATGGCGACCAAGACGTTCGGATCGGCTGCACGTACAGCGGATGCACCTTTCGCCAACATTTTGTACATGTTGGAGCCCGTAACGCCGGCCACGCCAACCGTGGTTTCGTTGCCTACCTGCACCATACCCAAGCTCACGCCAGCGGACTCAATGGCTTTGACTGACGAAAGCGTGTAGTCGTACAGTGCTTGCTCTTTGGCTGACTCTGTCATGGACGCCCACGCTTTCGGCGCCGCGTACTTGCTCGGGTCAGCCCAGAAGTCAGAGTAATGGAAATCCGCGAGCAGCTTCATCCCGTAGGCTTTCGCTCGCAAACCGATCGCAATCGCGGTGCTGACGGTGCAGTTCCCTGCGCCGTAGCCCTGTCCTTGTGCATTAAATGGATTATTCCAAATGCGCACACGCACATAGTTCACACCAGCGTTGGCAAGCAACTGGAAGATGTCAGTTGCTTGTCCGGCTGCGTTCTTGTAGACCACCCCACTGGCTTCCTCGGCTAGAACGGTGGATACGTCCACGCCACGCATGAAACTAGTCGGCAGACCAGGAACTGCTGCGACGGAGACCGTAGATGTTGTTGCCGCTTGGGCGCGAGGTGCCCAGAACATGGGCAACATGGATATGGCTACTCCAGCAGCGACCATTTTCAGTGCTGCTCTTCGATGGTGATTAGTCATCAAACCCTCCTTGGTTAATGAAACTGGGACCGCTCCCAGTGTTTCACTTCTGAACCGGCCTGTCAATAGCCGCAACCAGCGATTTTGTTACTGTGCACGGTTCTAGTGTTCTGACGGCTGAACCATGACGTTTGGCGGCGAGCGGGCGCAGCCATGCGTGACGCATGTAGCATCTTGATCGCGTGTCAACGCGTCGGACAGGGTGGCAAACGTGCGATGCGGGAACCCTTGGAAGCCTTCAGTACAGGGTGTGATTCATGATTGTGTTGTGGGTGGGTTGTGGCTTGTCATCTGACAGTCTGAGATAGTTACTATCTCAGACTGTGGGGGTTGATGATGTTGGATGATTTGGATGGGTTGAGCTTGGGCGAGTTGGCTGGTTTGCGTGAGCGGCTGCTGTCGGAGTTGGACCAGACTGCGGTGTTCACGCCGGGTTCTTTCCAGGAGGAGTGGCGCCGCTGCGGGAAGAGGAATTGTCATTGCGCTAGGGATGGCGACAAGGGTCATGGGCCTTTCTTTTCGGTGGAACGTTGGGAAGGTGGCAGGAGCCGTAAGCATCGGGTGCCGGCGGTGATGGTTGATCCGGTGCGTGCGCGGGTGGTGGCTTGGGAGCGGTCCCAGGATGTGTGTGGGCGGATCGGGGATGTCAATGTTGAGGAGTCGCGGCGGTTACTGCTCGACGGGGATCGGGTTGGGGGCGGGTCCGGGTTGGCGGGCCAAAAAGGGGCTCGAAAGCCTGAGCGGGGCGGGTTTGGTTCGGCTGGCCGATGTTTTGGCTTGTCTGGCTGGGGTTGAGATTGCTTCGTTTGTGGCGGCGGCTTCGGTGGCGACTGATCCGGGGCGCCTGTTGGGTTTGGTTGAGCAGGCGGCTTTGGGTGCGGCGGGACGGTTTGGTCAGGCGTTGATTCAGCAGACGATCGCGTTGACGGATGGGTATGTCGGGGCGACCACGAATTGTCGGTGTGGGGGTCGGGCGGTGTTTAAGGGGCGGCTGTCTAAGACGGTCGCGACGATGTCGGGGCCGGTCAAGGCCATCTGTGCCTGATATCACTGTGATAGTTGCCATCACGGGTTCGCCCCATGGGGCACGGATTTGGGTTTGACGGGGAAGATGTCGCCGGGTTTGGCGCGGGCGGTGTCGATGGCGGGTATGGAGTTACCGTTCTTCAAGGCGGCTGATCTGGTTGGCGCGGTTGCTAGGGCTGGTGTGATTTCGGTGTCTGGTTTAGCGCGGGCGACTCGGGTGGTGGGGGCCAGGGCGAAGACCAGGCTGATCGGGAACGTGGCGCCACCGATGCCGGGGTGCTGGTCCAACTGCCGCTCCCGGAGTTGGGGATAGATGTCGCCTACATGTTGGCTAACGGGACGGGCGCGCCGATGGTGCCAGCCTAGACCGCCAGGCGTCAAGGCAAAACGGCAGACGGCAGGTGTCATACCAGGCAGATCAAGATTGGTTGCTTGTTCACCCAAACCGGTCCTGGCCGTGACATCAAACCAGTTCGCGGTAAAAACTCCAACTCGTATTTCGCCACATTCGACGATGCCACCAGTTTCGCCCAACAACTGAAGGCCGAACATGTCAGGCGTGGCTTCTATCGTGCGAAACAGTTGATCATCATCGAGGACGGGGCGAAATGGATCTGGGGCATCGCCGATAAGGATTGGCCGCAGGCCGTCCAGATCGTCGACTACTACCACGCCCGTGAACACGTCCACCACATCGTCGACCAGCTGCGGTTCATGACGTCCAAACAACACGGCGACCAGCTGGCCGCCACCCTGATCGGCTACCTCGACCATGGTGACATCGAATCGATGGCCACCGAAATCAACGTCTTGCACCTGAAACCGAAACTGGTCGAACGCCTCGACAAGGAACTGGACTACTTCCGGCACAACCAGCATCGCATGCGCTACGGCCACTACAAGAAGAAAGGCTGGTTCATCGGCTCGGGCCAAGTCGAGTCAGCCTGCAAAACGATCGTCGCCCAACGAGCCCAACAAGCTGGCATGCGCTGGACCACCAACGGCCTCAACCCCATCATCACCCTGCGCGCCCTCCACCAATCCGGCCGCGACCACCTCATCTGGGAACATAACCAATCACAGACTCACACCGCCCAAACACATAACCACAAAACCGACGCGCACCCTCAGTACACTCGAAGCGCCAAATTGTCATGCAAGGCTACTAAGATCGACAACAGGTATGCACGACCAGGTCGGGAGCTAAGAATCGGCCATGCAAGAGGTTTGGCTCACGTGAAGAGCAGTACGCACAAAACGACCAGTGTGTGCGACTTCCTATTTTGGCCGAACTCCAAACAGGAAGTCAGACCGTTTGCGGGTTCTGTACGAAAACCGTGCACATCAATCGAGAAAGGAGGACGGGGATACAGACTCGAAAGAGCATTGCGTCCCGGACTATTAATGGCGACTCGGCACGGCACCCAACAACGACATCCTACCATTCAAGACGTATCTGTAGCGGCGGGGGTGTCTCGCGGCACGGTCTCTCGAGTTATCAACGGCGGCCATTGGGTAAGTCCGCAGGCGTATGCAAAAGTGGCTGCAGCCATTGAAGCAACTGGATACCGACCAAACCACGCTGCTCGTTCGCTAGCACGCGGTCGCACGGGCTCAGTCGGGTTCCTTTTGTCAGAACCTCAACAACTCCTCTTCTCCGACCCGAACTTTGCCGTCTTGCTGAGAGAAACCACCCGCGCGCTTGGCGAGCATGACATCCCTCTAGTGTTAATGATGGCGGCAACCCAACAAGAGCGTCAGAGGATCACCAGGTATCTTGACTCAGGGCCTGTCGACGGGGTTTTCCTCATCTCTCCCCATAAGGATGATCCGCTGGCACGCATGCTCGTCGAACACAAGGTTCCAGCTGTGTGCTGCGGCAAACCGTTGGGTCACGAGGGGAAGTTGTCGTATGTCACCAGTGACGATTTTCAAGGGGCCTACACGATGACGGCTTACCTGGTGGAACGTGGCTGTCAACACATCGCAATGATCACTGGCCCCAAGGACACAGCCGGTGGCGTGTACCGGCTAGCTGGCTACCAAGAGGCACTTGGCAATGCGGCCGATGCCCGATATGTCGCCACCGGCGACTACTCGCGGAGGAGTGGAATCCAAGCCATGGAAGACTTGCTAAGTCGTGGCATCATGATTGACGCCGTTTTTGCGGCATCGGATCTCATGGCGGCTGGCGCGATCGAGGTCCTCCGCGAGCAAAACTTTGCTATTCCCGAGGATATCGCCGTCACCGGCTTCGATGACACCGGCCTGGCTGCAGAACTGCGACCGCCCCTCACAACCATGCATCAAGAATTTGACCGAATTGCCGATGAAATGGTGCGTCTTCTCCTCTCCCTACTCGACGGGGCTGGCCCGGCGGCTAGTCTTCTTATACCTACCCTTGTCAAACGGCAGTCTGCTTAGTTGAACAGCGACGGCCGACATCTGGCCCGTAACGCGACTGTCAGCTCTTCAAACTGGGACTTGCCACAAGAACCGCCATCACCATGACGCGGTTCTGGCCGTAACAGTCGAAACGCCGCGAGATACCGCCCTTGGTAACAATTTGGCAACAGTCAACTCATCAAGTTGACAGATACCCGCTGTCAATGATTGCATACTGTGTAACCGGTGACGCAACGTGGCGATTCGTGCCACTGAGCCATAAGCACATAGCTTCCTCCAAAGGAGTGGACTTGAATATCGACGACGTGGCAGCGGCCTTGGGGGTCTCCAAGGGCACGGTGTCGCGCGCCATCACTGGTCACGGCCGGATTGCCCCAGCCACACGTCAGATGGTGCTCGCTTTCATGGAGCAGCACGGCTTCCACCCGAACACCATTGCCCAATCGTTGAGCCGCCGCAAGACCATGAACTTGGCATTCACGGTGCCTGATGACCGGGAATTGATTCAGCTTCCATTCTTCCTCCAATGCTTGGTGGGCGCCAGAGCCGCAGCGCATCCGAAAGGCTATGACATTCTCGTTGTGAACAACACCGTCTCGGATGTGGAACGGGTAGTTAGCAGCCAGAAGGTCGACGGCGTGATCGTGTCGCGAAACCTGATAGGTTCGCCGCTGCTCGATAGTCTCGTGGAATCCAATTTGCCGTTTGTCCTGATTGGCACAGCTCCTCAGCGCAATGTGCTGCAGATTGATCACGATCATCGGGCGGCCTGCCGCGAATTGACCAAATTACTCTTGTCACAGTGGCAGGGACACCCTGGGCTGATTGCAGGCTCGCAGTCACACATGGTGTCGCAGGCTCGCGCCGAAGGCTTTCAAGAGGCCGCCGGACAGGCTCCGATCGTCTGGAACGCGTTGGATGAAGAGTCCGTCATTGCTGCATTCAACGAGCTACGTCAGGATGGTGTTGACTTGTTCTTCTGCGAGGACGACATGATTTGTGGTCATCTGCAAAACAATCTACGCGCGGGTCGTCTCGGGGCTACCGCAAAGAACGCCCGTGTGGCGTCATTCTATGACAGCCCGATGCTTGAAGCTCTCACACCCGAGATACCGGTTGTGCATATCGACGCCGTCGATCTGGGTACTCGCGCCTGTGAAATGGTATTGGCAAGAGTCGCTGGCGAGGAACAACATGACGTCCTTCTGCAATACGAAATCAAAACACGCCGGAACGTCCGGGGTGTCTAGCCGATGACGGCGACCGTCATCGAAGATCGAAAGGAAAGAAATGAAGAAACTGACCAAAGTGATCGCCGTCTCAGTTGCGGCTGTCCTGAGCCTTGGATTGGGAGCGTGCTCGAGTGGTAATGGCGGCACGCCCTCTTCCAGTTCAGTTGGTGACACAGCTAACACGGCCATGGGCAATCATTTGACGGTGTGGACGTGGGATCCGACGTTCAACATTTACGCCATGAATGAGGCCGCCAAGATCTATCAGAAAGATCACCCGGACTTCACCCTCGACGTCCAGGAGGTCTCTTGGGACGATATTCAGACTAAGATGACGACGATCGCCCAAGCCAACCAGCTTGACCAATTGCCCGACATCTTCCTCGTCCAGAACAACGCTTTCCAGAAGAACGTCACCAACTACCCTCAGCTGTTCGCCGATCTGACGAGCTCGGGCATCGACTTTTCGCAGTACCCGCAGTCGGTCGTCAACTACTCGAAGGTGGACGGCAAGAACTGGGGCCTGCCCTTCGATAACGGCGCCGTCATCGCCGCCTATCGCACCGACGTGCTGCAGCATGCCGGCTACGCCCTGCAGGACTTCACCGACATCACGTGGACCGACTTCTTGACGAAGGCCAAGGATGTTCTGACCAAGACGGGCAAGCCGTTGCTGTCCGGCCAGGCCAACAGTTCCGACATGATCATGATGATGCTGCAGTCGTCGGGCGCCAGCTTGTTCGACACCGCCGGCAAGCCGGCCATCGCCGGCAACCAGGCTCTGATCAGCGCCATCGACGTCTACCAGCAGATGGTTAAGGCCGGTGTGTTCACCGAGGTCAACTCGTGGGACGAGTACGTCGCCAGCTTCGTGAACGGTGACGTCGCGGGCACGATCAACGGTTGCTGGATCCTCGGTTCGATCCAGAGCGCCAAAGACCAGTCCGGTATGTGGGATTTGACCGACATGCCGGCCATGGACGGTGTTGACGGTGCGACGCACTACTCCGCCAATGGTGGTTCCTCTTGGGCGATCAGCTCGTCCAGCCCGAACTATGACTTGGCCGCCGACTTCTTGAAGTCGACGTTCGCCGGCTCGACCGATTTCTACGACACGATCCTGCCGTCGTCCGGCGCGCTGGCCAACTGGGCCCCCGCCGCCAAGTCCAGCGTTTACTCGCAGCCACAGCCCTTCTTCAGCAATGACACGATCTACACCAAGATCGTCGACTACGCGTCGAAGGTGCCCAGCAACAACACCTCGCCATACTACTACGAGGCCCGTGACGCCGTCAGCGCGGCTATCACGCAGGTTCTCGGTGGCACTGATGTGACGGCGGCTCTTGCCGAAGCCCAAAGCACCGTCGAATTCGCGATGCAGTGATCGACAGCGATAGGGGCCGGGTTCGCCCGGCCCCTATCGACCAAATCTGAAGTGCGGTGATAACCGTGTCCACCATGTCAATAGTGGCCAGCCCCGGCGACAGTGTGCAGCGTCGGCACTTCGGTGTCGAGCGGCGCCATAGCGTCACGGGCTGGGTTTTTCTGCTACCGGCGGCGCTGCTAATCGCGGTGATGAACTTTTACCCGATGATCCAGGCGTTGATCCTTTCCCTGCGCACCGGAAAGGGGACGGTGCTGCATTGGGCCAGTCCGTTCTGGTACAACTTCGCCAGGTTGTTCCAAGACCCGACGTTCAAGATGACGGTCGAGAACACCTTCATCTACCTGATCATCCAGGTGCCCATCATGCTGGTGCTGGCGATGATCTTGGCGACAATACTGAACGACAAGACCATCCGTTTCCGCGGTATGTGGCGCACCGCCATCTTCTTGCCCTGCGCCGTCTCGCTCGTGTCCTACTCGTTCGTTTTCCGCACGCTTTTCGCCAACAACGGCGCCGTCAACGACGCGCTGATGGGTCTGCACATCATCCATTCGCCGATCAACTGGCTGGCCCAGACCGGCACCGCCCGCATGGTCATAATCCTCGGCCTGCTGTGGCGCTGGACAGGCTACAACATGGTGTTCTTCCTGGCCGGGTTGCAAAACATCGACTCGGCGACGTTCGAGGCCGCCAAGATCGACGGCGCCGGCCCCATCAAAACGTTCTTCTTCGTCACCATGCCGCAACTGAAGCCGATGATCTTGTTGACGGCGATCATGTCGACAAACGGCACGCTGCAGTTGTTCGACGAGTCGTGGAACCTGACCCAGGGCGGCCCCGCCAACACATCGATGACGATGTCGCACTACCTTTATCAGTTGTCGTTCCAGAACAACCCGAACATCGGCTACGGGTCGGCCGTGTCGTATGCCATCTTGATCATGGTGGCCATACTCGCAGCCATCCAGATGAAGGTCGGTGATAAGCGTGATTAAGAAACTGCGCCGCGTCCCCGTCTACGCCTTTTTGACGATCGCCGCCGTACTGTCGGTGTTCCCGCTGTTCTTCATGATCGTGTCCGCCACCAACACGTCCGCCCAGGTTTTGGGCGCCCGCCTGTTGCCGGGGACGAATCTGCTCAACAACCTGCACGCACTGATGGGCCAACAGGATTTGATCGGCGCGCTTTGGCACTCGTCCCTGAACGCCGTCGCGACGACGGTCCTGGCGCTGATCATCTGCGCCATCGCCGGTTACGGCTTCGAGGTCTATCATTCGCGCGGCAAGGACGTCGTCATGAACATCCTTCTGCTGGCAATGATGATCCCCTTCGCGGCGACAATGATCCCGCTGTTCCGTCTGTTTTCGCAGGTGAAACTGACGCAGTCGTCCATGTCGACCCTGGCCGTCATCTTGCCGGCCATTTCGACGCCGTTCCTGATATTGCTGTTCCGTCAATCGGCACGGTCGTTCCCCCACGAAATCCTGGAGGCGGCGCGCGTCGACGGATTAAGCGAATTGTCGATCTTCATCCGCATCTTCATCCCGACGATGCGTTCGACATTCGCCGCTGCCGGCGTCATCACGTTCATGGCGGCATGGAACAACTTCCTGTGGCCACGGGTCGTCATCATCAACAACTCGCAACAGACGATGACGATGCTGATCTCGAACTTCCGCGCCGGCTACGTCATCGACTATGGCGTACTGATGTTGGCGGTTCTGATCGCATCCCTGCCCGCGATGATCATTTTCCTAATACTGCAACGCAGTTTCGCCAATGGCATCGTAGGAGCAATCAAATAATACCGTTGCAGCACTGGAGACAAATTGTCGAGCATACCCTCCGGTGCCCATAGACCCACTCGCTCGCCCGGCCAATGACAGGAATACCCATGACCGAACCTTTAGCCCGCATAGCTGAGCTGACCTTCTTCGCCGACAACAAGACCCCGGCGCACTCCGACCATCGCTGGTACACGACCGCGGACGAGGCCGCCACTGGCATCAGCAGCTTTGAACAATCGCTGGACGGTTTGTGGAAGTTCCACTACGCCAAGAACTTGGACGCCACAATTCCCGGCTTTGAGCGGCTGGACTTCGATTGCTCTGGCTGGGACGACATCCCTGTACCATCCCACATCCAATTGGAGGGACATGACCGGCCGCAATACGTCAACGCCCAATACCCATGGGATGGCCACGAGCAAGTCGAGCCGGGGAATGTACCGACCCGCTACAACCCAGTCGGTAGCTACGTGACAACGTTCACCGTCACTGAGCCCATGCCTGACGGAGACACACTCAGTGTGGTTTTCGACGGAGCCGAATCTGCGGTCGCTTGCTGGCTGAACGGGCAATACATCGGCTATTCGGAAGACTCTTTCACGCCGTCTGAATTCGACGTGACATCGGCGCTTCGACCAGGCATCAACAAACTTGCGGCTCAGGTCGTCCGTTGGAGTGCCGGAAGTTGGATCGAGGACCAGGACTTCTTCCGATTTTCCGGACTTTTTCGCAGCGTCTTCCTGCGACGCCGACCGATGGTCCACGCCCAAGACGTTAGCGTGACCACCAAACTGTTGCACGACTTCAGTCGGGCGGACGTTCGAGTCAAGGTGCAATTGACTGCGCCCGGCTCCATAGTCGCGCAAATCACTCCGTTGGATGGCGCACCAGTCATGGCAGCAGGCGACACGGGCGAGTTAGTACTGCGACTCGACAATCCCCACCTATGGAGTTCGGAGGAACCTTTCCTTTACGACCTCACCCTCGCCGTGCTCGACGCTCAGGGAAAAACCAGCGAGTACATCCCGTTGAAACTTGGCGTGCGCCGCTTTGGCATTGAAGACGGCGTCTTGAAGATCAACGGTCAGCGAATAGTCTTCAAAGGCGTCAACCGCCACGAGTTCGGACTTCAGGGACGGGCAATGACACCCCAGCAGACCGAAGCCGACATCAAGGCCATGAAAGCGGCCAACATCAACGCGGTGCGTACCAGCCATTACCCAAACAACACGTTTTTCTACGAGTTGTGCGACAAGTACGGGCTGTATGTGATCGACGAGATGAACTTGGAATCGCACGGAATGTGGGACCGCCTACAGTTTCAGAACCTGCCAGACAGCGAAGCACTGCCCGGCGACCGCCCAGAATGGCTGCCAAGCCTGCTCGAACGTGCCGCCAGCATGCTCGAACGCGACAAGAACCACGCTTGTGTTGTGATGTGGTCATGCGGAAATGAGTCCTATGGCGGCAAAGACATTCTGGCTGTGTCGAAGTGGTTCCATGACCATGACTCACGCCCTGTTCATTATGAAGGCGTACGTTGGGATCCGCGCTACCGCGAAACGTCAGATGTCGAATCGCAGATGTACACGCCGGCTCTGGAAATCGAAGAATATCTCAAAACCCATCGCGACAAGCCGTTCATCCTGAGCGAATATGCCCACGCCATGGGCAACTCGTTTGGCGCGGTCTCAAAGTACACCGAGCTGGCATATCGGGAGCCGCTATTCCAAGGTGGCTTCATATGGGATTTCGCCGACCAAGCTATCACCTTGCGCAACCGCAATGGACAACCCTATTTCGGCTACGGCGGCGATTTCGGTGACCGTCCCAACGACCACGAATTCAGCGGCAATGGCATATTCTTCGCCGACCACACACCAACCCCCAAAATACAGGAAGTTCGATACCTCTACCAGAACTTCCGCACCACGGTTGACGCAGATTGGTTCACCGTCGAAAATCGTCATCTATTTACGTCAACATCAGAATATCTGTGCGCCGTCAGCTTGGCACGCGAAGGCGTGTTACTGCGGTCAACATTGGTCGAAACCAATGTTGCGCCAGGCTCGACAGCCCAGTACCACTTGCCGTTCGCTCTGCCCGAGGCAGTCGGTGAATACACCATCGATGTGTCGTACCAGTTGCGTGCCGCTTGCGCGTGGGCACCGGCCGGACATGAAGTCGGCTGGCAGCAGAAGGTTGTGCGTGTTGGGCAGCAGTCCGCTCGCAAACGCGTTGCGCCCGAAATCATCCAGGGTATCCACAACATCGGAGCGCGTGGGGCCAATTTCACGGCATTGTTTTCGAAGTTCCAGCCAGGCATGGTGTCGTACCGCTACGGCCTGACGCGCGACGGCGGCCGCGAAATGCTACAAACATTCCCAACACCCAACTTCTGGCATGCACCGACATCGAACGAGCGCGGCTGGCACGGCCCAACCCGCGACGGCCAGTGGCTGCTCGCCAGCCGGTACACGACCATGGTCGACGCCCCAACCGTCGAGCGCCAGGGCGACTACCTAAGCGTCACCTACCGCCACGCGTTACCGACGCAGCCCGGCGGTGAGTGTGTTGTTGCCTACCAAGTGTTCGGGGATGGACGTGTTGAGGTGACGCAGAGTGTGACGCCTAGCGACGGTCTGCCAGACATGCCCGAGCTCGGGCTGATGTTCGTTATCAGCGCCGATTACCACAACCTGCGTTGGTACGGTGAAGGCCCCGAAGAGTGCTACGTTGACCGCCACGGCGGCGCCCGCCTCGGCGTCTATGATGGTGACGTCGCAACACAGTTGACGCCGTACCTGCGGCCACAAGAGTCAGGCAGCCACACCGGCGTGCGGTGGGCCAGCGTGACGGACGACGACGGCTGGGGCCTGCGCTTCGAGTGTGACGGCGTCTCGCCGCTGACGGGGGTGCCCGGCATGGAGTTTTCCGCTCTGCCGTGGACGCCGTTCGAGATCGAGAACGCGTCGCATGCGTTCGAGCTACCACCCATCCACCACACCGTAGTGCGCGCGGCACTGGCCCGGCGCGGCGTCGGTGGTGACGATTCCTGGGGCGCCATGACCCACCCCGAGTTCTGCCTACCCGCAGGTCAGCCCCTGACGTTCAAGTTCGCCTTCGGCGGCGTGAGCAAAACTGGACTGGTTTGGTGGAGCTAACATGGACGAAATAGCTATCGACGGTTACCTTGAGGATGGCTCAGTAATTACAGCGCGATATCACCTCGAGCATTGTCAAGGTCAACACCGCCTGAGTGTGGATCTGGCCTCAAACCACTTAAGCCTGTTTCAGGAAAACGAATCTCCCACTGTGCTGAAAGTTGAGTGCGACTCTGAGTCGGCTCTTCAGCGACTACAGGTCACGTATGTCACAAGACTGGAAAACTATGACCGCGTGCTACTGCCTGACACGGGGCGCTGGTTCATGGACTGTAGCCAACCCATCTCGGCTTGGCGATTTAGTGGGCAAACGCAAACTCGCGTCAACTCTATGAAGACACCCCTCTTCATCTTCAGTCGAATCGGCAGTTCGACCCATCATGCCATCGGCATAATATCCCCGCCGGGAGAGATGAATACTGCAATTCAAGAGCCATCGTCAAATCGAGCCCTCAACGTGCATTTTCGGAGACTGAGGATTGAGTTTAACATTGAGCACTGCGCCCAGGTTTCTGGTAACTCCCGTCGGGGCGAGACCAGTTATCCGATTTGGATCTTCATAGACAAGACGCAAACGCAGGAGCACTGGACTCACGTGGTGAGGAGATACTCTCAACTTGAACGCGAAAAACTCTCCCTTTCTTACGCCGATGTCGACGGCGCGCTATTGCCGTATTGGTGTACGTGGGTGGACTGGAGTTCGGATCAAGTCAACCAGCAACTCGTACTGGACAATATGAGAGCTGCGTCGCAGCTTGGTATTTCCAACATCATTATTGATGATGGTTGGTTTGGCCCGGGCCTTGACTCCGCCTACGAAACGAACCTCAATATCGGGGACTGGATTCCGGATCCTTGCAAGTATGAAGGTTTCGGCCAGATGATTCGAGAGGCGCATGATCTAGGCCTCAAAGTCATCCTGTGGTGCGCCCCACATGCCATCGGATTATCCTCGCAGGCTTACAAGACTCACAGATCCATGTTGATCGCAGATAGAGACGGACGCCCAATACTTAACCCAACAATGTTTTACTCCCTTTGCTTTCGCAACCCTCAGGCCAGAGACATCATGGTCTCTGTTGTTGACTCACTTGTGCAGCGCTTTGATATCGACGGCTTCAAGTATGATCTTTTCAACTGGATTCCAGACGAGGAATGCCGCTCACCGCAGCACTCGCATGACCTGATATCGGCCATAGAAGGGCTCGAGAATGTTTTGAAGCGTGCATGGGAGATTACGAGCTCACCCCGTCGCCCGATGATAATCGAACTCAAGCAGGACTACGCACCCCCGCCATTCGCTGTCATGGGAACTGTTGTTCGTGCTGGTGATGCGCCATTTGCCTCACAAACAAACTTGATGAGGACTGCCTGGCTTCAAGCTAGGGGCGTTCCGGTGCTCAACGACTACCAGACTTTTTCGACAGACTCGTCAGCGGAGGAGGTTTGCGTGATAGGCCTGCGAATGATTGCGTCCGGAGTCCCCGCGTGGGGACGAAACCTGACACTCCTATCAGCTGCGCAATCTGCCGTTCTGACTAATCTGCACACTTGGTACAAGGACTTGCTTGAGGCAGGCGCGTCGGCCGAACGCGTACAAGATAGCGATGGGTCATTCATCATGCATCTGAGCTCTGGCAGGAAGGTCGTGTTTTCCCTTGATCAGGACTGTGTGACGCATGTGGCGAGTGACGTAGATCATGTCGTGAATGCCTCACTGGGCTCATGCGTATATCTTCAGTCGGACTATCCGAGAGTCGCCATCAGTGTCCATTCGTTGATAGACGGGAGCACTCGGGAGGCTGTTGAGCGTCTTGGCCCTGGTGTGTCGAGACTGAAACTGGCTCCGGGGTGTGTAGCGAAACTTGACACGATGCAGGAAAGTGGTGTACTGGGATGACATGCAATCGGACAAATCCGCGTATGACGAGGACTGGGCAGGTAGGCATTTTTCTGATTATCGCAGGTCTGTGGCTGTCCGGGTGTAGCACGACCGCTGGCTCCGTCGATGGCTCAGCTGTCGACGTGGTTATTGGCTATCAGAGCAAGACCGTTGATACTGTCACGGCGGGCACCTTGCTGCGTGATCGAGGCACATTTGAGTCCATGTTGACAACACTTGGGGAGGAGAACGGCAAGCATTACCGCGTCACATGGCAAGATTACGACTCCGGCGCACCAATCACCACTCAGATGCTCGCGGGGAAAGTTGATATCGGCTCCATGGGCGATTTTCCTCTTCTGATCAATGCTTCGGCCACCGTCAATTCGACCAACAATCGAACCGAGATGGTTGCCATAACGGCCTATAACTCGAGTGGCGGCCTGAATGGAATAGTCACACCTACCTCATCGAATGTAACAAGTCTCGACGGGTTGAAGGGGCAGACTGTGTCCACAAGCGTAGGATCTGCTGGATATGGTCTGCTAATCCGCGCACTTACTGCCTCGGGAATAGATCCGGGCAAGGATGTAGTGGTCGAGAACCAGTCCCCAAGCGTTGGCGCATCTGCGATCCGCGCGAATACTGTCACCGCACTTGCCCAGTTCGCTCCGTGGCCTGGTCAGCTCGTGTTTCAGGGAAGTGCGCGTCTTCTTTTTGACGGCGCGACGACAAAGCAGCCGACGTTTCATGGTGTGGTGGTTCGCGCCGGCTACGCGGCGCAGCATCCCGAAGTGATCCAGGCATTTCTCACTGCAGTGAGTGAGACGACTGACTACTTGCACTCGTTCCCTCTGCAGGCCGCCATTAATGTCGCAAACTCGACCGGCTTGCCCGCTGAAGTGTTGTATCTCTACAACGGGCCGAACGGAATCGCCAGCTTTGATATGACAATCAAGACTTCGCTGGTGGACGCCCTTCAGCAGGATATTCCACTTCTCCAGAGTGTTCAGCCAGGAATCAACGTTGATCTCGCCTCGTTTATCAACGATACGTATGTCCGCAATGCCCTTGGTACCAAGTATGATGACGCTCTTGTAAGCACTCGCAACCAAGCCAGTCTTCTGGGCCCGGAGGAAGTTCCTTGCGGAAATGCCCCCTGGGAAGCCAGTCTTGCAAGCGAGGTCTGGTTCAGTGGGGAGGAAGTCACCCACCAAGCACAAACACCAACGTGCCTACTCCGGCTGATTAGATCTCAGCAAGATCATCTCCACCCGCTTGCCTCCTATGTGCCGGATAGCGTCACAGGAACTAGATGGTTCGCGGCGGACTCCATTTGGATATGGGATCCTCATACAGACGATACTCAATGTTACAAACCTTTTGCCACTGACGGCGAAGCCACCGCCTATATGGGCTCGCACCCAGGCTCGCAGCGTGTGACATTCGAGCAGGCCCTGGCGCGAGCATGATGTCAGTCCTGAGTAATTCGGAATCCATAGCGAGGCTAGGGGATACTGACAGAATTGGTCACTCCCGGCCAGCGAGGCGAACGGCATGGAAGCGACGCACGATAGCTTTAGGTTCAGTCCTAATTGCCTTGTGCCTGTGGCAACTGGTAACGACGTTACGTTTGCAATGGTGGCTATCGTTCAGTGAAATACCTACTCCTGTCAACGTGATCGTCACATTGCTGGGGGAAGCACAAGGAAAGACGTTCTATCTCGACATAGCGCACAGCCTTGAGCGCATTGCCTGCGGGTTCCTTTTGGCGGCACTTGGTGGGGTCGCAACAGGGATTGGCATGGCTCGTTCTGTGATCGCTTTTGATGTGCTTAACCCCTTGATCGAACTAGTGAGACCGATACCGGCAATTGCCATGGTGCCGCTTGCAATACTCCTCTTCCCCACTAACGAACAGGGAATCGTCGCGATCACCTTCGCTGCCGCCTTCTTCCCGATTGTCGTCAGTACCTATCACGCGGCAAGAGCACTTCCACTCACGTGGGAAGACGCTGTTCGCACCTTAGGGGCGTCCAACTGGCAAGTCATTCGACACGTCGTGCTCCCGGGTGCTTTGCCAGGGATATTCTCTGGATTCTCAGTTGGGATGGGAGTCTCCTGGGTATGTGTGATATCAGCCGAGATGATTTCCGGGCAATACGGTGTCGGTTATCGAACCTGGGAGGCATACACAATGGTCAACTACTCCGGTGTAATGGCAGGTATGGCGACCATCGGTCTCCTGGGGTGGCTGACATCTACGGCAATTAATTCGATTCGTCGAGTTATGACGGCATGGTTGCCGCGCGAAAAGAGTGGCATGACATGACGAATATGACTGGTCTCAGTATACAAGCGCTTTCCGTTAGTTTCGCGAATAGGACAGTGCTGAACAGTCTTTCTTTGGATGTTCCGTCTGGAGAGTTTCTTGTCATCCTAGGCCCATCTGGATGTGGAAAGTCGACGCTGCTGCGGGTACTGGCGGGCTTGACGAAAGCGAGCACCGGGAGCGTGAACCTAGATGGCACGCCAATCACACGTCCCGGAGCGGATCGAGTCATGGCTTTTCAAGAAGATTCGCTGCTTCCCTGGCGGACGGTTCGGCGCAACGTGGAGTTGGCTCTCTCGCTGAATGGAGTTCCTCGCCAGACACGTGGTCCCCAGGTAGACCTGATGCTCGACGAAGTCGGGCTGGCTGCATTTGCGGACTATCGGCCCGGGCAACTCTCGGGGGGTATGCGACAACGCGCGCAAATCGCACGCACGATGATCTTGCGTCCGCGAATATTACTGATGGACGAGCCATTCGGGGCGCTTGATGCAACAACGCGAGCCTCGGCCCAGCGGCTGCTGTTGAGGGTTTGGAGGGATCAACAATGCACGATTGTGTTCGTCACACACGATGTTGATGAGGCGCTAGGCTTGGGGGACCGGCTTGTTGTGCTGTCAGCCTGTCCAACAGAGATCCGCTGTTTGATCAGTGTTCCACATTGCCTGAAAGTCGATTACCCAGCACTAGAGGATTCCAATAATCCCAGCGCAGCCGATACAGACGACGTTCGTCGCGAACTACGGGCCTTTGTCTTTGCACAGCTCGCATCGTCCAGTGACCAAGAATCCCGCCAAGAGGAGGAAAGTTGACTAGTGAGATTCTGCTTAGTGTCGTTGTCCCTGTGTACGATGTCGAGGCCTATCTCGAGGTCTGCCTTCAGTCACTGGGACTGCAGCTTGATCGCCGAATGGAAGTCATTTTGGTGGATGATGGGTCGAGTGATGACAGCTTGGCTATTGCGAGAGCATGGGCAAGAAAGAGGGTGGGAGTTCGCGTCTTGGCGCAGGAGCATCAGGGGCTCAGCGCAGCGCGAAACCGAGGTGTGGGCGAGTCCTCTGGGACGTTTCTCGCTTTCTGTGACGCCGATGATGTCGTTCCAGAGGGCTCTTACCGGACTCTGCTGGCGTCGCTGCAGGAAACAGGTTCAGATTTCGTGTCGGGGAATGTGAGGCGTTTCGACTCATCTGGCATTTGGGCGCATCCGCGCTATGGGAATGTGTTTGCGACGGATCGCCTACGTACTCATATCACCCGCGATCATCGGCTGGTTCTTGATCGCATGGCATGGAACAAAGTGTTCCGCCGATCATTCTGGGATCGGGCTGGGCTTAGGTTTGCGCTACGGGAGTATGAAGACGCATCGGTCATGATTCGGGCGCATCTGCTTGCTGATGCTGTGGATGTTTTGTCGAGAGTTGTCTACCACTGGCGAGTACGCGATTTCGGGCCAAGATCGATCACTCAGAGATTGTACGAACCGTCGAATATTGAGGCGCGGATGACGATGGCCACTGAGACCGGCCAGGTAATTCAATCTATCTTCCCCCCTTTACTGTCAGCGTTTGCAGCCGACATTATTCATGGAGACTTCTGGGTTCTCGCATGCGCCGCGGCGTCTCATTCTGACGAGGAAATGTACCCGGCAACTCTTCGAGCGAATGAATTTGTGGCCATGCGCGATCCGGACTGCCTCATGAATTTGTCGCCAGACGATCAAGAACTGGTTCGACGAGTCGCAGATCTGGATATTCCAGCGATCCGGAAGCTGGGGGTTACCCGGAGTCAGATCTTGGGCGGCAAAGGATAATCATGATGGCAGGTGAGCATTCGGCTGGTTTTTTGGGACTGTTTCGAGGGAATGCCAGCTTCCGGATGCTTTTCGCTGCCCAAGTTATTTGCCAGGGCGGCGACTGGTTCACCATGATCCCACTGATCATCCTATTAAATAAGCTCACGGGAAGCGCGTCAATTGGAGCATTCCTCATGGGAATGGAAACGCTCGTGATTGCTGTGGTTTCACCTGTCGCTGGTTCAATCATTGACCGCGTTCCGCGCAAACCGGTTCTGGTTACGTGTTTGTTTGTGTCCTGTTTTTCTGTACTGCTCTTGCCGCTTATCCACGATGTGACCACGGTTTGGTTAGCCATCGTTACTTATGCCATTTTGGCATCGTCGAAGTCTTTCTTCACGCCGACGGTCAATGCAATTGTGCCCGAAATTACCTCGGCAGGGCAGCTTCTGACCGCGAATGCTTCTATGAACTCGGTGTGGGGTGTAATGCTTGCGTTGGGCGGATCGCTTGGCGGCCTCGCCTCCGCATTGGGTAGTCCCTATGCCTGTTTTTTGCTGACTAGCCTCGCCTACGTCTGTTCTGCTGTTCTACTTGCAGTTGGATTGCCTCGGCAGGATCGAAGGACCATGAAGAAGCCTTTGAGTGAGGAAGTTGCTCAGCCTAGGCGAGGGTTGATGCCGACATTGCAGTATTGTTGCGCAAACAGACAGACTGTCGCCCTCTTGTTCGCTCAGCCAGCCAGCCAGATTGGGAATGGAGCAATTGCGCTGTTTCCCGTGCTGGTGATTGGTATGCCGGGCAACTCTGTGGTCTCGGCAAGCCTGCTGTATGCGGCGAGAGGCGTAGGAGCCATGTTCGGGCCGTTGCTGGCTCGATGGGTACTTCGACAAGGGCTTGCTCCCCGTGTAGGGATTTTTGGTGCGATCTGCGCGTTCGGCGTGGGCTACGGACTGCTTTCGTTGGCTCATTCCGTTGTAGTTGCGTTCTGTTGTGTCGCACTTGCCCATGCCGGAGGGAGCATGAACACGAGTCTGGCTGGGTTTGGTCTACAAAGGTTCACTACTGACGACATTAGGGGAGGCGTATTTGCCATGTTCAACATGCTAGCGATGGGTGCTATTGCAATTGGCCAGTTTTCGGTGTCAGGAGCCCTGACTGTGGCGCATCCACAACATATTGCCCAGGCCATTTCGGCTCTCGTAATTTCATTCGGACTTCTATGGGCATTCTGCACGCGCATGCAGGTATGGAGCTTCGATGCCAAGATGACTCGCTGACAAACGCCAGTGGTGATCAAATGATGATCAAGTTTACATAGAATCAAACACAAGAAAACACCTAGATCAGAAGGAAGGTGCGGCTAATATGACGACTGTGAGTTCGGAGAGCGGAGACTTGGAGAGCCGCGTCGTTTCTCTATTCTCAACGACTTTTGGTGGTGAACCAGACGGCGTGTGGCAAGCCCCAGGTCGGGTCAACCTAATCGGTGAGCACACAGACTACAACCGAGGCCTCGCGCTTCCGATTGCGCTGCCTGTGAGAACCTTCGTCGCTATTAGGCGTCGGCCGGACGAAGCAGTTCGACTGGTTTCCGAGGGGATGGGCGAACTGGCGGAGTTCAGGTTGTCTGACATTCGAGGCGGCAATCCACCGTCGTGGGCCAAGTTCCCTGCTGGCGTCTTGTGGGCATTTTGTCACGACGAGTTGACCATTCAAGGTATTGAAGCGGCTTTCGTTTCAAGCGTCCCCATTGCGTCAGGGCTCAGCAGTTCGGCCGCAATTCAGTGCGCAATGGCCATAGGTATCTCCGACCTGTTTGGCAGTAAACTCGCCGACGACGACCCAGGACGACGACAATTGGCGTCCATGTGTCGTCGAGGAGAAAACGAGATTGCCCTTGCGCCAACCGGGGGCATGGATCAGACAGTGAGTCTGCGAAGCAAGGCGGGTTATGCTTTGTACCTCGACTGCCGAGACGACTCCATAGAGTATGTGAGGTTCGCTCCCGAGACCAAGGGGCTCGTTCTGATGATTGTGAACACGCGAGTCACTCACCACAATGATGATGGTCAGTACGGCGCGAGACGGGCTGACTGCATCGAGGCCTGTCAACACCTCAACATTCCCAGTCTTCGCAATGTGCCATACTCTGAGCTTGAGGCTGCTCTTGGGCAACTGCCCAATGAACAACTGCGCATGCGTGTGCGGCATGTTGTCACCGAGATAGAACGCGTACGCCAGTCAGCTCGCGCTCTTCGCCAAGGCGACTATTCCATGTTTGGGCAACTCTTGGCGCAGTCGCACCGTTCTTTACGAGACGACTTTGAAGTATCTGGGCCGGAACTGGATGCCGCTGTTGAGAGCGCGCTTGAGGCTGGCGCACTGGGGGCTCGCATGACAGGCGGTGGATTTGGCGGATCCATCATTGCCCTCGTGGATAGCGATCGAGTCGATCGCGTGAGCGCAACAATTACCGACAGATTCATGAGATCGGGTTTTTCACTCTCGCCTCAGTTCGGCGAAGGTCGCGCTTCAGCACCGGCCGGCGCTGCTGGATGGCATCTCCCGTGTAGTGACGGCCCCCCGCCAGACGCGCGTCCTGCTCAGCCGTAGACGCCTCGGCCGCATTATGGGAAAACTCGGCGATACCGCGATCGGGCAACCTTCCCGTCGAACGATGTTGCCTCCTCTGCCGGGCCGAGAAGGCTCGCCTGACGCACCGGGAACTCAACCCCGAAATCCAACATCGACTGGCCTTGCTCGATCATGTCGCGGGAGATACCCAACAGCAAACCCAGCTTGCCCTGTTCATGAGCCGATCCAAGATGAACCAAAATACGTCAACGGCCATCCACATAGTCAGCAACCTGCAGAGCCGTCGCACCCGATTTTGTGCGCACCCGCCGACAGCGCCGCCACCACCGGCCAACCGGGTAGACGACAACCACGCTGGGCTCGCTCGCCGGGCCCAGCCTCACCCACCAAGCGACAAACAACACCCGAAGCGTCATCACCCCACCGGAACACTGTTACAAATACCAAAACACCGGACCACCGTTACCGCCAAAAACGGGGTTCGTGTTTTGTTGGTGTTGATGATGTTGTGTGGCATGGTCTTGTCCCACCGGTGGCATCCCACAAGATGCCGCAGAAGCCAAGGAGAACCCATGACCATCCAAGACGACAACACCAGCCCCCCACCACTGCTGTCCACCTTTGACACCGCCGAGTTCCTGGGTGTCCCCAGACAAACCCTAGCCGCCTGGCGGTCCCGCGGCACCGGACCCGTGTTCATCCAGATTGGACGCCACATCAAATACCGGGTCGACGACCTGGATGCCTGGATCGCCACCAACACGATCACACCGAAGGAACAGTCGTGAACACCGAGAGCAGGCGAACCTGGCTGACCGGGGTTGGGGTTGGTGGCACCATCCTCATCGCCGCTGGTGCTTTCGTGCTCAGCTTCACCGCCCTAACCGATCTGGCCGGTGCGGCAGGTATCCGGCCGGGCCTAACATGGATCTGGCCGCTGATCGTCGACGGCCTGATCGTCGTATCAACCATCGGCGCAGTCGCCCTAGCCGGACGAGATGGCGTGTGGTACTGCTGGAGTTTGCTGATCTTGGCGTCGGGCCTCTCAGTCACAGCGAACGCGATCCATGCGACCTTACACGCCACCCAAGTGGCTGGCTGGCTGGCATCAGTGATCGCCGCCGTCCCACCACTAGTTCTCCTCGCCGTCACCCACCTAACCGTGATCATCGGCAAACCAGCACCGGATGATCACCCAGCCAAGCCGTTTGTCAGCCGACGAGATGCCGACACGACGAGAACCCGACAGGCCCGCCACCAAAACCTAGTGCCAGCATCCGTCGAGTCACCCAGCAACATCGTCACGCTTGCTGCCAGTCCAGGCGAGCCGGATCGTCTGCCACACGTGCCCTCCGGACTGACAGCGCGGGACTTCGTGGTCGGCTACCTACGTGCCAAAGGCGGTACAGCCCCAGCAAACCAGGTGACCCAGGCTGGACGAGACGCCGGATTCACCACCGAACAGATGCGCGTCGCCCGACGCCGCTGCACCCCACCCATCACCTCAACCGACACCCCCAACGGCTGGACCTGGACCATCGAAGAGCAAACCACTTTGGTGTGCGCTTGACATGGGGGTTTCAACTGGCCTACTCAGCGTTGACGAGCAAGTCCGATACCCAGCCGCGGACACCCGGGTTAGCATCAATGACGAACACTTGGCCTTTCGCGGCGCACTGGAAACAGCCATCGCTGATCCTGGCTCGGCTTTGTCAGCTGATTGTCGTCCGCATCCAACCAAGCAGCCCTTCGACAGGAGCAGCCCTGCGGCCGCAGGCATGTTGACTATGGGTCAACGCGCCACTGCCTGGCAGCCGCGTCCAGCAGACGATCGACCGCAACATACAAGGTGTTACCAAGACGCGAATCATGTCCGGCGTGCGGACGCCGCGGGTAGTCTTATCTCACCTTGGACCACCCAACCGCAACTCGTCACCCAGCGTACTATGAGGCGATCACAACCGCCCATCAACCATCTACACCATGAGGTCACAGGCCAAAGCAACATTGGGGTCACGTGTGGCGACCAACACTGCCACGCCTTCATCACGAAACCAGTGCCGACGCGGCGTTGAGACACCTTGCTCATTCATAGCCGACAACCGCACCTCAGCGATCTGCGCACGATCGACAAACCCCCGCAAAGTGGTGAAACAGGACAGGCCTAACACAGACAAGGGTTGCTGGCCAACCTTCCGGTTCATGCCAGCAACCCTTGCCGGATCAACGCAACAATGCCATAGATACTTCTCAATGAACTGACTACGGAATATTGATGAAGAGTTCGACGCTACTAGTCGTACCCGCGGTAACCACCACAGCTACTGGCGCGGCCATACCGAAACCTGTTGTTGTCAGCTCATATGTGCCGGGTGGAAGATCGAAAGCAAACGAACCATCAGTTGTGGGCACCGAGTAACTGCAACTCTTGTCGGTTGACAAAGTGGCGGTCACCTTCGCCCACGACCCCGCAGGCCACGGATCTAGGCTAACGCTTCCAGATCTTTGCGCAACGACACCAGTCACATGACCTGTCGAAGGAGAATCAGACGATGCAACACATGCAGTGACAATGGGCAGAGCGAAGAATGTCGTCAGCATCGCTAATAGCACAAATATTCGACGATAGCGTATCCTCAACATCATCACGCGGCTTTCCACTTAAGAGCGGCGGTTGCAGCCGTTGGCGTAATGCTACTTGAACATGTCTGAGCATGATTGTGCGTAGCAAAAGATGGGGTAACTGATCCGGCGGCGTTCTTCACAACAATATTACTGAAAGTAACACCAGTTGTGTTCGGTAGCTGAGTACACGAAGTAGCGTTGTAGACCTCCAAAACACCACCTTGCACGGCTTTCCATGAAGTTATGCCCGTACTGGTGGAATAATCTGACGACACGCCTGTGGTCAGATCAGTGAAACCAACAATCCATGATCCAGTGTTGCTAGCGCTCCGACTGATAGTACCCTTTATGACATGCCCGGCAGGGGTCGGCGTAAGGCTTCCATGATACGAAGTGCCACCCTTAACAAACCAGTTGGCGACACCCCAGAAGTTACCTCCTGTTGCCCCGCTAGTTCCCCATTGAAGCACTGGCTGCACTATGCCACCTCCAGCAGAGGATGGTTCAAGAGAAGGAAAAAGGAAGATGGTTGCCCCGTTCACAGCAGGGTTAGCAGGTACTGCCCACTGCGCCGACAGACTTGTGATCTCGGTACTCGAATCCCACCAACTATCCAACCACCAGTCATTGGGAAATGCTGCAGGCACCACAGACTTTGCATCGCTGCCGGTTCGAACAGCAGCCACGCTGTCCGGCGCTGAGACTAACCCCGAATAGGGGCACTTTTGGACCGTGGCAACTCTGACACCACCCACCTTGATAGTCCCATCAGCAACGGAAATCTCAGCTCCGTCTGGCACCTCGTGAACACAAGCAGCATAAGCCAACCCCATAGGTGTTAGCACCCAATCGGGCGATGCTACGGCTTCTTCGTAGCTTGGGAGCGGCAAGGGTGTCGCGCCAGAATTAGCAGTTGCCATACCCGCACCATTGATCAATAACGCGGCAGCAATACCGATAGTGGCCAGATAGCGCAGACCAACACGTGGTTTATTTGCCATGACGCCCACTGGATCAAATTGCAATGTTTTCATTGTCATGTTTGTTTCTCCCATGATCTCATCTCGACAACCATTGTCGAGGTCATATCCTAGAAGTCTTGAGGGTGGTCACCTGTTGACCACATCGATGACCGCCAAATACTTCTTTCGATAAAGATAGCGGCCAATTTGCGTCTATGTCAAGCTAGCCGGTTTCGCGCCGCAAGCCTGTCCGCAAGGGGCAGGTCAAGGCGCGCGGGCCAACGCTGCCTGAAAACAGATCCCGACCACGGGAAACTGGACCGGCCAGATGGTGTGGGTGAGAGCTGTTGCACACCAAGGAAAAGGAGCCCGGCATGAGACGATCCGCTGGCCGCGTCAGACCCCAACAACCCAATCACCAGCGTAAACGGTCAACCATCCACATAACGTAGCAAGCAGCATAATGGCGCCGACAGCGCCTGTGTGGAATTCCACATAGGAGACACAGCTGTGCCATGTTGCTACGACAAGCCGGCATCGATATCACTGTCAGCTCAATCTGGCTCGGACACGAATCAACGCCCGCATCAACACACCAACCCATAAAATCAGCAAGAAAGACAAGAAAAACACAAAACCCGGCCAGATACAAACTGGCCAAACTGGTCACCTCGCACTGACCAGAAACCCCCCAACGACCACTACAACTTGACGACACATCTACCCGGAAGCCCCAACTCATGCGTGAAAGGAGTGTTAGCCGTCATTTGAGGGGCGGGGCTTCAAACACCCCACCCAACATCAACCCCAACGACGCCAACACCGTCAAAACCAGTGACGCCTAACAAGGAGTTAACCTCCAGCCGACCTCACCCGTCTTGTTGGATGCGGTGTGACGTCCGGCCCCGATTCCCAAAAAGGCGGCGGTTCTACCCGGTGGCAAATCGCGGACGTTCCGTTGCCACTGTTCATCGATCTGGGCTGGCTGGGGGAATACTGCCAGTTGCTGGTGGCGGTGCCGTAGGCCCACAAGATGCCACTGATGATGAGGGCGCCGACGGCTTGTTCAATGCCGGAACCAGCCAGGCTGAGAAGTCGGGGCTGGCAGGTTTTCCTTACATAGCAACCGAACGTGGTAGCACCCCAACAAATGGACTTGGACCATCGACGACGAGGAAACGCTGGCCTACGCCCGAGTATCTTCGGCGTGCCAGATTCGATGGGTCCAGGGTCAGCACAGCGACACCTAATCCCACCCATCAAGAAAGACTAGTGGAAACGCCGGGCACACCGGCAGGTCCGTTACATCCAAAACCAAACCACCAGCACACGTCACAAACACACACCATGTCAACAACAAACATCAGACCATAATAACCCGGTCGGTGGATTCAGGATTAGATTATGCGAGTCATGGGAAATGCAAAACCACATGCAATAGTTCAATAGGAAATACTCCAACAGGGTCTTAATACTTCTGTTGGTAATGTTGAAAGATATATCGTTTAGCGCCGAAACTCACTATGCGGACGAATTTCATTGCGATTTGGCGATCATTTAGGTGTGGCGGTAATTTACTGGCAAGAAGATTGCACTTATGCGATAGGGATGCATATTTCGTTAATTGA
>Ga0123357_10000831_pt1 | contig 31344 bp, 23 predicted proteins | sample TergutEmb28metaG_FD_89873 | JGI IMG/M metagenome (GOLD analysis project Ga0123357, IMG submission 89873) | Embiratermes neotenicus P4 segment gut microbial communities from Petit-Saut dam, French Guiana - Emb289 P4 | ecosystem: Host-associated > Arthropoda: Insects > Digestive system > Gut ...
AATATCTCTGTGAATTGTCCTACACTACTGTGGAAAAAGCAGTATGACTTTCTAAATATCTCAGTGCACAGCTCTGCTAACAGCCACAGTAACGGCTGACAAAATTAGATAGTACGCATAGAAATCCAAATGACACAATACAGATACTGTGACCCCATTCCACCCAGAAAAATGTGTGGTAGGGGAGAGGAGGGGATATATGCATCTACAATACTGGAGTGTCTTTAATTGAAAATACCCTGTTCAGAACTATCAGACAAATGTAAAACAAAAGCAGAAACATTTTAAACAGTCAATATTGGTAAATTCAATGGTCAAAAATCCATGTCAACTACATTAATCCTTGATACAAGGATGTCTTGGTACTTTGTATTGCTACATGCAATTACAAAATAATCAGAGAAGTGATATGTAGTTTATTAACTTAAAATAAAAATTTACAAAGTCATGGACTGAACATGCACAGAGCCTCTGTTTATCTCTGAGGTAGGGAGTCCTCCCTCCAGACTGTACTGGGATTAAACTTACGACTTACCTAATGTGAAGCAGGAGTGTCAAATGTACATTTGAACAAAACAGATTCTGTGCATACAGGAGAAATTTTTATACGGTGTTCACACTGGTGCTATGATTGTCCTGTTCAGTAGCTTCAAACCAGCTTCTAGCCCAGTACTCAAACTTACAGCAGCCAAAACACACTTCTGCTAACTGTGTTCTTACTTCTGTCAGTGCAGTTATTTGAATCAAACTGGTTACAAAAGGTATGTAAGTGTTGCAAATTCCTCCAACCCTATTTTTTAAGTGAATCTTAAACTTCAAAATGCAGTTTTGCTATAGTGTTTAGCAGAAACGGGTCTCCCATATTCAGTGTGAAATGTCCACCTATTACAGAAAATCTTTCACATGTCAGCTACTGTATCAGTGCCCCACATTCACACCAGCATGCTACAGTATATATGACACATGCCTGCGTGCCTCCTCATACTTGATCTGCTGTCGTAGGAATACTGCATTCTTCAGAAGCTCGTGTATGTTAGCCAGGTTCTCCTCTGCCCCCTCCATTGATTTCACTGCCCTGAAAAGTAACACAATTGTGGGAGAAGGATAATTACAGGATGTTCCACAAAGAACAACTACAGCTGTCCTACCATGAGTTGACACAGAAAGTGGTTTTATGGGTTTGTGAGCATGTTAGTACATGCTTAATTGAAGTGAACCAGCATACAAGACCTGCAAACTATATCCACCATGGTGTTTGCCAGTTCCAACATTTTTTAAAATAGTACACAACAGGGGTGCACAAATTTTCAAAGAATCTAGTATCCACCACAAAATTCTTGATGCCACATGGGTGATGGAAGAGGAAGTTCCATACCGAGAACCCATGAATATCAGGCACCACTATATAAAATTTAGTCACCTGGGTGACCTGGTACCTGGATTTTAACAGCCTGGTCCACAATAATGTAGCCTGTAGTCAAAATGTACAGCTATTTCTGCACTGTTCTCTACATAATGAGGTCTACAATAATTAATGGTTTATACAACTGAATGATCTGTGCACATAATTTCCTTTCCTGAAGATTTCCTCTTTACAATTTCAAGTTTTAACTGCATTATGGTCTTTTAGGTCATGACACTATGTAGACTTACTGGGTCGTTTTCAGTGCTTCTGTCTTAGAGTATGGAAATGAACAGGGCAGGCTGCTGTGAAACACTCAAATCCACCCACCAGACTACACTGTACTATAACCCAGAAAACATAAATCCAAAAAGCAAGTCGACATCTCAACTCAGAAATTTCTTGTGGTGCATCGTCTTACCCAACGGCATATTCCACATCGTAGCACCGTCCTTGTAACTCATGATGCAATTTGGTAACTTCCACCCTTTTCTCCACCATGGGCGGCAGTGCCTTGCGCACATGCTCTTGCAAGCGATAAAACGCGAGAGAGGGCTCATTAGCTACTATGTGCATGTTTTCTGATATCCTTTGTGTCGCTGCAAATGAAAATAAAGGCCATGCTAACACACAAAATGTGAGATAAATACATACAGTACATGAATCATTCTATGCCAGCCATTGCTTCCTACCTTTTATAACTTTTATTTCCAATTCTGGGTCTGACGGCACCGGCACCGACATGGTCTGTGATTTTCAACACAATACGCAGTTGATTGACAATACACATCCACATACATTTACGACGATCTCAAATATTCGCGCATGTTGACTCGCACACAACCCGATTTCATTGGCTTTGAAATACACATAGTCCTTACACAGCCCTAGCCCGTATGTCGTACACCTTCCTACACCTACGTAATTTATTGTCGCATCACGTACGTACTGCAACAGTGCCCATTAGGTATACCCGATACCAAAACAGTTTCGTTAAATGTGAGACATGACATTCTTTCGGCAGATACTTTAAAGAATATTGTCATCTGGATTGTGATGCCGAGTAGTTTAGTAGAAACATAGCGATTTTTCGGGGGAACCTACTATTTTTGTTATTCTGGAAAAGACTTTTATTAAATTTGACTGTTTACTTGTATTCGATTTAATCTAATGGCGACAATGCAACGGAACGGGATATGCACTCTCGAAACGTGGGCGTTGCCGGAAGGGGGCGTGGGCTGGAAGGCGGACATGTGCGAAGTATGAGCTGACTTCAAGTTCGAAGGTGGTTCGGAGCTACAATGCGGAGTGTTTGTAAATAGCTGCCGTTCGTGGTATGATGTCGCATTTGTGAGTGGTGTGTGTGTGTGTGTTGTGTGTACTGTGTTCGATTTGCTATCATTCTTTTCTGCTTCTGGCGCTTCTCGAAGTGAGTATTCTGTTCCAGTGTTATTGTAAACTATATTTACGCACATAATGCTGTGATATAATGTATGATAATGCATATTCTCTTTGGTACTTCAAATCCACCTTGCCGCATGGCACGCATGTGTGTCATAACCTCACATAATGTGTTCAGCGTGCTTCTTTGAACAGTATGTAAAACATTAAGTACTGCAAATTAAGTTGCAAAGAAGTTACTTGTACATCATAAATTCATAGTACAGTTATTAACATGAGCCGTATTACGAGAAATTGAAAGGCAGGGTAATTGTATGGTTAATGGAAGAAAATACTGGCTGTGTTGAGGACTCTGTGCCCTAATGCACCGATGATTCCGATAACGGCCCTCATTTTTCTGTTGTTCACTTATAATCACAGTTACTGTGAGTCCTAGGAACTAAGAGGACGAAACAGAAGACAGACTGGCAACAAAAAAACAGGAGCATGATCACAGCAGTGTCTGCTGATGGTGCCCGTGTTAGAGTAGCAGGTCCATTACATGTTATACTTTTATCGCCCATTCCCACAAATCAGCTTGACTTTGTGATCTGCATCATTGTCTACTGACTTAATTGCTTATAGGTATGCACCCAACATGACATCCAGTCTTTTGCAAACTCCGTGACTATGACTACAAATCAATTCAACCTATATGGAGGAAAGAGGCAAAGCCAGTAAGTACTGTACTCTTTAATGAGAAATATATACTATTTGTGAAGGCTGTTAATGAATGTACGCCATCCTGTTCGTTCATTCTTTTCTTATTAGATGACATCATATCTTGTCCCAAGATACACTAAGGACAGTTTAATTTTCAAATTTCCATTCCATCATACTGTATGGCATAATTTTCTGGGGTAATTCTGCATACAGCTCTAATATTTTTAAAATTCAAAAAAGGATAATTAGAATAATTATGAATGCCAGAAATAGAGATTGTTGTCTATTATTCAAGAATCCAAACATTTTACCTTTAAAATCACAATATATTTTTGCCTTTTTATTATTTGTTGCCAAAAATAGAGGTTTATATAAATTAAATTCAGAAATTCATAATATTAACACTAGATTTAGTTCTGACTTACATACTCCAACTGCAAACTTAACAAATTTCCATAAAGGTCCCTTTTATTTTGGAATCAAAGTCTTTAATCACCTTCCTACTAGCATCAAAAATAATCTCATGCCATGAACCAATTCAGATCTGTTTTAAAAAGTTTCCTTCTTATAAATTCATTTTACATGGAGGAATATTTTGCTTGGAATTCCAATTCAGATCTTAGCTCAGTGTAATCATTTTTAAAGTTAACATCTAAATATTCTTACATGTAATATAATTCAATATCATTTTATATTATTACTTTTAATTTGAATTCTTAACTCTTAGGTATATTTATATAAATACACATATGTCTAGATGTAGTGACAAATCCCAATTGGTCTTTAAATTTTGTATTGTTACTTATTACATTATATTGGGTGGATGTCCATATATTATAAATTGTGTTGTATTATATACATTGTAATCTGTAATTGACGTGTCCAGTGTTACATGTGTGACTGAATGGATGATCAAATAAACCAAACCACAAAATAAATTGCTTTTCGAACAAATTTATGTGCAGAATAGAGCCATCAGAATGGCAAGAGAATACAAGCCTAAAACAAAGTGAAATTTCAGCTTTTATTAGCATAAATTTGCTAATGGGCCTAAAGCAATTGCCCAATTGACTGTTGTTTGTCTGTACATTTATGTGATGCCTGTTTTAGTAAATTCATAGTTGTGGAAATTTTTGATGGCATCATAATTCAGGTACACCTTGATGACAATAATGCTGCACCAAAACATTGAAGATAATTTTGGCAAATTCTACGTTTAGGCCATTTCTAACTAAATTAGCAGAAAATGTTTAAAGAGCTTTTTTTCCCTCAAGCTGTATTTGGTAGTGCATGAACTCATGATGAAATTCAAGGGAAAGAGTAGCCCAAAACAATGCCTGCCCCAAAACCCAGTAAAGAAAGGTTACAAGGTACTGTTTGACAAGTCAGAATATGTCTGGAAGTTTGAAGTGTACACAAGAAGTAGGAAGGGTGTAGTAGGTGAAAGAGTAGCCAGAACTTTTGGTTGGAATATGTGTGGGAAGGACCCTAGGCTATAGTTTGATAATTACTTTACCAGTCATAAGTTACTATAAAACCTGAAGGCAAATCTAGTACATGCTTATGGCATTGCCAATCCAGCTAGGCAGAAGAAAAAAAGAAAAGAAAAAACCCTTCCAAAACAGAATGGCAAATCACTGAAAAATGCTGTTATGATTGGTTCACACATGATACCAGTGTGACATTCAGAAGTGGAAGGATGCAAGACAGTGCAACAGGTATTTAGAAAAGGAAAGGGTGGGCTACAAACAAAAAGTATCATGACACAAAGCATTAGTTGACTGTAACAGATGCACTGTGTGGGCAAATTTGACCATGTGAAGTTGATACATGTAGTTAACTGGAAATGTAGTAAGTGGTGCCATAAGATTTTTTAGGCATTTTTTGATGTTAGTATCGTGATTGCATTTATCATCTACAATGAACTGGCTTAACCCAAGACAATCCTGAAAGATCTCTGCAGGGAAATCACAAGAACCCTGGTGGCTCATTTCTTATGTCAGCAAGACAGAAATTACCAAGTCATTAAAAATAATTAGACTCATCAGTATAAGTAAAGAAGAAACCATCTGTACATGAGCATGTGTGGTTAGACAGCTCAACATACACCCTGAATATTCTACATGCCAGAAGTGTGCCAAATGCAGCACAAGAGGAGTCAGGTTCACATTCATTGAATGCGCACAGTTTGTAAAGTTCCCCACAAAAATAAGACATACTTCTGTGAGTAGCATGGAGACTGAAGCATGATGGTACAAGAAGTGCAATGAGCTTGTGTATGTTCCTGCTTGATCTTCGTTATTACCTTTATTGAAATAAATCTGACTGCACTGTTATGGGGATAATGCTTAAAGGATTACTGGATTATACAGCATGTTTGCACTAAAAGTACACTGCCTATGTTTAAAACCAGTAAGATGGATTAATTATGAAAAGAAAATAGAAGCTTTTGTCCAGTCACTTGCAACAGGTGTTTTGAACATACGTTAAAATTAACTGAAGCTGTGTACACGGACAGCATTTTTGGGTTACATTTCTTGGGCATGAAACTATAGGAGCCCATGGAATAGTGCATCAACTGTGTAGTATCTGGAGTTTTTAAAAAATGTGTCAGAGGTGCTTATGTTGAATTTGTACTGTACAGCCAAGACTGAAAATACTGCAGAAGTGATTGAGGTTTTTGTAGAGGAAATTAAGTTTATGATCTTATGGGTTTTGGCATATGGGTATTAATGTTTCAGAGGAGTATGCTGGTTCATCTTCAGGTTGAAAGTTTGAAAGGAGATAGCAGGTTCTATTGAAACATCAGTTATCACCTATGGAAGTGAGGGTGATTAAAAAAACAAAGGCTTTTAGTTTATAAAACTTTAAGAAAATGTTAAAACATGCTTCTGGCTTCATCAAATGTATTCTGTACTCACATGAATTTACATTTGATTTGCCCACGTGTATAGTATATTTTTACAGCTTCAGTGTACACGTGTTAGCCGCACTTTACAATTGCACCATTGAGGAGCAACTGGCTGTAATCCATTTCTTGGTTGAAACTTTTCAGTAACTTAACTTGGAGCTTCTTCCTCATCTACCATGTATCTGGGTCTTGCCCAATTTTACTACCTTTGTGGGCCATTAAAAGTGTACACATGTTTTCAAGATGTGAAGGAGGGTACTTAGCAACCAAATATGCTCTGAGATGGCATGGAGCTGGTGGAACAATCTGTCAGTGTTTTGAGATGTGGGGAGATTACTCAAAAATTTATACTACTTGTAGGTCTGCCTCTTGTATGTTTAATAAATAAATTGTCTGTACTTTTTTAAACCAACTATGTGCATAGTGTCATTAAAATTTAATTCCAGTAGTAATATTAAATTTCAACCATAATGTAATAAAAGGTAAAGTTTTCCCTGTCCATGCCATGGAGGGATATAGGGGGAGTAGAGGTACAGCTCCACTCATTCTTAACCTTGGCATAAGATGGAAATGAGTGGTTGTCTTCGTAACCTGTCTGCTTAACCATGGAGAAAAAATTGTGGTTCCCATTGAATATGAGGCTGGTTGGAACCCAGAGTGAGTCTTGAAAACAGAAATCTCTTGCTCCTACTGGGATTTGAACACTGAACTGTGTAGTGTGTAGCCTAGTTGCTACACCGACTGTGCTACTATGCTCTTATGTGTTGATTCAGTCCTGATTCTTATCATTATGTAATATTGAGAGATAAAACAGAAACATTCAATAGGAAATACATTTCTTGTTGGAAACATTTAAGGTATATACTCAATACATGAGTGGAATTTAATGGACATTCATACTACATGTAATGGACTGGCAATAAAAATACATTACAACAATATACAAACAAAGGACTTGACACTTCAGTGTTAAAAATCAGTTTTAAAAATATTTGAAATTTCTACATCAGTATAATACATTTTAGTGAAGATGGTGAGCACTTTTCTAAATGCACTATCTTTTTCTTCATAGCTATTTATTGCGCGCGCACACACACACACTATATATGCTCTTAAAGTCTTGTTCACAGCTTTAAAAACACTTTCTTCATTGTAAAATTCTTGGCGCATATGAGGCGGGAGAGTAACTCTTTGGAAGTCTCTACTTCCATTATATACAAAATTAGCTAGATAGGTGACTCTGAATTTAGATAAATACCAATTGTTTCTGTATGCACTCCCTCATGAACCCTGTTTCAGGAAGTGGATTAAAATACTTTTATCAAAAATAGTCAAAACTAGATTAGCCTGCTGTATTATTCTTTCCACTTCTAAGCTAGACATATAAGAAAATCACAAATCTGTAAAGTGGGAGAAAATTCCTACGTGCATTAATGCTGCGAATTTCATTGACCAGGAAATAATTAAAGTAATGGCTTTATCAAGTCGGCTATCATTCAGCTTAGCAAAATATTAGTTGGAATCTGTTAAATATATATATCTTAATTTAAACATAACTTTGATGAGTTAGTACAACTCAGTCACTGTTGTTGCTAGGCTATGGGCAGGATTACCAGGGTTTGATTCCTGGCAGTGGCAGATAATTTGCCATTCCCACCACTTTGCATCTGCAACCAGAAAGCTTCCAGGTATTTTTCCTGTGGTAAAGCTGCCTGGGTATGATGCTCATGACACACACACACATCCATATGTTGTTTTTAAGAATGTGTACAACTGTGTTCAACTCCCTTTTACGTTTGACATTCAGAGGACCGTGCATCGTGATATATTCTCATGATAAAAGCCAATGAGATGTACTATTTCTCAAATTTATTTTGATAAAGAACTCTACATGTTTTGGACAGCAGATCTGTCCGAAACGCGTAGAGTTCTTTACCAAAATAAATTTGAGAAATAGTGCATCTTATTGGTTTTTATTAAAAAATATCCCTTTTACATCTCCATGGTGTGGTATTTAATTAGGCCACATGCCTTATTTTTTATGATTTTGAGATCATTAACCATTTGACACCTAACGACCACTATAGTGGTCGTACTGCACCGCTAAACTCTAAACGTTGCATTTTATATATTTATTCAACAAATGTAGGTACTGAACATTTTAAACATGGTATATACTTTCCGTTTTTTTCTCTTCAAAATGCAGTTTGTTTCATAATTCTGACTTATTTGGTTCCTGTTTTGTTCACATTTTATATACAGGTGTGCTAAAATTTAAAAAATAATTCCAGTGCCAAAAGGTTAATGTGAAAAGTGAACTATTTTCCCCATTGCTTTTTGCCTGTAGCAGAAGAATAAAGGCATGAGAAATATGCAGTACTGAGTTGTGTCTATGACACATTTGCTATATATGTTCAAATAATTTTTTAATATCTCTTGTTTCTTGGTACAACAGTACTGACAACAGCAACACTTCATTAATTACTTTATACAGAAGGTAAAACAGTAACACTTTAGATGCAAAGTACTGCACTTGGACAGATAGATGAGTGGATGGTATTTGGGGACCATTAGCTTACTGCTGTAGGAAATGTAAAATGAACAGAAATTCCAAACTTGCGTAAAGGAATCAAGTTCACCTGGAACTGAAAAAAAGACAGACCTTGCTCTTACTGTTTTAAAAAGTAGGGGATTTTGAACAGTTGTGATTGGTGAAAGGATGTTTTAGTTTGGGACAATGATGATGGCAATATAGCATAACCAAAGCAAAGGATAACTGGAAACATGGTACAGTAAAAGTTGTGATAACCAGCACCTCCAGGACCAAAACGTCCATGTGTGTGTGTATGCAGATACAACTTTAGAACCACCCAATTTTCATTAAATTTCATATTGGCAAAATTAGTGAAAAACTGTCAAATTCTTTCAGTTTTCATGCAGATTGGAGACCTTTACTGATGACTTTACATTCACTTCTGCATGTATCTAGCATAACATGTTAAATACAACTGAGGTTTCTTACATTAAAATTATCTTGAACAAACGTTTTAGAGAAGGCATACATTCGATTTCCAGTATGTTTATTCATAAGAAGTTTTTGTGATAATTAAACCCAAGAGATTGCGTATACACATTTCTGAATCTGTATACTGATAATCAACAACAATCTCCTGAATGTAAACATTCTCTGACACGAGGAAGGAAAAAGAAGTCCTGACTGGAAAGCATATATTAAACAAGTTAAATAAATACTCAGGTTTCTTTTGATGCATGCAGTAACAAGGTACATCATCCTTAATACTGATTGCTTAATTATTCAGTACAAAATTACAGCGTTTTGCCAGTCAGAATAGGCCAAAGAATGGGCTAGCACTAAATAGTGGCATGTGAATTTAAGGTTTGTTTAATGTAAGGCAAGATTTCATTCAAGTGTTAATTATACCATCTATTGAAGAGCTGCACCTCCACTGATCATCTCGGAGTGAACCATTTTTATATCAATTACAGGTTATTACTTCTCCTTTCTGCATCAACTAGATTTTCTTTTCTAATATGTATAAGGAGTATGGATGTTTGCATGCCAAACACACCTGTTAAATGTGTACTTGTAAAATCTTTTTGGTCATCTACCTAAAAACCCCATTATAGCATATGCATTTTGACAGCCCCAAGAGGTAACTGCATACAAACTATATTTTTTAGAAGATTCCTGTTACATTTTGTAGCAAATTTTTACCTTTAACCTGGAAGACATTGAAGTCTTGCTTAAGAGGAGTTTTACCTTCTTAGCAATTAATGAGTTCTTGGCATACATACAGTTGTTAGTATTTGGGCTCATATCTACATATTTGTATATATTGAGAATTTTTTATTGTGCCCCAGAGCATGGCACACGTCACAGAAACATTAATAGTAAGCCTGCATCTACTGGGTATTTAGGAATCCATGTTTACCCATGTAACTCAGCTGACCACATTTTATAGGAAAGGCTCAAAGTGCCAATCTTCAGCTTCTAGCAGGCCTTGCACCTTTGGCAGCTATTTCTCAACACATGGCAGAGCTTATCTTGAAGTACCAACATTTTCTCTCTCAGTTCTTATGAAGAAAGTGGACTGCTCTACATTTTCTCTTCTGTTAATTCCATGAAGTATGGTGCCAAAATTAATTGAACATAGTGGCCAGAATGTTTTTCTTGGACCAGTTTGAGCCTTATGATTTTGTGCATACTCACTGCACACCAGACTGACTTGGTCATATAAAAAGAACTGCACGAATCAGTGTTTGTTTGGTTATGTTCATATTTAATGTAAACCATACCTCATCTGAGATCAAAGCAAGTTTTTGCATTGTCTTTATGTACAGCCCTGAACCTGTCTGAAATTTTTTCACTACAGCATTATGCATACTGTTCTTTTACATGATGCTCTTGACAAGGGACATTTTTTACAAAGCTCTGGCAACATTTTTTCCATGATGCATACTTTGCAGAAGGTGTGGCAAATGAACACTCATTGTTCTAGTGAATACACTTGGCAAGCGAGCTCAGACCATCTGAGCTCCACATGTAATAAGGGACAACGAACCAGTGACTCATACACAAGTACCAACAACCAGCCATAATGTCACCAACTGCACCTACATGCATGAAGGCCATATTTTCCTGAACTCAGGGACATGATACTTGTAAATCTATGTCTGTGCACCTGATGTAATTTGAACACCTCAAAAAGGTGTGATACAAAATGTTTGAATACTCAACCATAAATTACAATACTTTAGAAATGTCCATATGATTTTGCAGTTTGTCACCAAAACCAGTCACATGCATGAGAGAATGAACTGGCACTGTGCATTAATTAGTTACTGAGTATGATTTGCATTATTTATTTCTTTTTCCGTGGTAACATGCAGAAAAGAAAAAAAAAAAAAAAACATTGGCACAAAGAATGTGAATGATAATACTATTTATGTGGATTTTAAAGCTGTTATTATATGCCATGAATTCTGAGGTTCTACTGGCAGTATTTACATCATGGGTTTCAAACTGAAATAATACATGGGCCAAACAGATAATTTTGAAATATAAAACAAACCATATACCATTTTAATAACAAAATAAAAATATGTTATAATTACTGAATTTCAAACTTTTGTATCTGTTGACATTTGTTGCATGTTAATATCCAGGGACATCAAACCTTTGACCCTTCACGTCCATGACGAAAAACACTTCAAATAAAAAGTTTTGTGACACTAAGCCAGACAACATTCTGTAACTGGAGTAAGATCTGTGAGAGGGCCATATAAAGTCGAATGGCAGGCCACATGTTTGAGCCTGCTGATTTAGATTATAGTCTTTTGTGATGATATAACATACCAAACAATATGGCATCAGACCCTGGAAGCAATAATATATGCTTCAGTCTGTAGATAACAAGTGCATTGCATGAAATGTTACATGTTTTAAACTTGTATCTATTGACTGGAATATAGAGTATGATGTGAAAGCACAACATAGCGGAGAAATATATAAAGGTTTTTGATAAGTAAGCAGACTTGTATTGGCAGGTTATGTATATCTTACTGTTATTCATTCTTTGTGAAACTGTGGGATTCCTGTCTCAACAACCATGGAGCATATGTCAAAAAGCCTGGTCATCATGCTGTGCAGTGCACACACTTTGCTTATTTCCCCAAATTCTGTGGTTGCATACAGTCTGCATATTTATCAGACAACCCCTATACAATTCCAAGTACAAGATGACTGTAGTTTAAATATCTTATTGGATTGGACATTTTTCCAGCAGTAAGAATTTAGAGTTTGGTCCCTTGTAGGTAGGAGGGGTGTATCTAATGGTCTAATAATACTCAATGACTTTGGAATGCAAGACAAAGTAATAATAGAAGTGTGAATTATATAATACTGTACAAGCTGCACTACAGAGAAGCAAATACACACTATAAATACATGTTACTTGTAGAAACTTCCAAATTTGAAGTACTATCAAGGTAATAAACAGTGCTGCCAGCTATCAAATTAAGTAGTTTTAATAATGAGTAATGTACAGTTATAGTTTCATAAGCGGGAGAACTCTCATCAACTATGGTGCGGCTGTTTCATTATCCACAAATTCCATGTGACTATGCCTTTGGAAGGGTGCACAAAAAAGTGTCGGGTCATGGCAACTACAAATAAAATTTAATATATCGTACAGGATGGCAGACTTATTTGCACATGTGGAATTAAATTAGTTGAGGTAAAGAAGGTATGAGATCCATGCAGTTTTTAAAACTGCATCATCATTAATGTCTCTAGATGCTAGCAGTAAGAGCGCAGTATAAGAATACACCTAGAGTTTGAATGCATAAACATAAATGCATCCAAAATATCTATATCATTAAAGAGTGTTCATACTACAGTAATAATTTATCAGCTGTTGAATTTTTCACTCCAAATGTGAGAAATTATGGAATGGATTTATTTGCAATATGTATGTACATTCTAATACTTGTGTTCTTAATATCCAACTTCCAGTACAAGTCCTCAACCTTTCTTCTTCATTAACTTCCATTTCCTGTAACAGGGTTTCAAGTATCTGACAAGTTACCTTTGCTGCACAGAATGTAACATTTCAATTGTAGCTGTGTCCATACTTTGTTGTAACTGAGGTATATTGTAAAACCCTAACATTGTTCCTGCAGGTATAGGAGCTGCTGTATATGAAGGTGCAGGGGCTGGGTTATAAAACTGCACTCCACGATCACTACGGTTCATTAGATGTTGTTCATCATGTCCTGGATTTGAACCCTGATTTACATAGATATTGTGAGTTGCTACAGTAGCAGACACAACAGATGAAATAGGGCTGTTATTTGCTACAGCAACTGCCTCAGCTGCTGCAGCAGCTGCTGCCGCTGCAATTTTATTAGGATCTGGTTGGTGACTAGTGTTTATACCATGCCGGCGTTTCATGTGCTTATTGTAGTTGGGCCAATTGGTGAAGTGATGCTGGCATTCTAAGCAAGAGTATGGTCTTTCTCCTGTATGTTGACGGCGGTGTGTCTGTAAACATCCAGCACATTTTATACTTCACTTACGATACACAGGCATGGGTGATTCCTGTAACAGTACTCAAACATGTTACTTTAAGACACAGGTAAAGCTGTCCAAACTATGTTTCCTTCTGCAAGTGTCTTATTTGTTACTAATGGTGCAACTAACTGTTTACAGCAACTCTTCATTAGGCTGGTTTCCCTTATTAAGGAAAGAAAGTATGCTGATGAAACCACCATTTTGTCTGTTCATTTCCTGTTGCAGTGTTTTAAACAGGTGAACACCTTGCCACTGATGGCCACCTTTACCTTTAATGTTACCATTTACAGAAATACGAAGTAAAATGGTGCAGTGGCTTCAAATGACATTTCTTGAAAATTAGGTACACTAGTAAAATGTTCGTGCGGGAGACAAATATATGATGGAATTTGTGCCCATTCATAAGCATGGACTCTGATGTAAACTTAGGTGCTCACCTCTCCACATGTAATTAGCATAAATGAAAAGTGGAATCTTTGGGACCAGAGAATGCTATAAACTCACCGTAAGTATACCCTTGAAGCGGAAATTTTTACCACAGAACTCGCAAGTAAAAGGCATTGCACCAGTATGGATACGGTGGTGCTCCCTCAATGTACCCCGTTCACGGAATTGACGTCCACACACATCACACTGATGCGGCTTGGCACCCGTGTGTACTGTCTGGTGTTTCCGCAACTGAAGTGGAGTTTTAAACCTGCATTCAGAATAAGAGCTCATAAATAACAGCCAATTAACTAAACCTGTCTTTAATGTACATATGATTTTATTATCAGAGAGGACTGAAAAATTCCATGTTTATCGAATAATTCTTATTAATGAAAGTGTAAGAAAGCCATTCTAACCAGTTTCTTTTATACAGTTTGATTCTTCCAGTTCCATCCTCTATGCACTGCAGGGATCTATTAATTTCTCAGAGCAGCCTCTGTGTACTCTACCAAGTTAGTGCATTTTAGGGTACTTTAAATTTAAAAACTCCTCTGTCTGGACAGCATTTAGAATTTAAACCCCAGCATCACTGGAGGGTTAAGAGAGAATTTAAGGTGACAAAATGCAGTAACTAGATAATGCTTGTCTTAACACACCAGCCATTTCATTAAACTAGTTTGTCTTTTCCCCATATCTAGTGATGGTGCCACTTTGGGTTTTTCACATTTTTTAGCAATTGTTATCATTTGGATTTCCCCATCTTTCACAGGAACTGTATACTGTACTGGGGAAAGTAACTAATTTGGTCTCAAACCCATGCATGTAACAGTAACGTTAACTCTCTGAGTTTTTCTTCCAGTAATAAATGTCTTTTGTATGTGACATTTTCACACTATCATTATTTCTTTCTGAAATGCAGACCATGTTGAACAGGAAGATGGTGGTAATTACATATACATACTAGTGTGTTTATTTGTCAAGAATTTACTGGAAAATAAAGGGTAATAAATACTTTTATCCATAATCCGGTAAGAAATATCGATCAATCACAGACCAACAAACACAGATGACAATAAACATCACCAAATTCTCTCTCTCATCGAAGGCTTCCAGCTTGTTATCATCACTACTTCATATTTTGAGGAACAGTAATCACTCAAATGATGTGAGAAAGTATAAACACTCAAATTACATTTCTTTTTTTAATTACAGATGGGTGATACATCATAACCATGAAATCTGGTGGCTGTGACATTACTCAGATATCCAGCTCCATCGTAACCATGGAAACCAGTCATTGTAATGTCACCAGGGTGTTACACTCTTAGGCACGAGTGTTACATAAGGTAGATATGGAACAATTTTTCCACAAAAGTTCATTAAATTCTGAAGATTCTTGCCTTCTTGAATATGGTGTGTGTCACTGGGAAAGCAGTCATAAAATTCTGTTTGAGAGTTTATATAATATGGCAAAATACTGAACAGCATACCAACAGGCTACTACAAAGCAATATAATACTGCCCTATAATGTAGTGTAGTGGTGATTTTAAGAACCAGCTGGAGGGGATAACACCCGGCAGATTCTGATGTAGGCCAAAACAGTTTAGTTAGGAAGACGCAAAGAAAATATGAAAGGCTAAAAATTACGAACATGCCTCGTGCCATTTACAACCCACTTCAGGTGCAAGATCTCAAGTTCTGACAGTGGTATTGAAGATTCAGATGTTATGGTTTCGGTATATAGGTACCAAAGTTTCAGAGAGCTTGCTGCTTCCATCTTCAGGGCAGGCCAAAAGGGGAGCTTGGACTATCTTAAAGATGGAGGCATCAGACTCCTCCAAAACCATTCCACAGGATGTCATATCACAGGCAACCAGAATTTTCATTTAAGGTATTAAATAAACTACAGCATACTGAATTTTTATACTCACCCTTTGTTACATATAGGACAGGAATGGGGTTTATCTGATGAGTGTGTCAGCAAGTGAGCATCTAGATTACCCTTTTGGATAAAACTCTTGCCACACTGGTCACATGTAAAATTTCGAATCCCTGTGTGGATTCGTTTATGTGTAACTAAGTTTGGCTTTGTTGAAAACCTGTAAAAATACCATATCATCAACAACATTACAGCAATGTATAAATCAGCATCTGAAATATTAGAACAGCACTAATATTTTGTATACACTGTAAGTTGTGAATCTTTTGGGCAAGGTCCATAAATGTAGGTCTGTCCACCTCTACCAGCCCCTAATTGTTTTTACTTGCAAAGCAGCAGCAGCAGCACTGCATGTTGTTTCTCACAGGAAGACAGCAGAATATCCTGGCACATGCAGGCTTGATCATAACAGTTAGGTGATCTTACATAGCTCTATGTTTTGGTAGTAATAACTGCCATGACGTTTGTTATGATAACCATGTTCCACAGGAATTAGAAGAGAATTAGAAATACTTAAGGTCAGTCCTACACAAAACTGCAGTTTCATGCTCAACCATAAAGCTGCCATGTTTGTTTAACAGTTTAATACCATACACTGATGGTTTCTACAATCAGGTCACAGCACTTCAAGCAAGAATATTTAAAATTATTAAATTTGCATCTGACAATATCATCTACACAAAAATTTGTTTCAAGTATTACAAAATAACTCCTAATTGCCTTACATATTCCCATGTTTTCACTGGTTGCAAGGAGGTAACAAAACAAACTGGCCCTTTGATTTTCTGAGTCTTACATATTACCAGGTGCATCTGCCTTCACAACAGCTATACATTGTAGCATAAATTGTTCATGCTGTTAAGAATTCTCATTATAACAAGACTTCCACTGTAATTCACATCCTACTCACCGCTTGTCACACTGATCACAGGGGTATTTGTTTTTTACATCATCAGGCTGATGGGATCGGTTATGAACATAGAGTGCACTCTGCTGGCGAAAGGTCTTCCCACATTCTGAGCATACAAATGGACGTGCGTCTGAATGTGTGGCACGATGAGACTCCAGAACTTTTTTGTTAGAAAAACATTTTCCACACTCTTCACAGCTGAAATGATACAATTATCGCTGATTTCTGAATTTTTAATTCTAAAATCAGTACATAAAAACTTGAAGTTCATGTTTATAAATATTTAAATACAGGGTATCATTATACATAAAAACTGGGCAAGGTTGACAGTGAGTGCAAAGTTGCTCCTGTGCCTAAATACCATGCTATAAATTTCTGATGGGGACATGGAGGCAAAGGTCCCAGCATTCTAGGTTTCATTGTTTGATGCAGGTACATAGTGCTTTGGTTGTGTGCCCCCAGATAAAGATACAACAATGAACAGGAAAGTGTGTGGACCTCAGAGTTGGCCTGTACATGGTGGTAAAAACAAAAATCTCTGTCCCTGTGAGAAACTGAATCACAGCCATCCAGCTCATAACCAGACACTTAGTGACTGGGAATGGAAAACTGTCAGCTGAGAAAGTGAGTGTCACTTATTAACCCTTCAATGCTGGGGCATTTAAATCCTCATCCATAACACAATGCAGGAACAGTATTTAACCCTTTGACGCCTAACGACCACTATGGTGGTCGTACCGCACCGCTAACCTCTAAACGTTGCATTTTATATATTAACTCAACAAATATAGGTATTGAATATTTTAAACATGGTATATACTCTCCGTTTCTTTTTCTTCAAAATGCAGTTTGTTTCATAATTCTAACATATTTGGTTCCTGTTTTATTCGCATTTTATATACAGTGTGTGCTAAAATTAAAAAAAATAATTCTGGCGCCAAACTGTTAAGGGTCTTTACATTTTATGTGCACATTAAGATTGTACTCAGTGCTCCACAGCATATGATGAGTATCGCACACGAGTATACTCGATGCTCCACATTGAAGGGTTAAGGAAAGGTCCATACAAAAATACTTCAACATGCAAAAATAATGATGAAAAATTTTCATGGCTTTCTGTAAATCATCTTCCATAAATAACTGATGAAAATTAATATATATGCTGCAAGTTAATGCCATGTTTTAAGGGATTCTTATGTGTCCTGATACATGTGATATTGCTCCAGAATTTAATAGCATAAAAGAACATACCAAAATTTCATATGGTTGCGATGCCGTCGCACATGACTCACAAAACCATAGTACTTAGTGTAAACCTTTGAGCACTGAGCACACATAAACCGAGGAGCTTGATTGTGATCTTTCTGGTGATGTGTACGCAGTGCCTGCATACTTGGCAATTCCTGTAATGTAGACCAGGTATTTTCAATAAAATAATTCCCCTAAATTTACAATTCAGTAACACTGCCACATAATAAATGTGGCACTCATTTTCAGTGATTCTGAGTTAGCTCTCCATGCAGAGACAACAAATAATACATTGCACAGGACGGTAATGAGAAATGACCATGCGAGATTGAAGGTTTTCACAGTGGTGTTTCTGAAATCAAATATTCTCGGAAGTTATGCTGTGTTGACTGGTAAACAAGCACCAACAATTTTAGGGATTGTAAGCTTTCAAAATAAATCTTTACACTGTGGACTAAAAGGAAGTGAACAGGCAGGTTAAAAAAGCTGAAGAGACGCAAGAACGTAATAAATGCAAGGCAGCCCGAGAACTTGAGAGCTTGAAAAAACCATGGTTTTATTAACAAAGTCTGTACTACTGTAGCATAAAGACATATCATTCTTAGATTGGAAATAAATGGGTACAGGAGTAATATATGTGAAAATTTTTCACATATATAATTAAGAACACAGTTGTGTAACATACAAGCTGTGATGATGAATACAATATGCAATGGGGAAACACATCAAGACTTTGACAGTAACAGGACAGTCCAACTAACTGAACTGAAACAGTATACATTGAAACTTGGATTGTAAACATTTCTGAAGGGACCACTTAAAATGAATGTCAAAATCAAAGAACTGAAAATTTATATAGCTACTGAAATTAATTTACATAGCTACTGAAATTAATAAACCTAAATTAATGTTGTATTACATTAAAAATTTAACTTAGTTCACTTCTTCCACATGTCCATTAAAGCACGTTGCCGCTTCTCACTGTGTACTGAACCCCGTACACCTTGTTCTGAATACTGCTGAGGACAGCTGCTTTGCTATCAATGACATCAAACTACCAGGTATTTTGTCATAGTGTCTGTGTCCTCCAGTGCTGACAAAAAAGTTGCTGGAGGTTCCCCGTTTTCCACTATCATCTTCCTCCTCCTCCACCTCAGATGCATCAGGTGTAAACATTTCACCCATCGTTAGTTTAAGGGTCTGCACCTCTAACATTACATCATCACTTTCACAATATACATTTTCTGGAAATAATAAGCCTGCTCTTAGCTGACTCCAGTCACCCTTTCCTGTGATAAATTCTGCATCTTCACTGTCATTGGTTTTATTTCAGTTAAATGCACATTTCTGACAACAGTTCATCACCAAAGTGTGACACAGAGCCATTATTTTGCATTTGAGGTGATGTATCCAAAACATTACCTTCACAGATGCTGCAACATGAAGCAACTTTTGATCAGTCACAGAAATAGTTTTCTTACAAGTTGTCTGCTGTAATAACGTTTGAATGATGTGACTGATTATACTCTGGTCAAGTAGTTGGAGAATACTGGTGCACTTTTTTTTCTGGAGGGGGGAAGCAACTTTTACATTTTTTACATAACTTTTGTCTTAGGGATGAGTCACACACTGGTGCATAGAAGGGAAAAAACTTGTATTCTGGGAATTCATTTTGGTGTTTAATGCCCTTGAAGAGTCAGTAAGGAAGGCCTTTCTAACCCATGCCTGTCTACTGGTTACACATTTCATGCATAACTTTATGACATTCTGAGAGCAATGAGGGCTTTTCACTCTTCCCAATGACTAATGGGGGGGAGTCTGTCGGTCCCTTGGCATTTTAGGCTAACCGAACATTACATTTGTGGTTAATCACAACTCACATTAAATGTCACTACACAGGCTTGGCACTGGTGGGCAACGTGGGTCCACTATGCTGGTGTGACCATGAAGCCATAATTCGTAAGTGTACGTGAGGACAGTCTAGGAGACAGGAAATTACAACTGAAAATCATACTTTTTACCCTCATGATTGGCAATTGAAAGTACTTAAAACAAAAGCAATATACCTCTTTAAGCTCCATTTGAAGATATGACAGCTGAATTGGGTAAAAGGCAGAAATGTACATTCCACTAAAATATAACTGTTCTCATACAAGTTACAATGGGACCAGTAACAATGTGTGTAGAATCAAAGAAAATATTAAAATAAAACAAAATAAAATCCTACTTTTTTCCACGGTATATGTAACCACTAAATTTGAAAACAGTGTAGCAACATCCACTTTAATGGCTGTCACCAAATGAAACACCTATCGGTGAGCTTTATTCCACTAAAAACCCTAAAGAAATGGTTCTTAATGGATGTGCCAGGAGCCTGAATGAAACATGCTGTAAGAATTTAAGAAAATTGGACACTACAAAATTTTTTCATGTTAGTAAATAATTAACTGAATGTGTATCAATTATGTAAAGCAAAACTGTGAATTTATTGTAGGTAGAAGTAATTTTACATGTTATTTACTTATATTTATCTGTGATATATTTATTTCTTACAGTCAAGGATGAATTACCAGTACACACATCTGCATTTCTTTTGAAGAGGGAGCAGAATTTCCTAGTGTACCACAATTTACCAGAGCTTGACTAATGGCCAATGTCTCAGTGGCAAGGACACCCACTGTAATTACACCAGACATCTGCAAATCCTAGCTTACACAAGGTAAAGACAATGAAGAAGCATTTTTTGTTTTTATATTCTGTATATAAATGGCAACTTTGTGCTGATGTGATTGGGTGGTCTTGGCACTAGGGTAACGGTTCACAACTGAACCTCGATCCTCCTCCATAATTTCTCTATTTTTCACATTTCAGTTTCATACTTAAAAACCTGTGAAATGAGTAAAAAGAACACCATGAAAATATTTTAAACTGCAACATGTTTTAAAGAAGCTTTTTTGAAGATGAAACCACTACATTGTTTTTAAATGTTGGGAATCAAGTTACCTAGTAACATGGTATGATATCCTAGAAAAATGGAACCCTTAAACTTTTAAGTTTCCTGGTACCAGCTAAATGAACAACTGGCATGACAAAAACCAGAACTGCAGACATGACAAGAATGTAAGGTGGCTGAAGGACAAAGTGCTTCCATGTGTTAGATACATCTTTATTGTAATGAATGATGTGGCTTTAGAACAACTGTAGTAAAACACTGTCTTATTTATTTACTATAATAAAATTACCTGAGAGCAATCAGTACACATCCATGGATATTTTTCCCAGCCATCCCGACGTTTCCTAGTGGATGATGAATCATCCTGTTGCTCTTCTTGTTCTTTGCCTTCTTCATGCTCCTGTATATGCTGTTCTTCCTGTTGGTGCTCCAGTTCTTCCAATTCCAGCTTCACTTCGTGTTCCTCAGTTTGCTGCTGCTCCTGTTCTGGCTCCTCCAAGTGCTGCTTCTGCTCCTGCTTAGAATCTGATCCAGCTGCTTTTGACCTTCCCCTGCGTGTCTTTCTGCTAGATGAAGGACGTCCTGGTCTTAGTCTTTCTCTCTCTCTTATATGCTGCTAAAAATAAATAACTAACATGAGCATGAATTACACGTATTTCTAACAGATGCTGCAAACAAGGCTTTGTAACCAAATTAAAATAAAACTACCACATTTCATCCATGTATCAGAGCACACAACTCAACTCATTCTTCATCACTTATGATTAATTTATAAGATCAGGAATTTAGACTCTAGAAGGATATGTGCGACACCTCTTTAATACCTGTCCCCCTTTGGTACACTAATAATCTTATTATCCATTTTCACAAATAATGCCCAGGCAATTAGTCATGGTAGTAACATAACATTACTCAGTGGTAATGTTTTCATTCCCTAGTTCAGTAATTTCCCCTAGGGATATAATAAACATGACTGGTTTGAAATGCATGAAAATAAACTACAGAATATTACTGACTGACTATGGCAAATCAAGTGGAACGTTTATTATGTTACATACATCTATTTTGTTAGCAGAAAGAGGTTCATATACAAGGATCATTTGATTATTAAGGGAACATATACAACCTCTCATGTTCTGTGGAAGGTTGTAAAGGGAAAGTTGCACTTTTATGCATGTTCCTTCACTAAACTTAAGTCTTAAATACTAGTAGCTTACAAAGTAGACAAGCCAGTTTGAGGAGAACAAAATATCATGAAGCCATTCATGTAAGTTCTGACACTACATTTCATAAAATTCCTCATGATACATTTCACACAACTGTATTACTTTATTTTTCATTCACCTCTTCATGCAGATCCTGTTCTTGTTGCTGCTTATGCTGCTGCTGTTGTTGCTGTTGCTCCTGCAGTTGCTGAGCACACCTAACGGGCACACGGCGCTTACGTCTTGATGAAAGTGCAGGTAATGACTCAGATGCTTGACTTGCATCACCTTCTGAAACAAAACCACACCATTGAAAGGCCAATCCCCACATAACGGTAGACCACAATTCTGTTCTCACTCTAGACAGCATCATTACTGACCTTCCCAATTCTGTAATTACTTTTGGATTATATTGCATTAGGCTATTTGCTGAACCTTCATCATTAGTCCTTTCTTAATGTAAACCCTTTTATTTTGTATACCTAATGCCTTTATGTGATAGTAAAACCAAACAGATTTCTTATCACTTGCACTGTAACACCTGAAATTCAAATTTGTGTGTGATGGATTGTGATTGATAACGTTTATGTTGTAGGTATATCTTTTTTCCACAGATATGGCATTTGTAGCATGGTATCCCCCCCCTCCAAAGGAGTGCGGTGACCTACCCAAAAACTCTGGATCCTTTCATAAGGTTCGTCATCCCCGTTGTGTTTATAATAAACTAGATTGGAGTTTGTATACCTGTCTAACACAACTATATGGTGGTATAGATATGTCTAAGTTATTACATAAAGAACTACATGTTTCGGCCCTTTATCAACCTGAAGATGGCCAATGAAAAGGCCAAAACATGTAGTTGTTCTTTATGTAATAAATTATACATATCTACACCACTATATAGTTGTGTTAGACAGGTATACAAACTCCAATCTGGATCCTTTTCCTCATCACATGACCAGTCACACCATTATGCTACAAAATAGAGAGAGAACAAAAACAGTAGTAACATTCAACACAGTCTATTTTGTCCCTAAAAGGAAATGAGCAATGAAAAAGTACTAGTTCTAAAATAATAGGTATTACCACTGAGATAAGATGTATGAGAACACAAATTAGAATACACAGACACATGAATTAAGCTGTGGACTGCCAGTGATCTGCAAGTGTGCTAGCTAAGAAAATGCCCTATATGACAATTTACTGAAACTCATTGTGAATTTCATTTACCTATCAACAATTCCAAGTTATATGTACTCTGTACATTTCTTGATCTTTCTAATGCATTACCTAAAAAAAATTTATTCACTAGTATCCGACATTAGTTGTAAGTACCAATGTCAATGAATTTGGCTACTGCAATTTCAGTATTGCTTTCCATAATTCATTATGTCCTACAAAAAGAGGAAAGACAACACTGCTTCCAATATCTGTTTTAGAAACTGAGGCATTAAGACAATGGTCGTAATGCAAAACTTTAGTGAGAAAAATAGTGCGTTTAAGTGGGAAAAAACGTATGTGACTATACAATTCAGCAAATAAGCAACAGAGGATTAAAAAAACAACTTGATGACAACTTGTTTTCATTAAAGTTTGTTACTGTCCTAGAGAATGCATATTTTGCACTGTAGTGTGTGTACCTCATCTAATTTTTAACTATCAAAGTCATGAAAAAACTTATCTGTTGATCTTCCACATAAGGTCAAATATGAAATGGTGATCATGAGGCTTTAATTCCCAGTGAAAGTGAAAAAAACAATCTCCATGATTCTAGATTTTAAACTTTCGCTCTGTTCTGAATGTTGTATTCTTTCTTCTTGGTGATTCCCCAGTGTCAGAATTGTACGTGCTGACATCTCGGAACACTGTCTATTCCATCTTCACGGGCGGTGTAAGCAGGAAGAATAACCAAGATGAGATAGTTTGAGTATTTAAATAGGAGGTTTGGCTCAAAAATAGCCTGAGCCATTCAGAAGGGGTGACAGGGAGGGGGCATGTCCAAGTAGAGAAACAGGCTGTGGAGGGCAAAGAGCCCCCAAGTGGAGGCCTGTAGTAATTATGTGAGGGACAAACGGCCCTATGTCGGAGTGAGGAAGGGGAGCCATGGGATGGTAGAGCTCAAGCTATTATGCTTCAGATGGCTGTCTCCTAGGCATGTGTAGAAGGGGTTTCCAGTATTTGCTTAAGGTCAGGCCACCCCTGTTCATGTTGTGTGGGTGCATTTCCAGTTCAGTTGCTTCCCTGATGAGTTGGCCCATGTATTCACATTTTGCAGAAAGAAGTTGTATATCTTGTAATTTAATAATATGGTCCTGGTTGATGTTGTGTTCTGCCACTGCTGATTTATCTGTTTGTGCTAGTCGTATATGTCTGTTGTGTTCTTTGATTCTAATTTGGATAGATCGACCACTTTGTTCAATATAAACCTTGCCGCATTCACATGCAATGCTGTATACAGCTGGCATTCTTAATCCCAAAGCATCCTTGACAGGTGTAGCTGTAGATTTTCCTTGGTGGCATAGCGACACTTTTGATGTTGTGTTTTGCCAGCATTCTGCTGAGTCGGTCACAGGTTGTCGTATCTGCTGAGGGCTGTATCCATTATCCTTGAAAACAATGGTGAGAAATTCCAGTTCTTGAATAAGGGAATCCTGGTCACAGAGAGCTTTGGCTCTGTATATCAGGGAAGCTAGGACTGATTGTTTGTTTGCAGGATGGTAATGTGAATTCTGGGATAGGTAGAGATTGGTATGGGTGGGCTTCCGATAGACTCTGTGACCTAGGGAGCCGTCCGTTTTCCTGTAGATGTCAGTGTCCAGGAATGGAAGGTGGCCTTCTACTTCTTGTTCCATTGTGACCTGAATATTTGTGTGGAGTCCACTGAGGTGGTTCAGAAATTCTGTCAGTTTTTCTTTGCCATGGGATCAGATGACAAAGGTGTCTTCTACATATCAAAACCAGAATACATGTGCATGCTGGTTCTCCATGATGACTATTTTTTAGTAAATCCAAACTGATGTGCAGATGCATTATTATATCCATTTGACTGATAGTATGGTGTGGGTCCTGCCTTGCAGTTAACTGTTTGTCTGGATTGTGTGCCAGAGCTCATTTAAAACATTATGAGTGTCTATGCAGTGTACACGTGTGCATTAGTTGGGGAATTGTTGCAATGAGCAAGATAAGTAATGTTGCTATGTAGGTACACTTGTAACTCCTTTACCAGTGAACACCTACCAAAATTTCAGGTATATAGGTCTGTACATACAAACTCTAACTTCTAAAACCAGTTTTCAAAAAGCAGTGTGAATATGTTTACAGATTATAACATAAATGACAAAACTGTTTTAAGAGTCCCTTATCTGAAAGGGTATAATTTTAAAATGTTCCATCATTTGACAAAGACGATATTGAATTTGATAATGTCACAGGCCCAACCAAAGATCTGTGTGAGTGTGTTTGAAATTCAGGAAGTTTGTAATATAACATCTCATTCTGTTGGTGGGCATACAGAATCATGTCCTTAAAACTATGTATACAAACCAAAAGCAGATGCACCGAAGTTTCAATTCAAAAGGAAGCCAGAAAATGAACTCCTTGCAAAACACCCAATTCTCTCTTGCATCCTATAACTACATATGAATGGTATATTTGGCCAGTGCACAAAGCCATCATTTGTGTATCTGTTACATATTATAAATACAGTTATATCTGTACCAAAGAAGGGCATTCAGCAAGGCTGTGGTCAACTTCATACTCTACTTAGAGACAGGACTGCCTTAAAACCTAGAAGATGGACAAAGATTAAAATTATGGCTCTCTGAGCATAACAAATGAGTGAAACAGACTCAATGTCCACAGGGCAAATGAAGAATGACTGAAACTGCCTTAACCTTTTAAAGCCCAGTGGAAACTATGTGCACCACCTGCTGTAACAAAGACTCTGAATTTTGCCACTTATATACTAATGTGTTTCATATGGTTCTTACAGTAATACATCATTTACCAGCTGGTGTTCATAATGGACACAGACTGCGTTCTCTGTCAGGCATAAACCTTGGTTATACATATAATTTAGATGAACTTCAGTCCTCAAATAGTTAATTGAGTTACTCATTTTAAATCACATTTAAGATTACTAAACAGTTCTCCCAAAAAAAAAAAAAATCAAACTTCAGTTTTTCAGAAGTTTTTGTACACTTACAGGTACATTCATCTGTCTATGAAAAATGACTGTAGGCATTAGTATATTTAAATGGAGGCGGGAAGGGAATGATATATAGTATTGGTTCTACACCTTATCCAGTAATGCTGAAGGGGGGGGTTTGCCAACATATATGTAGACTAGAAAGAACTAATAATTCAGAATCAAGCAAATAATACATAGCTGACTTCATGGACCCTAAGCCAAAAATACTTTATATTCTACATGTGCCAGAACACTAGTCACTGCCACATGAGGAAAAGTTCACCCTTTCTTGTTCAAGATTCTTAACTGTAAAGAATAATTTTCCAAACTGATGACATGTCTTATCTAACCAGCAATGCATTATTTAAGGTGATAACTTTCTTAATATTAGAAGTGTTTTGGATGATTTTAGATAGTGCCAAACACTTATAATCTTTTGATTTTAGGTGCTCATATATATAAAACTATATATACACACACACACACACACACACAGACAGAGAGAGACAGCCAGAAGTGAGAAGTCCAAATTTGATGAATACTTATAATAAAAAACTACAGCATAATGTATTTTGGTTCTTAAATATGAGTTTCTACCGATGTTAATAACAGATGAAATGGTGCCAGTAACTGTAAAACTTGCCTGAAGTGTGCCAGTTGTTATCTATCACCTTACTATTTCCATTCAGGCATCAGCATCTGCAATAAGTCCAAAATGGAGTAAAAACTACAGCTAAGATGCATCAAATTCATTAATTAATATAGTGAAAGCTGGCAAGCCATTTAAGTTAGCTGCAATGGAATACATCAACTTTCCAAAGTAATTTTGGAGATAATTCACAATACTTATAAAGTATTAAACTCTGCATCTCATCGTTGCACCGTGCATTTCATAAAATCACTTCAAATATTAACCAACAAATGCACCTCTATAACTTTCACTTAAAACACATAAAACTCCTCCGACATGTTTCGATCTTTTCAGATCATCATCAGGGAGTTAAGTCGTTCCTTGCTAAAGTTATTACATATTCACGATTTAGTTTGTTTTTGTAAACAAGGTGTTGTGGCAGCATATCGTGTTGTGTAGGAATCTGTTGTAGAGAGTGTGGTTGGCTTGGTGTGCTTTGTATGCTGCGACACACACCTAGCCAACTACACTCTCTACAACAGATTCCCACACAACATGATATGCTGCCACAACACCTTGTTTACAAAAACGAACTAAATCGTGAATATGTAATAAATTTAGCAAGGAACGACGAAACTCCCTGATGATGATCTGAAAAGATCAAAACATGTCGGAGTAGTTTTATGTGTTTTAAAGTATTTTAAGTGAAAGTTATATAGGTGCATTTGTTGGTTAATATTTGAAGTGATATTAAACTCTGCCATTGCATGTCAACATATGTATGTTCAATAACTTCACCTATTATTACCATTTATTCATATTTAAATTATTAATTGTGATACTACAAATGTCTGATGTACTTGAATGTATTTACTTCAAGTTCATAATTCTATTCTTAAACCCTTAATCCTTTACTGGCTTGGCACTTCCTATAAATGGCATCCACAAAAGCGGCACTATGTAGCCAATGTCCACGACTTCCTCAACCCACCCTCTTAATGGTAACATGCTTACTGAGGATAGTGGAGGGCTTCCCTTCAGAATGTTTCTGCGCTAGAGTATAAGAAGACATTCTAAATTGTGGGATTATCAGTGTTTCCCACTTTCAGAATACAAACAGTAACAGCTATAAAGAAACTACAGATAATTTGACATTCATATTGAGCGAGTTGGCACAAATGGTAATGCTTCTAAATGACATTTGTGAGATACCTAATTTGAATCATGGCCATGACACAAGAGTATCCCAAATTAAGTTCTTTGCAAATTTCATCAGCCCCTCAGACAGCTACCAGGAAAGGCTCCTACACTCGGCCAAAGCTGCTTCTTTCCTTGACCTTTCCATCACATTAGTAACTACACAAAGTAGTGAGAGCCACTGACTGTTGTTGAATAAACTGTAAAGGATATATATACAGAAATAGCTTGAAAGGAAGGCATAACAGGAATACAAAGGAAGTGAACACAGAAGTAAACTAAGAAAAATAATAGGGGTACGGAAAATTGAGGAAGTTAAAAAAAATAAATGGATGTACTGCTACTTAGGAAGTACCCACGATAGTGGCAGTTGATAACTTATGAAATTTTCAGATGAGGTGGTTTTGCTTCTGTACTAAAAACTGTGGGTTACAAAACAAGCAGCTCAGAAAATGTCACGTGTACCAACATGTGCTACTGGAAACACAAGTCTGACCATTCACAACTCATTAAAAAAACACACTTAGTTATATTACATTAAACTTTGAATGATTCGCTCATATGTATAAAACTCTTGGTGTTTTTCAGTTGTGCAATTAGCAGTGGTACAAATTGAGTGTCAAGACAACTAGTTCAGAACTAGAAAGCCTCCATTATGCCTTTTCAGTTACAAACAGCGCATCAAAAAATCCAGCAAAACTATACAACTGGCACCAAAGTTCCACTCAAGAATAAAGGCAGTCAGAGTATAAAGTTGACCACTTGCCTCCAACTGGTGGGTGATACGGTCTAACAATGCATGGCATCTGCCTCCATACCCTTATATTACAGAAAGATGTTTACATACCCATATGACCCTTCTACTATCTACAACCCAGCTCTTCCATCTGTATCAGCTCAGTCCTACTTCACCTCTTTTATATCAATTAAGGGCAACTTGTATAGCTTGCAAAAACTTACTCAATTCACCACCTGCTCCCTTCGTGTCGGATAGCACACATTCAACCAATACTGGTGGGCCAGGATCTACACTTGCTTCCTGAAACCATTCACAAAGTATTTAATCTGATAGATTTAGTAATTTAGCTTGAAGAAATGGACTAAAGTATTAATTAAGGGGCATGTCACTGATAATATAGGTTAGGTTAATTTATATTACTGGTCTTTATTGTCTTCATGTGTAGCAGACAAAGTGACAAAAAAAAAATTACATTATGTTGATAGGGGACATGAACACCAGAGTAGGAAATAATAAAGTCAATAACATAGTAGGTACAAATGGAGAAGCCACATTAAATAGCATCAGTAACAAACTGACAGATTTTTGCACATGCAATAACTTAAAAATAATAAACACATTTTTTAAGCATAAAGAAATCCATTAATTTACTTTGGAAGCTAGAGGGCACAAATCAATTATTGATTATTTTATAACAAATATGAGAACTTCAAAGGCAATACAAGATATTAGAGCTTACAGAAGAAATGAATTAGATACTGACCATTATTTATTATGTGCAAAAGTAAATTTCCCAAATACAGCTAAATAAAAAAAAAGTTTCAGTAGAGCTAGAAGAATTTTTTTATAATAAGTCTGTTAAATGATAAAAGCTTAAGATGGCCATACACACAAACAGTGAAACTTCATTTAAACAATATAAAAACAAGTGAATCAGTTATTGAGAAAGAATGGGAAAACTTAGAAAACATTCTAAAAGAAACAGCACAACTGAAGTTTAGGAAAAATAAAGAGATGAAACAGACGCAAAGAAAACTTCATATAAGAAATGGTTAGCTTCAAAGAAGCTAGAAGATAAAACAGAATACAAAAGAAACACAGCACTAGCCAAAAGAAAAGTGAGAAGAAGACACAGAGCCTCTTGGGACAAATTTGTTACAAATCTAGAACATGAGACATATAGGAATCAACCTAAATTGCAAAAAATTTTGAAACAAATAAACAAGGATATAAAGGAAACAGCAAGAATTCAGGGAAACATAAATGAATCAAAATTAGAATAGAATTCAGACAATCACTTTAATAACATCAGCTGAATTAGAATAAGCCTCAGAATTAACAAAAAATGGTAAAAGTCCAGGAGAAGGTAACATTAATTCAGAGTTATACAAGTACACACTAGAAGAGTTCAAATTCAGATTACTACAATTTTTAAACAATATATATACACAAAAAATTATATTCCAAATGAATGGAGGAATGCTGCTGTAATTCCAATATTTAAGAAAGGTGACAGAGGAGACCCTAAAAATTACAGAGGAATTAGTATTTTTAACACCTGCTGTAAGATATACTCTAAAATCCTTAATTGAATACCACAGGATACTCAGAACAGTTTATGATAGAAACACAAAATGGAATCCAAAAGGGATGTTCATGCACAGATCCATTTTGCCTCAAATTATTAATTGAAAAATGAAGGGAATATAATTTGGAAACACGCCTGTTGTTTATAGATTATGAAAAAGCATTTAAAAGTATACAAAGACAGATTTTAATGTTATAAATATCTAGAAATATCCCATATACATTTAAAGGCAATAATTGATATACACATAAAACAAAATGTTAATAAAACCTAACTCCAAACTATCAAAACTTGCTGAATTTAATAAAGGAGTACACCAAGGTTGCCCTGTCTCACCTACACTGTTTAATATATACATAGATAAAATAATAACTAAATGACAGACAGAAGATGTAAACGGAATTCCTCTTCCAAAAAAATCAAGTGACCAAGTTGTAATATCAAACACAAAAGATAACTTGCAGAAAGTGACTTAAAAATTAAATAAAATAATAACAGAACATGGTTTAACCATATTGGCACAGAAAACAAAACTCATGGCATTTAAAGGACAAGATCAAATTAGAAGTAAAATTGTAATGGATAACAAAATTATAGAACAAGTAAATTCCTTTCACTGCTTAGAAAATGTGATATCTTATGAAAAAGAACTGGACATTGACAACAAATTGAATAACTATTTAAAAATAACAGGCATTATTAACAAATATGTATAGACCACAGAAATCTTGGGGGGGGGGGGAAAAATAAAAAAAAAAAATAAACTAGCCCTTCCCAATTTTTTATTTGGTAGTGAAAATTGGACC